>TARA_R110002072_G_scaffold172731_2_pt1 | contig 12654 bp, 11 predicted proteins | sample TARA_R110002072 | Tara Oceans TARA_R110002072 (sample SAMEA4397118) | marine metagenome | biome: Polar Biome; feature: [SRF] surface water layer (ENVO:00010504); material: water (ENVO:00002006), including particulate matter (ENVO:01000060) such as... | depth 5 m | reverse complement strand
CTCCGGTATCGCCGTGGGTATGGCCACCAATATTCCGCCACACAACCTGACCGAAATTGTCAGTGGCTGCCTGGCGCTGATCCGCGATCCGGAGCTCACCGTTGACGAGCTGATGGAGCATATCCCCGGCCCTGACTTCCCCACCGCCGGTATCATCAACGGTAGGGCGGGCATCATTCAGGCGTATCGCACCGGGCGCGGCAGGATTTACGTGCGCGCCAGGGCGGAAGTTATCCACGACGAGAAGCGCGGCAAGGATATTATCCTGATCCACGAACTGCCCTACCAGTTGAACAAGGCCCGCCTGATTGAACGCATCGCCGACCTGGTGAAGGAAAAGCATATCGAAGGCATCACCGAGTTGCGCGATGAATCCGACAAGGATGGCATGCGCGTTGTGATCGAACTGCGCCGCGGTGAGATTGGCGATGTAGTGCTGAATAACCTCTACGCCCAGACGGGAATGCAGTCAGTATTCGGGATCAATATGGTGGCGCTGGTCGACGGCCGGCCCAAATTGCTGAACCTGAAAGAGATACTCGAAGCCTTTATCCGACATCGCCGCGAAGTGGTTACCCGCCGCACGGTCTACCTGTTGCGGAAAGCGCGTGAGCGCGGGCATATTCTGGAAGGTCTGGCGATTGCGCTGAGCAATATCGATCCGGTCATCGCCCTCATTAAAGCCTCTCCCAGCTCCGCTGAAGCGAAGGAAAAACTGCTGGCACAGGCCTGGGAGCCGGGCGATGTCACCGGCATGCTGGAACGCGCTGGCAGCGATGCCTGTCGCCCGGATGAACTGGAGCCTCAGTACGGCATGCACGATGGAAGGTACCATCTGTCACCGGCCCAGGCGCAGGCCATTCTGGAGCTGCGACTGCACCGCCTGACAGGCCTGGAGCACGAAAAACTGTTAAACGAATATCAGGAGAAACTGCGTGAAATCGCCGATTTTCTCGATATTCTCGGCGATTCCGAGCGGCTCAAGCTGGTGATCCGTGAGGAGCTCGAAGAGATTGTCACCGAGTACGGCGATGAGCGTCGCACCGAGATCACCGCCTCCCAGCACGACCTCACAGTGGAAGACCTGATCACGGAAGAGGATCGGGTGGTGACGATTTCCCACGCCGGCTATGCCAAAACGCAGCCCTTGAGTGACTACCAGGCCCAGCGTCGCGGCGGTATGGGCAAGTCCGCCACCGCAGTGAAAGATGAGGATTTTGTCGAGCACCTGCTGATTGCCAGCACCCACGCGACGATTCTGTGCTTCTCCAATCTTGGCAAGGTGTACTGGTTGAAGGTGTACCAGATACCGCTGGCGGGTCGCAATTCCCGTGGGCGCCCGATGGTAAACCTGCTGCCGCTAGAAGCGGGCGAGCGAGTGACCTCGATTCTGCCGGTGGTGGAGTATGTCGAAGGGCACTATATTTTCATGGCGACGGCCAACGGCACGGTGAAGAAAACACCGCTGACGGATTTTGCTCGTCAGCGCAGCGTGGGCCTGCGCGCATTGCAACTGGATGATGGCGATGTACTGGTTGGCACTGCGATTACCGAGGGTGATAGTGACGTGATGCTGTTCAGTACCGAGGGCAAGGCGGTGCGCTTCAAGGAAACCGATGTGCGCTCAATGGGGCGAACGGCGCGCGGTATTCGCGGCATCCGGCTGGCAGAGGGCCATAGCATGATATCGCTGATTATTCCCCAGGCCGCGGGCATGGTGCTGACAGTGAGTGAAAACGGCTATGGCAAGCGCACCCAGATCGCGGATTTCCCCACCAAGGGCCGCGGCGGCAAGGGTCTTATCGCGATGTCAACCAGCGAGCGCAACGGCAATATGGTCGGTGCTGTACAGGTCTTTGAGGGCGACGAGCTGATGCTAATTTCCAATCAGGGCACACTGGTGCGGACCCGTTCGGACGAGGTCTCCATTCTCAGCCGAAATACCCAGGGTGTGCGAGTGATTCGCACCAAAGAAGGCGAACGCCTGGTGGGTGTGCAGCGTATCGATGAGCCAGCTGAGATGCTGGAGCCCGAGACTGACGGTGACACTGACAACACAGACAATGCCGCTGACTGAAGCGGCTTTTTTTCAACCCCCGAGGAAGTACGTACGATGACCCGTTGCTACAACTTTTGTGCCGGACCGGCGTCGCTGCCGGAACCCGTTCTTCAAATCGCTCGCGACGATATGCTGGACTGGCACGGCAAAGGCCTGTCCCTGATGGAAATGAGCCACCGCAGCGATGAGGTGGTGGGGGTGGCGCAGCATGCCGAGAAGACGCTGCGCAGTCTGCTGGGTATCTCTGACGACTATGCGGTGTTGTTTCTGCAGGGTGGTGCCAGCACCCAGTTTGCCGCCGTACCGCTGAATTTGCTCGCCGGTAAGGGCCGCGCCGATTATGTGAATACGGGGCAGTGGTCGAAGAAGGCGATAGAGGAGGCGCAGCGCTACGGTGAGGTGAATGTGGTTGCCAGCGCGAAAGATACAAATTTTTCCACGATTCCCGCGCAAGCGAGCTGGCAGCTGGGGTCAGATCCCGCCTATCTGCATTACGTCGCCAATGAGACGATTGGCGGGGTGGAATTTTTCTGGACGCCCGAGGTCGATGTGCCGCTGGTCGCGGATATGTCATCGACTATCCTGTCGCGCCCGATCAACATAGACGATTTCGGTGTCATCTACGCTGGCGCACAGAAGAATATCGGGCCCGCCGGCCTCACGCTGGTGATCGTGCGGCGCGATCTGCTGGGATCGGCGCATGCACTGTGCCCGGCAATGCTCAACTGGCAGGTCGCGGCAGACAACGATTCCATGTACAACACGCCGCCGACCTTCGCCCTCTATCTGGCGGCGCTGGTATTTGACTGGCTGGTGGAGCAGGGCGGGCTGACAGCGATGGAAGCGGTCAATCGTCGCAAGGCGCAAAAATTGTACGCGGCTATCGATGGCAGCGACTTCTATTCCAATCCGGTGGAACTGGCCAGTCGCTCCCTGATGAACATTCCCTTTATTCTGGCCAATGCCGACCTCGACAAACTGTTTTTGAAGGAATCCGAGGCAGCCGGCCTGTTGAACCTGAAAGGGCATCGCTCGGTGGGCGGTATGCGCGCCAGTGTCTACAATGCCGTCAGTGAGCAGGCGGTGGATGCCCTGATCGCCTTTATGCAGGATTTTGAGCAACGTAACGGTTAAGACTCCCTATGGCAGACAGCAGGAATCTAGAGCAGGTCCGGGCGGATATCGATGCGATTGACCAGGAAATCCAGGCGCTGATCAACAGGCGCGCACAGTGCGCGCAGCGCGTCGCGGATATCAAGCTGGCCGAAGTCGCCCAGGCGCACGCGCGTGGTGAAACCGGCGTCGAGCCGGTGTTCTATCGCCCCGAGCGGGAGGCGCAGGTGCTGCAGCGTATCATCAGCCGCAATACCGGTCCGCTGGAAGGTGCCAATATGGCGCACATCTTCCGCGAAATCATGTCCGCATGTCTGGCACTGGAAAAGCCCTTGCAGGTCGCCTATTTCGGTCCCGAAGGGACCTTTACGCAGGCGGCGGCCATCAAACATTTTGGCCACGCCGCCATCTGTGTACCGCAGGCCACGATCGATGCGGTGTTCGCCCAGGTGGAGTCGGGGGAGTGTCATTACGGCGTGGTGCCGGTAGAGAACTCGACCGAGGGTATGGTCAGCCACACGCTCGACAATTTCATGGATTCACCGCTGCAGATCTCCGGTGAAGTGGAGATGCGTATAGGCTTGCATCTGCTGGTGGCGCCGGGCACTGCCGAGAGCGAAATAACCCGGATCTGCGCCCACCAGCAGGCGCTCGCGCAGTGTCGCACCTGGCTGGACAAGCACTGGCCACACATCGAGCGCGAGGCGGTCAGCAGCAACGGCGAGGCGGCGCGAATGGCAGCCGACATGCCGGGTGTGGCCGCCGTGGCGGGTGATATGGCGCTGGAGCGCTACCGGCTCGAGGCCGTCGCCACCCATATCGAGGACTACGCGGATAACACGACGCGCTTCCTTGTGATCGGTCGCGAGGAAGTGCTGCCCAGCGGCCGCGACAAGACGTCCATTATCGTTGCCAGTCGCAACAAACCGGGCGCGCTGTTCAACCTGTTGGAACCGTTCCGGGCCGGCAATGTCAGCCTCACTCGCATCGACACCAGGCCGTCGCGTACCGAGAAGTGGGCCTATGTATTCTTTATCGAGTTTGAAGGGCATTTGCGGGATGAAAAAATCGCCGCAATCATGGTTGAGCTTGAAGAACAGTCCATTATGCTGAAACCGCTGGGGTCTTATCCCCAGGCGCTGTTATAGCTGTCGCCGTGAGCTACGCCACTGATACGGTTGTGATTGTTGGTCTGGGGCTGATTGGCGGCTCCCTGGCCAGGGCGCTGCGCCAGAGTGGCTTCAGCCGACATTTTATCGGCTGCGGACATCGCGAGCCCTCGCTGCGACGCGGCGTTGAACTCGGTGTCATCGACGAGTACACGCTCGATCTCGACGCCGCCGTTGACCGCGCCGATATCGTCGTGATCTGTACACCCACACTGACAGCCGCACAGATGCTGGGGCAGATTTTGCCGCGCTTGAACGGCCGCCCCGGTGGGCCGGTGATTACCGATGTGGCCAGCGTCAAGGGCAGCCTGCGCGATGCCGCGATCGCGATAGCGGGTGCGGTGCCGCCGCAACTGGTGCTGGGGCATCCGATCGCCGGTTCGGAACACAGCGGGGTGGAAGCCTCCGACGTGAATCTGTTCGTCGATCACCGGGTGATCCTGACACCGGAGGCCAGCAATGACCCGGCCGCTGTGGCGCTGGTGCGGGCCATGTGGGAGAGCACAGGGGCCGATGTACTGGATATGACGGTTGAGCGACACGATGCGGTGCTCGCCGCGACCAGCCATTTGCCGCATCTGTTGGCCTACGCGCTGGTAGATGCGCTGTCTTCATCGGATGCCAGCGACGATATTTTCCGCTGTGCCGCCGGCGGATTTCGCGATTTTACCCGAATCGCGTCCAGTGATCCGACCATGTGGCGCGATATTGCATTGGCAAACCGGTCCGCGCTGCTGGATGCGATCGATTTGTTCAGTGACCACCTCGGCCGTCTGCGCACTGCGGTGCAGGCTGGAGATGGCGAGGAGTTAAGCGACACGTTTAGTCGGGCCAAGCGGGCCCGCGATCAATTTGCCGCTCTTTTGGCGCAACGCAGCCAGCCGAAAATACCTTAAGGTTTACGTTATGCACTTCAAGTTACAGCCCGGCGGAGCCCTGAACGGGGATGTCAGAGTACCGGGTGACAAATCCATTTCTCACCGCGCCATTATGCTGGGGGCGCTGGCCGAGGGGACATCGCGAGTCAACGGCTTTCTGGAGGGGGAAGATGCGCTGGCGACACTGGCGGCATTTCGCGCCATGGGAGTGGCAATAGAGGGGCCACAGGATGGCCTTGTAACGGTGCATGGCGTGGGGCTGCGCGGTTTGAAAGCCCCTGTCAGTGCGCTGGATCTGGGCAATGCGGGTACCGGTATGCGCCTGCTCTGTGGCCTGCTCGCCGGCCAGGCTTTCGATACTGAACTCACCGGAGACGTTTCACTCTGCAGTCGTCCCATGGGGCGGGTGATTGAGCCCCTGACGAGGATGGGGGCCAGCATTCAATCCGCTGAGGGCGGCAGGCCACCGCTATTGATCCGCGGTGGGCAGCGGTTGCAGGGTATTCACTACGACCTGCCGATGGCGAGCGCCCAGGTGAAATCGTGTTGTCTGCTGGCCGGCCTTTACAGCGAGGGCACCACCTCTGTCACCGAGCCCGCCCCCACCCGCGACCACACCGAGCGGATGCTGAGAGGGTTCGGCTACGCGGTGCAGACGCGCGGCGACACGATTTCGCTGCAGGGGGGCGGTACCCTGCAGGCCTGTGATATCGAAGTTCCGGCAGACATCTCATCGGCGACATTTTTCCTCGTCGGAGCGAGTATCGCGCCGGGCTCAGACCTGCTGCTGTTGCATGTCGGTATCAACCCCACGCGCATTGGCGTCATCAATATCCTGCGCCTGATGGGGGCGGATATCACACTGCAAAATGTGCGTGAAGTCGGTGGCGAGCCGGTGGCAGATATCCGTGTGCGCCATGCACCGCTGCGCGGCATCGACATCCCTGTCGACCAGGTACCGCTGGCTATCGACGAGTTCCCCGCGCTGTTTATCGCCGCTGCCTGCGCGACGGGGCGAACCGTCCTGCGCGGTGCCGAAGAACTGCGTGTGAAAGAGAGCGATCGCATCGCCGCGATGGCCGAGGGCCTGACCACGCTGGGCGTCGTCAATGAAGTGCGCGATGACGGCATTGTGATCGAGGGTGGCCCGATGGGCGGGGGCGTCATTGATACCTATCATGACCATCGCATCGCGATGTCATTTGCTATCGCTGCGCTGCGCTCAACGCAGCCGATCACGGTGCGCGACTGCGACCATGTGGCGACCTCCTTTCCCGGTTTCGATACGCTCGCAGCGGGTCTCGGTCTGCACATCGACACGCTGGTGAGCTAGGTGACCATGACAGGCGTTCCGGTCATCACTGTCGACGGGCCCTCAGGGGCCGGCAAGGGGACCATCAGTCATATGCTCGCGGATCGCCTCGGCTGGCACTTTCTGGACAGCGGTGCCCTGTATCGCGTGACGGGGCAGGCCTGCATCATCGAGGGTGTGAGCTGGGACGATCAGCAGGCTGTTGCGGAAATTGCCCGGCACCTGGATGTGGGGTTTACCCTGTCTGCAAGCGGCGAGATGCTGGTATCCTATAAAGGTATCGACGTGAGTGCTGCAATCCGCACCGAGGAGGGCGGGCGCGGTGCCTCCAAAGTGGCGGCGATTGCCGCTGTGCGCGAGGCCCTGCTGGCCCGGCAGCGCGATTTTATGCAGGCTCCCGGGCTGGTGGCGGACGGCCGTGATATGGGTACTGTGGTGTTTCGCGACGCGCCGCTCAAATTTTTCCTCACAGCGAGTGCCGAAGAGCGCGCGGAGCGCCGCTATAAGCAGTTGATTGCAAAGGGCGAAAATGTTAGTCTCCCGCGCCTTCTGGCGGATATACAGGAGCGGGACGAGCGCGATAGCAGCCGCCCAGTCGCTCCCCTGGTTCCGGCTGAAGACGCCATTGTCATCGACAGTAGTGCCACGCCCATCACCGAGGTGTTTGAGCGGGTCCTTCTCGAAGTGAAAAAGAAAGGTTTTATTTAGCCGTCCCCGGCTCAACAGTCCTTTTTCGATGGTTTCAATGCTGTTTTCCCAACTGAATCCAGTCAGGGTGGGGGAGACGGCTTATTCAGAATGACCCGGGCCGACTGGAGGCGCGGTAGAGACAGTAGCCTGTCTCGCCAAAAACATACAGGTGCTAAGTAATGAGCGAATCCTTCGCCGAACTATTTGAAGAGAGTCTGAAAACCGTCGATATGCAACCCGGTGCCATCGTGACCGGTGTCGTCATCGACATAGATAACGAGTGGGTCACCGTACACGCGGGTTTGAAATCCGAAGGTGTTATTCCTCGTGCACAGTTTATCGATGCTAATGGCAATTGTGCGCTTAGCATTGGCGACGAAGTACAGGTTGCGCTGGAAGCCGTTGAAGACGGTTTCGGCGAGACCAAACTGTCGCGTGAAAAGGCCAAACGCGCCGAGTCCTGGAAGGACCTGGAAGCCGCGCACGAGGCCGACGAAGTGGTTACCGGTATTATCAACGGCAAGGTCAAGGGTGGCTTTACTGTGGATATCAATACCATCCGGGCATTCCTCCCAGGCTCTCTGGTGGATGTTCGTCCAGTGCGCGAAACCGTGCACCTGGAAGGCAAGGAACTCGAGTTCAAGGTTATCAAGCTGGACCAGAAGCGCAACAACGTCGTGGTTTCACGTCGCGCGGTGATGGAAGCGGCCAACAGTGTCGAGCGCGATGCGCTGCTGGAGTCGCTGCAGGAAGGTATGACTGTCAAGGGTATCGTTAAGAACCTCACCGATTACGGTGCGTTTGTTGACCTCGGCGGCGTCGATGGCCTGCTGCACATTACCGATATGGCCTGGAAACGTATCAAGCACCCTTCCGAGATCGTGGAAGTGGGTCAGGAAATCGACGTCAAGATCCTCAAGTTTGACCGCGAGCGCAACCGCGTGTCACTGGGCCTGAAACAACTGGGCGAAGATCCCTGGTTGGAGATCACTGGCCGCTATCCCGAAGGCAGCCGTGTCAAAGCCAAGATCACCAACCTTACCGACTACGGCTGTTTTGCTGAGTTGGAAGAGGGTGTAGAAGGCCTGGTACACGTCTCCGAGATGGATTGGACCAACAAGAACGTGCATCCCTCCAAGATTGTCAGCCTGGGTGATGAAGTCGAGGTGATGGTGTTGGATATCGACGAGGATCGTCGTCGTATCTCGCTCGGTATCAAACAGTGCCAGCAAAACCCCTGGGATGCCTTTGCATCACAGTACGCCAAGGGCGCCAAAATCTCGGGCAACATCAAGTCCATCACTGATTTCGGCATCTTTATCGGCCTGGAAGGCAACATCGATGGCCTGGTGCACCTGTCGGACATCAGCTGGCATGAGCCGGGTGAAGAAGCCGTTCGCAACTACAAGAAGGGCGATGAGATCGAGACAGTGATTCTGTCAATCGACTCGGAGCGCGAGCGTATTTCACTGGGTATCAAGCAACTTGAAGACGACCCCTTCGGTAACTACGTTGCTGAAAACGATCGCGGCGCGATTGTGACCGGTGAGGTGATCGAAGTGGATGCCAAATCTGTGACGGTTAAACTGGCAGAGGAAGTCGAGGGTATTTTGAAGGCCTCGGATATCAGCCGCGAGAAAGTGGAAGATGCCCGCAACGCGTTCAAGGTTGGCGACACGGTCGAGGCCAAGATCATTGCGGTCGACCGCAAGAATCGCGGCGTCTCACTGTCCATCAAAGCCAAGGACTTTGACGATGAGAAAGAGGCTGTGAAGTCTCTGAAGGAGACTGAGAACGAAACTGCGTCTCCGGGTACCATCGGCGATCTGATCAAGGCGCAGATGGGCGAGTAATCCCGGCTCCAGACGCTCGGTCTGGTCCGCAGAAGGGCTCACTCAGGTGGGCCCTTTTTTTTGGTTTCGCGGTTTTACCCAGGTTCTCCAGTCCGCTATAAAATTCACTTTTTCTTTAAAAAATAAGGACTTGCGAATTGCTTCAGTGCGGTACACAATAGCCGCTCCACGATATCGGCTATAAGAATACCGCGAGCGGGGGCTTTATGACCAAAAGCGAACTTATTGAGACAATACTCTCCCGGCAGAGCCAGTTGTCTGCAAAAGATGTAGAACTGGCAGTGAAGACCATTCTCGAGCATATGTCGCAGGCACTCGCTAACGGTGAGAGGATTGAAATTCGTGGCTTCGGTAGTTTCTCCCTGCACTTTCGTGAGCCTCGGCGAGGCCGCAACCCGAAGACTGGCGATGCGGTTGAACTGACAGGGAAGTATGTTCCTCACTTCAAACCGGGAAAGGAATTGCGCGAACGGGTCAACCTGGGTCTGCAACTGGAGAATTAGGCTTGTTCCGTGACATGCAGGCGGTATGATCGAAAGCTCATACCGTTTTTTTTAACTCTTTTTTACTGAACTGGATATTTCGATGAAGCAATTGCGAAAACTCCTTACGGTGATCGTCATATTGGCCATGCTGGCGGTGAGTGTGTTGTTTGCCTTGCAAAACGAGGCGCCGGTGCCGCTCGACATTCTTGTCTATACCTTTGAGCCACAAAGTTTGGCCGTGTGGGTGCTGGTGGCGTTTGCGCTCGGTGGGGTGGTGGGCATGATTGTCTCCTCCGTCATTCTGGTGCGCACACGCGCGTCCCTGAGTGCGTGTCGAAAACAACTGGACAAGGCCCGGGAAGACGCCAGCAAAGTGCGCGGCACTGCAGCAGTGCCCCAGGCTGTATGACGCCTCCCATAATTGTCGCACTGGATTACCCCTCCGCCGAGGCGGCTCTGGATTTCGTAAAGCGGCTTACTCCCAACCTGTGCCGGGTGAAGGTGGGTAAAGAGCTTTTCACCCGCGCCGGGCCGGCGTTGGTGGACGATTTGCAAAGGCTCGGCTTTGAGGTGTTTCTCGACCTGAAGTTTCACGATATCCCCAATACCGTTGCCGGGGCGGTTCGCGCCGCTGCTGAATTGGGTGTGTGGATGGTGAATGTGCACGCCAGTGGCGGTCGCAGGATGATGGAATCTGCGGCAGAGGCTCTGGTTGCATTCGACCGGCCCCCGATACTGCTGGGCGTAACGGTGCTCACCAGCATGTCTGACCAGGATTTACAGGAACTCGGTTACAGCGAGACAGCCTCGCAGCGGGTTTCGCGCCTTGCGGCCATGGCGGCTGCAAGCGGGCTGGATGGTGTCGTCTGCTCGGCGCTAGAAGCGCAGGTATTGCGCCAGCAGTGCGGCGACACATTCTGCCTGGTCACGCCCGGTATACGCCTTGCGGGCGATGACGCCGCTGACCAGCGCCGTGTGGTAACCCCGCAAGAAGCGCTTGCGCTGGGAGCTGATTACCTGGTGATAGGGCGTTCCATCACCGGCGCCAGCGACCCTCTGGCAACATTACAGCGCGTGCACGAGCAATTGCTGCCGTCACTGTAATATCAAATGTGGTCAGCCGGCCCCGTTCCCCGCAATCACTGCTAGACTCTTCTCCGGTACGGATGCCTGCAAGGACGCAGTTAACCTATATGGAGATTTCACTATGACCAATTCCCCCATGTTACTGAACCATTCCCGAAACGCACTTGCGTGGCGGGACATTCTCTCGTTTACGCACCGGCGCGCGGTCGCAGCACTGATTCTGGCACTATTGCTGGGTGTCGGCATGTCGGCTGCGACCTCGTCGGCACTGGCACAGGTGGCCAACGCTGAGGCAGCGCCTGTCGCCACAACGGGCGTCGCCAAGGTGAACATCAATACTGCCGACGCCCAAGCGCTGGCGGCCAATCTCAAGGGGGTCGGTGAATCCCGGGCGGCGGAAATTGTCCGCTACAGGGAGACCTTTGGCGCCTTTGATTCGGTCGAAGAACTTGTCGAGGTTAAAGGGATTGGAAGCTCGACCCTTGATATGAATCGCGATGTGATAACACTGGAATAAGCTTACCGCATCCGTATTATGTGGGGGGCTTTTGCCCCCTTTTTTCTTATCGGTGATTCATTACAGTGAAATGTCTCGTCAGCGGCGCCACCGGATTCATTGGTCGTCGCCTTTGCCAGCAACTCAGCGACAGCGGGCATACGGTTGTTGCGTTGAGCAGAAATGGCGGTCCGCTCGATAACGGGGAGGCAACCCTGGCTGTGGATCTGGCAGCGGCGGACCCCGATACTCGTTGGCTGCAGGGTGTGGACGTCGTGTTTCATCTCGCCGGGGTTGCGCATCAGCACGCGCCGCTCGCTGCCTACACCGCGCTGAACTACCAGGCCACGGTGCGGCTTGCGAGCCTGGCGTCTGCCGCTGGCGCAAGGTGTTTTGTCTATGTCAGTAGCGTGAAAGCCATGGGTGCTCCGCGCTCCAGCGCACCGCGCACTGAGTTGGAGTGTACGCCGCCAGTGGATGCTTACGGTTTATCCAAATGGCAAGCCGAATGCGCGCTACGTGATGCTGGTGCCGGTGATGGTATGTCCGTGGCGATTGTGCGTCCGGCGCTGGTTTACGGTCGTGAGGCCAAAGGCAACCTGCGGTCCCTGGCAGCAGGGGTGCGGTGGGGGCTGCCCCGACCACCGCCCATTGGCCGGCGCTCAATGATTGCACTTGACGATTTGGTCAGCCTGTTGATTGAGATAGCGCAGAATCCTCCCTCCGGTATCCAGACCTGGATCGCCTGCGGTGCAGACAGCTACAGCACTCAGGAAATCTACGACGTGCTACGCGCGGCCCGCGGCATGCGCAGCGGTGTTGCCTGGCTGCCCCACTGGGTATGGCAACTGGGCACTCGTCTGGTCGATATTGTGTCTTCAGGCGCAGAGTCGACTTACGAAAAGGTCTTCGGTACCGAACTTTACAGCAATGCGGCGGTGATCCGGGATACGTCTTGGCGTCCCCGTTACACCCTGGAGGATGTAGTGAGCCAGTGGAGTCCCGCTCGAGGTGGTGATTCATGACGGCTATTCTGGCCACCCTGGCGCTATCGATTGCCCTGTGCGGCCTGTATGAGCGGTTCGCCAGGAAGCGGCAAATACTCGACACTCCCAATGAGCGTAGTTCGCATTCGCGCCCGACACCCCACGGTGGCGGGGCCGCACTGTTGACAGCCTTTGTGCTCGGACTGTTACTGGCCACGTGGCTCTATGGCGGCTGGACGGAGCCCCTGATGACGCTGACCATCTGTGCCTCGCTGCTGGCCCTGTTCGGTATTATCGATGATGTGCGCGGCTTGTCCGTGCGATGGCGCCTGTTGGCCTACGCTGTGGTGTGCCTGGTGGCAGCGACCGTGCTGTTACACCGTGTCGAGACAGGGAGCGTACTGTGGCATGGTGTGTTGTTGCTGGTTGCCGCATTCATCCTGCTGTGGTGTCTTAATTTGTATAATTTTATGGACGGAATTGACGGGATCGCCGCGCTGCAGGCGATTTTTGTCTGTTCGGGAGCC
>TARA_R110002072_G_scaffold172042_2_pt1 | contig 12656 bp, 14 predicted proteins | sample TARA_R110002072 | Tara Oceans TARA_R110002072 (sample SAMEA4397118) | marine metagenome | biome: Polar Biome; feature: [SRF] surface water layer (ENVO:00010504); material: water (ENVO:00002006), including particulate matter (ENVO:01000060) such as... | depth 5 m | reverse complement strand
CCAGCCGCTCTATTACTAACTCATGCACATATTGATCATGTTTTAGGTTGCGATTTTGTGCTTAAAACTTGGGACATTGATTTTTTTATTCATGAGAAGGACATTGCAACACTTGATTCTGTGCAGAGTTACTCACACGTTTATGGATTCAAAGGATATTGCCCTCCAAAAACACCCAATCAAATTTTACAAGGAGGAGAAAAATTAACTTTCGGAGAAATTGAACTCGATGTGCTTTTTACGCCTGGTCACTGTATTGGACATGTTGTTTACTTTGACAAAAAAAATCAATTCGTTGTGAATGGTGATGTCCTTTTTGCTGGTAGTTTTGGAAGAACCGACCTACCCGGAGGTGATATGAATGTTTTAAAAGAATCTATCTTTAACATACTGTTTGAATTACCAGAAAGCACAGTTGTTTATTGTGGACATGGAGCAGAAACAACAATTGGTGAAGAAAAACGTTCTAATTATATTCTTCAACTTTAAATGCGGATAGCAATCAATACACGATTTTTACTTTCACACAAGATGGAAGGATTTGGTTGGTACACCTACGAAATAACGAGTCGTATCGTAGAAAAACATCCTGAACATCAATTTTTTTTCTTTTTTGATAGGCCCTTTGATGAAAAATTTGTCTTTGCCAACAACGTTACACCAATCATTTTAGCACCACAGGCTAGACATCCATTTTTATTCTACTGGTGGTTTGAATTTTCTGTAAAAAAAGCACTTAAAAAACACAAAATAGACCTTTTCTTCTCTCCAGACGGTTATCTTTCTCTGTCTTCAAATGTGAAGCAAGTAGCAACTATTCACGATATTAATTTTGAGCACAATCCAGAAGATGTAGGCTGGTTAGTGAGAAAATACTTGACCCAATTCTTCCCTAAATTTGCAAAAAAAGCAGATCATATCCTCACTGTATCAGATTATTCAAGAAATGACATTGCCAAAACCTACGACATTAATTATTCAAAAATCACTTCTATTTGGAATGGTGCGTCTGATATTTTTAAGCCCATTCCTGAAGAAAGTAAAGTCATAATTCGTAAAAAATACACCTCAAATCAAGAGTACTTCTTATTCGTTGGAGCACTTTCTCCTCGGAAGAATTTAAAACGATTAATCGAAGCGTTTGAAATTTTTAAGAAGTCTGATTCTAAAAACACTCAGCAATTATTAATCGTCGGTGACGAATTATGGAAAAATTCTAACGCAAACATATCGATTTCAAAGAGCTTAAAAAGTCAGATTCACTTTACAGGTCATGTTGAACTAACTGAATTAGCTCAAATAATGGCTAGTGCAAAAATTTTCACTTTTGTTCCATATTTTGAAGGTTTCGGTATTCCACTAGTCGAAGCAATGAAGTGTGGGACTCCAATTTTGTCAGGAAATCTAACTTCTCTTCCTGAGATCGCCGGAGAAGCAGCACTCTATTGTGACCCCTATAGTGTTAGTGACATTGCTGAAAAACTTTCTCTATTAAATAATGATGATGTTATGCGTCGTGAATTTTCTGAAAAAGGATTAAAACGGAGCGAACAATTTTCATGGGATATGGCAGCAGAAAAAGTTTGGACGGTACTCTCAACTGTTTAATTCTTTTCTTACTTTTGAGAAGAAACTTATTCTCAATGAAAAACATCATTTTTCTTTTATTCGGTTTGCTGCTTTTAGGATGCGGAGTAAGTAAAAAACTTAATGTTGCAGAAATAGCCTCCATTTATATGGAATATAACCCTGGGGAAGATCTCAATTTTGGTAAAGAATTTGAAGCTACAATTTTTGCGAGAATGATGGATGGTAGTGAGATAGATATCACTAAAAAGAATAAATTGACGCTGATATCCGATGATATAAAACGACTGCCTTCAAAAAATACATTTTTAATCACCAAGAAACCGCTTTCTTTTACCGACGAAACAATTAACTTATCTTTTTCCTTGACTGACAAAGACCAGACGTTTGCTGATGCACAAGAGATTAAACTAAACTTAAGAGGTGCTCTCATTATTCAGTCCGAAGGGACAGATGGAATAAATGGAGTTAATCAAAGAAACAGAACGGGAAGAGCTATCTTTAGAGATGGTAGAGACGGCGATAATGGAGGCAATGGTACTTTTGGGACTAATGCCGACCAACTTACATGTTATATTTGGAGAAAAGGAGACTATAATTATATTGCCATTGATAATTTAACCAAAAATGAGGTCTGGAAGTACAAGTTTGATACTAACGGCCCTCTATTTATAAATGCTAGTGGCGGAAATGGAGGAAGTGGTGGTCGAGGAGGAAATGGAGGTAATGGTCAAAATGGTGCCAAGAATAAAAACAACAAAATACTTCGAGTTGGCGATGGTGGTGATGCTGGTAATGGAGGAAATGGTGGTAACGGAGGCAACGGAGGTGTGATTAACGTCTTTATTCATCCCTCAGCGGCAAGTCTTAGTTCTTTAATTACCATTGTAAATTTGGCTGGTAAGGGAGGACGATCAGGTGTTGCTGGTTCTGCAGGAAATCCAGGATTACCATTAAGTGGTCAATTGGCGGGCAGAAAAGGTCGTGTTGGAAGAAGAGGAGTTGTCGGGTTAAATGGAGTGAACGGACCTCCGCCATCTATCAATGTTGTTGACTTTGACTTCAGTCAATATGAATAAGTTCAAACAGATTTTCTAATAATATGGAGAAATCATATAATAGACAATGACTCCACTAATGGCAACATAAAACCAGATGGGCCATGCAAAACGTGTCCATTTTTTATGCCTTTGGAAGTTACCTTGCCATGCAAAAAGGTAGGTGAAAAGAACAATGGGAACAACTGCAATACTTAGCAAAATATGAGAAATGAGAATTACAAAGTAAAAACCTTTAGCCCCTCCTCCATACGCAGTAGAATCAGAGGTCATGTGATATGCAACATAGCAGGCTAGAAAAAGTAGTGAAAGTAGCAACGCAAAACGAATTAAACTTCGGTGCAATGCCTTGTTTTTCTTTTTTATAGCAACCAAAGCGAAAACAAGAACGAAGGCTGTAATGCCATTAATTGTCGCGTAAATAGGGGGCAAAAATGAGAAATCATACCCTTCGATCTTAACGCCAAACAAAATGGCTACAACCAAAGGAATGATTATCGAAAAAATATAAATAATAATTCTTGCTTTTCGTAATTTATTCGTCTCCATAGATTCCATACTCTTGCTTTAATAGTTGCCGGAGGTCATCTTCCAATACTTGCATTTGCTCAATATCCGTTCCTTTATAAATTCCTCTCACAAGGCCCTTTGTATCGACGAGTGCAAAATAGTCGGTGTGACCAAAACCACCATCAGCATCGTCATTCCTTTCTGCACCATTAAAAAAGCTTTTTGCCAATAAATGTGTCGCTTCTTCTTCCCCAGATAAAAAATGCCAGTTATTGGCTTCCAATCCACGTGTACTAATAAATTTTTTCAAATTAGAAGGAGTATCTCGTTTGGGATCAATAGAAAAAGAAAGAAACTGAACGTATTCATTTAAATCATTTGTTGAATCAACTAAAAAACTCATATTTGAAGTCATTGGCGGACAGATTGTTGGACAACTCGTAAAAAAAAAGTCAACAATCCAGATTTTATCTTTGATATCAGTGGATGAAATGAGAACAGAATCTTGATTCAGGTATTCGAAATCTGGAACAACATGGTATATTGTGTCAGCTACCTCAACTCCATCAATCATTTTATAGTCAACATCTCTTTCTCCAAGAATAGGTAAGTTACGTTCGCTTTCATTTGTTTGTGCGCAAGAAGAGAACAATAAAAGACCAAACAGAATTAAAAAATAGTTCAGTCCTCTCATTATATTAGCGATTTTGGTGTGCTTCATTCTTATCGTATTCTTTTTGTAACAGGCTGACGTGCTGATTCATTCTTCGAATCATACCTTCAGTAGTTCCAGAAAGCACCATTCTTAAATGATTTTCTCTATCGAGTAATAATAGTAATTCCTGAAAAGCTTGCCCACCGTAAAACTCATCTCCCTCTTTCAGTAAACGTTCATCATTTCTTTCAAAATCATACAATTCCTTTGCATCACCCGAAGCAATCATCCACAAATCAGGATCGTAATTCTCTACTCTATCGTAAAGCATTTCTTCCACAGAAGAAAGATCTTTAACAGGATTGCCTTCACCATCGGTTACAAAAGAAATAATACGTACACCACCTTTCTCTTTCTTTTTCCGCATTTTCTGGTAAACCAACTGGTCCAAATGCCACATAGAAATGGCACAATCATCAGGACACGAAATTTGCAACGTAGTAACCAAAACAACTTGATCATTGAAGTCAGAATAATCGTGCTTTTCCCCTTTTGAATCAGTGAATGTATAATTGGTGGCAACCCCAAAATCGTCTAGTTGCTTAAACTTATGGGTACATTTAGAAGTTCCAATAAGGACCAAAATAAAAGCTGGACCAAACAAAAGGAGTACTATAAGTAATCTTTGTTTGAGTCCAGCAGACTTTTTTTCAGACATTTGTCTATTTATTAACTTGCGAATTCGGTCAAGATTGCAGCAATTGCATTCCCCTCAGTAATTAAAATATAGATTAAGTACAGCGCAAAGATAAAGTAAGGAATCAAGATGACATATCTCAAGCCTTTTCTTTCATCTCCAAGATGCATAAAAGATAAAACAATGTATGCCGCTTTCACTAGTGTTAAAATAATTAAAACCCACTTTACAATATACCAAGAAGCGTCAGCCTGCTTTATTACAGACCCTATTACTACCTCAATTGCTGTAATCAAAGTCAAAATAGCCGTAACCTTCCAAATTTTCTTTCTAAGTTTAACTCCTTGCTCTTCACTGTGGTGAGCATCTAAAGAATATTCTATAATATCGTCTCTTAGCATGATTTTTCTTTTTTCTGATTAAACTAAATAGAAGAATGTAAATACGAACACCCAAACTAAATCGACAAAGTGCCAATACAGTCCCGTTTTCTCAACCATTTCATAATGCCCTCGCTTGTGATAAACACCATTAACGACACCAAGTAAAATGAGAATGTTAATCATCACTCCTGAGAATACGTGGAATCCGTGAAACCCAGTTATGAAGAAGAAAAACTGTCCATAATGCTGCGGGCCATACTCATTTTGCTTCAAGTTAGCACCGTAGATTACACGATTTGCTTCCCCTGAGTTCACAACTTCTTCATACAACCTAATGGCTTCGGCTCCTTTTATTTCGTCACCCATGGCATATTTACCACCTAATTCTTTTACGATTAGACGCATATCGGTGTTTGCCTCTTTGTTGATTTTAGCAACAGAACCATCATGCAAAGTAATCATTCCATTGTGAACGTGACCTCCTGCAACTGCATGCGTATATTCATGCTTTAAATCTTCCGTAACTTTCTCTCCAACAGCTAAATGATGGCCGGCTGTGACCACTTCAAAATTTTTAATTTCTCCAAATTTTCCTTTTACGATTGCCTGCGAACCATCTGCTAATTCCACACGGCCAAAGTCGGATCCATGAATAAAGTGAGACCATTCCCAAGCTTGAGAACCAACGAAGAAAAAACCACCAATGATAGTTGCAATCATCCATTTTGTCACTCCCTTTCTATCCATTCTATGACCTGCCTCAACGGCCAAAACCATCGTTACAGAAGATACAATTAAAATAAATGTCATTAATGCCACATAAATCAATGGGAATCCATTTCCAAGAAACGGCAATGATTCAAAAGTTTCTTCACCTATTGGCCAAGAACCCAAATAATCGTGTCTCGTAAAACCATAAGCAATCAATAAACCACTGAATGTTAATGCATCAGATACTAAGAAAAACCACATCATTAGTTTTCCGTAACTTGTGCTAAATGGAGAAATTTTCCCTCCCCATAATGTTTTAGCGTCAATTTGTTTAGAAGCGTGTCCAGCCATCTTAATAAAATTTTATGTGCAAGTTTAATGAATAAAAAGTAAAAAGACCAATAAATAGAGCCATAAAAATCCTAAAAAGTGCCAAAAGGCGGCTCCCATTTTTACTTTGATTGTAATTTCACCATTGATATTTCCTGAAAATGAACCAATTAGCAATCGAAGAAGATAGAATAAAGTGAAGATGATATGCAATAAATGCAAGAAAGTAATAATGTACAAATATGACGATGCCGTATCGGCTGCTTCCTGTGATTTTAGTTGTAAATAATTGTCTAAATCTTTTCCGTCTTTCTGTAGCTCTCTATTTTTATATTGAAGCTCTTTCCCTTTGTAATAAATTTGAAAGTCTTTGCCTAATTTTCCCTTCACAAAAAAGTCCCCTCGCAAATCTCTCACGTTGATTGCTAAATAACTCAATCGTAATCTGTCGAGGTATTTCAACTCTTCATTTTCCCCTGTCATTAGCCTCGTGTTTTCAACTGTCATTGGCACATTCTCAAAATAAAGAATAAAATCTTTGCCATATTGATTTACCACAAACGGCTTTTGATCGCTAACTTCAATAAATTGGGACATAAACGATTGATATTCCTTTAATTGAATATCGGTCATCTTCTTCCCCTTGATAAGAAAATCGTTTCCGTTAATTTCTATGAAACTCCCTTTGTATTTTACTTCAAAATAATCTCCGTATTTACCATCTGTTACAAGGATGTGATTATTAGCTGCATGAATTCCCTTATCAATAAGTGCTTCATAACCTTTGAACTGAAAATAAACGAACATAAGGCCTAAAACAAAGGTAATGGACATATACAACTTCAATCTCGATGCATTCTTTTTCTTAACAGCTGAAACAGCAAAGAAAAAACTAATGCTACTCAATATAATAATGCCTGTACTGATCCAAAACGGTTTTGGTAAAGCAAACTTCAACCAGAAAGAATCGCCCATTGATACAATGTACGCCGATGTCAATCCTGCAAATAACATCACTATACTGAACATGCTTACATAAACAAGATTCAGCCTTGCTTTATTTCGTTGAATTTCATAAACTTCATTTTCAAGCGCCTCGTTCGTTTTTTCTTCACTCATAGTTCTAATAATTTAATGATTAGTTCATCAACAGCATCAAAAACATATACAAACTGAATAATCGGTAAATAAATAAAGGATGCAAACATTAATTTTTTGGCGTCTTTCACTTCTAAAGTTCGGTATAGTCGAACTGCTAAAAACAAGAATCCTAGACCAAATAAAACTGCAAAAATAAGAGATACAATTCCCGTTGTTCCAAGTAACCAAGGCAATAAACTAAATGGGATTAGGGCCAATGAATAAACAACAATTTGAAATGCCGAACTTTTCGTTTTTCCAGATCGTGATGGAAGCAATGAGAAGCCTCCAGCTTTATAATCATCAAACATTACCCAAGCAATTGCCCAAAAATGAGGGAACTGCCATGTGAATTGCACAAAAAATAATACCCCGGGAATTAACCCAAACTCTCCAGTATGTGCAATGGCACCTAAAAATGGAGGAATTGCTCCAGGTATAGCTCCAACAAATACAGCCCATGGACTTACACGTTTCATAGGGGTATAAACAAATACGTATAGAATAAACGCAAGCACTCCTAGCAGAGCTGAATAAAGGTTTATTTTAAATAACAATGTTGTTCCAACAATGAGACAAGCGATAACGACAATTAAACCTTCGTTTACGGACATTTTTCCTTGAGGGATTGGACGTTTTTCCGTCCGTTTCATCAATTTATCAAGGTCTTTTTCCCAAATTTGATTGGCGCCATTGGATGCTGCAGTAACTAACATTCCACCTATTAGTAAATAAGTGATGGTTAGTCCATCAGATCCTCCTACAAATAAATATCCTGTTAAAGCAGAGACTATTACTAGTGCTGACAAGCGAAACTTCGTAAATACGATGTATGCTTTAATTTTTTGCCTAACTGATGGTTTTGAGACTACGATTTCCATACTAATATTTAGCTGTACAAAAGTAGTAAAACTTCAAGGAAAGAAGGATTAAAAATGAAGAATAAAAATTTAAGAATTAAAGAATCAACATCGCATCTCCATAAGAGTAAAAGCGATACTTTTCTTTCACTGCCTCTTTATAAGCAGACATCATTAATTCATGGCCTCCAAAAGCGGAAATCATCATTAACAATGTAGATAATGGAGTGTGAAAATTAGTGATTAATGCATCCGCTATACTAAAATCATACGGTGGGAAAATGAACTTATTTGTCCAACCTTCATACGGTTTCAATGTTCCTTCTGTAGAAACCGAAGTCTCTATAGAACGCATAGCTGTAGATCCAACTGCAATAATTTTCTTCTTCTTCTTCTTCGCTTTATTGACGATATCTGCACATTCTTGCGTAATATAAGCTTGTTCAGAATCCATTTTATGCTTGGTTAAATCCTCCACCTCAACTGGTCGAAATGTACCTAAGCCAATATGTAAAGTAACTTCTGCAAAATCTACTCCTTTTAATTCTAATCGTTTCATCAACTGACGAGAAAAGTGAAGACCAGCAGTTGGAGCCGCTACAGCACCTATTTCTTTTGCATAAATAGTTTGATATCTTTCTTCATCACTTTCTTCTACGTCTCTTTTGATGTATTTCGGAAGTGGTGTTTCGCCAAGTTCTGTGATTTTCGCTTTAAATTCTTCGTAAGTTCCGTCAAAAAGGAAACGCAAAGTTCTTCCTCTTGAAGTGGTATTGTCAATCACCTCAGCTACCAATGAATCATCTTCTCCGAAGTACAGCTTATTTCCAATTCTAATTTTTCTAGCAGGATCAACCAACACATCCCAAAGTAAGCTCTCTTTATTTAACTCTCTTAATAAGAAAACCTCAATTTTGGCACCCGTTTTTTCTTTATTACCATACATTCTCGCTGGAAATACCTTTGTATTGTTCATTACAAGAACATCCTCTTCATTGATATATTCAATGACGTCCTTGAACATTTTGTGCTCAATTTCACCTGTATCTCTGTGAACGACCATTAATCGAGATTCATCTCTATTGACAGCTGGGTATTCTGCAATTAATTCTTCTGGTAAGTCGAATTGAAACTGCGATAATTTCATTTTATTCATATCGAAACTATTTTTTCTAAAATTGGAACGCAAAGGTATAAATAATAAGGGAATTGAAGAAAGAGAATGAATAATTCTAAATGAAAGGTCGTGAATTATGATTTGTAATGCTATAATTCTGCGTATTCAATAAATGAAATCCATTCTTCAACCGTTTTTGAATCTTTAATATTCTGTTCGCCTGACTGGGTTCTGCGCAATTCGATTAAAGTTCCTCCTGAGTTTAATTTTTGACCAAAATCATTCGCAATGGATCGGATATAAGTCCCTTTACTACATGTAATTTCAAATTTCACCTCTGGAAAATTCTTTGTGTCAATTGTAAAAGAATGAATGGTTATCATATTCGATTTCATCTTCACTTCCTTACCATCACGCGCTAAATCGTAGGCTCTTTTTCCATCAATTTTCTTTGCAGAAAAAATCGGAGGTGTTTGCAGTTGTTCTCCAATAAAAGATTTCCGCACCTCATCCATAAGTTCTTCGGTAATGTGATCTATCGGGAATTCTTTATTGTACTTGGTTTCCAAATCAAAAGAAGGAGTCGTCTTTCCAAGAAGAATAGTTCCTGTATAAGTCTTCTCACCAACCATTAAGTCATTAATTAATTTAGTGTGCTTGCCAATACAAAGCACTAGGAGACCAGTAGCTAGAGGATCCAATGTTCCTGCGTGACCAACTTTTATTTTCTTTACACTTAATTTTTGTCGTAGATGCCACCGAAGCTTATTTACAACATCAAAAGAGGTCCAGTTTAATGGTTTGTCGACTAAAATAGTTGAGCCTTGTGAGAATTCAGTTAACATCTTTTTCGGTTTTTCTTATGGGACGAGAGCCTCTACTCGCAAAATTAGTTAAATACAGTCCATCCAATAGCGATGATTCCCACGGTAAAGCAATAGTAACTAAAATACGATAGTTTGCTTTTTTTTACCAAAGCTATCATCCATGTGCATGCCAAAATTCCGGTAATAAAAGCAGCAATAAAACCAACACCAATGGCAGTCATTGAAACACCTGCTGTAGTAAACTCATCACTCATTAAATCCTTTGCCATTTTTCCAAAAATCAACGGTACAACCATTAAAAATGAAAATCGTGCTGCTTTTTCTCTATCAATTCCAAGCAATACCGAAGTCCCAATTGTCGCTCCCGATCTAGAAATGCCTGGGAGAATTGCAATGGCTTGAGCAATACCAATTATGAATGAATTTTTCGTGCTAACTTCCTTATTTGTATTTTTTGCCCTATCGGCGAGAAATAAAAGTAACCCTGTCACGATAAGCATTAAACCAACCAACAGAACTTGTCCGCCAAAGAAACTCTCTATCATGTCGTCATAAAGAATACCAATAATTGCAGCCGGCACCATTGAAAGAACAATTTTGAAAGCGAACATGAATTCTTCATTGATTTTGAATTGAAAAAGGCCTTTGGCAATCTCTAATATATCTTTTCGGAAAACAACAACGGTACTTAATGCGGTAGCGAAATGAAGAACAACCGTCATCATCATGCTTGATTTCTCAGATAAATCTTGTCCTTGAATGGTTTTTACTAATTCTAAATGACCACTGCTACTAACAGGGAGAAATTCTGTTAATCCTTGTATTATTCCAAGAATTAGGGCTTCAAGAAAACTCATTGATTATTTTTTTTCAACTTTTGGTTTCTTCATAATCGAATAAATAATTATTCCAAAACCGGCTACAATAAGCATAGGTGCAATGGTGATTCTCATTGTGCTAAACATTTCACCATCAAAAACCGTAGGGTCTTCATTAGCTCCGCCAATCATCAGAAAATAACCTAAGACGTTAATTCCTAACCCAATCAGCATCAATTTATAATTTTTCTTATTGAAAGAAAACGGAGCGTTAGTGCTAAACTCTTTTAACGACTTTACTTCTCCTTGTCCAGGAGTGTCATCCAATAAATCAGCTTTTTTTTGCGTGTTTTTTTTTGCTTTTGTATCACTCATGGTGCGAATTTAATATAAATCATCCAATTTAAGACGCAAATATTTGTTAAGAGCGAGCCACGTAGAAATAAAAGTGATGATGATTCCAATAGAAATAAGCGTTCCAACGAGTAAAAGGAAGTTTTGAAAACCAAAACTTATTTCAAAAGCATCTATCATGTTATTTAAAGCGTAAAATAACCCAAACAATAATGCAATAGCTATAAGTCCACTGACAATTCCAATTCCTATAGCTTGCCACAAAAATGGCCCGCGGATGTGCCTTGATGTTGCCCCTACCAATTGCATAGTCTTAATAGAGAATCTTTTGCTGTATAAGGCTAGACGAATAGTATTATTTATCAACGCAAAAGCCACTAAGATAAGCAGCAAAGCAACGGCGCCGAATAGAAAAATAAACTGCTTAAATCCAAGATTTACTTTTTGCACACTCGCTTTATCATAAGACACTTCATCGAGTTGATCTCCATATACCAATAACAATGTGTCCTTTATTTGTTTCATTCCATCGAGAGTCGCAAAATTCTCTTTAGGCTTAAATCCAACTGTAGGTGGGAGAGGATTGTCTCCCTCAAAAATTTCCAATATATTATCGGCATTTTGATCTTGTCCTGTGAATTCTTCAATTGCTCTTTCCGATGAAACATAAAAAACTTCATTGAATTGATTCCATGTCTTCAATTCTTGTTCAACTTGTTTAATATCAGAAGGATTCATTTCTGGAGAAAAAAACAAATCTCCTTGCAAACTCTCTTTGGCTTGTTTTTGAACATTGTCTAAGCCAAAGAATCCTCCCAAAACAATGCCTATCATGAATAACACCAAAGAAATTCCTATTATCGTTGAAATATAACTTGACTTTACTCCTCGTTTGTTTAATTTGTCAACACTTTTGCTCATGGTGTGAAGTTAGTTAATTTGTTACTTATGTAAATTGGAGTATTGATAAGTTTTGAAGTAAAGAGTGTTGAAAGAGACTGATTGTTTTTGAATATTCGAGCATTTGAGCTTTCAACGTATCAAAGACTCCAAAAACCAAATGTCTTTATTATAGAAAATAACTATATTGTCGAATCAAAAAATTAAAACCATGGCAGAATTTAAATCAGATATTGAAATTGCACAAGCTGCAACAATGCGACACATTAAAACTATCGCTAAAAAATTAAACATTGTAGAAGATGATCTAGAGCTTTACGGAAAATATAAGGCAAAACTACCTTTATCTCTAATTAGCGAAGATGCAATAAAGAACAATCACCTTGTTTTAGTAACTGCTCTTACACCAACTCCTGCTGGGGAAGGTAAAACTACAACTTCTATAGGCCTAACAGAAGGAATGAACAAAATTGGCAAAAAAACAACTGTTGTTTTGCGTGAACCCTCTTTGGGACCTGTTTTTGGAATCAAAGGTGGCGCAGCAGGTGGAGGTTACTCTCAAGTTGTCCCAATGGAAGATATAAATCTTCATTTTACAGGTGATTTTTCTGCCATTGAAAAAGCAAATAACCTGCTTTCTGCCTTGCTCGACAATAACTTGCAAAGCAAAACAAAAAACTTAGGTATTGACCCTAGAACAGTTGGTTGG
>TARA_R110002072_G_scaffold4384_4_pt1 | contig 12665 bp, 9 predicted proteins | sample TARA_R110002072 | Tara Oceans TARA_R110002072 (sample SAMEA4397118) | marine metagenome | biome: Polar Biome; feature: [SRF] surface water layer (ENVO:00010504); material: water (ENVO:00002006), including particulate matter (ENVO:01000060) such as... | depth 5 m | reverse complement strand
GATTTTGAAGCCGTTGGTGCCGATGCAAAAAAAGGATCTTTCCTTCGGCCTATTTTATTACGCGAAGACAATCCATTACAAAACGAAGCTGCACACGTGACTGAAGCTTTTGGCCCTGTGAGTACACTGATGCCTTACAACACGATAGAAGAAGCAATCAAAATTTCCAAATTGGGTAAAGGCTCACTGGTGAGTTCGGTTTTCACAAATGATAACGCCATTGCCAAGGAATTTACAATAGGCGCCGCTTCCCACCACGGAAGAATCCTTTCCATCAATCGCGAAAGCGCCAAGCAAAGCACCGGTCACGGTTCGCCATTACCATTGCTGGTTCATGGTGGTCCCGGTCGCGCCGGAGGAGGTGAAGAGATGGGCGGAATGCGTGGTATCAAGCACTATATGCAGCGCACCGCTATCCAGGGTTCACCAACAACCCTAACAGAAATCACCGGAATTTATCAACCCAATTCCGATTACAAAGAAGCTGAAAAGCATCCGTTTACCTATCACTGGGAAGATATCCAACCGGGAATGTCGCTTAAAACCCATAAACGCACATTAACAGATGCTGACATCGTCAACTTTGCCAACCTCACCTGGGATCATTTTTATGCACATACAGATATCACATCCCTTGACGGAAGTATTTTTGAACAACGCACCGCCCACGGTTATTTTATCATTTCCGCGGCGGCGGGCTTGTTTGTGTATCCCAATAAAGGACCGGTAGCGGCAAACTACGGACTGGAAGACATTCGGTTTTTGCGCCCGTTATACCACAACGACACGATTTATGTTCGCCTTACGTGCAAACAAAAAGTAGATCGCGACAGCAATGCAAAAGAACATCCTTCAGGCATTGTAAAATGGTATGTTGAGGTGTTTGATATTGAGGATGAAATGGTTGCTTTTGCGACTATTTTAACGATGGTTCAGAAAAAGCAAACGACTTTCGTCGAAATGACTTCAGAAACCATTCCTTTTTACTTGAGTAAACTTTCAGAAAACACGAAGCCAAAATGGGGAACAATGACACCACAGCATATGGTGGAACATTTGGAATTCACTTACCGTATCGCTTCGGGCGAAATGCAAAATTTTGACATTGCAACACCAGAGGAGTACATTGAAAAAGTGCAAGCTACCTTGTGGGATTTCAACCCAATGCCACAGGGATACAAAATGCCATTGATGAATGACAATGAATTGGAAGACCTGAACCATCCCGATTTAGAAACTGCAAAACAAAAAATGCTGGAAGCCCGTGAGGAATACCTGGAATATTTCAAAGAAAACCCCGATTCGCTTCAAAAAAATGCCGTTTTTGGATATTTAAATCGTTATGAATGGTATTTGTTGGAGAGGAAACACCTTAACCACCACTTTAATCAATTTGGTTTGCTATAAGCAAACCAAATTGTCAATGCGCACTCGTTGCGCATTCGCTTAAACTATAGTTCAAATCATTATTGATATGACCAATGCCCAAAAGGTATTACACATATATCCTTACCCACAATCGGAATCATATTTTTTATGTGGGAATAACAAACAATATCGAAAGGCGAATGTTTGAACACAAAAACAGTACTTTTAAAACACATGTTGGGAAATATAATATTAAAAAATTGGTTTATTTTGAAGAGCATAAAGATGTAAGAATTGCAATTAGAAGAGAGAAAACAATTAAGAAGTGGAAAAGAGAGTGGAAGATGAACCTGATAACAGAAATGAATCCTGATTGGAATGATTTAAGTGCTGGGTGGGATCTTTCTATGTACGATAAGAAAATCGATTAAACGAATCTGCAACAAGTGCGGATTGACTATTACTGAAAATTATGGAACAACAACCTTACGTAAAACAACAAATAAACAACCACATTGCCACCATCGAGTTTTTCCACCCTGCGCATAATAGCTTGCCGGGTGATTTGCTGGCTCAACTGGCTGAAACCATTACCAAAGCCGGTGAAAACGATGCTATAAAAGTCATCATCCTTCAAAGTGGTGGCGATCGCACATTTTGTGCAGGAGCCAGTTTCACCGAACTCATTTCCATCAACGATGAAAAAACCGGTGAAATCTTTTTTAGTGGTTTTGCCAATGTTATCAATGCTATGCGCAAATGTCCCAAATTCATTATTGGACGCATTCAGGGAAAAACTGTTGGTGGAGGTGTAGGTCTTGCTTCAGCAGTGGATTATTGTATGGCTACCAAATATGCCGCAATAAAACTTAGCGAACTAAATGTAGGTATTGGCCCTTTTGTGGTGGGTCCTGCGGTGGAGCGTAAATTAGGCTTAAGCGGATTTTCACAAATCGCCATTGATGCCAATGCGTTTTATGAAGCTGAATGGGCGCGAAGTAAAGGACTTTATATGCAAGTGTTTGATGATATTTTGGCTTTAGATGAAGCTGTAAAGGCTTTCGCCGAAAATTTATGCACATACAACCCCGAAGCCATGACAGAAATGAAAAAAGTATTCTGGACCGGCACTGAAAACTGGGACGAACTGTTGAAAGAACGTGCAAAGATTAGCGGAAGATTGGTGTTGAGTCCGTTTACAAAGAAGAAGTTAGAGAGTTATAAGTAGATTTAGTCAAATTTAATACAGAGGTTCCCGCCTTCGCGGGAATTAGGGAAATGATTTACAGTTTCAAAGGACATATTCCAGTTATCCACGAAAGCAGTTTCGTGCATCCTTTAGCAGCGGTTACCGGCAATGTAATTATTGGTAAAAATTGTTATATCGGTCCGGGAGCGGCCATTCGTGGGGATTGGGGCGAGATAATTCTCGAAGATGGTGTCAATGTGCAGGAAAACTGTACGGTGCATATGTTTCCCGGAAAATCGATTGTATTGATGGAAAGTGCGCACATTGGTCATGGAGCCATCATACACGGCGCTAACATTGGTCGGAATGTTTTGGTGGGTATGAATACAGTGATTATGGACGATGCTGAAATTGGTGATGAAAGCATCATCGGTGCAATGGCGTTTGTAAAAGCAGAAACGGTGATTCCAAAACGGAGTTTGGTTGTGGGAAACCCGGCAAAAATAATTAAAGAAGTCAGCGATGAGATGATTGCCTGGAAAACCGCCGGGACAAAATTGTATCAACAACTTCCGGCAGATTGTCACGATAGTTTAAGGGAAGTGGAGCCGTTGCGGGAGATTCCAAAAAATCGTCCGAAGCAAGAGGATTTTTATAAGACTTTGGAGGAATATAGAAAAGGGAATTAATAGTAACCTAAATCCTTTGTGTATCTTTGCGAATAACTTTAGCAAGCTTTGCGTGAACCCCTTTTTCGCAATCTCCGTAAAGAAAAAAAAATAAACACATTAGAGAATTAAATTCTCAATTATTAAAATATTATGAGTAAAAAAGACAAGACTTCCGCCTCCGCGGAAGTTCCGTTCAAACTCCCCAGAATGGGAGAAAGCATCACCGAAGGCACCATCATTAACTGGATGGTTCAGCCCGGAGAACACTTTGAAGAAGGTGACATCATCGTTGAGGTAGGAACTGATAAGGTTGATAACGAAGTTCCCGCCCCTTTTTCGGGAACGCTTATTGAAACCAAATACAACGCCAAGGATGTTGTGAAAATCGGGGAGGTGATTGCAATTCTAAAGGCTTCTGAAGGAGCTTCAAAAAAAGCTGTTAATAAAAACCAAGAAGAAGATGTAAAAACAATTCCAACAGCAAACGAAGCTAATAAAGTTGTTCCAAAACAGCCTGGAGCAGTTTCATCTACTTATCATTTGCCCGTGAACCGCACAAACAAATTTTATTCCCCTTTGGTAGAAAAAATCGCCCGCGAGCACCACATCAGTTATGAAGAGTTGGCACGCATCCCTGCAACAGGCAAAGACGGTCGCTTACAAAAAAGCGATGTGTTCAAGTACATTGAAGAAGGCCGCCCAGCACAATTTGCTCAACCGGTGGCTGAAGCTGGATACAGCATCCCGCAATTGAATCTTGACAAAGGCAAAGGAAAAATCGTGGAAATGGACCGCATGCGCCAAATGATTGCTGATCATATGGTGTATAGCAAACATACTTCCCCGCACGTGACCGCCTATGTGGAAGCAGATATGACCAATATGGTGAACTGGCGTAATGCCAACAAAGATGATTTTCAGAAAAAACATGGCGAGAAACTGACCTTTACACCCTTGTTTGTAGAAGCTGTCGCGAAAGCAGTGAAAGATTTCCCGATGATTAATGTTTCAGTAGATGGAAGTAATATTATTGTGAAAGAACACATCAATATCGGGATGGCAACAGCATTGCCAAATGGTAACCTGATTGTTCCGGTGGTTCGTGATGCAGACAAAAAAGATTTGCAAACACTTGCCAAAGAAATCAATGCGCTGGCAGAAAAAGCCCGCACCAACAAATTAAAAGCAGATGATACTAAAGGAAGTACTTTTACCATCAGTAATGTGGGTACGTTTGGCAGTTTAATGGGAACACCCATTATCAATCAACCGGAAGCAGCGATTTTGGCAACAGGAATTATTAAGAAGCGTGCTGAGGTCATTGAAAAACCCGAAGGGGATACGATTGAAATCAGGCAAATGATGTATTTATCTTTGTCCTTTGATCACCGCATTGTCGATGGATTTTTAGGAGGCAGTTTCCTGAGAAGAATTGCCGATTATTTTGAACAATTTGATAGTAAAAGAAAAATCTAAATAGATTCTCGCAAAGCCGCTAAGCCGCAGAGAAAACTTTGCGACTCTGCGACTTTGCGAGAGAAAAATAAAATTAAAATGACCCATACTATTTCCAAGGAAGTTTTCAAAAAAGCCTTCAAAAACGTTTGCACCGCGAAAGCCATGGCAGAACTGTACGAAGAAAACTTCAAAGTCGTTTCCAAATATGTTCACGCCACATCACGCGGACACGAAGTCATTCAAACTGCTTTAGGGATGCAACTATTGCCACAGGATTATGCATATCCTTATTACCGCGACGACTCGATGTTGTTGAGTTTTGGGTGTACGCCCAAAGATTTGATGCTACAATTACTTGCCAAAAAAGACGACCCTTTTTCCGGCGGAAGGACTTATTATTGCCATCCCAGTTTACGGGATGACGATAAACCCAAAGTGCCACATCAAAGTAGCGCTACAGGAATGCAGGCAATACCTGCCACCGGTGCTGCGATGGGGTTTCATTACAAAGAAGGCTTCGACTCCTCTCAGTTTCCTAAAGATTGGTCGCTGAGCGGAGTCGATGCGCCGATTGTTGTTTGTTCCCTAGGAGACGCCTCCGTCACCGAAGGTGAAATCGCAGAGGCCTTTCAAATGGCAGCATTAAAACAGTTGCCCATTTTATATTTAGTGCAAGACAATGGCTGGGATATTTCTGCGAATGCCGCTGAAACGAGAGCACAGGATGCGTTTGAATATGCCAAAGGATTTCACGGACTAGAAGCCATCTCTATTGATGGAACTGACTTTATCGAAAGCTATATCGAAGTACAAAAAGTAATAGAAACCATTCGGAAGGAAAGAAGACCGTTTTTGGTTCACGCTAAGGTTCCATTATTGAATCACCATACTTCGGGGGTTCGGATGGAATGGTATCGGGATGATTTAGAGGAGGCACGTTCGCGTGACCCATATCCGAAGATTAGAAAACAATTATTGGAGAATGGGTTTACTGAAAGGGAGCTGATGGAAATTGAGACTTCCGCCTCCGCGGAAGTGAAAAATGACTACGAAGAAGCCCTTAAAGCCGAAGACCCAAAACCAGAAGATTTATTCACACACGATTTTGCGCCAACACCCATTACTGAAGAAACCGGAACCCGTAGTCCTGAAGGCGCAGAAAAAGTAGTGATGGTAGATTGTGCCCTTTTCGGAATAGAAGAATTAATGCAAAAGCACAAAGAATGTTTACTCTACGGTCAGGATGTAGGAGGCCGATTGGGCGGTGTGTTTCGAGAAGCGGCTACACTTGCTCAAAAGTTTGGCGATAACCGCGTGTTTAATACCCCCATTCAGGAAGCATTTATTGTTGGTAGCACAGCAGGAATGAGTGCTGTGGGATTGAAACCCATCGTTGAAGTGCAATTTGCAGATTATATCTGGCCGGGGCTCAATCAATTATTTACTGAGGTGAGCCGTAGTTGCTACCTTTCCAATGGCAAATGGCCGGTATCGATGATACTTCGCGTGCCTATTGGTGCCTATGGAAGTGGCGGACCTTATCATTCATCTTCGGTAGAAAGCATTGTAACTAACATTCGTGGGTTAAAAATTGCATACCCAAGCAATGGTGCCGATTTAAAAGGGTTAATAAAAGCAGCTTATTATGACCCCAATCCGGTGGTGATTTTGGAGCATAAAGGATTGTACTGGAGTAAAGTTCCGGGAACAAAAGGAGCGACTTCTGTAGAACCGGCAGAAGACTATGTATTGCCTTTCGGAAAAGCCTGGTTGTTGCAGGAAATCTGGAAACAGGAAGATGTGGAAACCGCCACCATCGTTTCTTATGGGATGGGCGTGCACTGGGCGATGAACGCTACTCAAGGCCTTCGTGACCGAGTGGAAATTATTGACTTGCGCACACTTTTTCCGCTGGATGAAGAAACAATCATGAAATCTGTCAAGAAAACCGGAAAGTGTCTTGTGGTGACTGAAGAGCCTTCAAATAATAGTTTTGCAAGGGCTCTTGCCGGAAAAATTCAGGAAGGATGTTTTCAGTATCTCGATGCGCCGGTAATGACCATTGGTTCTGAGAATATGCCGGCCATTCCGTTGAACTCAACTTTGGAGCAAACGATGATACCGAGTACAGAAAAGGTGAAAGCTAAACTTGAAGAACTTTTGGATTATTAACATATAAATTTTCAATTAACTATCTTTACGCCTATTAAAAACAAAAAAACAATGAACAAATTATCCTTTTTAACTGTATTTTCAGTTTTATTTATTTTCGTTTCCTGTAAGGATTCTGAACAAGAAAAAGAAGTCTCACAGGAGTGGGACGTAAGTGTTGAACACCTTGAAAGACACATTAAAGAACTGTCATCAAACGCTTTTATGGGTAGAATGCCTATGACTGTGGGAGAAGAATTAACAGTAGCTTACCTAGAAAAAGAAATGAAAGAAATTGGAGTTGCTCCTGCTAATAATGGTTCATACCTTCAAGATGTTTCGTTAATTACAGTAAATTCTGTTGCTGATGACGAAATAACTGTAACAGGTGGCGACAGTTCTCTTACATTAAAAAAAGGAGAAGATTTTGTAGCTTATTCACAATTAATTCAAGACGAAATAAAAGTTGAAGATGCTGAGTTTGTATTTTGTGGTTTTGGTATCGTTGCGCCAGAATATGGCTGGAATGACTATGAAGGTATTGATATGACAGGAAAAATTGCTGTTGTAATGGTAAATGATCCGGGTTATTATCTTCAAGATGAAAATATGTTTACCGGGAACGCTATGACTTACTATGGGCGCTGGACATACAAATATGAAGAAGCTGCAAGACAAGGGGCAGCAGGAATTGTTATTATTCATGAAGATGCAGCAGCAGGTTACCCCTGGGGTGTTGTTCAAGGTTCATGGTCTGGTGCAAAATCTCAACTTGATATGCCTGAAGGTTCAGTGAATTTTGCACCTATGCAAGGATGGATAACATCAAATGTTGCACAACAACTTTTTGACCAAGCCGATAAAAATCAGGAAGAATTGTTTGAAAGTGCTAAAAGTGCCGATTTTACTCCAATACCTTTAGGTATCAAAACAAGTGTTACAATGAAAAACACGTTTGAACGTGGAACTTCGCCAAACGTAATTGGTATCATCGAAGGTTCAGTAAGACCTGATGAGTATATCATTTATACAGCTCACTGGGATCACCTTGGTGGTGAAGACCCCAATGATAGCAGCACAATTTATAACGGTGCAGTAGATAACGCAACAGGTACAGCCATGCTTCTCGAAATTGCAAGAGCAGTAAAAGAACGCGAAGAACCATTGGAAAGATCCATGGTTTTCTTGTTTGTAACGGCTGAAGAACAAGGATTATTAGGTTCAGAATATTATGCTACAAACCCTGTATTTCCCACTAATAAAACTGTAGCAAATATGAACGTCGATGCCGTATTTCCTTATGGTCCAACAAATGATGTGCTCGTAGTGGGTCACCATCAAAATGACTTAGCTGACTGGGCTGAAGATATTGTAGCCGGTCAAGACAGATACATCTTGCCAGACCAGGAAGCAGAAAAAGGATTTTATTACCGTTCAGATCACTTCAACCTTGCAAAAGTGGGTATCCCTGCAATGTATGCAAGTGGAGGTTCAGACTTGAGAGAAGGTGGAAAAGAAGAAGGTAAAAGACTTCGCACAGAATACAACCAAAAATACTACCACAAACAGGGAGATGAATACGACCCTGAAACCTGGAATATGGGAAGTATTGCTCAGGATGCTGAGTTCTATTTTAGACTGGGAGTTAAAATTGCAAATAGTCAAGACTGGCCAAAATGGAGTGAAAACTCAGAGTTTAGAGCAGTAAGAGAAAAAGACATGGAAGCTAAATAATTAGTTGATAATTTTTTATAAAAAACGGGGCATTATTTGCCCCTTTTTTATTTAAGAATTTTAAAAGTATTTTTATTTAAAACAATTCTAAATAACTATATTTGCATCGAAATTAAAATTATATAAAATGATGAAAAATATAGTATTTACTCTTATAGCTATTTCTCTTTTTTCATGTAAAAATGACGCCAAAAAAGAGCAGGATAGTCAAACATATGGGGAAGTAAACGTTTACACTCACCGTCATTATGAATCTGATCAGGAGTTATTCAAGCTTTTTGAAGAAAGAACAGGCATAAAAGTCAATGTCATCAACGCCAGTGCAGATGAACTGATACAAAAAATGAATCTTGAGGGCAGCAACTCTCCGGCAGATGTGTTGATTACCGTGGATGCCGGAAGGTTACATAGAGCTAAAACATCTGATTTATTACAGTCTATTTCATCAAAAACTTTAGATTCAATTATTCCTTCTCATTTAAAAGATGAAGATAACCATTGGTTTGCTTTGACAAAACGTGCTCGTGTGATTGCTTATGCGAAAGACAGGATAAACCCGGATGAGCTTTCAACATTTGAAGCCTTAACCGAAGAAAAATGGCAAAATAAACTTCTCATCCGTTCATCTGGAAATATTTACAATCAATCGCTTTTGGCCTCAATAATAGCAAACCATGGAGAGGATTATGCCAAAGAATGGGTTACCGGAATTGTAAAAAACATGGCAAGAACACCTCGCGGAAATGACAGAGATCAAGTAAAAGCAGTCGCTGCAGGTGAGGGCGATTTGGCAATCGTAAATACTTACTACATTGGTTTGATGGAAAATTCAAGCAACCCTGAAGAGGTTCAAGTAACAAAATCAATCGGGCTATTTTTCCCCAACCAAGAAACCACAGGGACACACATCAATGTGAGTGGTGCAGGAGTGGCAAAATATGCTCCCAATAAAGAAAACGCCATTAAATTCATTGAATTTTTGGTTTCTGAAGAAGCCCAAAGTGTTTTTGCACTTACTAATTATGAATATCCCGTAAATGAAAATGTCGAAATTTCTGAAACTTTAAAAAACTGGGGCAAATTTAAAGAAGATAAAATCAACTTATCACTCTTAGGTGAAAACAATAAAAATGCTGTAATTCTATTTGATGAAGGAGGCTGGAGATAATCAAATATTTTCCATAAAAAACCGATTGCTACGACTGAAAAGGGACAGCAATCGCTGGTCTTTTATTACACTCTTTGTAGTGTTATTAATTGCCCTGCCAATACTCACCATTATATTTGAACTCTTTGAAGGACCCGGTGAGTCTTGGATACATATTGTCAAAAATCTTCTTGGGCAGTATGTTTCCAATTCAGTTTATCTTTTAATTGTTTGCAGTATCCTGGTGTTGCTTTTTGGTGTCACCACATCCTGGCTGGTAGCACGTTATGAGTTTCCTTTTAGAAAGCAATTGGAGTGGTTGCTCATTTTACCACTGGCTATTCCTTCATATATTGTAGCATATGCTTATGCCGGAGCATTTGATTACGGCGGAAGTCTCGAACTCATACAACGATATTTTGGCATGGAATTTACACGTATTGATGTGATGAATCGTTTTGGGCTGGCTTTTGTATTGAGCATTTCACTTTTCCCTTATGTGTACGTTAGCACACGAGCCTTTTTCTTAAATCAGGCAAACAACTTGTTGGAAGCGTCTAGATTGCTTGGGGTGGGGGAGTTTCGTACATTTTTTAAATTGATTTTACCACTCGCCAGGCCCGCTATTATTGCCGGAATGATTTTGGTATTAATGGAAGTCCTCAATGATTATGGTGCGGCACAATACTTTGGTGTCAATACATTTACTACCGGAATTTTCAGGTCATGGTTTTCACTGGAAGAGCCAGAAACGGCTATTTATCTTTCAGCTTTATTGCTGGTTTTGGTATTTGCTTTGATTCTTTTTGAAAAGTGGCAACGTAGAAAAATTCAATATACCAATGAACGAACCAATACTGAGCGCATTTATCGAAAAACCACTTCAAAAAGGAAGCAGTTTCTCATATTTTGTATCGTCATCACTCCGGTACTTTTTGGATTTTTTATTCCGGTGGCACAACTTATTTATTGGGCGATTTTGACTTATAGTTCGGTGTTTGACTATTCCTTTTTAATGCTTTCGTTGCAAACATTTGGTATTGCATTTTTAACGGCAACAGTTACGGTTGTTTTAGCCACCTTACTTATATTTTCGGCAAAATGGAATCGCATTGGGTTTATTAAAAACCTTTCAAGGTTGGGAGTACTCGGATATGCAATACCGGGAGCCGTTGTTGCCATTGGAATTATGATTCCCACTTTAGCACTTGACAGATGGCTGATGGGCGTGGTTGCATCCCTTTCCGGGAACACGACCGGTTTTATCATTCATGGGACTTTGTTTGCGCTTGTTTATGCGTATGCCGTAAGATTTCTTGCAGTGGCATACAATCCCATAGAATCTACCACACTAAAAGTAAGCAATGCCATTCCAGATGCTTCAAAAACTTTAGGGGTTGGCAATTTTAAAACCTTTTTCAAAATTGAATATCCACTTATAAAAACCGGAATGCTCAGCGCATTTATACTGGTTTTTGTTGATGTTCTTAAGGAATTACCGCTCACTCTTATTTTAAAACCATTCCAGGTAAATACCCTTGCGGTAAGTGCCTTTGAATATGCGAGTGATGAACGGGTAATGGAAGCGGCAATTCCGTCGTTATTTATTATCTTTACGGCCGCTGTTCCAGTGATATTTTTAAATAAATTATTAGTAAGTAAATAACTATGCTTAAAGTAACTTCCCTTTCCAAAAGCTTTGACAAAGGAAAATCCTTTGCCCTTAAAGACGTGAGTTTTCAACTGAATGAAGGCGATGTCTATGCCATTGTGGGCGAAAGCGGAAGCGGGAAAACCACATTAATACGACTCATCGCAGGACTGGAATCTCCTGATACTGGAACAATTGAAATTAATGGAAAACTTGTATCCTCAATTAAAAAAAATGTAGCGCCGGAGAAACGAAACATCGGTTTTGTCTTTCAAGAGTATGCACTTTTTCCGCACTTAAAATTGGAAGAAAATATCCTTTACGGAATTTCAAAATTGAATAATAAAAAGCAGCGTGCTCAAGAAGTTTTGGATTTAGTTGGGCTATCAGAAATGAAAGACCGTTACCCCCATCAACTTTCGGGAGGACAACAGCAACGTGTGGCATTGGCAAGAGCTCTTGCACCAAATCCCTCTTTACTTATACTCGATGAGCCGTTTAGCAACCTGGATGCCATGCTCAGGGCGCAATTGCGCAATGAAGTTTTTGATATCGTAAAAAAATCTGGTGTAACCGCTATTTTTGTGACTCACGACACACAAGATGCTCTCGCCGTAGCTGATGAAATATTAATTCTTCAAAACGGAAAACTCGTTCAAAAAGATGCAGCTGCCAATTTATATACCAAACCCAGCTCGGTTTATGTTGCTTCTCTGTTTGGAAATACCATTCAATTGAGCAAGGAATTACAAACAGCTTTTGAATGTCCGCTCAAAACAGATTGCTGTCACGCCATCAGAAATGAAAACATTGCCATCAATGATGAATGTGAATATGTAACAACAGCCAAAGTTTTAAAGAAAACTTTTTTAGGTTCAGACACTCAACTTTATATCAAACTTGATAATGGTGAGCATCTCACGGTAGTTACAAAGCATAACAATATTGATGAACACATCACCATAGGGTTTAACTCGAGGGATGTTCTTGAGTTCAGGGAATAAAAAAGCTGACTTACAATTTATTGCAAATCAGCTTTTTTAAAATAAGAACCTTGTTTATTTTTTTACAATTTTCACTGTTTGTTTTGTTGAACCAATCTCAACTTTAGCATAATAAATTCCGGAAGTTAAAAAAGAAAGATCAATACTTTGTTTATTATTTTCCAAAGAACTTTCTGCTACCAATTGACCAAGGCTGTTGAAAATTGAAACATTTGAAATGATTTCTGCCGCTTCAATATGAACTTTATCAATTACAGGATTTGGATAAACTGATAGTGCAAATGGAGTTACA
>TARA_R110002072_G_scaffold302758_1_pt1 | contig 12678 bp, 23 predicted proteins | sample TARA_R110002072 | Tara Oceans TARA_R110002072 (sample SAMEA4397118) | marine metagenome | biome: Polar Biome; feature: [SRF] surface water layer (ENVO:00010504); material: water (ENVO:00002006), including particulate matter (ENVO:01000060) such as... | depth 5 m | reverse complement strand
AGAACGTCACTTGCCCTGCCACGTCTTTCGTCGATCAATTGGGACGCGCAGCTTTGCCTGCTGCATGGAGCAATCGTGAGGCCTTCTCTGCCCGATGTGCGCGATGCACAGCCAAGCCCCCGAGAGCAATCACCAGGCAGTAGATGGCCCAGCCCATCGGTTCGCTTTGCAGAACATCGCTGAGAATGCCCCTGCCAAGGATCACCCACGCCATCGCGAGCGCAAGGATCACAACACCCCACATCGAGACCGAATACTGATTCTCCGAACCGCGTCGAACTTGGCTCATGCTGTTCTCCTGTTGCGTGCATCCTAACCCCGACCATTGCAATGGCACAATCACGCCTGCAATGCTCGGGCAGGCCGTTCAAGCCTCACCACAAGTCGCAGCCAATCGATCGGGAATCCCTACCCCTTCGCCACGACTCCAAAATGCTGCACCTCAGGCTCAAACTCCAAGAGGAAGTCCGAGTCTTCCGGGTAGTACTTGGCTTGCAGGATGTTTGACCCGGCGAACGACCGGATCGCTTCTTCGGACTGCCAGTGCGTGACCGTGAGGAAGTGCGTCACGTCTCCGACATCGCGACGGAGCACCTCGACTTGCACGATGCCGGGCACAGAGCGGTAATCCGGAATGGCTCGATCCTCGAGAAACTGCGAATACGCATCGGCGCGACTTCGCTTGGTGCGGCCATGCCAGATACGAACGATCATGCAAGCTCCTCGAAAGCCCAGCGGGCCACGTATCGTCTTTGGGCCTTCTGATGCGGCCTGTCTATTGCGCTGTCAGGCGCAACGCCAAGTCAGCGCCCACTGACACTCTACCCCGGCACCAACGCAAAGCATGCCCCCACCGGGTCCTGAATCGCCGCGTATGCGTATTCCCCATCCGCCCCCTGTGTCGCCTTGATGACCTTGCCCCCTTCGTCTCGAACGCGACGCAGGCTTTCGGCCAGATCGCCAACGGGAAGGTAGATCATCCAAGCTACCGGCAGACCCAGGTTCGCGCCGCGCGCATGACAGACTCCGGCAGCCGGGCTGCCATCATCACCGAGCATGTTGTAGTCGGCGTAGCGCTCGCCTGCGTGCTCCATGGCGACGTCCTGCACTGACCAACCAATGACCTGGCGATAGAAGTCGCGGGTTGTCGAAGCGTCGGAGACTGTCAGGTCGAGCCAGGCAATGCACCCCGCGCGCGCCGAGGTATCGCGCGCTGCACCGCCCTCTTTCGGGACAATCGCCTCCTCGGAAACGACTGGGATGAGCCCGAACGCCGCGCCATTGGGATCGAGCAGCACCGCCCACTGGCTGTTGCCATCGTCGTCTTTGCCATGCATCAGCTCACTCCCGCCCAGCTCGAGCGCACGCTCGACACTGGCGGCGACATCGGCGACCTGAATGTGCGGCATCCATTGGAGCGGAAGGTCCGCGTATTCGGCCTTGTGCGCGCCCAGGCCGATGATCGGCATGCCTAGGTTGTTGATCAGGTCCTCGCGCCAAAGCGGATTCTCACCCGTGGTGAGTACCCGTGAATAGAAGCGCAATTCCCGTTCGTGTTCGGGAACGGCAATGTCGGCGCTGAGGGTTCCGCCGACGCGTGGGAGAAAGGGATCACTCATGGTTTCGCATCCTGATAAAATTCACGTTGCTTGGCGCGTGATGGCCTAGTCGCCGGACACCCTACTTCGATGGGCTGGCGATTGCGGCGAACCAGAGCTCGCGCCGCTTCACAGCCCAACTCTCTTCAGTTCTTGGACCAGCTCGTCGTACGGCCGGGTGTGCGCCTCCCCAAAACGCAGGCGCACCTCGCGGTCGTCCTGCGTTCGGACGGTGATGTAGAAGTCTTCGAGTTCTAGATCTCGATGCAGAGTCGTGCGAACGACTACGATGTCGGGGCTGGCGTCGATGCGTGCGAGAACTCGGTTGAAACGACCGTAGTAGCCAACCGGGAGTCCGATGTTCGGTGCAATGCCAAGGAAGTCGCAGGCGACGAAGAGCAGGGCAGCCAGCACCAACAGGGATGCACACAGAGTTGCCAGACGGGGCCAGAGCTTCCTCTTGCTTTTCATGTCAGCATCGTCCGAATAGCGTCTCTGGTTGTTCAGCCGCGATGCGAAACAGCCGGCATCGTGCATGGATCAGTCTACCGCACCATGTGCCGCAAACGAGTCGGCTGGCGACTAGCGAGGTAGCTGGGAGGCAACGGTGACAACCCAGCGAACGTGCTTGACCATCCTGAACGCAGCGGCCGGGAGTGGTCGAGCCAGACTCTCAGTGATTCATCGGCACCGCGAAGCAGCGTCCGCAGCCAGCGCGTGCAAGACGTCGCGTTGCGTAGTGGCGCGGCGCTAGAGTTGCCACAGACCGTGTTCCACTCCGCCCTGGATGTAGATTGCGAATGTGCCGTGGCCGGGAATCTCCATCGGAAGATGGGCGACTACGCCACCGGATGCTTGTGCTGCAGCGACTGCAGATTGGATGTCGTCGACGAGCCAGTAGGGCCGAACCACCGACTCCTCTGATTCTCTCATGGGTGCACGCACTCCGACCACGCCGCCCCCCGGCAGAGCCGCCGTTCGGGCGTTGCCGAGACCTGCAACCGGGGCGCCGAACTGCATTCCGTTCGCTGCCGAGTAGCCGGCGCAAACCGCGCCGACATCCTTGGTCACGACTTCAAGGTAGTGGACCTGCATTGCGCGTTCTTCTGACTGCAACTGTTGGTCGGAGGCGGCCGTGGGAGACGTGCAGCCCATGCCGAACGCAGTAACGAGTAGGACGGCGAGTAGACGTCTCATGAACTTCCTCTTTTGATGAGTCAGGTGGCGCGCTGCTTGGTGCAAAACATCCGAGCGCATTCAGCAGCGTTCTAGCGTCGTTGCATGATCCGCTGCAAAAGCGCAACACTGTGAGCCTGCATCGACGAGTCAGCCAGCGACTCTACTCGCGGTCCGCTCGCAGGGCAAAATATGGGCCGAGTGCCGGCTGCTCGTGCGTGAATGCCATAGACCAAGCGAGCGACTCCGGAAATACGTAGAGATCCTCGCGTCGAGCAACCAAATCCGGGAGACCTGCTCCACGGCACCGAACTCCACACCCGCCGGACCAATCCTCTGGGATCACCAGCACAGCAGCGGCAGTCTGTCTCGTGTATGCGTCGACTGCGACTGCACCATCGAGCGCATTCACGAACCCGTAGCTGAAGGCGTGCCAGTGCAATCCGCGGTATCGATAGTGTCCAGTAGCCGACCTCACTTCGCCCAAGAAGGCCTGGCACCACTCCGTAAACCAATGGCCCGCATCGCGCCGTGAGAGCATCTCGACATCGAAACCCTGAGACTCAAGATCGCGAACGAGGTGCAACACGTCTGGCAACAGTACTGTCGATTAGCTGAGATTCGAAGACTCGTCAGGCTGCATCGACGAGTCAGCCAGCGATCACACGGCATCCCAGTCATGAGTGCCAAGCCATGATCGTATGGCTCGCACATCGCTCCACCACGAAGCGGAACGCATCTGGTCAAGGGAGCCGATTGCACCCCCGCCGCCCCCAATCGTGCAACCAACCACGCGCTCTGCCAACACGTCGTCGATCAAGCGCGCCGAGGCCTGGAACTGATAGTCGACATCGCAGAGCTCCAACCATGGGCCTCCATGGCTGTGGCCGCCACCGAAGGCAACGATCACCTCGTCGGAGTCAGCATCGGCACTGAGCCATAGGCTGGTGCCGTCTGATCGGCGCGGCGACGGCATCGTCACGACAAGGCTCCCGCACTCGTCGACACTGGCGTGCTGGGCAAACTCCGGCCATCGCGCTCGCAGCAGCTCAAGAAACGCAGTGCCGATATCCACCAATAGCTCACTTCCTTGGATGACCGCCAGTCTATATCACGCTGTTGGCCGACACGCTACACACGTCCGTAGCCAACGAAGCCGTCCTCAAGCAAGTATAGCTCGCCTCGGCTGTCGAGACCTCGCGCAACAAACTCGCCGAAGGACCTGGCGATCACGGCGCGCTGCCCCGGAGCCTGAACTGTCTCGTGAAAGCAGTCGATCACGTTGCACGTCCTGCCTCGAACCGATGCAGCATCGAACGCCACGAAATTGCCGTCACCAACATCGCAGAAGGTGAACCACTGCCGCGCCGGATCCCCGACGTCTATGCGGGTTATGTCGTCGGCGGGCAGCAGCCTGTAGGTCTCGTCGAAGAGGTCGGCGCCCTCGCCAAGCAACTCGTAGAACTCGCGCATATCTCGCGGCACTGGAACCGCCGCGAACACCCGCTGCAGGATCTCGGGCCGCGCAGGTCCCCTGGCCAGGTGATGTTGCTGAATCCGGCTTGCTAGATTGGCCATCACGCTCCGTTCCACGTCCTTGTTGTGCAGCGGCGGGTCGCGCAGCGGAACACCCACTGCAAGTGCTGACTAGGCGACGTCATCCGAGTATGGCGGAGCTGGCTCGGATCGGGCTGACGGCGCGCACGTGCAAAGCACATCGATGATTGGGAACTCGGTAACGAAGCGGTAGTGCACGGGATCGCGATACATTGCCAGTTGTCCTGCCGAGAACGATCGGACCCATTCTGAGTTGCGAACGATCGCCACGTAGACGCCCTTGGGCCACTGTGGCTCGCCGTTGGGCGCGTTCCAGGGGTGCACATACTCCTCGTGCAAGGTCACTGCGGCGACATTCTCGAACTCGACGACGACGTTCGGCCCGATCGCTTCACCATTGGCATATCCTTGATCGAGACGAACCCGTGCCTTCGGAAAGACGACACTCAGCTCGGCGGAGAGAAACCGCTTTCCGACCGCTTCCGGGACCGGCCACCATGGCTCGTATGTTTGTACCATTGCAAACTCCGTCGACCGCCTATTGGGTAGATTGATCAGCTGCGACGCGGAACATCGTCAACGGCATCGATTCGTTGCTGGGTCTCGTCAGACTTAGGAGCATCACCGTTCTGTGGTCATTTTCGGTAGTCGCATCAAGCCGACCCCTTGGTTGCCCCTGCGCCAAGGATACCAACAAACCACCAGCGGCTGGAAGTTGGCAAAAAAGAGCCGGACACCGCGCGCTCAAGTCTGAGAGCGCAGCTAGCCGGCTGAAAGTGAGAGTTGCGCAGCATCCTACCTAAGCCCCGGAATCAGTCGCTGCTCCTCCGAATGGAGCCAATTCGAGAACGCTGCGACAGCTGACTCGAAGTCTTCAACTGGGAATCGATGGGAAACGACCACCTTCTGTGGGGCTTGCGACACCACGGCAATCAGGTGCGTTGCCGTCGGACGAAGCAAGAAGGCCTTCCATCCATCGAACGCTTCGCTCGAGTGAAGAAGAAAGTAGAACCGGTCGAAGCCGTCGGACTCGCGTTCGTGTTTCGCCCGCTCTTCCTCGCTCCAGTCGCAGCCAAGCCGCCGGTCCCGGTGCGATAGAAAGACAAGGTAGTCAAGCCTGTCATAGATGGCATCCGTGCTGAGCCCCTCAAACGACGGGTCCCACAGGCCATCCAGCTGACTGCACATCTCCTCCAGATGCTTCAAGGGGGGACCCAGCCAACACGCGGGTTCATCGTATCGTCCGACTGCTCGACCACCGATCCAGACTCGGATCCTGCCGACCAGGTTCCTGCCTTGGATCGGGCCAAACTCGGGACCGGGCTCGAGCTGGGCCTCGACTGCGAACTGCGATGGATCCCCGAACAACATGTAATGCCTGCTAGGTTCTGTGGTCATTCCGCTGCACTGCACTGCGCAGCATCGTCAGCTACTGGGGCTTGCTGCGTGAGACACGACACGTGGATCAGAAGACAGGGTCAAGCTACGCCATGCGGCGAACCCGGTCAGTACCACGCCACCAAGCCAAGCAACAACCAACAAGGTGAGTGCCGGCCAGACCAAGGTCTCGAACGCACCCTCGACCGGCGGAACAGAAGATGGAGCGGAGACTACGTCAGGGCGTTCCACCCAAGCCGCGGCGCTCGCCCAGCCATCGTTGAAGGTAAGAACGATCCACAGAATCACCCCGCCGTAGGCGCCGACCGCAAGGTCCAGGTACACCCATAGCCGAATCCAACACCACGGATTGCCGGCCGCATCTGGTCGCGAGTTCAGGATAGGGTCACTCATCCAAGGTCGGTTGCCACGGAGCTGCGGCACGCCACGGCGCCTGCTCATATGGCTAGTTGGGCTGCGTTCTGTCAACTGCGTGCGACAGCATCGGGCGACCCAGTGGATCCCTGATTGTTCGGGGCGTCAACGACCGCGCGACCAAGCCACGAGGTGGCTGCAGCCAAGCTTCGGCCTACTTCGTGCCGACGACGATCACCTCGAACGGTCCTTCGAAGCCAGCGGCTCCTCGATCTTGCGCAGCGATTCCTCAATCTCGTCCCAAGCTTCTTCCGGCTCCGAGGTAGAGAACAGATGACCCGCCGAGCGCCCTATTGGGGTGCCTTCGCAAGACGCAAGTAGGGAAACTTGATGTCGAGCGCACCATACTTGTCCTTCGCTTGCTCGTCGTTGAGGCTCAATGCTACGACCACGTCCTGTCCTGGCATCCAGTTGGCAGGGGTCGCCAGGGGCTCGCCGTCAGTCGCCTGAATAGCGTCGAGGGCACGCAGAATCTCAGCGAAGTTCCGACCGACCGACATGGGATACGTCATGGTGAGACGGATCTTCTTGTCTGGTCCGATGATGAACACTGTCCGCACAGTGGCGCTGTCCGCTGGCGTGCGCCCATCAGGCAAGTAGGCCTCGGCAGGCAACATGTCGTAGAGCTTTGCAACCTGCAGCGAGGTGTCGTCGATGATCGGGAAGTCCGCAGGGACACCAGCAAACGCCTGGATGTCGCGCAGCCACTTCCGGTGCTCCTCGACGCTGTCCACCGACACCCCCATCACCTTGGTCTTGCGCTTGGCGAACTCGGGTGCGAGTTGGGCGACGGCACCGAACTCGGTCGTGCAGACTGGGGTAAAGTCCTTCGGATGCGAAAACAGGATGGCGTAGTTGTCGCCGATCCAGTCATGGAGGGTCAGCTCGCCTGCGGTCGAGTCCGTGGTGAAATTGGGTGCGATGTCGTTGATTCGGATTCCCATGATGCGTCCTGTTGGTTGAAAGGTCACTCCGCAACGGCGGGCATCTGAGCTCAGAACAACGAAGTCGGTCTGGATGCCGGCGCACACGACGGAGAAGCAAAGACTACGCCGCTTGTGTTTGGAGATGCAAGTTGGGGCCGATGAAAGGACCGCAGGTACGCGTTCGCAAACATTTCGAGGTTGGGCGGCGCAACCACGCGATTGCCTGCAGCCCATGAGAAGATCTGCAATCAGTATGGCGGCCAGACCGAATACAGCTCCGACCCCCCACGAACAACAGAGCGAGGTCGGCGCTCCACCCCGCAACCAATCGACCGGACAGGCCGGCCAAGATGGCTGCAACATCGCGTTGCTCGCGGCAAGAGCAGGCCGCGTGACACCATGCCTCTATCGACCGAAGTGACGCATCCTAGCAGCAAGCTCCAGCACATCGACTCTGTCGCTGCGGTCCTGGCGTTTTGTCGCCGCAAGGTGCACGATCGGGCCCCTACTTGCCCTCCCGCGTGAACTCGAAGGGTTGGTAGTCGCCGCCATTGGCGAAGCCGATCTTGGCGGTTAGCGCACCTTCCTCCGAGAGTTCGTACACGATTCGCTGCGGGAAGCTATGGCGTGTGTTCTTGAACACGACGCGCGCCTTGCCCAGCTCGGTGAGCACGTACTCGGTTGGCGGCCTGCCACCGGGCTGCGCGACATAGACGAGGCTGCCATCGCGTTCGACGATGCGCAGGAACTCGAACGCCACCATCTTGCCGGCGGGCGAGACGGTTCGCGCTACGCCGAGCATGGCGCGGCCCTTGGGTGGACTCCAACGTTCCTCGATCGACCTGGTGTTACGCGTTCCGATCCACGCCCCGGCCAGCCACGCGATGTCGGCAATCGCGCCCTTGATCGGAGTGGCCAGTTCGATGTCCTGCAGATGGCGGTAGATCGCCACCTTTTCCGCGCCCTCATCGATGGAAACGCGGACTTCCAGGCCGTCGGGCGTGATGCGGAACGTTCTCCGGATCAGCAGGGTGCGCTTGTTGTCCGAAGTGCGAACACTCTCCATATTGTAGACGAGAAGGCCGTCCTGCCACGCTCCGCTGTAGCGCGAGACCGCGTCTGCTTTCGGATCTTCACGGACCGAACCATCGATCGGGATGCGCTCCTCGCGGCGCCCGCGGACCATGACAACCGCGCCCTTATCGATCCGAAACCCGAAGCTCATGCTTATTGGCGGGCCATGCTTTTCGATGGGGCGGCCCTCCGTTCGGTCCTCGTAGTAGAGCCAGTCGCCGACTAACGCGCCCAGCTTGTCGTCCTGCGCCCACGCGGAGACGGACGCGCCGAAGGCCGTCAGGAGCGCGAGCGCCGTTGCGAACCACGGACGCGAATGCATTACGGAAGTCAACGGCATCTTCTATGTCCTTGTCACACTTGGGTGACCCGTCGTCGAGCAGCACGAAGGAAGGCGCTGCGACCGCGCCTACGGTCAGTCAGCCTAAAGCCCGAAGGCGTACCTGGCTAGCTTCCTGACCCATGCCGAGCACGTCGCCTCAAAACCGGCCGCAAATCGTATTGCGAGCGGCCGCGAGCATCGACTCATCTCCCTGCTGTGCAACGCCTGTCACGATCAGTTGCGACGCGAAGCTTCGTCTGCTGCATGGTGAGTTGGGCGGCATCGCACACGGCAATCGCCGCTGGTCGGAGTCGATACGACAACATCAACAACTCGGCTTGCTGTCGCGACCGCGATGCATGGCCGGCCTAACACCTTCGAGTTGCGGCCTCTGTTGCGAATGGAATGGAACCAGTGCAAGTGAGTCACATCGGCGAAAAGGGGCCCGACTTCAGTGCGGCGTCACGCTCACCACAAGCTGTCCTGCGTCCGACCGAGCCGCGATTCGTGTTGGCTTGTAGAAATGGATCGCATTGCCGACGATGCAAAAGTCGGCGTTTTCCCAGCCTGCTCTAATGAGAATGGGGCCGTAGTAGGCCGCGATCGCATGAGCGGTAGTTCCAGTGGGGTATTTATGCATTCCATCACCTGTGGAACTCTCTGACTGCACGCTGCCGACTGATCGCCGACCTGGCTTGCTCGCGTTCAGCCAGACTCGAGTTGGTCGATCCAGGGCGCCGTGCTGTCCTTCAACATGAAAACTCACCGTGACGTCGGGTCGTTGATCCTCGGCCGCATCTTTCCCGCGCGGTGCGTTGCAACTGGCACAGAGGATCGCGAGGGCGGAGACGACCGCGCGATGGAAGTGACTCTTCATGGGTGTGCAGGATTGTAGCCGATGACACGAGTCGGTCGCAGCTTCACCGCAAGGAAGCATGTCGGCCGTGACGGCACTCGCGACTCACTGCCTGTCCACCCAAAGTCTTTGACGCTCCGCTGCGAGCGCACCCGGCGCAGAGCTCCGATTGCGCCGGAAAGCGGCGTGCCGAGAACGATCGTCAGCGACTGCATAAAGTTAGGCGACCTGGCAGCAAGGTCCAACGCAGCCACCGCGCAGCTCTGAGGTCACGTCGGGCATGCGAGCTGAGGTGCCCGACGATCGCCCGATCGCCTGCGCGATGTGCACCACGTTCTTGTCTCGATCCTGACAAGCCCAAGTGAGCCTTTGCGTCAAGGCGCCGAGAACATCTTGGCAGAATGGCCGACTCTGCCGTGTGATTGTCGTCACCGCCAACCGCACAAGTTCATGATAGCACTCAGCGGGCGACGAGACGCGCAACCACGACCGCGTTCACCGCTTCCCAGCATGCGGGCGACTTCACGTCGGCCCATACGACAACCAGGACCTCGCCTCCGCAGTGGACTCGCGCCTGGTCGCTGCGAGCGGCGTAAGACCAGGTATTGCGCAGGGCGCCCTCGATCCGGTCGGCGTCGGCCGCAGACGCGGCTTCGAACCCGTACATGCCAATCCCTCTTTCGCCGAGGTAGCGGGCGTAGAGCGCAGCGCGAATCCCCTCTCTGCCGAGCCCCCGCCCCTGCGTCGCGCCGCGCCCGATGGCTTCGAGGAACTCTGGGTCGGTCGAAAGTTGCGGGTTACTCCGCACGTGGCGGGGCACTCGGAGATTCGGTTCATCGAGCGACCGCGTCACCAGCGAAGCGTGCAGTTCGTGACCTTTGAGGACGAGCGGGTCGAGTCCGCTCGTGGCGCAAGCTGCGAGCAGCAAGCTAAGCGGCGCGACGAGCCGCATATTGGTGCTCATCGTTCTACGGTAACGCACAGGGCCTGCCTGCGTTCAGCCTTCTCGGCAAGGCTCAGTGCGGCAAGCAGTCCATCCAACGGCTGTCACGATCAGCTCCGACGCGGAGCGTCGTCAGCAGCAAAGTTCCAATTGCCAATCGACTGGCCACTCGGGGATCACCCCATAGAGCTTTGCCATTACACGGGCGAGCCCTGCATCATCCCTAGGCGCTACTCGATCGCGTCGCCAGTTTGGTCCACGATCGACTTCAGGATTTGATGATCTGTGGTAAGCGACAACAACAGTTTGGATAGCTCGTCCAATTCGCCCGGGCTCGGTGCATATGCATACATCTCCTCGGCTTCGGCGTTGATATCCAGCTTGCCCTTGAGATGCGGCGCCTTCAGCTCGATGAGTTGGTTCGCTAGTCCTTCCCACGTATAGCCGCCGCCTTGGAGGCCGAGTTTCTCGAAGAACTCGTGAGTCGCATCGTCGGTATCGACGACAACCAAACACCACCGCTTCTCGCTGGCATCAGGTTCATCAATTCGGATTTCCGTTTCCATTGGCTTAGCTCCATCTGGTGGCGGTGATGAAGGGGTTCGGTGCAGTTCGCCTCCGCAGCGTGCAGCCACATACAGGATCAAGAATGACCAGGCCGTCTTCACCATGACCTCAATCTGCCTGCCCGACGAATAGGATTCTATCCTGATGAAGTCACAGAGGTGCTCGACATCTTCGAGGGGATAACCCGGCTTCGTCTGGATAGACTCAGTTGGACGGCCACCTCAACCGCCCAACTAGTCACGTGTAAGCTGCTGAATGAAGGACAGAGATGGCATCAACGGCGAGCCCCCCAGCTGCGGCCACGGTCGGCGTGACGGCTGCATCTACTGTCCGGAGTGCGGCGAGCGGTATCGTGTCGTACGAGGAGGCAGCAACTCTACGAATTGGTTCACCGCGGCGATCGAGTGGATAGCGCGCATCTACACACCGCTATCTGCAACGCCCGATCTTGACGTGGCATGCAACCTTGAAGCAATCCGCAGTGGCGACGCTGAGCGCACACGTGCTGCGCTGGGCTACCTGATGGACCTAGCCGCACAGGCACGTGAGATCAGAAGCACAATCGAGGGACTCCTAAACCACGAGGATCGAGACATCGCACTTCGAGCGCGCGACCTGATCGCCGCCATGGATGCCGTTTAGCCGACCGGTCCGTACAACGTCTTTGGATGATCCCTCGGGGGATCAGCTGCGAGGCGGAACCTCGCCAGCTGCATCATCTAGTTGGACGGCAACGCTTGGCTTCAGCCGGATGAGTGAGATGAACCCGAGCACCCAAGTGGCCAACCCTGTGATCAACTTGAGATGGAACGGATCGCGCGAAGTCGCAACGGCAACAAGGGAAGATGCAGAGGCCGTGAAGAACAGGCACGCGCACAGCCAATCTCTCTTTAGGTCACTCATGTTCTTCGCCCACACAAACTCGACCGCCCAACGTCAATGACGATCAGCTGCGACGCGAAGCGTCGTCTGCTGCATCGTCTAGTTGGGTGGCCTCCCGGAACTCCGACGAATCATCCGCCACCGGACGAAACCGGCCCGACCGCAGATGTCTCGGCCCATGTATCGCATCCCATGTCGCGCGTCGCGCCGCCTCAAGCAGCAAGTCGAGCTCAGGATTGCGGTGATCACTCGGCGGAATGACAGTCATGGTGAACCCTCGATCTCTCGTATAGCTCAGACTTACGCGGATCGATCAAATGGACGGACGGTGATGAGGTCGCCGTCCTCAACACTCCGGACATCGTTGGCCTTGAGTGTAACGAGAGCCTCGGTCCGCCCGGAAGCGGTCACGAACTCGACCTCAAGACCGTCCGGCTCATAAACCTCGACGACGGCACCTAGATCTCCACGTTGCAGCCCATGGGCCGGAAGATCGCGGTCGAGCACGACAGTATCGAGTTGCTTAAACTGCATGACTAGCCAGGGAAGGCGGTAATGAACTTGGGCGCATGGGAACCGACAATCACGATCCAGACCGAAACGAGATCCGCCGAGCGCCCCTCAGGCCCGGTGATCTTACCACGAACCTCAAACTTCTGACCGTAGGGCGATGCCTCACCCTCACCGACCTCTCCATCCACTGCTAGGCGCTTGAGATCCGCCGCCAGCCTCTCCCACTCATCCACCGAGTAGCCTAAGCTCGCGAAGAAGCGCGCCTTGAACCGGCCCACCGGGTGCGATGGAGCGAGTAGGTAGTCGCGGATCTTCTCGGGCGGCACAACCGCCTGATCAGCCTGAGGAAGCTGCACGCTTGCACGCTACCGCATCACCGGCCTGCAACCAAGCACCGGCGAACAGGTCTGACCTTGCCCCGGTTTCACGGACACGGGGTTAAGTGAGATCGC
>TARA_R110002072_G_scaffold48716_15_pt1 | contig 12679 bp, 14 predicted proteins | sample TARA_R110002072 | Tara Oceans TARA_R110002072 (sample SAMEA4397118) | marine metagenome | biome: Polar Biome; feature: [SRF] surface water layer (ENVO:00010504); material: water (ENVO:00002006), including particulate matter (ENVO:01000060) such as... | depth 5 m | reverse complement strand
TTCGTCCTGCGACTCAAACAACAAATAGGTGAGGAGTTCCTTGTTTTCCTTTTTAAAACGAGAAAGCCGCAGGCACAGCTCAAGCAACTCATCGGTGGAGCGGTACTGCAGTTCTTTTTTGAGTTGGGTGACGGTAGCTGTTTTCATAATTAAAAGGCAATTATTGAAATTGGCTGGAATAAATTTGCATCCCTTACATTGAATTACAATTTAAAAGAGATCAAATTACTAGACTACTCTTCGAGTTTGGCGATTAAGTCTGGGTAATTATTTATATCAACATGCATTTTGCCACCAATCATCACAACAGGATTCTCCATAGTCTCAGGGTCAAAGCCTGAACTTCTAAGATAAGGTGTGAGTTGGTTTCTCATACTTTCATTTTCAGCTAATTTTTCAACCTTATAGTTGAAGGGACTTTCATCCAATTGGCTCATTAATGTATCACAAGAAATGCAATTTTGAGGGATAATGACCGTAATGGGGTATTGAGGCGTGATTTTTATGAGTTCAAATTCCTTTTTGAGCACTCTGTGGGAAAGTGAATCAGAGATTTCGAGTTCATAAACATATTGAGGTGTTTTATCGCGCTCAATAACCAGACTGGTCAGGTTTACTTTGGATCTGCCGGGGACTCTTATTTTGCGCCCCATACTACGCGGTTCCCTAAAGCCGGTGCCTTTAATGGTAATGGTCACATCATAATCTTTTAAAGTATTGTTGAGCGCAAAAATATTTAAGCGGTTGTTGACTTGTTCATCGACTATTTTAATGGGTTTAAAAGGAACTTGCGAATGCGCAACAAATGAAATTGAAAAAATGACGAGGACAATCAATAGGTTTTTCAAAGCGATATGTAGTGTTGGTTATTTAGTGCTTAAAGATAAGACAATGGGAAGTAATTAAAAAATATGTTTTTAAGGTATTTAAACAGAGAGTATAAAAAGTACGATAAGTTTAATAATCATCCGGTTGAAGTTAACAGATTATTTTTTAATTTTAAAAATGAAAAAAACAACAACCTTTAACTAATTAAACAACAATGACAACACCACCTAAAAACCCATTTACCTGGGTCGAAATTTATGTAGAAGAAATGAGCAGGGCTCAGAAATTCTATGAAACTGTATTGGCAATCCAATTAGACAAGTTACCCATGCCTGAGGGTATGGGCGAGATGGAAATGTTGAGTTTTCCCTGGAATGAAGAGGGCAAAAACATCAGCGGGGCCCTGGTGAAAATGGAAAATATGAACCCGGGTGCCGGGGGTACTATGGTTTACTTTGCCTGTGATGATTGTTCCCTGGAAGAAAGCCGAATTGAAAATGCAGGAGGGAAGGTTTTACAACCCAAAATGTCAATTGGAGACTATGGGTTTTGTACCCTTTTTATGGATACCGAAGGCAATACTGTGGGTCTGCATTCTATGAAGTAAATATATACTTGAAGATTTGGATTTAAAATTTCCTTTTTTGTGATGATACGCAATGCCTTTTCAGTATTTGGGTTGAGGGAATAGTACTTTTAATGAAGTGCAGGAAACCAACAAATCAAAAACAAATAGTGTACATTTAAAAAGAATGAACAGATTACTAAGTTTCCTTTTTTCAATTTCCCTAATTGGTTGTTGCAATGAACCAAAGTTGCTTCAAAACGGACTGACTAAAAAAGCCAGCAAAATAACAGAATATACATTTATAATAGAAGAAGATTCTCTTAACAACAAAAACAAAGATACGTTATCAATCATAGAGAAGAAATACAACGAAAATGACCAGATAATTAGCAGGCACCAAAAGGATGTATTTGCAGACGAAAGTTTTGATATTCAATACACTTATAATGAAAACAAAAAGATTCAACAAGAAATTGTAACATTTCCTGACGACAGTTTGGTTTATATAGTTGATTACTTCTATAAAGACACCTTACTAGTTAAAACGACAGCAGATATTAACAATGATATTTTTCAATTAATACAGAGGGGTTGGTATCAATATAATTCACAAAATGATTTACTAGAGCATTCATCAAAGCTAATTTATATTAATAATTATACAAACGATACAATTTTAAATACGAATGAAATTAGTACATATGACGCCGACTTTTTAATTGAAACAAAACTGTTTAATTATATCAATCCAGAAAGATCTAGAACTACTAAATATGTTTATAGTTGTGGGTTATTAAAGAAAATGAGCGCTTATAACAGAAATGATTCATTGATTGCTATAACAAAATATAAGTACCAATATGATAAATATAGGAATTGGATAGCAAGAGAATCCTTTGAAAATAACAAGCTGAATTATATTATTTTTAGGGATATAGATTATAAATAATTTGTATAATTGATTGTTATAACAATGACTTATAATTTATATTATGTAAAATAGAAATAAATCAACTATTCTATTCCACTTCTTCTTTAAAAGCATTTCTATAGTTTTCCAAAAGAAATAAAAAAACAATTTAGTACCAGTTTAATTATATAGACTGAATTTTATTTTGCTTTTTAAAAACCTTCTCTAATTGTTTTTTTAAACTATTTAAAAATTTTTAAAACCAAAAATTAAATTCTTACGTAGATACTTACAAATACTAGAATTATATAACATAAAAACGTATTTATATGTATTATATCGATGTATTAAGAATTTTTTTGTATGTTTGTTATCCCTATCTATAAGACCATGAAACATTTAACACTTAGCTCGATGGTAGCTGGGTTGTTAATTCTTCAAGTTAGCATTGGTACTGCTCAGGTAGGAATTAACACCACCACACCCAGAACAACACTCGAAGTTGGCGGTTCGACGCTGATTTCTGATGACCTTGAAATAGGCATTATTAAATCCATGGATGATTTGGACGCTTCCACATTTCTTATTCAGGATGTGGATAACAAAGTAAGGGCTCTTGATGTGAGTAACCCCACTGGTGCAGCTTTGGGTTATATACAAGAGTATGTGATTGTGAATGCCAATCTTGATTGGGTGTTGAATTTTGATACTCAAATAGATGCCAATGATTTTGATTTGATAAGCATTTCAGCTTATTATGATACTGAACTGGCGCTAACAAACAATCTTGATAAATTCAGTATGCCCTATACGGCTGCATTTGTTCAAAATGGAACATGGAGAATCATAGCCGATTTTCCTGCAGCACAAAACCTTGATACAAATCAGGTGGGCACCTGGATCATTACCACTTTAATTTTTTCAAAAGATTTATCTAAACAGCTTGGCGTGATTGAAGTCCCTATGAACAATCAATCCATAAATAGTGCAGTAACCCCCATTATTGACTAAATATACCTGCTTATGCTTAAAAAAACTACGCTACTACTATTTAGTTTTTTCCTGTCTTTTTTCACTTTTTCACAAGTGGGAATAGGAACTACTAATCCCGAAACAGACTTACACATCGCCGGTGAACTGCTTGTGCAAGAGGAATTTACTATCAAACCTCTCCCCGCTGCCACAATGGCTGATGAAGATTTCAAACTGGTTACCCGATTGACAAACTCAATCCCGGAAGGCGAAATTGCCATCCTCAATGTGGATTCTTTAACAGTCGCCCCCATTAATGTGGTCAACTATGAATTTACAAATATTAGTCGTGATAATCTCAGAAACGTTAATTTACAATACAATGCAGATAAATATGTCGTGGGAGTTGCAAATTTCAGGTATGTGGGTGATGCCATTGAAAAACAAGACGGTACCGGTGGAAAAACCATAGGAACCTTTGTTATACGCACTTTTATTGAAAATAATCAATGGCGTCTTGAAATAAGAAACAGAGATTTAGACCTTGCTGATGCCAAGTCGGTTACTTATTTTGTAACCCTCATTGTCTATGACAAGTCTTATTACCGAAACTTACCCGCCATTGTGACCAACCTTGGTGGTGCTAACACAGGTACCGCTTCTGCCCTTCCTGATATTTATTAAAAACAGCGTTATGAAATACTTACTTATTTTATTCTTGTTTATTTGTTGTGTTTCCTCCCGGGCTCAAGTGGGCATCAACACCCAAACCCCTTCTACTGAACTTGATGTACAGGGTAGTGTGAAAATAGATGAAAAGCTCTATTTGGAAAACCCCGGAAACTCAACTCAAATAAGAGGTTCTAAACTTTTGATACAGAAAACAGATGAGGAAATTATTGAATATGACATCAATCAGAGTAAATATGGACCAATAAATTATGCACAGTTTATTTTTAGAGAAACGTCCACAAACGGTTTGCGCAATTATGACACAAAAATAAGTACTCAAGACTATATTGTAACTTTGCAGGGATACTATTTTACCGCGGAAAATAATGATACCAATGTGCTCTTAAGAAGTAATGAAAACGAGAATTTTATTGAAGGATATCAGTTTTATGCTTATCCCAATCCGGCAACAGAAACCTGGTTTATCAGAGCTTTTGTTAACAATTCTACTTTTAGGAGCGGTGCCGGTTATAATGAAAATCCGGTTGATATCTTTTTAAATATCATCATTTATAGAAATGGCTTTATAGCGAAACGTATTGCTCCCATTTCAGTGAATTTAAACAATGCTGAAACCGGTATTGCTCCCCTACCCGCCGGGTTTTAAAAAACCTATTGATTATGCTGCATTAACATTCTTTAACATTAGCTGTTAAACCTATATCAACTCACACAAAATTAAGAGCTTTACATCTGTGTTTTTGTATATTAATGTAATTATAAACACTAAAATTAAATAAATTATGCAAACTACAAGAGAAGAAGCAAGAAAAGAAAGTAAAGAAAATTTAGTTGGTAATTTGCAAGGATTATTGGAAAAAAACTATGATGCTGAAAAAGGTTTCAGAAATGCACTCAACAATGCTAATAATGAGCAACTTAAAAGTTTTTTAAAGAAACAGGCAGAACAACGTAATCGTTTTGCAACCGAGTTGGATAATGAGCTAAGAGCTCTTAATAAAAAACCAAAAGAAAACGGAAGTGCCACAGGTGCCATTCACCGCACTTGGATTGATTTTAAAAGCAGTATTGCCGGAAACAATGATGAGGCGGTGCTGGAAGAATGCATTCGCGGTGAAAAAGCCAGTGAAAAAGAATACCGTAATTCTCTGAAAGAGAATCACTTTCCGCCAAAGGTAGAAAATGTGCTCAATAAACATTTAAATGAAATTCAAACAACCCTTTCACAAGTCAGGACGCTAGAAAATTTAGCTGAACGAAATGATTTATAATGTTCTCGTTTTGAATGAAAAATCCCAAATCTTTTGATTTGGGATTTTTTTATCATTTTAAAACCGTTCACTAAATAAAATATTTTTTAAAATTTAGTAAGACTAAAGCTTTGACCTTCGACTGAAATATCAATCTGTGCTTTGTTATGGGGCAGGGTAATTACTGTCATTCCGTCTCTGAACTGAAAACTCTTTGTCTGCCCTTTTTCCATCATTACACCGTGCATATCTGTGACTAATTTCAAATCGCCTTTATTTAAACGTTCAAATTGCCTCTCATTTTCAAATAGCATCAATTGGCTAAATGATTTGTCTTCCAAATCAAATCCTGCATCGGGCTGTGTGACTTGAACAATACCAATTACTTTTCCATTTGAATATAATGCTCCCTGACCGGCAACTCCTTCTTTTGCATAAGTTCCCTCTTTTAGTTCAGGAAAAATGACATAAGCATACGCATTTAAAATTAAATCAGCCAACTCAGGATTGTTCTTTATATAAGTTGTTTTTGTTTCTTGGGCTGCACTAATAACTTTTAAGTCTTCTTTTGTTTGTCCGGTTGTCAGGTTGATTAAAAAGATTGCTAAAATTGCAATAAATGTTTTTCTTAAATTTTTATAGTTCGAATTCATAATTTATAAATATTTGGTTACTATAATAATATAACAAAATTAGAGCCTGTAGAGTGTTAATCAACTGTTATTTTTGAAGATTTATAAAAGCTGGTTTCTGTTTGTATTCATTTAATCAAGCAAAAGTTTTATGATTTTCCGGCAGGTTCACAGTCAATTTAATATTTCTTTCCGAATGTATATGTATATAAAAAGCCTTCTAAAAATGACATTTAGAAGGCTTTAAACGCAAATCTATTCTTATGTTAGTCTATGAGACGACCATTTTTAAGCATTTCACCATATTTTTCCTGAAATATAACTGCGTCGCGTTTAAGTTCTTGCATAAAGATACTCATATCCTGTGCTTCACGAAGACTTCTTCCGTTGTATGCGGTATATGTTTTACCGGCTACATTATAAAGGGTCGCTCTTAAATTAGGAACATGAACTATGCTTACATTCTTATAATTACTCTGTCTCACTTCAGCAGGAAGCATACTCATCTCTTTAGTATATTGTTGATTGATTAATTCAGAAACTTGAAAATTACCTTGTTTCTCCTCTATTGAAATAGTTGTTACTAATTGGTTTTGATTTACCAATGCAATAATAAATTTTTCAGTGGGGGATATTAATCTTTCTATTGGACCGTCATTGTATTCAAGCAATTTTTGAAAATCCATTTGTTTAAACGGAACAGGCTCTGCGCCACGGGCACCTCTCAATTTTTCTGAATTGACACCAAAATTAAATTCATTTTGTGATTTTGAAAGAATTTCCAGTAAGTCTGATTTTCCTTTTTCAATTGCTTTTTCCATAGGGTTATTTTCCTGAGCGCTTACACTTAAATTTGTGATTACTACAATTATGGCTAGATATTTTATAAGATTTTTCATTTTTTTCATTTTTAAAGTTAAACTATTTTTTACTAATTGCATGCCAAGTTGCCCAATGGGTACTGCTACCGGCAGGATCAACATAGGCTTCATATGTAATTAAACGCTCTGTGCCTTCACAAGGGCTCCAGGGATCATTGAGTACAACATAATTTGTGCCACCAATGCTCACATAACCTTTAATTACAACCACATGGCCAACCACGCCCGGTGTGCCATAAGCAAATCCTAAAACATCTTTACTGCAATAAATACTTTTTCTAAGCTTTGAAAGTGTAAGCGCCGTTGCAGATTCTGTGAAGTTTAAGCCTGCAAAATCAAGTTCGAGCCAGCCGGGAGTGTTACAATCATTTGTTTTTGGACAACTTTCACCATCATTTTCAAAATCACAACAATTGGTTTTTCCAAAACGGTGATTTGCGAGGTCACACTGTGAGATACTGACTCCTTCATTTTGAGCAATCATTTGTGTTACTGCTGCCCAGCACCAGTTATTTGTTTCTTGTGGGCGAAGTGTGTTATTCACACTTCCAATTGTTTCGCTTGGTGTACAACAACCTTGTAAAAGTAAGATTAGTACAAGCAAAAATGAAAATACTACATTTTTTGTTTTCATAATAGATATAGGTTTTTGTTAGAGAGGTAAAACTAACAAGCTATATCCATTTATATATCAGGTATTTACCTAATATTTGTAAGTATTTTTCCTACATATATTTGTAAATTTCCTTATTTTGAAGAGAATAAAATACATTTTAATCATTTCTCATAACAACAAGTTTGGCTCTTACACCTGTTAATATATTCCATACATTTTCTGTAAGTAAGTTGCTACTTTCATCATACACTCTAAAATGAGCAGTATTGGGGCCTGAAGTTCCCTGATTAAGGGCTTCAAATTCAATTACATTTCTGCCTTCTTTCAAATCGATTATAAAACTTTGAAAATCTTCTCTCAGATTGATGTTGTGAATAATGACCTGGTCGTTGACAACTATTTTTACTCTGTCTCCGTCTACATATTGGTGGTCGCGACAAAGTATTTCAACGGTTTTGCTATCTGTTCCAAAGGTTCCCAAAAGTTGCCCCTTTGCATATTCACTTTTAATTTCTTCATCTTTGGTCAACCAGCTGGGTTTGTAATCAAACTTGCGGGTCATTAAACCATTGTCTGTTGACATCGAAAATTCATTTTCTTCTTCGACATCCATTGGTTTGGGCTTCTTTGCCGTGTTTAAATAGCTTTGTGTATTTGAAAGACCTTTGGGTTGATTATTTATCAATGGTTTGTCTAAATTGGTTTGGCTTTCCTGAGACTGGATTGGTGTAAATCCTCTGGGGTTATCAATTTGCGAAACTACCGGAAAAGAAAGAAATACCGTAAAAATTATACTTAATATGAATTTCATCTTGTTTTGTTTTACTTCAATTAGTATCAATTTTTATACCGAAATTGTACGTTTACTTTGTTGATTTTCTTTTCAAAAAGTAATGGTCTAATGAGTACTTACCACTTCCTGTAAGTGCAAGTACCACATAAACGATCAAAAAAAACAAAGCCAATTCTTTATTTTGAAACGGGTCTGCTGCATGCACGATGAAAAAGGCAACTGCCATGGTTATGATTAATGGAATGGATGCAAGTCGTGTACCCAGTCCAATGATGATTAAAACTGAGCATATCACCTCAGAAAATACCGCAAGTGTTAAGCTCGCTTCCACTCCTATCCCAATGGGGTCTCCAAACTGGATTGGGTCACTTCCAAATAGCCGCATCAGCTTTGGAATTCCGTGGGTTAACATCAATCCGCCAACTCCAAGTCTTAATAATAAGAGGGCAATATCAGTGTTTTTTAGGTTTAAAATGGTGGAATAGTTTTTTGAGCTCATATACTTCTATTTTTTTTTAAAAGTATTTAAAATTCCAGCATTAGCCATAAATTTTAACATTCTCTGTTGAATTCAATAAAATTTTTTAAAAAAAATATGTTAATTCTTTCACTGTAAGATTGTTATATCAAAATAATTCACGATATTTAAATAATTAAGTTTGAGTATTATAAAAGTCCTTCTATGGAAAGCACAACTTCACTACCCGGCAAAATAAATCTCAAGCGCTTAGAGAAAAAATACAAGCATTTAATTGAGCGCGCATACAATTTACGTCAATCTGATGACAGTTTAAGCGATGTGTTTTATTATGAAGCAGAAAAAGTGTTGACTCAATTGCGTCTGCTTAAGTCCAACCTGCTTGCAAATTAAAACGGATACCCAATTGCAAAATTCAAAATAGGGTTTTTATAATCAAAATCCCAGCGTTCCCCTATTGGTAAGGAGGGCGTTCTTAAAGGAGCCGCCAGGTCAAAACGAATGACAAACCCTTGAATATCAATTCGCAATCCCACACCGGTACCAATACCAAATTCGTCCATAAAACTTGAAGTAAATTCTCCACCAGGCACAGCCTCATTTTCGGTGGTGTTCCAGACATTTCCGGCATCGGCAAAGATGGCTCCTTTTACAAAGGAATAAATGGGGAATCGATATTCAATATTGGCTTCCAGCCTGATGTTTCCGGATTGATCAAAAAAGGAATTGCTCCCTGCTTCAGGCGCGTAAGTTCCCGGACCCAGCGTGCGAATTCTAAATGCTCTTACACTGTAGGGACCTCCTGAAAAATATTGTTTTGTAAAAGGCATGATTTCTGAATTTCCGTAGGGTAAACCAATACCACCAAAAACTCTGGTTGCCAATTTTGTATCAGACCCCAGCCTGAGATGATATCTCAAATCGACATCGGCTTTTGCATATTGAGCATATTCCAAGCCTAAAATAGATTGAGGTGCTGATTCTCCTCCACTAAACAATGAAAGACCATTGCCGGCAATGTCCAATGTGGAGGTCAGAAAAAATTGGTGATTTTTAGCCGCACTAACCAAGCCATTATAGGTGTAAACATAAGTCATACCGGCAATGAATTGTTGTTCAAAACTGCTTCTTAAAAAAGGATTATCTTCAAGTATTTGTTCAAATTCCGGTGAGGTTTTTGCCAAATTCACATAGTTAATTGAAATGGGATTAAACTCGTGAGTCACGAATCGGTTGGCATTCCAGACATAACCAAAATTGGTAGACATCGAAGCCAAACTAAACAACTTACTCCTGCTTAAATAATCACCGCCCAAGCTCATTCTTGTTTTGGGAATGGCATATTTAAACCAATCGTCACTTAATTTAAACGGAAACAAAACTCGAGGATATACAAGTTCAGCATTTGCACCAATAATGGTGCTACTTAAACCGGATTGATCTCCGGATGCTATCTGAAACTCATAGCCACCATTTACACTTAAATTCAATACTTCGCCTCCACCGAAAAGATTTCTGTTGGTCAAAGTAAGTGCCAGATTTGGGCCTGCAAAATTATTGGATTTTGAAACTGCCTGAAGTTCGGCCCTTATGGCGCGTTTGTCCATGGGGGTTAAAAAAATAGAGGCTTCTAGAATACCAAGACTATCTGTTGAAAGCGAGTCAATTTCATCATACCGTATATTAATAAATTTATATGCGCCTACAGAACCCAGTCGTCTGCTGGTATTCTTTGACTTATTCGGACTAAAAGTATCTCCCTCTTCCAGCAAAATGTATGGCAATAATCGTTTGGGTTTAAAAAACTCTTCTTTTTGGTAAAAAGTTTTTTTGTCGAGTTTTACCGTATCATTTTCTGTGTATTCTTCTCCCAATATAGCGTTTGGATATACTTTAACTTTTGATATTCTATAAGGAATAACTGATTTTTGAGGAACATCTTTCTTGAGTCGAAGAAATAAATCAAACCGCTTGTTTCGATATTGATTGGTATCTGCTTCAAAGATCAAAAAATCACTATTGAAGTTATAATACCCTTTTTCTTTGAGTCCGAGGTCGATGCGTTCCCGCTCCGATTTTAGCAAAGCGAAATCAAATCGCATTCCTGTTTCTAAAAGGGTTTTGGATTTTAAGTTTTCTAATTTCTCATAAATAGCAAGTGAATCCTGATCGACCACATAGTTTTCCATTAAATAAGGGTTGGTGAGTTTTAAATTATAAAAAATCGCTGCCCTTTTTTTCTTTTCTTTTACAATGGTTTCAGAAGCGACACTGCTGAAGAAAAAACCTCTGTTTTCAAGTCGGTTTAAAATCAATTTTTCTGTTTGTTCCCTGTTTATATCTGAAAGGTACACCGGTTCTTCACCTATGCGTTTATTTAAAAACTTATTAATAAAACCGGGCTTGTCCCTTTGATTTTTGTAATGCACTAACAGTCCCAGTCGCATACCCAGAAATTTTGAATTGGGTTCGGGTCTCATCAGGTTTTCTATATCACTTTGTACATTTTTTAAATTACCCACAGCTGTGTCACTGCTCATATCAATATCAGCTCCAGTGTATAGTTGTTCGCCCTCAGGAATGAAACGTTTTACACTACAGGATTGAATCGCAAAAGCAACCACAAGTATCAAAATAAATTGATATTTTATAATGAGATCCAATTGATTCTTAGTTTTCATCTTCATCATTTGATTGAGGTTTCTCCAATTCTTCTTCCACTGCTTTTTTAAACAACTCTTTAAACTCATTAAACTCGCGTGTAAATATAAGGGCGATTCCATTTACTATTAGCTGGCCATCAATGACGTTTTCAAATTGATTTCGGCGAAAGCCTTTTAAACGGAATCGTCCATTTTCAGTCAACAAATATTCAATGCTTACATTGCCAATAACCGGATTTTGTTCATCAGGATTTTGACTACTTCCTTGAATATCTACTTCGCTGCCCACACTCACAATTACCCTGTCGTTGAACAGTCTTTTTCTTGCTGTGATGTCTAGTTGGGTTCTGTCCTGAGCACCATCTCCCTGGTAGTCTGTATAACTATCAATTCCAAAATCCAATTCAATACCGGTCTTCCCCAAAAGCTGGTTTGAAAACATATTGAGCTGGTCTGAAAGTGCCTGATTTAAGTTATCACGGGCAATTGCCATGGTACCTCCCCCACTCCCATCACTGCCTGATTGTGGAAAGAAACGGTTTAAAACCAATAAGGAGAACACTTGTTTGTTAAGCTCTTCTTCTTGTTGATTGAGTTGTTGAATGCGGCCATATACTTGACCTGCTGCTACCCCCCGATCGTCTTCCGGAATATCAAGATTGAATGTTAGCACAGGTTGTGTAAGTTCGCCATTTACATTGAGATAGACTAAAAAAGGAATCTGTTGACGGTAACTGTTGTTCATTCCGGCATCCATACCTGTTGCTGAAGAAGTCATTAACGACGACGCTGAAGTTTCGACACGATAAATTGCCTTGACATCGAGATTGGCATCAAAGGGATCTCCAGACCAAGAAACACTACTTCCCTGAGAAATTTCAAAACGTCTTTTTACCAAATTGTATAAATTCATTTCAAAATGCCCTTTTTGCATAGTGTAAATTCCGGTGAGTGTGGTCCTTCCATTGGGTTGTATATTAAAATTCAGGTCGCCCTCTCCTCCCACTTGTAAATTATCCCCGGTGCGCTCATCAATAATGACATTAAACAGTGCGTTTTCATCAATAGAAATAATGGCATTAACTGCAAAACCGGTTACAGTTATAGATTCTTCCCTGGTTTGTGTGAGTATGTCATCAGGATTTTCCCTGTTAACAAAAATGACAACACCGTCGCGTTCTTCAATTTCAAGTTCAGAATCAGTGAGTATGTATGTGATGTCAGTAGCACCACCCACATTTAACTTTAAATCCAAACGGGGTAGATTGAGGTTTCCGGTTAGCTTAGCATCCACATCAAAAATGGCTGTACCATAAAAAAGCTCATTGTCGTCTTTTGTGGAGTTGAGAGCTGAAAAATCCTTAGCGTTAAATTGAAGATCAAAATCAGGGTTGG
>TARA_R110002072_G_scaffold5165_4_pt1 | contig 12694 bp, 23 predicted proteins | sample TARA_R110002072 | Tara Oceans TARA_R110002072 (sample SAMEA4397118) | marine metagenome | biome: Polar Biome; feature: [SRF] surface water layer (ENVO:00010504); material: water (ENVO:00002006), including particulate matter (ENVO:01000060) such as... | depth 5 m | reverse complement strand
AATATTCATTCTGTCACATTTAGCAGCAAAGTCTGTCTTAGGTTTACCGTTCTCAAATCTATGGTGTGAAATTGCAGCCATTGAAAAAGTTGTACAAGGTCTGCCATCAATAACAACATCTGGAACCCAAGGAAGCATTTCTTCGGTTAGGTCTTCAATGTCAATCACTAAATCAATTCCTTCAAATGGTTTGTGATCGACACTAAAAACTTCGTAACCTAATTGCTCGGCAATTTTACCCCAACTTCTTGAACCTGCAAATAGCTCTAATAATCTAGGTTTATTCATATTATTTTATAAAATGTATTTTCATGTAATTTTTTAATCCTTTAAATGATTCATTGATAAATCCTCTGCGCCCTAGTTTAAAGTTGTTCTTAATCCAATTAGACGAAGGACTTAAAGCGGGGTAATTATAGTAGTAAAAGTCATCTGATGTACACATATCAATAAAGCCTGGTGACTATCTCCTTTTTTAAATATAACTAAATCACTTTTCTTATAAATACCATTTTGTTTACAATATTGGTCTATTTTCTCAGCACCTTTAAAATCTAATTGAGGTTTAAATCCAAACTTTAAAGATTTGTCATCTTTTCCATGAGAAATAATAAAACAAATATTATTTACAAAATAATGGTTTAAAAACTTTCTATGATTTGTAACGGTTACATTTGTAAACTGTAATTCTGCAATTTGTTTAAACGCTTCATTTACGAAATAACCAAATGCGCCAGAATGATTATCATTACAGATATTATTAAAGTGTATTTCTTGGTAATTATTAACTAAACCATATAATATTTTTAGTTTAAATTCTAAAGCAGAATCAAAACATTCCTCGTTTGTCATATTCTGAGGTAAAGCGTGTCCACCTCTTGTAGTTTGTGCATTAAAACCGTCTAATAAATCACCTAATTCATCAACGTATAAAACAGAACTTTCTTGTTCTTCTAAAGTTTGCTCTATTACAATATCAGCAGACTTTAATAATTCTTCTTTATTCCACTCCTTAGAGTACATTGTATTATTATCGACATCTGTGTCCATTCCGATATGTACATCGGTAATAGTTAAAGAATCAAAATCTTTAGATCCATTGTGCTTTTCTACTTTTTCTTGTGTTATTGGTTTAATGTACTTTTCTATAACGCTTTTAAAATCAAAAGACTCAACAACTTCGGCAGCAGTTTCTTTTCTTGGTGCATATTGAACCCATTGTTGCCCTGTTGTCTTAGATGTTGATATTTTAATTACTTCGAACCCATCAGGAATATCAATAGGCTTAGACTGTAACTTTTCAACACTTGAAACTATTTCGCCATCTTTATCAAACTTTTTTTGTGTTTCTACAAATTTACGTTTATTTGGTTTAGTTCTTAATTTTAGAACTGAATCCCATTGTTCTTCTGTTAGATAATAACGTGCTTGTTTTCTATTTGCTTCGTTTTCTTTTACTTTAAATTCTAATAATTCTGCTTCTTTTTTATTTAACCATTTTACAATTTTGCTCATGTTTTGTTTATTTTGTTAATACTAAAAAAGGGATGCTATTAACACCCCTATCACATTAATTAATTAGAAAGGTAAATCTCCCGCTTCTACTTCAACAACTGGCTGAGGTTTGCTAGGAACTGTTTCAGCATCAGACTTTTCAATTCTCCAAGCGGATAAACTTGTAAAGTATTTACCATTCCATTCATTTGTACCAATGTTAAAAGACACTTTTACTGCATCGCCTTCCTTTTGAAACTTTGTAAGGTTAGATACTTTTTCTTCACCGAATACTTCAAAACAAAATATTTGTTCTTTTCCTTCGTACCCATCATTATTGGCAACAATAAAGTTTTGTTTCTGCCATTCTTTACCACTTGCTTTAGCTACTCCGCTTTCAACCGGTAAAATCTTTTTAATACTTCCTGTAATTGTTAATTCTGCACTCATAATTTAATTTAATTTTAGTTATTAATTTATTTAATTGTTTTTAATTGAATAGTTCGTTAGACTGATTTTTTTCATTAATAAACGAATTTATTACATCGTCACTCATTAATGTTACTAAAGAATTAAAATCTTCATCACTTGTTAGGTTTACCATAGCAGAACCAGATTTGATATATTTATTGCTTGAAGATGTTATTTTACTACCATAAAGATAAAATGTTGTAGAACCGTCTTTATTTACATAAAAAAGAGTTCTTAATGGAGATGTTCCAAACTGCCAAGAACCATACTTAAATACACCTCTAATGTTAATTTTAGATATATCTTTATTCATATCTTTTACTCCGTTTTCAACAGCTTTGCCACTCCACTCTAAAAACTTAACTCTTGACTGTGTTAGGAATGCCACAAATGCAGTTCTACTTGTTTTACTTAAAACTAAACCGTAATCCCCTTCTTCGTTTAAGTTTAAATAAACTTTTTCAGTCTTAATGTCAATACTGGAGGATATTGAACCCGATTTAAAAGTTCCGTACTTCTGTTGTGCGTTTGATGTTCCAAATGCTAATACTGCTACTAATACTAATAATACTTTTTTCATAATTTAATTGTTTTTAATTTAATTTTAGTTATTAATTTCTACAAATCTAATGTTAATATTTAACGTATGCAAATTTATTTTTTATTCTCTAAATGTTTTTTATTCTTTCCTCTATTATTTCGCAATACTCACTACTCATTTCACTACCTAACCAATTTCTATTATTTATTATTGCCATCTTTGCTGTTGTTCCACTACCCATAAAGCAATCGTAAACAATATCATTTTTATTAGACCAACTTAAAATATGGTCGTTTGCTAATTGCTCTGGAAATATTGCAGGGTGTTTATATGCTATTTTGTCTTTAGTTGTTGAATTATCGCCTGTTTTTATCTTCCAAACATTAGAAATGTTTTTTTGCCTATCAAGATATTTTATCTCACCGCCTTTTTTAAAATTACCATCTTTATCTCTATCTCTACCTCTGTAAGATTTTGTTTTTCTGTATTTAGTCCAAGCGGCATCTTCTTTTATTGGATTAAAATTATTAGGTTTGCCTTTGCTAAAAATAAACATATATTCAAAGTCCTGCCAATATCTATTTTTATTAGGAAATTTACCTTGCTTATTATAAATCATTGTATCGTGCAAATTAAAACCGCAATCAATAGCGTGTAATGCTTGTTTAAAACTCGTACCCGTTTCACTTCCTTTAATTGTGGCATCACCAACTACCCAAACAACCACGCCACCTTTTTTAGTTACCCGATAAAGTTCTTTTATTACTGCTTTCCAATCAAATTCAAAGCCTTTGTAAGTTCTTAAATTATCGTAAGGCGGTGATGTAACAGTTAAATCAATAAAGTTATCTTCCATTCGTGCCATTGTATCAAGGCAATTTTCATTGTAATTTTTATTTATTTTCATATCTTATTGTTTATTCTTATTCTCTCAATTTCTCGTTCTAAGTAATCCTTCGCTTTCAAAAGGTCTTGCAGTTCGTCTTTCTTTTTACCTGCTCTTACAACGTACTTAATGACATTACCTCGGCAAAAGTTTACATTGTAATCATTAATAACATCTATTAAATCATAATCTAAACCGTTGTCGTAATGCGTTTGTGTGCTTTTCATTATTAATTATGTTTATTTATGTATAATTCGCATTGCTTAGTGGCTTCTTTTTTAGCCTTAACTAATTTTTTAAAGGTGTCATCTGAATTATAAAGTTTATTAGTGTCGCTAATATGTTTAAAATCTATAACGTTAACAACTTGCCTTAATTCCCACTCAAAACCGCTTAACTCTTCTGCGGTTACTTTAAAAGTGGTGTTTATTGTTACTATATCCGTTGGTTTCATATTACTTTAATATTAGTTTTAATTCATCTTTTAAAGGTATCATTGCAGTTTGTTCTGTTCTCGTTAAAGAACCAAATACAGATGCTAATTCTGCTAATGTCTTACAGTTTTTTAATTGAACAGAAGGTTGTTCTCTTTGTGGTTCTTCCGGTAGATCTTCACCAGCATAAATATATAAACCTAAACCATGCAAAGCAATTGCTTTAACTGTGCATCTTTGAATCGCTTTATTAACGTCCATCATGTTAACTTTGTCCGCAGGTATCGCAGCGTTTCTAAAATCCATTACAGGTAAGTAATTAATGTGTTCTAAATCGTTTATAGTAATACCTACTTTCACAATTACACCCGCTTTAGAAGCAAAGTAAGGCATATTTGTATTTTCATCGTGGTACACTTTAGATGTTGCAGTTGGAGAAACTTTTTTTAATTCTGCCCAAGCGAACGACCAAGATAAATAGGTAAATTTACCTTTCTTTTCTGTTTTTCCGTTTACGTTAATTTCACTTAATTGTTTAAAAATATCCATATTTATTTATTTAGTTTTGTCAAAAATAATGATAATAAAATTACTGCGCAAGTTTTAACATTAAAAACATTTCAGAAGCGGTGTATTTCTGAGCATCTAAAGAACTTTTAAAACCTTTCTTTGTTACTTGCGTTCTACCTTTGTGCGTAATTGTACCCACAAATTTACCTTTATCCTTTATTATTTTTATAAAATAACCTCTGCCTTCTACGGTGTTAGTCATAGTTATAAAATCTGGTAAGCCTAAATATTTATCATTTTTGTTCATCTTCTATTATATCAAATATTGTTAATTGGTTTGGATCTATAAATAATTCATCATCATTATCCATATTTTAGAAATCTATTTCGTTAAACGGATTATTATCTAAATCAAAAGCATCATTTACATCAATCTGCGGCACTATTTTCTTTTCTTGTTCAAATTGTACATCTGTTTCTTTTGAATCGATTAGGTTAAAGAAAGGTTCTTCCGTTCCTTGTTCGTAATATCTGCCATTTGTTAAACAATAGTTAAAATCTACTTGTCCGCCAATTACACCTTGAAAGTTAAATTTTGTTTTGGTGTTGTAAAATGTAGTTTTTGCCTCTATTCCTTTTTCTTCATTGTCAAACGTTCGGTGTATAGTGAATCCGTTGTGGGTCTGGTTTCTAAAATCAGCCGATCCACTTACAGAATATAAATCTGGTACAGCGTAAACGCCATCTTCATCCTTTTGCATTTTAGTAGGGTGTGCCACTAATATAATCATAACATTGTTGCTTTGTGCGAAATGCGTTAATTTGGTTAACACTTCGTTAATCATATCAATTTTATTACCTTTTGGTAAAAGAACCTTGTTAAAAGCATCAATTACAAATATATCAATACCGTAAGAATACATTTGTTCTTTGAATTTATCTAATAACCAATCCCAAGTCGGCAATTGCGTACCTTCCGCACCTGTTAAATAAATCTTTTCATTTGCCCATTGTTCGTATTGGTTAATTTCATCTTTTGTAATTCTCGGTGCAGTACCGTTGTTAGTTTCTGTATCTTGCCAGAAGTTTCTGCCGATTACCTTTTCCATTAAATTAGTCTGATATAAACTCATTGGAGAATGTTCAGGAGAGAACCAACTTGCTTTCATATTATAATCCTTAATTAAATTTAAGACTAACCAATCCGTAAAATTAGACTTACCATGTGAAGGAATACCCGTTCCAACTGTCAACTGTCCACGCATCAAAGAAAACGTTTCTCTAAACTCTTTAAAATAGTATCCTTTTGGTTTAATTGTATCAGGTAAACCGTTTTCGTACAAATCTAATATTCCGCCTTTTAAATCTGTAACGTTAAAAGTGCCACTTACAGGAAATCTTTTTCTATTCTTAATTGAACTGTCTAAAACTCCTGAGATTAAGTCATCATTTGCATCTTTGTTCTTCCATTCTACAAACTCACATCTAAAACGTCCGAGACGTTGCGAAATCTTATCTCTAAGCGACTTTCCTTTATCATCCATATCAACAGCAATAATAAATTTCTTAACGTCTTTAAGGTACTCCTTTGCGTTTTCCCAAACATCATCATTATCATTTGCGCCATTTGGTACAGAAATTGCATTTTTTATTCCTACTTGGTAAAGCGCTAAAACATCAAATTCGCCTTCAGTAATCCAAACTTCATTTTGTCCAATTACAGAATTGATATTGTAAAATATAGATTTAGTTCCTGCTGACTGTGTAAAGTTCTTTTGTGAATCTCTGTATTTTTTATTAACCAATACATCTTTCTCAAAATAATTAAATACAATGTTATTAGTATCTTTTTTTGTTGCAGGTTGATAATACTTTTCTTCTGTAATATTTAAAGCGTTTAAAGTATGCTGGTTGATCTTTCTTGTATCTTCAATATATTTAACCATATTATCAGATAATTCTGTATGGTTTCTCCAAGTTTGAACAGGTAGTTTATAATCTTTCATTTTAATTTTTTTAGTTTCATCTTCTCTAAAGGTTAAAGATTCGCACCGGTGACATTTACCAAATCCTTCAACGTGATTAATTGAAATTGATTTATCTCCTTTTCTGTTTTTATCTGCTTGGCAAGTTGGACAAGCTATTTTCTCTTTTCCTGATGTTTTTTTGAACTCGAATGAACTCCAATCTATAAATTTGTGCATAATTAAAAATTTAATGTTTGTCTACCGCTATAACTAACCTTTTTTACCGATGTTATTTCATCGTTCCAATGTTCACCATTTATCCAAGTTATTGGATGTTTTCTATATTGTTTATCAGGTGTCGAAATTACATAATTTTTAACAACCGTTAAAATTTTATCTACATCTTTTTGAGGTAGTTTTAAAAACTTCTCTGATGCTTTTTTCTTACCTTCTGGTTTAGCGTAAGTTTTCCAAAAGGTTTCAAAATCAGATAATCTCTTTTGTTTATTTTCATTATTATCATTGTTATCATTATTAACATTATTGTTTGGTGTCATTTGCGTTTCACTTGCGTTTCGTTTGTGTTTCACTTGTGTTTCACTTGCGTTTCCAATAGTTTGGTAACTATCATATTTACAGACAGTTAAGAGTGTCGTTACTTTAACGTTTTTTGTAACTATCATAGAATCTTTTTGCAATAAGTTGAAAAACCTTCTAACTCTGCTTTTATTCCAATTCCATCTTTTTCCCCAAGTATCTAGACTTCTTAAACTTTCACCTCTACCCACTTCAATTAATGTATTTTTAATTAATACCTTTTTAGGTGAATGATTTACGTTTAATAAAATATCTAACCATGCTTCTAGTCTAGAGAACTCTCTTTCGTCTTTCCATAACCAATTATCTTGTATACCTCGGTGTATACTTATCCATCCTTGATCTGCCATTACGATTTTATTTTATTGATTTCTGTTCTAATTGTTTTAGATAATTTAATTGAAGTTGTAACATCTAAATAAATTTCAGTTTCAATACCATCTATTTCCAGAGTGATAATAATGTCATCACATCCTAAATTTGAATGTACTTTTAAGTAATCGTTTTCCGATCTGTTGCACTTGAATCTTGTTTCTATTGACATAATGTAAAAGGTTTTAAGATACCTATAAACTGTTAAGTTAAGTAAAAAACCTCCTTAAAATCAAAGCTAAAGTGGTATTTGCTTATCATTTAAGAAGGTTATAAAATGTTTTTTGCTGCGTGTAAAATACCACTAATACACTAACATAGTGCGAATATAGTCTTTTTTATTTAATTACCAAAGATTTTATATCAAATTCTATAAATTCTTGCCCTTTTTTAACTATTTCTTTTATTACGGTGGCTTTGTAAACTCTGCTATCATTAAAGCCGTAACGCTTCTGTAAAATGTCTTGAAATGGTTTTATAGGGTTATCCCAATCGGATGCTGAACTACTAAAACCGAATATAATAGTAATTTCTAACTTGCCATCTGGTATTTGTAACTTTGGCAACATAAAAATTAATTCCTTTTCATACTTCTTGTACTTAATATTTTTAAATCTACGCCCTTGAAAACACTCATTAACACTAAGTGGTTTTATATTTATTCTCATAGTTTTTTTGCTCCGTTTGCAATGTGAATTTTATCCGATATGCTTTTAAGTCTTTTTTTGTCTAAAGAATACGCAACTAATATTTCTTGTAATTCGCAGAAATCATTAAAATCAAACTTTTGCATCTTAGAAATAAAAGATAAACTGTTATCAATTAAAGTACCTCCTAAATCTTTTTGATCGATGTTGTACACTTTATCAAACCAATCTAATTCCATTGTAATTAAATCTTGTTTAGTTCTGCTTACGTTCCTTTTTACAGTCTGTTTAAACACTCCTAAATGGCTTGTTTCTTCTAAGTAATGCAATAGAATGGCAGAAGATAAAATTCCGCCAGACATTGCTATTAATTGTTTTTTATTTAGTTCTTTACTCATAATTTAAAACATTGTTATTTGGTTAGTATCTTGTTTTTTTTGTATTTCTAATACTGTTTCTAATATTGTTCTACCAGCTTCGTAGTCTACAAGGTTTCTTAAAACATCTCTATAACCGCCAACACTCGCTTTCACTTTGATATCGTGAAATACTTCAAGTTTTTTGTGTTCGTCTATCATTGTGCAAAGAATACCATCTAATTTCCTTTCATTTAAACTATTTGGTAGATTGAAGTTTGTCCAATATAAATGTCTACCTCTTTTTTTTGCTGGTATTAAAGGTGTGTAATAGGGTGTTACGTTTTCAACACAATATTTACCGTCAAAATGATTGTCTAAAAATATTATTTCTTCGTATAATTTCATATCTGGAAACTTCGGAATAAAAGTATCTCTTGTCTTTTGTGTTATTCTTATTTTGCTATGCGTTGGACAAGGAGGCGAACTCCATATAAAATCAAACTCTTTGTAATGGTCTAATAAATATTGATGTGCATCTGCTATTATTACAGTATCATTAGGAAACCTTTCCTGGTATAATCTTGCCAACTCTGGGTCTAATTCAACCGCAGTAATTTCTAAATTGTCTGCAACTTCATCCCATTTGTATCTGTTACCGCCTAAACAAGCGTATAAATTTAATATTTTGTATTTTTCCATAATTTTTATAATTTTTATAATTTAATAACTATTTATTACTTCGTAATTGTTTTTACTTTTCCATAACCAAGATTTCTTTCTTAGTTCTATCATTTCGGTTAATTCTCTATTTTCTTCAATTGTTAAGTTAGAAACTAATTTTTGTATCGGTGTAAGTTCTGATTTATCTATTACAACAATTTCTTTGTCTATTGGTGTAGATTCTTTAAAAAACATATTTAAGTAATGCTTTAACTCCGGTAAACTATGTGAATAAGAATCAAATTTACCAATTGAATGTAAATATTTATCATGACTATATTTTAAACCTCTGCTAGTGTAAAACCTTGCCATTTCCGAAGGGCTAACTTTGTGCTTTCTAAATGCAAAGATATTTAGCAGCGATCTGTATTCTGGGTATAATCTACTACGCCAATTAATTAAAATATCTATGTTTAATTCGTTTACAACAAAGTTTAAAACTTCTTCTAACTCCTTTTCAATCTCCTTATTTATTTTGTTGTATTTCATTTTAATCAATTCTAAAGTCTTTATTTGTTCTTATATTTCCGTTTGTCTTAATCTCTTTTATTAGTTCCTTAGCTTCTTTGAGTGTATCAAATTCGCCAACTAATTGAAATACTTTCTGGTATACTTTTGTTTTTTTGCTCATTATCCTCTATTATTAAATCTATCTTCGTAAAACGACATCTTAGCAGAATCAATTTGTTCGTTTAATAATTCTGTAAAAGTATTAAAAACGTAATCTAATTGTACATCTGTTAAATTTACTAATTTGTCTTTTACCCATATCTCGCAAAACATTTCGTTAGAATATGCGTGTAGTTCGATTTCTATATGATATTCGTCTGACTGGTGGTATAGATTTGCAAACGTTGGTAAGTTATGCAGGTTGTCTGTATCTCCATAATTAACCCTAAATTCATTGTCTGAAATTATCTCTTTTAGTTTTTTAGTTTTCATAATTTAAAATTTATTTTTATTTAGTGTTTCTATTATTAGAACGCATAAAATACATCCTAAAATCAAATATACAAACCAATTCATTACTGTGCAATTTTATTGTTTACTTTCTCAATAAAATATTTACATTCTGTTCTATTCATTGAAGGATATTCATAGCCATCTACTGAAATTTGATAAATTGGATCATTGTAAGTTGATGCTGGTGTTTCTACTATTGTAACTATTTTCATGATATTTTATCTTTTAATATTAATATTGTATTCTTTAAATCTCTGTTTTCTTCTGTTAAATCGTCAATGCGCTTTAATAAAAATTCTAGTACTTTATCATCCATGTTATGTTGTTCTTCTGCGCCTCCACGCTTTACTTCGGTTTAATATTACTCTTATTTTACTGTTGTCGACTGCTTCAACTCTTTTAGCGTGTCTGTCTTCTGTTTTTGTAATCATAATTATTAAGATTTGCAATTGCATTGGTTACACTTTGAAGGTTTACATACAGATAGCTTTACTTTACCATTTCTGTAATAATTGTATATAACTCCATTACTTCTTTTTTCTTCTATGTAAGGTCTTAAATTAAGCCTTATTAAAATCCATTGTTTCATTTATTAATAAGTTGAAGGACATTCATATTGCACACACATCCATTCTGTTGATCCATCACTATAAGTGTAAGTGTAACAATCTTCACACATTTGAGGTTCACAGCTTGTAAATAATCCCATAATCATAACTAATACTATTATTGCTTTTTTCATCTTTTTTATTATTTTATAATGTTTACAAAATTACACCTTACTTCTATTATAGTGCCTTCTGTTTCAATTCTTGATTCTTCTTGACATTCAACGTAATCCTCATTTGTTATTATGTACGTTGGTTCTGGTTGTTGTGTTGCAAACTCCTGATAAACTGTTTTAATACATCCACAGTCATCTAATATACTTTCTTGCTCACAACTTGTAAAGATTCCTATAATCATTACTAATACTATTATTGCTTTTTTCATAATTTAATTTTTACTTGTTTTTAATATTTGTAATTCTGCTTTTAATATTTCTATTCTTATTTCATCTTTTAATATATCTAACTTACTTAAAAGCCATAAATTATCAGATGCTTTTGCGTAGTCTTCTAAAAATTCTAATTTTTCATTCATTGTATTTTATCTTTTTACAGAGTTGATAGCCTTAGCCATTAATTGTAATTCCTTTAATACTTTTTTTAATACTTTCATAATTATATAATTTTAATTGTTCCGTTTGAATATTCCTCACATACTAACCCGGTAGATAATACCGTTGTTCTAATTGGTTTAATGTTTGATAATACTAATTTGCTTTTGATTACTCTAATAATTTTATTCATAATGTTTGTTTTTAATTATACAGCAAAGATACAACGCCTTTTTAGTTTATGAACTATCTTTTATCTATTTTAACATAACTTTAACATATTAATTAATTACACATTGCACAAGCATTTGATTTGGTAGGTAATAATATTTTTTGTATATTTGCCTTATGACAACTTATACATATAGAACATTTAGGGAAGGAGTTTGGCACATATATTCAAACGAATACGTAACACTAAAAGAGTGTTTACTCTGGTATTTAAGAAATGGTACGTTTTTAGAAAATGTATCTAATAGGAAATTAGTATTATTTAAAGGTAGTAAAAAAGTAAAATTATAATAGATGAATAAAGGAAGACCGAAGGAAGATCTAAGTTGTTTGCCTGAAGATTGGTATAAAGATGTATTAGATTTATACAAAGAAGGTGCTTCTGATGTAGAAGTAAAAGCACTTATATATCAATGGAAAGGGAGTTTTTCAAATGATTTATGGGATAGGTGGATAAAAGAAGAACCACAATTTTCGGAAACCATAAAAGCTGGAAAGTTTTTAAGTGAAGCATGGTGGGCTAAAAAAGGGCGTAAAAACTTAGAGAATAAAGAGTTTTCTTTTACCGGTTGGTATATGAATATGAAGAACAGATTTAAATGGACAGATAGGCAAGAAACTACCTTAGAAGGTGGCGACAAACCTATTCAGACTATTGTACATTTAGGAAGTGGAAAGAAACCCGAATAATGGAATTACTACCAAAGCAAGAGAATGCTGTCTATTACTTAAAAGATAACGAAACCAAAGAACTTCTTTATGGTGGTGCTGCTGGTGGTGGTAAATCTGCACTCGGTTGTTTATGGCTTATAGAGATGTGTCAAACATACCCTAAGTCTAGATGGTTAATGGGTCGTGCTAAGTTAAAAGCATTAAAAGAAACGACTTTAAACACTTTCTTTGAACTATCTTCTAATTTAGGTATAACGGACCAATTTACTTATAACGCACAAGCAAACGTTATCTATTGGACCAATGGTAGTGAAATATTGCTAAAGGATTTGTTTTTATACCCATCAGATCCAAACTTTGATAGTTTAGGTTCTTTAGAGATTACAGGTGCTTTTATAGATGAGTGTAACCAAATTGTTTATAAGGCATGGCAGATAGTTACGTCTAGGTGTAGATATAAACTAAATGAATTTGATTTAATACCTAAAGTATTGGGTTCTTGTAACCCTTCAAAGAATTGGACTTATAAAGAGTTCTATAAAAGGGATAGGGATAACAACCTAATCAATACAAAGAAGTTTATACAGGCATTACCAACGGACAACCCGCACTTACCTAAATCCTATTTAGAGTCTTTACTTGCTTTAGATAAAAACAGTAAACAAAGATTG
>TARA_R110002072_G_scaffold84070_2_pt1 | contig 12708 bp, 9 predicted proteins | sample TARA_R110002072 | Tara Oceans TARA_R110002072 (sample SAMEA4397118) | marine metagenome | biome: Polar Biome; feature: [SRF] surface water layer (ENVO:00010504); material: water (ENVO:00002006), including particulate matter (ENVO:01000060) such as... | depth 5 m | reverse complement strand
CGGCAACGACATGCAGCAGGCAGCAACGACAGAGAACGTCGACGCAATCGGCTACGGTGCAGAGGGCTGCGAGACGCGAACACAACAGCAGCACCGCCTGTTTGTGGTCAACAACACCTTCATCAATGAGGCAGCTGACGGCACACTGGTGCGTGACCATGCCGGGGGCGATGTTCTGGTCGCCAACAACCTCATTTTCGGCAGCGGATATGTCCTGGTCGGACGCGGCGCGCAGCACAATAACGTTACGATACGCCTCAGCGACCGCCTGTCCGGCAGTTGGGCTGCCCCCCCCGATTCCACCGGCATCGACGCCGCCAGGGCGCTCTCGGACGAGGAAGGCGTTTCGCTGGTGCCGAGCAGAGAGTTCAAGCCACCACTGGGAACCGCGGAGCGGCCACAGTACAACACACTTGACGTCGGGGCTCATGAAGCGCCCGCATCTCCCCGATCTGGCCGCGACTATGGGCTATAGTCCATGATCTGGATTCACTCGCAACTGGAGGCCTGACCATGCCAGCCACCGATACCGACAGGGAGATCGATCCGGTCTGCGGTATGACCGTCGATCCCGCCACGGCGCGCAGCCACGAGCACGGCGGCGCTTCGTATTATTTTTGTAGCAAGGGCTGTCACGACAAGTTTGTGGCGTCACCCCAGCAATACCTGGACCCAAAGCGTTCGTCTGCCAACGCACAGGCCCCCGCCGCCCCGGCGGGGACGATCTATACCTGCCCGATGGATCCCGAGGTCAGGCAGGAGGGACCGGGGTCCTGCCCCAAGTGCGGGATGGCACTGGAGCCCGAATCGCCGACGCTGGATGAGGGTGACAATACAGAACTGAAAGATATGACCCGGCGCTTCTGGTTCGCCCTGGTGCTCAGCCTGCCCGTACTGGTAATCGCCATGGGCGAAATGGTACCGCTACTGAACCCCGCGCAATGGCTGGGGCACACGGTGTCCGGCTGGATTCAGTTTGCGCTGGCGACGCCCGTCGTCCTGTGGGCCGGGCGGCCGTTTTTCGTCCGCGGGTGGCAATCGTTCGTCAATCGCAGCCTCAATATGTTCTCGCTCATCTCGCTCGGAGTCGGTGCCGCCTTCTCCTTCAGCGTGCTGGCGATACTGTTCCCGGACGCGCTGCCGGCATCGTTTCGCATGGCCAATGGTATGCCGCCATTGTATTTTGAGGCCGCCGCCGTCATCGTCGCATTAGTGCTGCTGGGCCAGGTGCTGGAACTGCGCGCCCGCTCACAGACATCCGGCGCGATTCGCTCGCTGCTGCAGCTTGCACCCAAAATCGCCCATCGCCTCGATGCCCGGGATGTCGAAACTGATATTGACCTCGAACACGTGCAGACCGGGGATCGCCTGCGGGTGCGACCCGGAGAGAAGATTCCTGTAGACGCGACTGTGCTGGAGGGCGACAGCCATGTCGATGAAGCCATGCTCACCGGCGAGCCCGATCCTGTGCGCAAAACCGAGGGCAGCGCTGTGACCGGCGGCACCCTGAACGGCTCCGGCAGCCTGCTGGTTCGCGCGGAAAAAGTCGGGGCCGATACCCTGCTGTCGCAAATCGTGCACATGGTGGCCGAAGCCCAGCGCTCGCGCGCACCAGTGCAGCGACTGGTCGATCAGGTCTCGGCCTGGTTTGTGCCTGCCGTCGTGCTGTCGGCATTGATCGCCGCCGGCGTCTGGGCGCTGTGGGGGCCACCACCCACCCTGGCCCACGCACTGATCATTGCGGTGTCGGTACTGATCGTGGCCTGCCCCTGTGCGCTGGGACTGGCGACACCGATGTCGATCATGGTGGGTGTGGGTCGCGGTGCTCACGAGGGAGTGCTGATCAAGGATGCCGCTGCCCTGGAGACACTGGAAAAGATCGACACCCTGGTGGTGGACAAAACCGGCACCCTGACAGAGGGCAAACCCAGCCTGCAGGCCGTGGTACCCCTGCCTGGCTTCGACGACACTGAACTGCTTGGCCTGGCGGCGGCGATCGAAGCGTCCAGTGAACACCCTCTGGCCCGCTCTATCGTCGATGGGGCAAACGCGCGCGGCGTAACGCCGCCCGCGGGGTTGACGGGTTTTGAGTCAGATCCCGGCCTGGGTGTATGGGGCACCATCGATGGCCGCAAGGTACTGGTGGGCAATCTGCGCCTGATGGAGCGGGAGGGGGTGGAGACCACTGCGCTGGCAGCCCACGCCGAACGCTATCGGGAGCAGGGGCAGACAACCGTCTTCGTAGCGGTAGAGGGTGAACCCGCCGGCCTACTGGGTGTTGCCGACGCGATCAAGCCCACCACCGAAGAGGCCGTCGCCGCGCTGCATCAGGAGGGCATTCGCATCATCATGCTGACGGGAGACAATGCCCGCACCGCAAAGGTGGTGGGCGACGCGCTCAACATCGATGAAGTCGTCGCCGACGTACTACCGGCAGACAAAGCGGCGGTGATCAAACGGCTGCAGGGCGAGGGCCGGATCGTGGCAATGGCCGGCGATGGTGTCAACGATGCGCCCGCGCTGGCGCTCGCTGATGTCGGCATCGCCATGGGCACCGGCACGGATGTCGCGATGCAGTCTGCCGGAGTAACGCTGCTCAAGGGCGACCTGCGCGGCATCGCCAAAGCCATGCGCCTGTCGCGCCGGACCATGGGCAATATCCGCCAGAACCTGTTCTTCGCGTTCTTCTACAACGCGCTGGGTATTCCAGTGGCGGCGGGCGTACTCTATCCCTTTTTCGGGGTGTTGCTGTCGCCGATGATTGCCAGTGCCGCCATGAGCATCAGCTCTGTGTCAGTGATAGCGAATGCGCTGCGCCTGCGCAAGGTTGAGCTCTAACCCAGGCGGAGTTGAAACGGCGGCAGTGAATCCAGGATCGCGCGGCCGTAGCGCTTGGTCAGAATACGCCTGTCCAGCAGTGTGATGCGCCCGGTATCCTGCTCGGTACGCAGTAACCTGCCACTGGCCTGCACCAGCCGCAGCGCCGCATCGGGCACGCTGATCTCCATAAAGGCATTGCGCCCCTGTGCCTCCACCCACTCGGCGAGCGCGGCCTCCAGCGGGCTGTCGGGGACCGCAAACGGGATTTTGGCAATCACCACATGGCGACAGTAGGCCCCGGGCAAATCCACCCCCTCGGCAAAACTGGCGAGACCGAAAATCACACTGCCGTCGCCGTCGTCGATGGCCTGCTTGTGCCGGCGCAGGATTTCCTGCTTGCTGTAATCACCCTGCATCAGGATGCGACCACCGAACTCCCCGGTAACGCCCTGGTACACCTCCAGCATCTGGCGGCGCGAGGAGAACAGCACCAGGCTGCCCTCACCGTGATCGAGCAGGGTGGGCAATTGCCTGATCACGGCATCGGTGTGAGCCTGTGCATTCCCCGGGTCACAGTCCATCGCAGGTACGGTAAACGTGGCCTGCTGGTAATTGAATGGGCTGGCCACCACTTTGTAGTTCGCCTCGGGCGGCGCGCCCGAGTGGAGTCGAAAGCGATCGAAAGAATTGAGTGCCGTGATGGTTGCCGAGGTGATGATGACGCCCGATGCGCGCGACCACAGGCAGTCCTGCAGGATATCCGCGGCCAATACCGGGCTACAGCGCAGCTCAAACCCCACCTGGGCGACATTGCTGAGCAACGTGATCCAGCGTGCCTTGGGCGGAATTTCACCGGCACCGCTCACCGCGTACTCACGCCACAGCGACAGCGCGGCCTCCGCCCTGCCGAGCATGCCGCCGACATTGATATGCCAGGTCTCGATATCCGATTTATCGATCCCGGCAAACTCATCGTCCAGCGCTTCCTCCAGCAGATTTTCCAGCCGCGCGAAGGCGGTGCTCAACTTCTGGAAGTAACCGCTGAGCGATTTTGCCACCTGCATCAGGGCGTCGGGTACCAGGCCGTGCGCCAGGCGCAGTTGCTGTTCCTCGCGGTGGGCCGGCACATCGGCGGCCTCAAACAGCGCCGCCACCGCCTGCTCCGCCACCTGCAGCGCTGCCACTGTCTCATCCACCTGCGCCGGCAATGCCTGCAACACCCGCTGCGCGCTGTCGATAGCAACCAGTGCCGACGCCGCTTGCGCCAGGGCCTTCTTGCTGTCCTGCAGCCAGCTGATGGTGGCGTTCAACCGGCAGTAGCTGGAGAAATGTGACAGCGCCTTGTCGGGCAGGTGATGGCCCTCATCGAACACGTAGATGCTGTCTTCGGGCGCCGACAGAATAGCCCCGCCCCCCAGTGCGAGATCAGACAGCACCAGATCGTGGTTGGTGACAATAATATCGGCGCTTTGCAACTCGTCCCGCGCCCGATAAAAGCTGCACTGGCTGATGTTGGGGCAGCGCCGCCCGCTGCACTGGCTGTGATCTGTGGTCGCGCTGAACCAGACATCGTCGGGCACACTGTCCGACCAGTTGTCCCTGTCGCCATCCCATTCGCCGCGACCCATCGCCTCCAACATCGCGTCGTAGATCGGCATGGCCTCGGTCTGCACCGGCGCGCCAAATTCATCCGGGTACAGCGGAATCACCGCGGACGCACCCTGCCCCTCCGCCATCAGGCGGTCCAGCTTGGACAGGCAGACATAGCGACGGCGCCCCTTGGCCAGCGCAAAACTGAAGTTCATGCCGCTGCTCTGGCGGATATCAGGGAGATCCTTGTTCACGAACTGTTCCTGCAGCGCGATGGTAGCCGTGGCAACCACCAGGCGCTTGCCCAGCGCCTGCGCTATGGGGATGGCCGCGACAGCATAGGCTATCGTCTTGCCCGTACCCGTCCCCGCCTCGATCACGCAGACAGCCGGCAGGCCCCGCTCGTCGGCGTCGGTGGGCGGAATGCGTGATAGCGTATTGGCAATCTCGGCAATCATCTGGCGCTGCCCCCAGCGCGGAGCGAGGGACTTGCTCTCCACGATGGCATTGTAGGCCTCGCGAATGCTGCCTTTGAGTTCCTCGCTCAGCAAGGCGGTTGCAAGGCGCGCTCAGCCAGCGCCAGCTTGCTCACCACCGCATTGGCATAGATGGCCAGCGCGTAGGGGCGGTGTTGTTCCGGCAGTGCTTCAATGCGGGCCTCGAAGGCCGCGAGGCTGCAATCGCCCTGCTCCAGATAGAGCCCGTCCGGAACCGCAGCCTCGGCACCATACAACCGCCGGTAGGCGTAAATATTGGTGGGGTGCAGGCAATAACCGGTGATGATCTGCCGGTCAACTTCCCTGGCAACAGCGTCCGGGGTCTGCAGGTCATCGCCCAGCGGCGTCCCAAAGGTGACGTGGACCCGCCCCTTGTCGCCCGCAATACCCTGGGCGATGGAGGCGACGTCCTCCTGCTCACCCTTTTGATAGCGGCCTTCGGATTCCTTCTGGTAGAGCTCTTTGGCTTTCATCGCGTCACAGGGATCGAGTTCGTAGGAGATCGCGACCGGTACGATACCCAGGCTCTGGATATGCTCGCCAAATTCCTGCTCGCGCTTATCCCGGCTCATGGACAGCATTTTGATAATGACGGGTTCGGTGCGATCGACGCCATTCTTGGCCCGCCCCTCCCGCTGCGCGATCCAGATCGACGAATGCTCCGTCAGCAGTGAGTGCTGAATGTAGTTGGACAGGTTTTTGGAGGCGGCGAGCAATTCGCGGGGGCCACTGACAGCGCGCTTGACAATGAAGCTCTTGTTCAGCCTCATCAAGTCCGAGACCCAGGGCTTGGTGAGCAGATTATCGCCAATGGCGATACGGGCGGTGTCGTGCCCGCTGCCGTGCAGGGCGTAGTTGGTGAATGCCGGGTCCATCGCGATATCGCGGTGGTTGCTCATAAACAGGTAGGGGCGCCCCGGGGTGAGCCCGTCCAGCCCGGAGACACTGAAACCACCGGTGGCGGCCTCGATCATGCGTGTCATGTAGCGCTCGATCACCAGTTGCATACTGCGCACATCGGAGACACCCCGCACTTCCCGGGCCAGCAGATAACGCACCACAGGGCGCAGCATCGGGCGCAGCCGGACGGGCAACAGGGCTAGCAGTTTGCCCAATCGATAGGCCGCCAGTGTGTCCAGGAATTCTGTGCTGGATAACAACCTGGACAGGACGTCGACGACTTCATCATCCCGGTAGGGTCGAATCTCTGCAAAAGCGTCGGTCAAGCCGGTCATCTCATAGTTTGAAGGCGCCACACCATACCCAAAATCCACCCGCGAGTCATCCGGCACATGCGTGCAGCCCCAGGCCCCGCAGCCTTGGAGAGGCCGCTGGCTGCACGCGATAACCGTGCCACCAGGCACTGCATGATGGCGGGTATCGAACTGCACAAAGATGACACTTGTTACCCAACAAGACATTAAATATTGTTAACGTTCCCCTCGGAAACTCATCAAAATTATTAAATATCATTATAAAACATATACTTAGACTACGATGGCATCACCAAAAATGACCTTGTTACTTAAATACCCAAATAGTTACGATATAGTAACTCTCTCTCGCCGGCGCATGGCTTTATAATGGCGACTTCCGACACCGGTCAGTGTGACCACCTTCATCGGTACCATCAGCAACAGTGAATAGTGAGAGAATTGATATGAACTTACCCAAATTTGCGGCCGCCGCTGCCCTGATCGTCTTTTCCGCGGGCAGCCTGGCAGCCAAACCCACCAGCATTGTGTTTGATGCGAATGCCGCCACCAGCGATGGTACGGCCTACTCGACTTACACGGTAAAGTGCTCCAACGGCAAGAAAGCTGAACTCACTGCCTGGGACAACCGCAGCAAGTGGTGTGTCGGCGACGCCACCAGCGATCAGTGCGAAAAGAAGCAGATCAACGCCGCCAAAGACGCCTGTAAAGCCAAGTAGTGTCCGAGCGGGTGCGCCGGGTGGCTGCCATCAACCGTGGCAGCCGCTCAAAACGCGGCACTCAGTCCAGGTAGCGCCCCTGCAGTTCTGCCAACTCAGCCGCACCCACCCCCAACGCCTCCTGCAGATACACCTCCACTGACGGGTAACTTTGCTCTATCGCGAGCAGGGCACGCGCCAGGTAATCCTCGTGAACCTCCAGCATCGGCAAGATGGCCTGCGTGTCCATATGCTCCATCTGGTATTTCTTGCGCAGACGGGTCATTTCGTTGTCCGGGTGAAAAAACTGCCCGGTGAGCATATAGTCGCGCATCACCACATCACGGGAGACTCCCAGCGCCATCAGGATTATGGCGGCGGCAAACCCGGTGCGGTCCTTGCCCGCGGCGCAGTGCACCAGAAATCTGGCGTCCTCGACGTTCAGAATCTCCCGAAACATGCGCGCATAGGTTTCTGCCTGTGCCTCGACAAAGTCCCGGTTGATTTCGAGCATAAAATCAAACATGGCCTGTCGGTCCGCCATGCTGCCCTCTGCCTGCTCGAAGAATCGCGAATTACTGCCCGGAATAATCGGCAGGCTGGCAATCCGGGGCGGGTTGCGCTGGGGCAGCCGACTGGGGTCGGTCTGCTGTTCCTCCTGCCGCCGGAAATCGCAGACCAGGTCGAGCGCGAGGCTCTCCAGCAAGTCGACATCCTGGTCGCTGAGGCTGGACAACTGCCCCGACCGATACAGGAAGCCCCACTTGACCCTGCGCCCGTCAACCGTGGGGTAGCCCCCGAAATCCCTGAAATTCGGTGTGCCCTGCATACCCAGTTTACGCTCAGTGGCCAGCACCTCGGTGCCGTGCTGGTCGCGCAGGCGGAAGAAGTGGCGGCTGCGCGGCTCCAGCCCCGACATGCGCACACGTCCTACTTCTTCGCTATAGTGAGCACTTACACTACCGCTCGGGGTCAGCGGCTCAACCGTGACCTGTGTATCGGGGTGGCTGGCCTGCCACTCGATATGGTAATCACCGTCTGACTCGCGCCAGATTTGCACTGCATCTGAAATTAACATGATCTGGATATTGCCTCATAACACGGGGGGAGTGGCGCAAAAACGACTGACTGCAGGGCTAGGTAGCCGACGACGCCTCCCCTTTGTAATCGAACACTGCTCGCAGCAGCATCTTAATCAGGTTTAGCTGGTTTTCCAGCGCCTCTTCACTGAACGGGTCCTGGCCCAATAAATCCCGGTACATCGGCGCCATGGTGACATAGGACATCACCAGGTTATTAAAGGCCATTACAGCCCAGGGTTGTAACCCGGTATCCTGGAACAGCGAAATATTACCGCCTTCAATCCTGGCATCTGACTGGAACATCGGCCGGAACAGGCGATCGATCAACTCGTTGGTATGTGGCCCACCGGAGAGCGCGGCGTGCTGCAGCAACCTGGCCAGGTTCGGGTTGGCGTGGTGCTGGCGAACAATGGTTTCCAACCAGGAAAACACCCGTTCATTGGTCACCGGCCCACCATTCAACTCCGTCAGCGGTGCGGAGAAATCTGTCAGCAGGCGCTCCAGCACGGCCTCGTACAGCGCTTCCTTGTTCTTGAAATGGTTGTACAGGCTGGGTGAGCGAATACCCACACGATCAGCGACATCGCCAAGCGATGTCGCGCTATAGCCTTTCTCGGCAAACAGGTCTTCCGCTGCGTCGAGAATACGATCCGCAGTGCTGGGCACTACGGCGGTTGTTGTCGCTGTGCTATTCATAGACGGGGATGCCACCCTCGAGAAGCAGATTAATAATGCCTAATAGGCGTTAGTATACATCAGCAGACGCGTGGCAAACCATAGAGACAGCGGTTGACAATTGCAGGGGCAATGTGAATAATCGCGCCTCTTAATTTTTTGACTCCCTTTGAGGTAATACAGTGGCGAACTCCCCACAAGCAAGGAAACGTGCCCGCCAGGCGGAAAAACGTCGATCACACAATGCCAGCCTGCGTTCACTGGTGCGCACCGTGATCAAAAAAGTCAATGCAGCTATCGGCAGCGGCGACCAGGCGGCAGCGAAGACAGCTTACGACAATGCTGTGCCGGTTATCGATCGGATGGCGGACAAAGGCATCATTCACAAAAATAAGGCAGCGCGCCACAAGAGCCGCCTGAACGCACAGGTTAAAGCCCTGTCTGCCTGATACCGGGCTGCTGCCACAGACACAAAAAAGCCGGCTATTAAGCCGGCTTTTTTTATCACTGCGATTTCGTACCCTGCGGCGCCCCCGTGTTGCCACGAGAGCGCAACACACGCGCTACATTGAGGCGGCGCCGCAGCGGCTATCAGGCCGCCGAGCTGGCCTTGGCTTCCTTCTGCTCATGGACCTCGGCAAACTTGGCCAACATGGTCTGCTCATAGGCCTGGGCCTCCCCTGTATCCAGCGGACGCTCCAGCTCTGACCAGTCGATATCGCCATCGGTGGCCAGGTTTTCATAGTCCAGGATACCCAGGGATTCAAACTTCGGACGCACTTTGTCCGTCAGCAGGCCGATGCGGTTCAGGTTCGGAATGACGCGCTGGAACAACAGGTTGCGGAACGTGGACATCACAAAGCCATCGAGGACTTTCTTGCGCGCCTCCTCGACATCCCAGCCAAAATGGCGAAACACATCCGTCGCCACCAGGCGTTCACGGCTGATGGCACAGGCCTCGTAGGCGAACTGGGCGCGCTCTTCACGCTCCTCATCGGTCAGCGTCTTGACGAACTCTTCCAGATAGTTAACGCCGAACGTGACATGTCTTGCCTCGTCGCGCGTGACCAGATAGACGACGTCCTTGAGCACGGGATCCGGTGTGGTTTCGCGAGTCGTTGCAAACGCCGAGAGCGCGAGGCCCTCAATCACAATTTGCATACCGATAAATTTCATGTCCCAGCGCTCATCGGTGAGGATCTTGTCGATGATGCTCTTCAGGTGGGTGTTGATCGGGTACATCATGCCGATACGGGTTTGCAGGTATTTGTTGAACACCTCCACATGCCGCGCCTCGTCAAAGGTTTGCGACGCCGCATAAAGTTTGGCATTAAATGTAGGAGCACAGGAGCAGAGCTGCGACGCAACCAGCAGCGCGCCCTGTTCACCGTGCAGAAACTGGGAAAGGCTCCAGGCGTTCATATGCAGCCAAAAATCCGCCCTCGTCTTCTCGTCCATGGCCAGGTAAGGCTCGTAGTCGTGGAGGTTCATCATCTCTGGCGACTGCTGCTCTGCCGGCCAGGGACGATCCCAGTCGATATCCATCTCAGGGTCCCAGTTAAGCTGCTTGCCCAGATCGTAAAGCTTCTTGATGCGGTCATCCTGGATCGTGTAATCCCAGTTGTAGGAACCGGTCAGGGGCGTCTGGAATATTTCGGCGATATGATCCACGTCGGCACTGGTCAGGAGATCTTCCAGGTCAGGCTGCTCTTTCGGGTAATCGGCACCCGCAAAACGCTGGATCTTGCGAGGGGTGCTTTCTGTCCATTCAACTTTCATATAAGTTACTCCGTATTTTTGTGCGGTGATTGACTATGCGCCTTGACTGCAAGGGCGGCAAGGTAAAGTCTTGTCAAAAGATGGTCATTTGTGGCCAAATAGCGCAATGTCAAACACCACCACTCCCGCCCAGTACATACTGATCCTGATCGACATGGTCGAGCAGCGGGGATGTGACAGGAAACAGCTGCTGGCGGGTACCTCCTTTGCCAGCACCGGGATTGCCACTATCGGTGCCCGTATACCCGATGCCGATTTCAACCAACTGGTCGCCAATGCACAGGCGCTCACCGGCGACCCGGCACTCGGCCTACAACTCGGGCTGCGCCTGAACTTGAGCGCCCACGCCGTTCTCGGCCAGGCATTTATGACCTGTACCGATCTGGCGCAGGTGTTTGAGCTGTTCCTGAAATACAATCACCTGTTGGCCTCAGGCCTGCACTTTGAATTTGAAACCGTCGACAACCAGTCGATCCTGACGGTGGTGAGCACACCGACAGACACCCCGGTAGAATTCGGCTACGAACTGTTTTATGGCGCCCTTATCAACACGCTGCGCGGGCTGCTGAATGCTCCCGACCTGTGCTTGCGCATGGAGCTTCCCTACCCCAAACCAGAGCACGCCGCGCTGTACCGCGAGGTGTTTGGCAAGGATATCCATTTCGATACACCGCAGGGTCGCATTCTGTTCCAGCGCGATTTACTCGATACGCCACTGCCCTCCTCCAACCCGGTGCTGCGCAATCTCTACGAGGCGGAGTGCGCCCGTCTGTTGGCCGACCTGGAAGAGGAACACTCGGTCGCCGAGCGCACCCTGCGGCTGCTGCGCAAGCTCGAGGGCCAGTATCCGCAAATGCCGCAGATCGCGGCGATGCTCAATCTCAGTCCGCGCACCTACCGGCGTCGACTGGACGAGGAACAGCAGTCCTTTCAGCGCCTGCTGGATCAGGTGCGCGCCGAGCACGCCACCCGGCACCTGCAGAATAGACGGCTGCCGCTCTCCAGCATTGCCTATATGGTGGGCTTCAGTGATACCTCAAATTTTCGCCGCGCCTACCTGAAGTGGACCGGAAAAACGCCGCGGGAGGTGCGCCGCAGCTGATACGGCTCACCGCTAGCGCTACGCTACTGAAAAGTTGCCATCCGCAACCTGATACGTCTCGCCGCAGCACTCCTGCGCCATCATATGCTGCATCAGTTGCGGCTCCTCGCTGTAGGCTACCGTGCGGCGCCCATCGGGCAGATCAAAGACGGCGACTGCGCGCCAGGGGTCCATCCCCTGGTACAGCACCGTATAGCCCGCTACTGAAGCCGGACCCGTGTACTGTGCCACCAGCTCGCACTCCCCGCTCTGCTCGCGGACCCGCTCTGTCACATCGGCGCAGGCCCACCCCTCGGTGCCGGGTGTAGCAGACCACACGGCGCAGGCCTGCTTGGTCAACATGCCGCTGACAGCCGTCACCAAACCGGCCTCACCGGGATTCTGGCGCAGCAGCTGCGCCATTTTTACCGTCGCCTGGAACACAAAGTTGTTCAACGGCCCGCCGCCAAACGTCATACCCCCGGTGACACTGACATTGTGCTGCGGGCTCATACCGAATTCCTGCAACTGCACCCGCACCGCGTAGGGAAAGCAGGAGTACAGCTCACACAGGCGCAGCTCGTCAAAGCTGATGCCGGCCATGTCCATGGCAGCCTGTCCCGCAATACGGAATCCGGGGCTGGCACCGAGGTCCTTGCGACTGGCAACCACCGACATGAAATTCGACTCCGCAAACGCGCGGGGAAATATCCACTTGCTGCGCTCGATACCCAGTGATTGTGCGACGCCCACAGAACACAGTATCAGCCCGGCCGCCTGGTCGATATTCCACTGGCTGTTGTGGAGCTTGGTGTAGGGAAAGGCCAGCATACGATTGGCGGCAGAGTGTTCACGGATGTGCTCGGCCGGCACCGCTTCATCCGCCCAGGCATCCGGGTTGTCCACCGCCAGCTCACTGAGTCTGGCGTACATGTTGGCCATCTGGTCGCGGTGTTCGTCCAGGGTCAGGCCCTGTTTGTAGCGCAGCGCACTGTCGAGGATGGCGTAGTACCCCACAGGCATACCGAGGCCGCTGGCGGACTCCACCGGCGACCACATCTCATCCTCCGGCCGCAGCGTGGTATCGGGACTGGCATCCTCCTGCCGTGTCTCGCTGGCCTCGGCGCCGGCCTTTTGCGCGCACAGAGCGCGATATTTAGCCTCGCCGCCCGTCACCAGCACGATCTCGCATTCGCCCGCTTCAATACGCTGACACGCGCGAGTCAACAGCGTCTGCTGCAGGATGCCAAATTCCGCCAGCAGCGTGCGCGC
>TARA_R110002072_G_scaffold1815_7_pt1 | contig 12708 bp, 10 predicted proteins | sample TARA_R110002072 | Tara Oceans TARA_R110002072 (sample SAMEA4397118) | marine metagenome | biome: Polar Biome; feature: [SRF] surface water layer (ENVO:00010504); material: water (ENVO:00002006), including particulate matter (ENVO:01000060) such as... | depth 5 m | reverse complement strand
AAAGCCTCGCGGTTATCTCTTTTCTAAGTTTAGCAAGATGGGCGCACTGCGCGGTGCAGGGTTTTCAAGCAGTCTTGGAAGACCGGGGCGTATCCGCCGCAGGAGGGAGATCGGGCTCCTCCTCTTCTTTTCCTGGCTCGAGTTCCTCCTCTGGCTCTTCGGGTAGTGGGTTCTCACTGGTTTCGATGATGGGTTCACTGCGCTCTGTCAGCGTCACGGCAATGACCTCTCCGCGCAATTCGATATCCTTGGAGCTCAACTCGAACAAGCTGTTTATCGCCTCGTCCTCATGACGAGTGCGCATTACAGTGCGTGGATTTGATCCATCCACCCAGATTTTTGCCTTGCCCCAGTAGTGGCCAAGTTGATTGCGAACAACAAATACGTCGGTCATGGTTATGGGCGATCCTCGAGAAATTCTGCGCGCAAGTGTAAGCATTTGCCCGCTCTGACGCCAGTAATGGAATTAGCCCAGGAGTTGATCCTTGGCTCGATTAATTTGTGCCGCCAGGAAATCATTGCCGCCGCGATCAGGGTGTAATTTCTGGATGAGTTGCCGGTGTGCGGCGATAATTTCGTCTTTCGTGGCACCCTCGGCCAGACCCAGTACAGCCAGTGCTTCGGTGCTGCCCATGGCGCTACTGCTGGTCCCTGTGGCCTGTTGTTCACTGCCAAAGCTAGTGTCGCCGGGAAAACGTTGTTGCAGGTAACTGTCGAGCAACCGTTGTGAGTCGGCGTCTTCGCTGTTGCAATACGCGAAAAATTGTTCCAGCTGAGTTCTGTCCATATCCGCCAGATGCCAACCCTGGAATGCGCCCTTGAGCACTTCGCCCTGCAGGTCACCGCTGTCGTGGTCCAGTTGCATACGCAGCAGAGCACTCTCCACAGTGGAATTTTGTCCGGCTGCCGCCGCGGTCTTTCCCCGGAGATTTGCGAGCATGGGGAACAGGCGCATGACTATCGGTAGCCCCTGACGTGCCGCTACCAGCAGGCCGGTGAAAGCGGCGCCCAGCCAGTTCATGCGACCCGTGGCAGCAAGGATTACGGTTACGACAAGCACGATACCCAGGCCGAGTTTGATGTACTCGCTCCGGCGTTTGTGTGGGGGCATGGCCTGTGCACGGCGCAGCAGTATGTAGATTACGGCGATGACTGCCACCAGCAGTATGATTCGGGGCACCTTTCCTCTCAGTTTTTCAGTTGTTGGAGCAGCAGTTTAGCACTGTCGTCGTCACGCATCTCTAGTGCCGCGTGACCGCCCGTGGCGAAGCTGGCAACCGCACCCAAAAGGGCGGCCAGTGTCTGGGCACTGCTGGTATCGAAGCGGGCATAGGCACCGCCGCTGAGTTTTGCCATGGTGCGAAAGGTTTGCTCCACATTTTGGTCGCCGCCCTCCTGAAAAAGAAAGAGTGGTAGTTGCTTGATCCCACACTGACCGGCTAGATCGCAAAGACTGTCTGGCGCTTCCTCTACTGCATCACCGATAAACACCAGCGCCCTCATGGCGGTCTTGCGGTGTTCTTCCTGGGCGTGACGGAGAAGGCGGATGATTTGCGTATGTCCGCCCTCACAGCGAACTGTTCCCATCAGTTGTGTCAGCGCGGCGCTGTCCGTCAGCCAGCGGCTGGCGCGAAACTCATTGAAGCCGCGGAAGTAGCACAGTTGCACGGAAAGTGTTGTCAGCTTACTGCTGACGTGGAACATCTCCTGCTGTAAATGCGTGGCGCGATCCCAGGTGGGTTGCCTGCTTGCGGTTGCATCCACGGCAAAAAGCAGGCGCGGCTGGCGCTCGACAAATTCCGAGACAGCCCTGCTTTTTTGGAGGAATTGCGTCACGTCCTGAGAGGAAGCTCGGCGGGATGGAGGTTTGGCCATATAGCTATCCGGGCCGCGCAGGGTCAGTCGGTGTGTTGATCGCCCAGTTTACCAAATTCCTGTAGTTTCTCCAGATTGTGGCGACGTTTGGCCAGTTCGGCAACGACCTCCGACAGTTCCTGCTTGCTGATTGCATTTTCGCTCGTGGTCTGCGCCAGTTGCCAGAGTTTGCGACTGGACAACTCTTGCGCGTTAATTTCTGTGTTATTCATAGTGCTTATTCACTCGTATTGTCTTCCCATGAATATCAAAGTGTTGGGGAAGCCCCTGTTTTTGCCTATGGGGTGGGTGGTAATTGATGAAAAATGACGATGGTGTGACGGTCTGCGCATGCATCCCGGTCAACAATTGCAGCACAGCTTACACCTCAGGGGCCTCAAAAGGGAAGGGTGCGCCGCCTGTAAATGTCGGTCCTTCCAGTTGCGGGGTGTCTGTAGCGTGCCAGCGTGGCAAACGAAAACTGGCAACATATTTGATCGCAGGAGCCGTAGTAAAATCGGGGCGACAATCCTCCATGGTGATCATCTGCACGCGCAGTTCCTGGGCGTCAAATGTGGCCAGGCCATAGCCATTGGCCATCGTGTCCACATACTGCAGTCCCGGATTCGCAGCGTTTGGTCCCAGCCAGTCGGCGACGGGTTGGAGCCCCGTTTTTGAGTAGGTAAGGGCGGCGAAAACCCCGTTGAGCATGGACATATGCCACACTGGCTCCAGGCCGCTTCCCGTCTCTTTATAAACAAATTCGGCAAGTCCCGACTGATCTTTTTTGGCGACTGCCACGATATCGTCAAAAATGGGAGAAGAACTGATGCCGGCGACGGTAAAATCTACAGCGACCGGCGGTGCGTCTGCCGCGGTGGTCGATCGTCTGATTGTGCCGGCGCCATGCATGTGATGGTCACCTGACAAAGAGACAACGCCAGTGATGTCCTGCGTACCCAAATGGGTCATCAGTACATCCACCTCATAGGGAAACCCGGCCCAACTGTCGAGATTGAACACGCTGTCCTGGTAGTCCGTAAAAGGCAGGGTTGATAGGTCCAGACGCATGGGAAGTAGGGGTAATGCATTGCCCCACAATTTCCAGGGGGCAGCGGACGCCTCCATCGTGCTGAGAAACCAAGCCCGCTGTTCCAGCCCTAGCATACTGGCAGGCTTCCGATCCCGAGCAGGGTTGGGCACGTTGCCGTCGCCGTAAGGCAGGACGGCGGGCGGCTTACCGTCGTGGTAAGCGCTTCCGGCGTCTGTGATGGCGACCAGTTCTACCGGGTCCGAGGGTAGCCCCAGCTGGTCAGCCAGCCCGGGCGGCATGGAGGGTGGGCTGCGATAGCTGCGGTTGTCAGTAAGCACGATATCCAGATGCTTGCCCCACGCTAATTTTCGGTAGATACGCAGGCTCTCAAGGGCCGCCTTGTTTTGCTCGGCTTCATCCGGACCCGGTGAGGGTGGCCGAAAGTTATGCGCAGGTTGTCCCTTCAATTCATCCAATACAGCCGGGATGTACTCAAACCAGGCCTGGTTTCCGCTCAATTTGCGTTGCGCGTCCAACACAGTTTCTCCACCATAGGTGGAATAGCTCTGGAAATTGTTATTGCTGAACTCATGGTCGTCCCAGGTGCAGATAAAGGGCCAGCGTGCCCGCGCTTCCTGCAGATGCGGATCGCTCAAATAAGTCTTGTACAGATGACGATAATCGGCCAGCGACACCGCAATTCGATTCTTGGGTGTATCCACACCATCGGGAAACGGAGGTACCATCCTCGATTGGGGGCTGCCATCCTGACGCCGGTTCCAGCAGCGTTCGTAGATGAAGTCGCCCAAATGCAGTACAAACTGAATCCGGTCGTCCTCTGCGGCGGCGCGGTCGTCTGCCACCATACGTGCCCAGCTGCCGTAGTGTGCCTGCTCGAAGCTCTGGCAGCTGGCGAAGCCTAGATTTACCTTGCGCGGTTGGTCGAGCTCCGGTGCGGTGCGTGTGCGCCCAACTCGCGAGACAGTATCGTTGGCGCCTAAGAAACGGTAGTAGTAGTAAGTGTCCGGGGAAAGACCGTCGATATACGTGCGCAGGGTGTAGTCACTGGCAGTGTTTGTGTGGACCTGTTCCTGCAGTAAAACCGTTGAAAAGCCGCTATCCGCACTGACCTGTAATTGCAGGTGCACCGGCGAATCCTCGTCGGATAACGGCACCGCGCGGGTCCACAGCATGACGCCATCGGGTTGCGGGTCGCCCGAGGCAACGCCCTGGGGGAATTCGAGGGGTACTGATTCTTCCAGTAGTTCGGCTGCTATGCCTACCATTGGAGAGACTGTTAGAAAGAATGTGCTGCTGGACAACAGTTCCAGCAGGCTTCTGCGAGATATAGGCATGATGAGTCAGTCTTTTGCTGGCTAGGCGGATTACTTTATATCATTTTTCGCTATACTTGGGTTCTATGAGCCTCTTCGATCTTCGCAAAAAGCACAGCATGCCAACACCGGATACCGCATTGCCAGGCCGGGCAGACGCAATACCCGTTGCCGGTGAGCATTATGTTAATGGCAATCCATTGCAGGGTCCGTTTGCCCCCCACTTGCAACAAGTAGTATTTGGTATGGGATGTTTTTGGGGTGTGGAGCGCAAGTATTGGCAGCTGGACGGTGTTTTTACCACCGCCGCAGGGTATGCCTCGGGTGTGACGCCCAATCCAACTTATCAGGAAGTGTGTAGCGGGCGTACCGGGCATAACGAAGTGGTATTGGTGGTGTTTGATCCCACTAAAGTGAGCTATGAGCAACTGCTCAAAGTGTTCTGGGAGGGCCACGACCCGACACAGGGCATGCGACAAGGCAATGATATGGGCACGCAGTATCGCTCGGGCATATATACTTACAGCGACGCGCAGTCTGCGATCGCAGCGAAGTCACGAGATGTTTATCAGCGTGTTTTGGATGACGCCGGTTTTGGAGTCATCACTACAGAAATAGTACCCATACCTGCGTTTTACTATGCAGAGGACTATCATCAGCAATACTTGGCCAAAAATCCAAATGGTTACTGTGGTCTGGGGGGCACTGGCGTGAGCTGCCCTGAGGGTTTATCGGTTAGCTGATATCAACTTATTTGCGCATGGGGTATTGCCGTTGACCCAGGCGCGCGTGTTTTCCACGGCACAAAAAAGGGCCGGGTTGATGTGATCAATCCGGCCCTTGCATTTCGCCCGGCTAAAACTACCAGGTATAGGCTGCCTCAATACCGTAAGTGCGCGGCAGATTGTAAATGGTGCCGGCAGTTTCAGTAACGTCCACCAAAGGTGTACCCCCGGTGACGTAACGATCGTCTGTGAGGTTATTACCGTAAGCGGTTACGCGCCAGGCCATTTCAGGAGACGTCCAGGTCAATCGGGCGGTCACATCTTCCTGGTTCACCTTATACACGCCAGACTGGCAACTGGACACGTCGAAGCAGTTGTCCAGGTTTGTTCGGTAGGACCATGACACCATGGGTACGACATCGCCCATATCGGTCTGGAAGGTATACTGGACAGCGAGGAAGTAGATGCTGTCTGGCAAGCGCGGTAGGTCTTCATTGGAGCGGTCCACCGGACAGCTATTCACTGTGCTTAAGCCTACGGGGATATTGACGCAGCCCGGTGGTATCGGCGCGCCAGGTACCGCAGCAAAGATGCGCTCATCCTCGTACTTTTCAATATCACTATCGTTGAAGGTAACGTTTGCCGTGATTTGCAAATTCTCCACCGGGAGCACAAGCGCCTCAAATTCTACACCCGCTATCCAGGAAGATTTGGCATTGATCAAAGCGCCTGCTATGCGACCCGTATCGGGATTGATTCGTACGGTGGTTAGCTGACGATTGGTGTAATCGTTATAAAATAGCGCTGAGTTGAGGCGCAGCTTGTTGTCCCAGGCCTCCATTTTAAAACCGATCTCATAGTTCCAGACCTCTTCCGGTTTATAGTTTTCTATTAGGCTCGTGACGACAGAGACCGTATCGCTGACGCCACCTGAAAGGAAGCCGTTGGCAACGGTGAAGTACAGGGTGCCTGAATCCATAAAACCAGCAGCGTCAAAATTTCGCTGGATACTGGCCATGGGTGTGATCTTGGAGTCGTCGTATTTTTGGGTCTGGTTTGCCAGAGGGTCGGGCAGTCCGGTGGCGGGGTCGATAGCGGTGGTGAATCCGTGGTTGGGGTTAAACGTATCCGCGCCGCTGGGAAAGTCATAAAAAGTTTCGTTGACCGGAGACACCGCCGCATTACCGGTCGTTGCCAGAGTGGCTAGGTCTGCCACTCGAAACCTGCGAGTCAGCTTTTTCTCTTCCCAGGTGTACCGTGCGCCCAATGTTAACCGCCAGTACTCGTCAAAATTCCAATCAGCCTGGCTGTAAAAGGATACAGATTCATTCTTTGCCAGAAGCTCCGTGGTCGTGTTGATGTAAAAGGCCGTGTCCGGTTGAAAAAGTGAGTTAAAAAATGGACCGGATGGTCCAGCAGAGGTTCCCGCGTCCGTTTTTTCATAAAATCCGAACGTGCCAACAACGTAGTCTAATTTGTCATCAAACGCCGTTCCGGCAAACTGGAACTCCTGGCTGTAGCTATCGGTATTGCGCTGTGCAGTGGTCTGGTATCCGTAATTGGTGCGGCCCAGTAGTGCAATGCCGGAGGCGTCAAGTTCATTGACTTCGCCGCCCTCAGTGCTGCGCGCGGCCGTTATGCTTTTAAATGTCCCCAGGTCGCCGACTTCCCAGTCTACCGTCAGAGCCAGCGTGTTTACTTTGGCCTGGTATTTGTTAGGTAGCATATCGGACATTATCTTGTCGATACCGAGATTCTCATTCTCTGCGCACCATTCTTTGATGGTCTTGCCTGTTGACGGCTCGATAATAAACGGATCCTGCAATGCGGCTTGCCAGCCCGCACCGGGAATGCCTTCAACGATCTGGCAGTTTTGGCCCCGGGCCTTTTGATCGGTCCTGGCATAGTTGTAGTTCAGGTCCAGGAGCAGGCTGTCACTGGCTACCCAACGCAACTGGGCCTGGCCGCCATAACGTTCGACATCGCTGTATTCCTCATCGTCGGTAAATCCTGGATAGTTTCCAATGGCTTGAGGGGGCAAACCAGCGGGAATCTCGCTGCGCACATAACCATCTCGGTTGGTGCTAAACAGAGAAAAGCGCGACATCAGGGTGTCGCCGATGATTGGGATGTTCACCGTGGCTTTCCCGTCGAGCTGGTTGTAGTTGCCCACTCGAGCTTCTATGTGGCCGCCAAATTCCTCGTTGGGCTTATTCGTAGCGTAAAGAATGGCGCCGCCGGTTGTGTTCTTACCAAAAAGAGTGCCCTGGGGTCCACGCAGGACCTGCACACTTTGTACGTCTACGTTGTCCAGCACTGCGCCGTCTGCGCGAGAGACATAAACACCATCCACGTATATGCCAACGCCTGAGTCAAAATTAACTCCGGTATTGCGAGCACCAACGCCGCGGATAAATACATTGCCGGCGCCCGTTGTGCCATTGCCGGTATACATGTCGACGTTGGGTACTACCCGCGTCAGGTCGGCGATATTGTTTAGGCCCAGTTCTTGCAGGGCCTCGCCACTAAAGGCGGAGACAGCGACCGGGGTTTCCTGCAGTGATTCCACGCGTTTACGGGCGGTGACGACGACCTCTTCCAGCACCGACTGGCCCAGTGCGACACTGGGGATGAATCCAGCAGAACCCGCTGCAATAGCAGCCGACAGATGAGATACAATAAGACGTTGTTTTCTAGACATACGGTGCCTCTCAAGACTTTCCATTGATGGAGCGACTGAGTGCCCTGCGCGTTGTGGACACTTCTTCGTTACTTTATTATCTATTCGTAAGCGCGTTTCCGTCGTGGATGACCGCCTAAGTAAAAGTTAGCACCATGCGCTATCGAAAGCTATGCCCCGCTAGGGTTTCTTGGGCGAGTCATAAAAAAAATGAATAGGGGGTTTAGATTTTTGTGCGATGACTGCGCGATATTGCTACAGGGCGATAATTTCGGTGTTTTTCAAGCGTTAAAATAGCCGCCCCAATGAGGCAGTGATGGCAGTCTCTACCCGCAAGATACGTTTCCCCAGCGACACGGTCTTACAACCCGCATCTTGCAGTTTCTCTACCTCATAGGGGATCAGTCCTCCCTCTGGGCCAACAATCAGTACGGTTTGTTTTTCTATATTCCTGGGGCAGGATGGATAATTGCCCGGATGAGCCAACAAGGCGGTGTCGTGTCCAATCAATCCAGGTAGTACGTCCTCTACAAAGGGTTTAAAGCGTTGATGGCATTGAACACGAGGGAGTATGGTATCTCGGGATTGTTCCAGTCCTTGCAACAAAAACTCTTGAATCGATTGAGTCTCCAGTACCGGACTCTGCCAATAGCTTTTTTCGACTCGGTAGCTGTTAATCAGGTGTAGCTCAGCCACACCGAATTCAGCCACTGTGCGCAAAATACGGGACAACATTTTAGGCCTCGGAAGGGCGAGAACAAGAGTCAGGGGTAGTTTTTCAGGAGACGGGCAAGCCAGCGCAACTGCTAACGTGGCGACTTCTTCGCTGATTGCGAGAATCTCACCCTCGCCGGTCAGACCACCGATCTCTCCTATACGCAATTTGTCTCCGGCATTCGCGCGGTGTACTTGCCGCAGGTGCTTCAGGCGCCGACCGCGCACCGCGATCTTGTTTGTTTCGAGGCGGTCGTCGTCGGAAAACAGTAGCAGGTTCAAGTTGCCCTCATCCGGCCCACAGGTCGTATTCGTCAGCTGCGCTGACCTCCGCTTCCACCATGTCTCCCGGTTGCAGGCCAGACTCGCCCTCTAGGTAAACCTTGCCATCAATTTCCGGAGCGTCTGCGCTGGAGCGGCCTACCGCCCCCGATGCATCGACTTCATCGATGAGGATCTCAATAGTCTTGCCGATCTTGTTCTGCAATTTCGTCGCGCTAATTTTTTGCTGCAATGCCATGAAACGATCCCAGCGCTCCTGCTTCAAACCATCGGCAACAGGGTCCGGAAGTTCGTTGGCGCGAGCACCCTTTACGGGGGAGTACTGAAAACAGCCCACGCGATCCAGTTGGGCCTCGCGAATGAAATCCAGAAGTATTTCAAAATCCGCATCTGTCTCGCCTGGAAAGCCCACGATAAAAGTGCTTCGCAAAGTGATATCGGGGCAAATGTCGCGCCAGGACCTAATACGGTCTAAAGATTTTTCTGCCGCTGCCGGTCGCTTCATACGTTTGAGAATTGCCGTGCTGCCGTGCTGAAAGGGCACGTCTAGATAGGGCAAAATTTTTCCTTCGGCCATCAGCGGAATGACGTTGTCAACGTGCGGATAGGGGTAAACGTAATGCAGCCGCACCCAGATACCAAATTCGCCCAGCGCTTCACACAGCTCCTGCATGCGCGTTTTCATTGGTCGACCATTCCAGAACCCGGTGCGATATTTGGTATCTACGCCGTAGGCACTGGTGTCTTGCGAGATTACCAGCAGCTCCCGCACACCAGCGCGTACCAACCGTTCGGCTTCTTCCATGACATCACCGATCGGTCGACTGACGAGATCGCCGCGCATAGCGGGGATAATGCAAAAACTACAGCGATGGTTGCAGCCTTCGGAAATTTTCAGGTAGGCGTAGTGACGGGGCGTTAGCTTGATTCCCTGAGGGGGCACAAGATCGGCAAAGGGTTCATGCACCGGCGTATAAGGTACGTATTTGTGCACAGCACTGACGACCTCCTCATAGGCCGCGGGCCCTGAAACACTCAAGACTTTAGGGTGTAACTCGCGAATGGATTGCGCATCGTCGCCCTTCCCCATGCACCCGGTGACGATTACACGTCCGTTTTCGCTGATGGCTTCGCTGATAGCGTCCAGTGATTCCTGCTTGGCGCTGTCGATAAAGCCGCAGGTGTTTACTACGACAATATCGGCACCATCGTAGGTAGGCACTAAGTCGTAACCATCTATCTTGAGTTGGGTGAGGATGCGCTCGGAATCCACTAATGCCTTGGGGCAGCCCAGACTGACAAATCCCACCCGATTTTTCTTCGAACTATTCATTCATTGGCCAATTCTGTCATGGTGAGACTTCGTAGTCGCCTCGAGTTGCTGTGAGACCTTGGGAGCGGCGACGAGAATTTCAAAGGAGGTGGATGCTAACGAATATCGTCTGAACAATCAGCAAAAATATGTTGCGGGCTTGCTAGTGTATTTCCGATTGGGGATGATTGCCTTGCCGGGATAGAGGATATGAAATTGGATGTCAGGGAGAGTATTTTCAAATGACAATTGACGCGAGATTCCCGCTCACAGTCTATGGCTCCAGTATTTCCTATTTTACCGGCAAATTAGAGAATTACTTCCGACTTAAGGGGATTCCCTATCGACTGCAGCCCCTTGTGACGCGGTCTGTGGTCAAGGAAAAAACAGGATCGACGCAGATGCCGGCGGTTGAATTCGCTGACGGGTGTTGGATGAGTGACAGTACGCCGATAATCGAATGGTTCGAGGCTGAGTACCCGGCAACTGCGTTAATACCCCAGGATCCATTGCAGCGATTCTTTAGCCTGTTGCTTGAAGATTACGCCGACGAGTGGCTGTGGCGCCCCGCAATGCACTACCGTTGGTATTACAGCGAAGGTGCCCATTTTGCGAGTCGTCATCTTGTTAATGAGATTGCAGCGGACGTACCTGCCCCCGATTTTATCAAGCGAGCAGTTATTACGCGGCGTCAGCGAAGAGGGTACACCACCGGTGATGGGGTCAGTGTAGACCAGGTGCCGGGGGTAGAGGCTATTTATCGGCGTACGCTCAAGCAATTAGAGGCTATTTTCCGAACCCGACCGTTTCTCCTGGGCGACAAACCGAGCCTCGCCGATATTGGATTCTCCGGACCTTTTTTTCGCCATTTTGGTTTAGATCCTGTGCCCGCCGAGATCATGCGTCAGGAGGCCCCTGCCGTTTGGGAATGGGTCGCCCGACTGTGGAATACGCGATTGCAGGATTGTTCTGGTGCATTGCTGCAAGGTATTCCCGCGGACTGGGGGCCTATTTTTGATGAGATTGGCAGGCAGTACCTGCCTTACCTTTGCGCTAATGTAGACGCGGTAACGGCAGGAAGGAAGCGATTTGACGTCAGTATTGATGGTGTTCAGTACCGGGGTGCCCGCTGGTCAAAATACAGGGTATGGTGCTTGCAACAGTTGCGCGTCCATTTCAAAGCGCTTGCGCCTTCAGATCAAGTTAGTGCGCAGGCATTATTGGAGGAATACGGTTGTTGGGAACCCCTGTGGCGCCATGGAAAGCTACCTATCGATGCGGGATTCTGCGAGCAACTACCGTTTCATGTTGATGCAAAGATGATCGAGGTCTATGAATAGTGTAATCAAGATCAGAAGCGGTACTTCACTGCGACTTGCAGTTGTGTAGCATCCCCGTTATCACCGTCCTCATTTTCACGGAGACCCCACAGGTACTCCCCACCAAGGTCGATGCGTGGGATCGGCGACCATATCAGGTTTGACGAAAAACGCACTGTACGCTTGTAAGCGTCACCCTCAACAAAACTCGGGTTGTTTACGTCCACTGCACCGAATGTGAAGTTGGACCGTAACTGGTTTACGCCCCACCAGTGTTGCCACGAAACATAACCGGCAAAGATCTTAAAGAGCTTTAGTTCTTCTGTGTCTTCATTAAATATACCGTCGTAATTGCCAATGCTGGACAGATCGTTGACATAACGGCCTATGCCATCCCCGTAACTCGCCTGAAATACAATTGTGTCACGATCGGTCAACCGAGGAGTCCTGAAACGTCCACTGAGGGACGTCCCCCAGGCGTATTTTTTTTCCACGGCGCCGGCAAGGTTTTGTCCCTGAATTTCTCTGCCTATTAGCGCCAGCTTGATATGGAGTCGGTCGTTTGGTTCGAATCGTCCTGCCAGAACCATGTCGGGTGTGCGGGTGACACCAAATCCGTTTTGAATCTCCGGGTTGGGGTCCTCCATGGAAATCTGGAGCTCGTATTGTTCCCCGAATTTAGGTTTGTATCGCACCTGGCTCTGGCGCACATTAATGCGACCATTCAAGCCCTCAAAGTCTATTTCTTCGGGTGATGCAGCGGGGTCCATAAAAGTTGTCCAGGTCTTGCCTGCAAGCACGCGATTCCATTGACCGAAGGCGTGTCGAAGACGAAAGGTGTCATCCTCATCGGCGAAATCGCCTTCAATAAAAGCACGCATGATGCCGTAGTTGGTCGGTTGCCTGAGATCGAAGTTGAGTCTGGATTGATTGGCGGTAATGCTACTTTGCGCTAATTGGCCGTCAGTATCATCTGTTCCCACGGGTATCGAGCCGGTTATGAACCTGTCTTTGATTTTCAGGGGATCAAAATTGTAGACGATATCCGTTTTAACAAAGCCACCAATAGCCAGTGCCGCGTCTGTGCCAGGTAAACGCCATGCGCCTTTGAAATCTTTGAGTGATTCCCGGGTGGGATCGTCCGCCTGAGCCTGCGCAACTTTGTTGCCGGTCTCGATGTTTTGTTCGGTCTCAGCGCTGGGCGTATCCGGTTCTGTATCCACGGTGGCAACTAGCACTGTCACCGGCGTCAACTCTTCTTCTGCATCGGGTTTAGACACAAAATGGTCACTTTCAACGGGTGGCTTCTCACGCAGTCCGTCCAATTCCCGGGTGAGGTTCGCTATTTTTAGAGACTGGCTATCCAGTAATTCCCGTTGGGAATCGAGTTCTCGCTGCTGCTCATGCAACAGTGCGATTACCTCGCTCAGGTCCATAGTTTTCGGGGCGGATGCA
>TARA_R110002072_G_scaffold148598_1_pt1 | contig 12723 bp, 16 predicted proteins | sample TARA_R110002072 | Tara Oceans TARA_R110002072 (sample SAMEA4397118) | marine metagenome | biome: Polar Biome; feature: [SRF] surface water layer (ENVO:00010504); material: water (ENVO:00002006), including particulate matter (ENVO:01000060) such as... | depth 5 m | reverse complement strand
GTGTTCTTGGGGTTTCCAGATCGACGGTCTCCCGCATCAAGTGACTTCACCGGTCACTGAGTTCCTACCTATGAACATCGACAGGTAAGAGGCGAGGGCAGGGCTCCCTGTTCTTGCCAAGAGTTTCATCCCCACAATCGCTGCCTTCTTTATCTGCTTTCCTGGCAGCACCCTCCATCCCTTGCAACGGCATACGCCGTCTTTCCGCGTTGCCCGCCCCTTCGGGGTGCAAGGGCTGTTTGATCCTGCCTCTCCGGACGCCATCAGGCCGCGATGGTTGCGGCTTTCAAACGGCAAAAGGAGAGAGCCCATGACCCGCACTTCCCAAAAAATCGATGTCCATCAAGAAATCACCAACCGCATCGTCGATGCAATCGAGACCGCCGGAGACTTCCAGCTCCCCTGGATCAAGAACACTGGCGGCAGTTTTGCCCGCCCCGTCAATATCGCATCCAAGAACCCCTATAACGGCGTCAACGTCTTGAGCCTCTGGGTTTCTGCCCTGGCCGCCGACTACCCTTCCAACGTTTGGGGCACGTATCGCCAGTGGCAAGACAAAGGCTGTCAGGTCCGCAAAGGCGAAAAATCTTCGCTCGTCGTTTTCTACAAGACCTTCAAGGTCGAAGACGTGAACGAGCAGACCGGTGAAGCCGAAGCCGGTGAGCGCATGATCGCCCGCGCCAGCCGCGTGTTCAACGCCGCCCAGGTCGAAGGGTTCGAGATTGTGGGCGAAGAGCTTCCAGAAGAGCCCGCTTTCGATCCAATCACCCGCGCCGAGAATTTCGCCGCCGCAACCGGCGCGCAGATCGAGGAGGGCGGAGACAAGGCCTGTTTCATCCCGTCCCAGGACATGATCCGGATGCCCGAGCGACGTCGTTTCACCGGCACCGAAACGACCACACCCGCCGAGGCGTTCTATTCCACGCTATGCCACGAGCTGGTGCACTGGTCAGGATCGGATAAGCGGCTTGATCGCGATCTCTCAGGTCGCTTTGGCGATGATGCTTACGCGATTGAAGAACTCATTGCCGAGCTGGGTGCTGCATTCCTTTGTGCTGATCTTGGCATTACGCCCGAGCCCCGCCAAGATCACGCCTGCTACATCAAGAACTGGCTGGCCGTGCTGAAGAACGACAAGAAGGCCGTATTCACCGCCGCCGCCAAGGCATCCCAAGCCGCAACCTGGCTTCTCGGATGCGAGACCGCAGCGGCTTGAGAGCCGCTATGATCGCCCGCCAGGTGCGGGCGATCTCATCGCAGAGGTTTCGACAGGGCTATTATTGGTTGGCTTAAGGCTTCCGGCAGGAAACCAGCACAAGGCAACAGCCAATACAGAAAGCACCCTTGCAGAAAACAAAGAACTGGCCCAAAATCAACGGGCGGCATCTGACGAAACACGCACGCCAGTCGGTAGGGTATGGCAACCGAATTTTTCGAATAAAGACAAATTGTGGAAAACCACAGAGAGAGACAAAATGCAGAGAGCTCTTACGGCAATGCTAGTATCACTTATTGTGATTCCGAGTGTCTCTAATGCACAAGATGTGGTTCTAAATTGCTCATACGCTGCGCAAAGGAACCTTCTCTTTGGGAGTACCCGGCAGATTGCCATTTCGTCATTTTCAGTGAGGGCACTGGGCGGGATAAGTGAAGAATCCCAAAATTATTCTATTACTGCTCATCGATCATGTCCGAGAGTAAGAAGTGTCTCTGTCAATCAAGATGCGATAAGACTGTCTTGTCGGCAAGGCAGCGCATTCTCGGCAACGCAGGTTGCAATAACGACTACCATAGTAATATCGAGACTAAATGGTGAATTTCAGGAGGAGATTCGCCGTGGGTTTAGCGAACCCACAACAATACAAATAGGTGTCTGCCAATTAGCTACGCAACAGTTCTAGAAAAACAACTTGTCACCAAGACGGCATGTTAACCTGAATTAGTCTCGATGTGATCGGACACCGCCCCTTCCCAGCAAGATGAAATGGGGGCGGCACATCTCTTGAATGAGATGATGGCTGAAGCATAGTAGCCGTAATTATCGCCCGCCACGCGCGGGCTATTCAATCGTTTTTGATACCATCAGGCACCCGAAAAATGGCCCTGATGATCTCAAATCAATATTTACAAAATTGTGGTAGAGCTTCGAAGCTGTGAACGGCCCCATACTCTGCCAGTGCCACCACATGAAAAGCAATGACCCGCCGCACCATAGCCGCCACCGCCTCGGCCTGTCCCCCAGCACTTTCCACATTGTTTCCAGTTCAAGCGATTCATGCTCATATTCGTTCTCCTATCTGCTATACTGTTCGCGACTTGATATTACTGGGGGGCTATCGCTGCACACAGCGGAATCTGCCTTCCTCAGTATCTGTCACGCGCACCTCGTACGACGCAGCACAAGCAAATAGCCGGTAGTTAACTTCGGACAAAGCAATCCTACCGACACCACTTTGCTCACCTGCTAGCATACGGTTATCGATATGCGAATTTGCTCTGACAAGGCGTCGTCTGCATGACCAGTCGCCGCCATCTGCTCTCCCGTGGACCAATGCGTTCCACAGCTCTCCTACAAATGTCTTGCTACAAATCACAACCCGAAGGTTTTCCGAGCAGGTGTTGGTGTAGTCAATTGCTGCATACAGGGGGCCAATGCGTCGTTCATCGACACATGACATCCTGGTGCCATCATCCTCCCAGAATCCTCCGTTATTTTTGGAAAGTTGCGCTATCCCAATGAAGATTAGGAAGGCTATCCCACCAAACACCAGGTATTTTTGATCATTTTTCATTGCAATACTTAGACCAGTTTCTGCTTTCAGTTGAACAGTTTATTGTTACATTCGCAACACGCAGTGTGATTCAGCGTTCCCGCCGAAACTCTCTCTTGAGCGCGAAGCCTTCGTGCCCAGCAGTGGGTCGCGCAAACACCTTTTCCTGCTCCTGGCTTGCTCGGGCTTGGTGACGATGCTGATCGAGAACATTGCCCTTTGACCGGTCGATCCAGGACATTCGCTCTTCGTGTCGCTTTCTGACGTTCTTCTCGGCCTGCCGCTGTAGGTCGTTGCTGTCGCTGACCCCGTTGGGTTTGTAGTCTTTGGTTGGGCTGTATTTGTCGCGCAGAAGCCGCTCGTACTCTTTGGCAACCCGGTCAGAATATTGCTCTTTGTGGCGCTTCTTTTCCAGCCGTTGCAGCTCATCTGCCCGGCGTTCGATCTCACGCAGGCCGTTCCAGTCTTTGTGTGATCGCAGGTCTTTTGCTTCCGCCGCGCGCCGCGCCTTGTCGAATGCCTCGCGCATCCGTTGATCCTGTGGGGTTTCGTCCATGGTGACAGCCTCAAATTTGCACTGGGCGGGCGGCATTTGTTACAGTGATGGTATGGCGACGTTTACAGACACAGATGAGCTTCGCGTGTTCCTTCGGCGGATCAAAACCTACGAACAGTTTTGGGATGCGAAGGAGCCCGCATTTTTCGATGCAGAAAAGAAGGCGCATTGGGATCAGCTCATCGCTGACGGTCACGACCCGGGAAGCATCTTGCGCGCCCTCAAAACTGGCGAGGTCTGGGCCTTTGTGCGTGAGCGTGAAGAGCGCCGTGAATCGCGGGTGCACTGACCTATCCCCTGCCGAAGGTGATGAACGGACAAGCGCCATCGGTCGGCCGCAGCGTAAACGTGCCGGTGAACCCGACATACTCGCACCGCTGATACTGGGTCCTGCCCGCGTAGTCGGTTCGGTATGAGCTGGCCATGCGCAGGTAGGGCGGTTCGGCGATTGATGCGGCGTATGCGATAGCGGCGGCGACTGGCACCCAGGCGAAGTAGGCAGGCCGCAGGATCGGGGTGCGTTTTGCCGTGCGTTCTTTACGAGGGCTTTTCAGGTGACGGACGGTGTTGGGCACATCGCCTTTGCCATAGGTGATTTCGATCTTCGGCTTGTAGGGCAGTTTGCCGCCTTCAAGGGGGTTGGCGTCGAGGGCGGCCCCCCATTTGCCGATTTCATTTTGTGCGAGTTTTTTGCAGTGGATCGGGGCCATGCCATCGACGAGGATGATCATCTCGTCGCGTGGCAATTGACGCACCTCGGAAGGCGTCATGAGTGCCCGCCCTTGGTCTGTGAGCCCTTTGCCAACATCGCCGGACTTGCCGTTCAGGTTCATGGTTTCAGCGACGCCGACCCCGATGCCAAGGGAGCGAGACAGGCGTTCAGCATCTTCGATTTTTGAGACGCCCATGACGACTTTGACACCGCACTGGGATTCAATCGTTTCAGCGGATTTTTCGCCGAACTTTTTGCGGATTTCGGATTCAGCTTGGGCACAGAAGACGATGCGGCCGCCATAGGCCCCAAGCTTCGTGAAGTCTTCCACAAGCCCGTGAACGGGTGAATTCGTCGCCTCGTCGATCACGAAATTGACCGGCCGTGACGGTGCTTGCTTGGTAGCCTGAAGAAAGGCGCTGAGATGGGCCGTTGTGTTGGGTGCGAGAACCTCGCCGCCGACTTGGCTGCCGACGATAAAGACGACCATTCCGCCGTCTTTGATCGCGGCGTGGTCGAACGTGCTATCCTTGCCGACCCCTTCAAGGAGGCCCCCCTCCTCGTAAATTTCCACACGGCGGCGTGCGGTTCCCAAAAAGTCTTCATAGTGCTCAGGGTTGGAGCTTTTCCTCGCAACGATGCGGTTGGCGAGATCACCAAGCGCCCCGGTTTCCTTGGATGCCGCCGTGAGCGAATCTTCCAGTATTTCGGCTGTGGACAGTAGCCGCCAAAGACCCGTTGGCGTGCAATCGTCGGGAACAAAGGTTGCCAGGGCCAAGAGGCCAAAGGTCAGGAACTCGCGCTCCCCATCCCGCCAAAACCTGCCCTTAGGGTCATCATTCGGTTCGGGCGCAAAGTTAAGGGCCAGCTCACGGGCCATCATGCTCGACGCGGGGTCTGCTTGCAGGTGCGCTTTAAGGAAGGGGCCGAAGGGGTTAACAGAGGTCGCCTCTAGCTTCGAGACATGCCGATCATCGATGACGACGACTTTTATCCCAGCCTCGCACAGGACTTCGGCGCATTGACTGGCCACTTCACCGTCCTTGAGGTCCATCAAAATGACCGTGGGGCAGTGAGGGGAAAGTGCCGTGTGCATCACGGATTGAAGGATGTTGGCGGTGGTTTTCCCAACACGACTGGGGGCCAAGACTTTCGAATGCGGGATGCGCAGCTTATGCGGCCCGAACAGCGCGCGCCCACCAAATGTCATGCCGAGGGGGGGCTCAACGGGATCAAACATCCCGGCGGCTTCCATATCCGCCTCAGTCGCCCACCCTGCCGTGTGCAGGCCGGACCCCTTCTTACGAAACGCATCGGCATCGCGCCGGGATGTATAGTCCAACCAGGCGTGACGTGCGGCCCCCAGAGCAAAACCACCGCCCGCAGCCATGAGCGCCCCGCCGAGGCCGTACCAGCCATAGTCGTAAGGATCGAACGCGCCTTTGGGCCAGATTGACCATCCCGCTGATCCATAAAGGGCAGCGCCGAAGGCTTTGGTGTTGATCGCACGGACAAGGGGGCGGTTTTCCATCGAATTTCTCCCAGATGTGGGCATGGCGCTGCGCATTGGCAGCGCCATGCGGGCGCATCAGCGTTGGTTGAGGGCGCGCTCGACGGCGTCTTTGACGGCGCGCAACGTACCGATGCGGCCGTAGATCACCCCTTCATCCGCACGCATGGCGAGGGAATGAACTTTCAGGGTTCCAAACAACGCCGACACGGCGATGGTGGCAATTGCGCAGCCAAGGAGGGTGAGAACCTCATAGAAGTAGAGGTAGCGGAAGAAGGCCGCCGTGAAGCCGATCAAACCAAGGCCGACACCACCGCAGATCAGCAGCAGGGGCTGTTTGACCGTGACGATTTCCACGTTGCGTAGCTCATAGGCGCGGCGCGGCGTGCGCAGAAGGTTGTTTGTGACCTTAAACCCGCCCCCGGTGAACAGGACCCGGCTCATAGCTGCACCCGTTCTGCGCACATTCTGGCATTGGATCGCATGAGAGACACGAACTCGGTGACGCCGGATTGTTCGATGATACCAAAGGACCCAGCATAGAATGCCCAGTCATTGCGGCTATCATTCAGCGCGGCCGTCACTTGGCAGGTGCATTGATCCGGGGCACTCGCAATGGCGGCATCACGCCGCGCTTCAAGCGCTTGCCGTGCGCGATCACGCGCACGGGCTGCCGCCTCAGCAGCCCTCTGGGCGTCGCGGATGGTTCGCGAAAGAGCCCCGCCAGAGAGGCGATCAAAGGCGTCAAAATGTCCGCCATACTGCCGCCGAAGACCATTCACGTGGTTCTGTGCAGCCTGTGCTTGGCGTTCGAGTTCCGAAACCTCGCGTGTCGCGTCGATTTGCGCTTGTGAAGATGCTGTAAGGCCATCCTCAAGGCCAACTTCGCAGGCCTCGACATAATCCGCGTTAGCGATGCGTGTCGCAACCTCGGGGCCAGTGACGAAGTAGGACAATCCTGCCCAAAGAGCGATTGCGGAGATCGCTCCGGCAGGGGCTATTTCGGAAAGCTGGTTAAGCATGGGTTCCTCCCTTTTGGCGGGTAATATTTCCCCGCCAACTCCGGGCAGGGAGCAGCAGGGAAGTCGTTGCTTTTGGTAATGGTAGGGTTGTGCTCTTAACGGCCGTGGTGGCCGGTTGAGAAGGTACCGTGACCGCAGCGAGGGCAGTTCAGGCCGCTGCGGACAGTGGTGCGGGTGACGTCACCATGTCTCACGTCCTTGAACGGCGGGTGCCGAGCCTGACAACTGGGGCAAGTGCTGTCTTTTGTTATGCGATGGTCGTAGGAGTGGTGGAAGGGGGAAGGGCTATCGTAACGGGACATCATCGGTTCTCCCGAAGAATAAAGGGGACCAGGCACACAACGTGTGCCTGATCTATTGAGCAGGATTACTTACCCTGCTTCGCATGTGCGAACCCGGCGTCGGCCTTTTGTTGGTCGGCGTGGTTCGACATCTTCGGAGGGGCCGCCTTGTTGGTTTGTTGGGCGGTTTTTCCGGCGTCGTAAGCGTTGGACATGTTTTCTTCCTCCAGGTGATGTGCAACTCCATGATTGGGGCTGCTCGGATCAATTTCGGAGGTTTCGTGGTCGTAAGCAGTACGATTTTTTCTCAGATATTGGGAGGTTTTCGCGGCGTTTTTTCAAGAAGGCTTAGACAGTGCTTCCTGCGATAGCTGCCTGATACCTTGAGGCGATGGGTCTGGCTCTGCGCGCAACTGAAAGATGCATCTTGGCAAGCCGCGCCAAGTTTGTTCAACATTGTGGCAGGTTTTCATGAAAGGTGGGGTGGTGCGTGAAAGTTTCGGCGGCATTTTCTAAGAAAGTTTCATCATATCAACCGTCTGAAGACATTGCGCGGCGTGCACAAAGAACCAAGGAGCATGCCGAACTTCTCAAAGACAGGCTGCGAACGGTCTTGAGAACAACCTATTCCGACCGGCAATATGGGAGCTTCATCACGGATCTTGAAAAATTTTCGCAGGAAGCCGTGAAAAACAAGAAACTGCCCTTTGGCGGAGCTTACGAATTCAAGGCGACGCCCTCTCAGCTCTCTTCTTTCGCCAAAGGTGGTGCAGAAACTGACACACGGATCAATGGCCGAGACTTCGCGCTCATCACGTACTACCTGGATTGTATGGGGCTTTATTACGCACAGCACCGGGGAGCAGAGATTGAAGTAGCCTTCCCAGATTCTCTTTTCCACGCATTGCTCAACTTCACCAGTGTTGGGGAGTTCACGCTGAATAGTGTCAAGAGTCGTGCGCCTGGATGGTATCGCGCTTATCGGCCGTCGAGCACTTTTCCAGGCTGCTACTGGGTTGGAGTTCTCGAAGTATACAACTCGGATTCTGGGGCGGTTTGCACGCGAGAATTTTACCAATCGGCAGGTTATGATGATCGACCGAATAAGACGGTCACGTTTTCCGGCTATCTCCTCAGAAAGGGTCGCCACTATACCATACTCTCACGAAGTGAAGCTTCTAACTCGCTTTGTCTCGCCTTACTTCCTTCGGTCATGATGGAAGACAAGACGATAACGGCGATGGCGGGTGCTATGATTGACATCAGCACCGGGCGTCCATGGTCAGGTCGCGTGTTCTACGAACAAATCCCAGATTTGCCCGATGGCCAAATTCCGAGCGCAAGCGCTGAGGAAGCCGAAACAGAGTTTCGGGACAGAGTTTTCGAGCACTTCAAGAACGAGAGTCGGGTTCTGCCATCGTCTGAAATGCCAACTTCAATTGTTCATCACTTTAGGCAAGAGGCTGTCGAAGGGCTTACGCTTTACTAGCCGTTTTGCAAGCGAAGCGCCGCGATCGCCTTGATCGTCTCGGCTGCAGTCCCGCCCTGTTCGTTTTCAATTACTCGGCGCCGTTCCCTTAGATCGGCAGCCGGAATCGTCACGATTTTACTGAACCAGCCTGATAAGCTCAGCGCGGCAATCTGCACTTTTTCGCCTGTTCCTATCGGGACCGTGCGTGCCTCGAATATTGCCTCATACCCACCTTCATGTGCTTCGCGGATTTCGCGAAACGCCAGATAATCAGATTCATTTGTTGAAAATTTCATGCTCTCCTCCAAAAAATATGAAACAATAACATAGTGTTAACATAATAGTCAACAATTATGACATATTCATGAAGCACAGAGCCGGTCAAGCGCTCCCGCAGGAGCTTTTGGCGACGAGGACAGCGCTTGAGGGGGTCGTAGCGCCCTACCCTACCGCCTGCCCTGTTTGATCCCATCAAACGGGGCTGCCACCCGGCGAGGGTTTCTTTCTGTCTGACGGTTTTCCTTACCCTTCCCCGTTCTGGCCCAGCCCCTTCCAGCCATCGTTATGCGTTCTATCGGATGCGCCGCGTGACGTGCTTTGCACTCGCGTCAATGGCCTGCCCGCTCCATTCGTCGGCTTTGCCTCCTCCCGTGTTGACCATGACCCGCACGGCTTGAGCGATCCGATTTCTTCGTCCGCATCGGCTGGAATGAACCAGCCCAGAAACGAGAAGGAGAAATCTCATGACAAACAGAACCCAAAACCACCCGCTCTACCGCGTGTCGTTTTCTCGGATAACGGGGCAAGACGCCAAGGGCCGCGACGAACTCGCACGCCCCAAGGAGATCGGTGCCATCTGGCCCCGCAAGGGCGGCAAGACCGGCGGTATCCTGCAACTCGATATCATCCCGATTGAGCTGACACAGCGCCAGGGCGTGATTTTCATCGTGCCGTATGCTGATGCGCAGATTGCTGAGAACCAGGCGACACTCGATGCTCGTGCCGAGATCGGAGGTGCGGCATGAGCCCCCTCTTCTCACCCAAAGACAGTGACCGCAACGTGCCGGGCGGCAAAGATCACCCGTCAGACCACAGCGCCTATTACGGCCCCTGGGAAGATGCCTTTGACAAATACGGCTACGACGACGGCGATGGCCTTGTCGGAACCTATGAAGTGGAACGCGTCCTGATCGACGCAGGCTACGAGGTGGAATGCGTCCAGTGGGGTCTGCACAACGTGGTGATCGAGGTGATCCGCAAGGGCGGCATTGATGCGATCCCCACGGATGATGATGAGGTCTGCATCGGATACAGCGATCCCCGTGACTACCTGCCCCAAGACATCATTGCGCTCTTGGACCTCCATTTCTCGGGAAGCACCGAACAGGCCGCCCCCGAAAGGGAAGCCACGAAAGGCTACGTTGTCACCCTGACCAGGATCGTGAACTACGAGGTCCGGATTGACGCGTGCTCCCCTGAGGATGCGATGGACCGTGCCCTCAGTGTCGATGCAAACATTCTCGATGCCGATCACGTTGTTGGCGGAGAGATCACGGCAGACTTCGCGACCCTGGACGGGTGATCCGTCTTCCCTTCCCTAACCCGCAGGATTCAGCCTCACATTGAGGCTGAGTTCGCCGCCAGGCGAACGTGCTTTTGGCGAGCTGATCAAAAGAGTCGCAAATGCCAGTCTCTTATGGTAAACATTCACAATAAGAAGAGTAGCCAGATATGTTTTTGTGTCACGGAAATAAATTTCCATGCCCCATAAACTCGCCGCAAATGCGTCGATCTGGTCAGGTTTAGGGGGGTCTCTTCCCACCCCCCTCCTGAACCAAACCCCAGGGCTAAAGCCGCGTGCGAGGCACACGGCTCGCCAAGGACCGCGATGATCGTGACCCGATATCGCGCCCTCGGCGGCAGCCCCACCAGGCAAGCGGGACGCTTGCGGCAGAGAGGAGCCATGGCACGACCGAAGAAACCGACGAATGACAAACGCGCGCAATGGATCAAAGCGCGCGTCTCGCCGGCCGAGCACGCAGACATTCTTCTGCATGCGGCCAAGGCGAGTTTGTCGTCGTCAGAGTTTCTTCGCCGTGCCGCCCTCTCCACCGAGGTGGTGGTGCAGCAGACGCCCACCGCCGATTTCGAGACCGTCGATCAGCTTCGCCGGATCGGGGTCAATCTCAACCAGCTTGCGCGCGTGGCCAACAAGACCGGCTACATGCCGGACGGGCTTGAGGCGGCGTTGGCCAAGGTGGATCAATTGCTCGACAGGATGATCGAGCTATGATCCCCCGCGTCGGTCCTGGGGGAGCCTCCTTTCAAGGTGCAGGGCTCTATTATCTGCACGATAAAGACGCCCTCACCTCCGAGCGTGTTGCCTTCACCCATACGCTCAACACCCACACCGACAGCCCGGATCGGTCGCTGAAGGTGATGGCGTGGACGGCGATGCATCAGAGAGAGCTGAAGCAGGCCGCAGGCGTTGCGGCGACGGGGCGTAAGCTGGAGAAGCCCGTCTATACCTACAGCCTTGCCTGGGCGCAGGATGAGAGCCCGTCGCGTGCGGATATGGTCACAGCGGCCCAGGACAGCCTGAAGGCGCTCGGGATGGAGGATCGACAGGCGGTGCTGGTCGCGCATAACGACACGCAGCACCCGCATATTCATGTGATCCTCAATCGGGTTCACCCGGAGACAGGCCGCGCCGCCAGCACATCGAAAGACCATCTGAAGCTTTCGAAATGGGCGGAAGCCTATGAGCGCGACCAGGGAAAAATTCGCGTCCAGGCGCGGGTGAACCACAATGCGCGGCGTGATCGGGGGGAGTTCGTCAAGAACGAGAACATCACGCGCGAAGAGTATGATTGGGTCAAGCAGCACCGCTCGCTTGATCCAAATGACATCAGAGAGGCGAGAAGCACCCGTCAGGCGAAGGAAGCGTCCGAGCTGAAGCTTGGCTTCACCCGCCGCCAGACCCGCCTTGAGGCGGCTCTGAAGCGCGAATACGCCCGCCCCCGTGCTGCACTCAAGACAAAAATCGGCGCAACGGAGCAGCGGATCGGCAAAGCGGGACTGTTTCGGGCCGTGGTGCGAAAACTCACCGGGGCCGAAAGGCGCGATCAGACGAGCCTTGCCAGCCTGAATAAATCACTTCAGGGGATCGAGACGCGGGTGGAAGAGCGCCGCGATGCGCTGAAGGCCGCCTATGCCCGCGATTGGGAAAAGATGGAACGCAGGCATGCGACCGAGCGCGAGCGCGACGAACGGCTGATCGAGCGGAAACGCACGGAGGGTTCACGCGGGCGCGCCGGGGAGGTCATGCAAAAGGGATTCCGCATTCGGGCAGGAGCCGACACAGCGCGGCACGCCCCTGCCCCATCCGATCGTGAACGCATGGCTCAGGCGCTTGATAAGGCCGCGCGGAAGGCGGGGTCCGATGATGGCGGCAAAGTGCGTGAGGTTCCCGAAGACCGACTTGAGCGGGCAAAGCGCCGCGCCGAAGGGGCGAAGCGCAGCCGCAGCCGGTCGAGAAGCAAGGATCGCGACAAGGGGTTCGAGCGGGAGTGATGCAACGCGCCTTAGTGGCTTGCATGCAAGCATGCTTACATGTTTTGCGCTTTGTATGCTTTCCACATTTTCAAGAAAAGCTGCTTCTTCGCGCCATGACTGAAGCCGTACTCCCTGCCCGCTTGTTCGCTGAATTCTTCGAACACGGTGACAGGCACGCGCACTTGAAGTGGCCGCAGGGCGACCTTTTCGGTACGCGTATCCTCAGTGATCACATCAGGCGCGGCTTCAGCCGGAGGCGGAGCACCTTTGGTGCTTTTGAGTTTTGCGATATTCGTGGCCATTACGCGACCTGCCTTTCTTGAAGTTCGACCATCTTGTCGATCACGCTTTGCGCCAGCTTGGACGCGCGCTCGTTCAAGCTGCGAAATGAGGTTTCGGTAATGGCTTTTCCTGCGTCCGAGGCTGATCCATAGGCCGTAGAGACGCCGACTTCACCATCAAGCACCAAATAGCCCGCTTCGGTGAGATACTGCCGTGCGGCGGCGTTCTCACGCTCGCTGCCTGTGGTCTTGAACATGGCAAAGGCGATTTTGTCCGGTGAAATACCCTTCTTGCGCAGCGCATGCGCCAGCACGACGCCAGGGTGCAGATCGTCAACGGTTTGTCCCGTTGGGATCACCACGAGATCGGCGGCTTGTGCAATTTCGGCGGTCTGATCCGAGGCATTCGGCTTGCCATCGAGGATCAACGCATCGAAGCGCGGCGCTTCAGCAAGCGCGGTCTTCACCGTGGCAAAGCTCTGCACCTGGAGTTCTGGTGTCACGCCACCTTCGGCGCGCCGTCCTGCCCAATGGGTGCAAGTCTGCTGTTGTGTGTCGAGGTCT
>TARA_R110002072_G_scaffold163829_2_pt1 | contig 12770 bp, 10 predicted proteins | sample TARA_R110002072 | Tara Oceans TARA_R110002072 (sample SAMEA4397118) | marine metagenome | biome: Polar Biome; feature: [SRF] surface water layer (ENVO:00010504); material: water (ENVO:00002006), including particulate matter (ENVO:01000060) such as... | depth 5 m | reverse complement strand
ATAAGAGTACTAAAAAAGCAACAACAGTAATGCTAATGGTTCCTATGGTAGTGGTAGCTAAAATCATACTTATTCGTTTATTAGGTTATTAGTAGCAGGCGTTTCTTCCTGAACTGTTCCGTTTTCTTTTTGGGAAAGGTCTTGCTGAGTGGCATCGGCCGTAAGGCCAGACACTTCTTGAGTAGGCGCTACAGCAACAACTTCTTCTTGTGGTGCAGCTTCATCTCCTCCTGTCAACATTCCTCCAAAACTCATAAAACCAATGGCCATAAGACCCGTGATAATAAAAGTAATTCCAAGACCTCTAAGTGGAGCAGGTACGTTTGAATACCTGATTTTCTCTCTAATGGCAGCAATGGCTAAGATGGCTAAAAACCAACCAATACCAGAAGACAAACCGTAGTTAAAGGCCAATCCTAGGGTTTGAATGTCTCTAGATTGCATGAATAAGGATCCTCCAAGAATGGCACAATTTACCGCAATTAGAGGTAAGAAAATTCCCAAGGAATTGTACAGAGAAGGGCTGAATTTCTCTACTACTATTTCCACCAACTGTACCATAGTAGCTATGGTTGCGATGAATAATATAAAAGATAAAAAGCTCAAATTATAATCTGCGTATTCAGGGCCCAACCAGGCCAAAGCACCGTCTCTTAAAAGATACTGATCCAATAGCCAGTTCAGAGGAACGGTTACGGCCAATACAAATATTACGGCTGCGCCAAGTCCTACTGCTGTAGTTACTTTTTTGGAAACCGCTAGGTAAGAACACATCCCTAGGAATGTAGCAAATACCATATTGTCAATAAAGATGGACTTAAAAAATAATTCTATGTGTTCTAACATGATCTAGTCTGTATAATTGTTAGTTTTCTTCGATTAATGCAGGGTTTCTTGAACGTTGTACCCAAATAATAATTCCTACAACGATTAGGGCCATTGGAGACAACAACATAAAACCGTTGTTCTCATATCCAAATGCGTACAATCCTGTTTTTTCAATAGGATCTCCCAATACTTTTATGCCCAATAGTGTTCCTGAGCCCAATAGTTCTCTGAAGAAACCAATGACTACTAGGATAAATCCGTAACCAGCAGCATTTCCAATACCGTCTAAAAAAGATCGTTTGGGTCCATTGGCCAATGCAAAAGCTTCAAAACGTCCCATGATAATACAGTTGGTGATAATAAGCCCAACGAATACTGACAGTGTTTTACTCAATTCATAGGCAAAGGCTTTTAGTACTTGATCTACTACAATTACTAAAGTAGCTACTACAACCAATTGAACAATAATTCTGATTTTAGATGGAATAATGTTTCTCATTAAAGAGATCACTACATTTCCCATTCCCATAACAAACAGTACCGATACGGCCATTACAATTGACGCTTCTAATTCTGCGGTGATAGCCAAAGCAGAACATATTCCCAATACCTGAATGGTAATAGGGTTATTGTCTGCTAAAGGATCTAGAATTAGAGCGGCGTCTTTTTTTGAAAGAATTCCCATGTTGTATTAATTAGATGCTATGGTTTGTAAAAAAGGTTTGTACAGTGAAATGCTTTGCTTGATCATTGCAGAAACACCGTCTCCAGTGATAGTTGCACCAGCAAGCGCGTCTACCTCGTTGTCTGTTTTGAGTTCATTGGCTGGATCATTATTCCCCTTTGCCACTGATATTCCAACATAATTACCGTTGTTTAAAATAGACTCTCCAATAAAATCATCCATGAAATAACGCTGCTTAATATTGGCACCCAATCCAGGTGTTTCTCCTTTATGGTCAAAATATACGCCTTGAACAATCATATTCTTATCTACAGCAACAAAACCCCAAATGGCGTCCCACAGTCCTTTACCTCTCATAGGAATAATATAAAATTCCTTGTTGTCTTTTTCACCAACAAAAACAGGTAGTCTTCTGGTCTTACCTGCCTTTGCATTGCTCTCTTCTTTTTTGAGATCTATCAGGTATGCAGCGTCATTGGAAGTAACCTTATCTCCTTCTAAAACCAACTGATCCTTAATATAAGTATTAAATGCCTCAGCTACTTTATCTGTACCAATAAAGGAAACAGAACCTGAACCTTCGTTCTCGTTCACACCCATGGCATAGAGAATGTTTTGTTGCTTCTCCAAACGCTCATTTTCACTGATTTTGGCGCTTAACGCCGATGCCAAAAAGGCCAATAACGCCCCTACAATTACTACCATCACAGCAGCAAAAGCAATCGTGTATGTATTTTTATCTGTATTAATTGCCATAACTAAACTGTTTCTACATTTAATGTTTTAAGGACACCATTTTTAGCGCGCTTTAAACGTTTTTTAATATTTCCTTGAACCACATAATGGTCAATAGTAGGTGCAAATACATTCATTAATAGAATGGCTAAGAACACGCCTTCTGGATAGGCTGGGTTAAATACCCTGATGAGCACAGAGATAAACCCAATAAAGAATCCGTAATACCATTTTCCTTTATTTGTTTGAGAACCAGTCACCGGATCTGTGGCCATATAAACAATACCAAAGGCCAAACCACCCACAATTAAGTGCTGCCAAAAAGCAAAGCTCATTAATCCGTAAAATTTACTGCTTTCAGTGATCCATCCTGCGTCTACTACCCCGTTAAAAATTAACCCCATAGTCAGTGCACCCAAAATGGCACTTAACATAATCCTCCAGCTGGCAATCTTAGTAAAAACTAAGAAAAGACCGCCTAACAAGATGAGGAAAGTAGAGGTTTCTCCTACAGAACCTGGAATAAAACCAAAGAACATTTCAGAGATAGAATAACTGTATTCAGATCCCCTTCCCTGAGCCAAATAACCCAAAATGGTTTCTCCTGAAATAGCGTCTACAGTTCCAGCCCTTTCTACTGCTTCGTGCACCCAAACTTTGTCTCCACTCATCCAAGTAGGATATGCAAAGAACAAGAAAGCCCTGATCGTTAAGGCTGGATTTAGAATATTCATTCCAGTTCCACCAAATACTTCTTTTCCTATCACTACACCAAATACCACTGCTACGGCTAACATCCATAAAGGAGTGTCTACTGGTACAATTAACGGCACTAACATTCCAGTTACTAGGTATCCTTCTTCTACCTCATGACCTTTAATCACAGCGAAAACGAATTCTACAGCTAGACCTACTCCATAAGACACCACCACTAAAGGAAGAACGGTTAAGGCGCCCATCCAAAAATTGTCAAAAGTGAGGAAATTACCTAAAATATCTAGTGTTCTTGGGGTACCGTTTGCAGCGTCAACCGCCGAATAATGTTGGTAACCCGCATTGAACATTCCAAAAATCAACACAGGAATAAGGGCTGTTATGACCGTATTCATGGTTCTCTTTAAATCATCTGCAACCCTAACATGGCCACCAGAATGGGTGGTTTCATTAGGGGTATACAAGAAAGTATGCAATGCATTAAACGCTGGAGCAACCTTCTTTCCTTTTAATTGCTCTTTAATTTCGTGTAATTTGTTCTTAAAGCTCATATTAACCTATTTCTTTTTGTAAAAAGTCCAATCCTTCTCTAATAATTTGTTGGTGCGGTTGTTTCGAAATACACACAAACTCAGTCAAGGCAAAGTCCTCTGGTGCCACCTCATACAAACCTAAGTTTTCCATTTCATCCAAATCTTTCACCATACAGGCCTTTAAAAGTTGTAAGGGATAAATATCTAAAGGAAATACTTCTTCATAACCTCCGGTCACAACAAAAGCCCTGTGCTCGCCATTGGTGTTAGTGTCTAAATCGTATTTTTTCTTTGGAAACAACCAAGAGAATGTCAATGCTCTTGTGGTAGACACCTTATTAAAAACTGGTTTGTTCCATCCAAAAAACTCATAATCATCTCCCTCTGGAAGCGCTACCACACTGTTATTTTTATAACCCAAATGCCCTTCTGCACTACTCGTCTTTCCAGTGAGTACGTCTCCGTTTATCAACCTATAATTATCTATAGTGGTTCCAGCACTTTTTAATATCGGGGTCAACTCTGCACCAATAAGTGCGGAGAAATATTGTGGGTTTTCTATTACTGAACCACCTAGAGAGAACTTTCTAGAGGCATTAAAAACACCTGTTTCTAAAAGATTCCCTAAGATCAATAAGTCCTGAGCAGCTAACGTCCATACCACTTCTCCTTTATTAATAGGGTCAATTTTATTGATCTGAGTACCCACCAAACCTGCTGGGTGTGGACCAGATACCACATGTACCTCACAATCCTTAAGACCTGCCATTGGGGCGTTGTTTCCAGAAACGGACACATGAACTTTAGCTGTTGTTAAGGCGGCTAAAGCAGTTACTGCCTTTTGCAACAAAACCTCTTGACCTGAAAGCACATAATCCAAATCGGCTGCTAGTGGGGCTGTGTTATGGGCAGAGATAAAAATAGCCTTTGGTGCTTGTGATGGGTCTGCCACTATATCGTATGGTCTTTGCTTTACAAAAGGCCAAAAACCACTGGCCAGTAAATAAGTTTTAATTTCTTCTGAAGATGCTTTAGAAACATCTAAAACAGGGTGCGTTACAGGCGTCTGGTCCGCTCCAGGGGTTATGGTCAAAGAAATGATCCTTCTTCTAGCGCCGCGCTCTACAGTAGTAAGCACACCACTCACAGGAGAAACTACTTTAACGGCTTCGTTGTTTTTATCGAAAAACAACGGCCCTCCAGCTTGAACCTCACCGCCTTCTTTAACAATTAATTTGGGTGTTAAACCGTGAAAATCTTCTAATGAAACCTTATATGTTGCACTTAACTTGGTTGGATTGGTTTGCGCCTTAGCAGCACCTACCAATTTAATATCCAATCCTTTCTTAATTCGGATGTCTTTAGACATATGTTCAATAACCTTAGGTTAATAAAAATTCAGCGCAAATTTACCACATAAAGAAAAGTTTTCATAATAATTAACGATAAATTTAAGAGATTCGTTCAACGGGTTTTAAAAAGACCTATTTTGTTTATCTTTAAACCACAAAATACCCGCTAAATGCCTGATTTAATTAAACATTTTAAATTTTTGCTCTCCATGTCTCTCTTGGGGTTTTGCTTACAATTAACAGCCCAAAGATTGGAAGAAGTCAGTCCTCCAGCCTCACTGAGGACCCTTATTTTTAAAAGTGGTCAAGAAGACCAATTTCCCATCATAAAACTGGGGGAAAGCATTCGCTTACAATTCGACGATCTTCAGGCGAATGAAGAAGACTACTACTTTAAAATCATACACTGCACCGCACAATGGACGCCTTCTGATTTATTAAAATCACAATACTTAGATGGCTTAGACAACCAGCGCATAATAGATCACAAAAATAGCTATAATACTCTAGTGCCCTATTCCCACTTTAACTTAGTTATCCCAAATGAAAATCTGCGCCTAAAGTTGTCTGGAAACTATATGCTACAAGTATTTAACACTTACGATGAGATTCAATTCTCCAGAAGGTTTTTAGTGTACGAAGACCTAGTTGGGGTCCAAGCAGCCATTAAAAGGAGTAGGACTTTAGCCTACCTCAATAGCAAACAGGTGTTACAGTTTAGCGTAAACACTCAAAATATAAACCTCAACCAACCTGCCAAAGAACTGGAAATAGTTTTACTCAAAAACTACCAATGGAATAACCAGATAAGTGGGATCCAACCAATGTTTAACAATGGAAACACACTGGTGTACGACTACGACCAACCCACCAGCTTTTGGGGTGGAAATGAGTACTTGAATTTTGACACCAAAGACATGAGGGCTGCCACTGCAGCCATTCAAGAAGTCCGTCTAGAAGATATATACGAGCATTATTTGTACCCCAACACCCCAAGAAACAATAAACCCTACACCTATTTTCCAGATGTAAATGGAGACTTCATACCTAGAACGCTTCAAGGCGCACTCCCCGAGAGGGAAGGAGATTATACCTGGGTTCATTTTAGTTTAAAACCTAATGGCAAAGGCAATTCAGAGACCTATATTTATGTATTGGGGAAATTCAACAACTATACGCCTAGTCCAGAATACTTAATGACCTACAATGCCACTCAGAAAATGTATCAGGCACGAATTTTATTCAAACAAGGTTTTTATAACTACAGTTATGCGTTGAGCCCTGTCCTTTATGAAACTGGTTTTTCAGACACCTCTCTTGAAAACAAGACATATTTAGACGAAAACGGTATTGACGGAAATTTTCATTTCACTGAAAACCAATACCAAATACTTGTCTACTTCAAGGGATTTTTGGACCAACACCAAAGGTTGGTTGGTATTGGCAGTGCAAACTCCATGAATATTAACGACCAATAATTAAAGGTTTTGCTGTACTGTACTTCCTTGCTCAAAACAGCCACAATCCAAATATTAAGACACCCAACCAATAAGTGTCCAGTGTGGGCTTAAAGAAGTTCACATGAGAGTGGTTGCAATTTTTTAGGCTCCATATTATTTGTACTTTTGTAAAAGATTAAAATTTTAAAGAAAATATTACCACTATGGGCAAAGGCTTTTTTCAAGTACCAGTAGCATACAACGAACCAATTAAAACATTCGCTCCCGGATCACCAGAGCGCGAAGCAGTTTTAGCACAATACAAATCTTATTACCATGGAACGGTAGACGTTCCTATGTATATAAACGGAAAAGAGGTGCGCACTGGAAACACCAGAAACATGACGCCTCCACACGACCATAAACACGTTGTGGGACAGTACCATATAGGGGAACAAAAACATGTTCAAGAAGCCATTGACACTGCTCTTGAAGCTAGAACCCAGTGGGCTGCTATGCCATGGGAACAAAGGGCCGCAATATTTTTAAAAGCAGCTGAATTATTGGCGGGACCCTACAGGGCTAAAATTAATGCCGCTACCATGATTGCGCAGTCTAAAACCATTCACCAAGCTGAAATAGATGCAGCCTGTGAATTTATAGACTTCTTGAGATTCAATGTCTCTTATATGCAAGAAATCTACGAGCAGCAACCAGAATCTGCAGAGGGTATCTGGAACCGTGTTGAATACAGGCCATTAGAAGGCTTTGTCTATGCCATTACCCCGTTTAACTTTACGGCTATTGCAGGAAACCTTCCAGCAAGTGCTGCCATGATGGGAAATGTAGTGGTTTGGAAACCATCTGACAGCCAAATCTTTTCTGCCAAAGTAATCATAGATGTGTTTGCAGAAGCAGGACTTCCTGCAGGAGTCATTAACGTGGTATTTGGAGACCCTGTAATGGTTTCTAACACTGTATTAGCAAGCCCTGACTTTTCAGGACTGCATTTCACGGGATCTACCTCAGTGTTTAAAGCCTTGTGGAAACAAATCGGAAACCAAATAGAGACCTATAAAACCTATCCAAGAATTGTAGGAGAAACAGGGGGTAAAGATTTTATTATTGCACACCCAACAGCCAATCCTCAGCAAGTAGCTACCGCTATGGTGAGAGGGGCTTTTGAATTTCAAGGCCAAAAATGTAGCGCCGCTTCTAGAACATATCTACCAAAATCTATTGCTCAGGAAGTGTTAGATTTAGTGAAAAAAGATGTAGCGAGCATGAAAGCTCCGGGTTCTCCAGAAGACATGGGTAATTTTGTGACTGCCGTAATTCACGAGGGTTCTTTTGACAAGTTAGCGTCTTATATTTATCAGGCCAAGGCCGATGCCGATGCCGATGTAGTGATTGGAGGAGACTACGACAAATCTAAAGGATACTTTATTTCCCCTACGGTAATATTAACTACAAACCCACATTACAAGACCATGGAAACCGAACTTTTCGGTCCAGTTCTCACGGTCTATGTATATGAAGACGCCGCTTGGAAGGAGACTTTAAAATTAGTAGACGCTACCTCTGAGTACGCATTGACAGGTGCAGTGATCTCTACAGACCGTTACGCCATTACAGAGGCCACCGAAGCACTACAAAATTGTGCTGGTAATTTCTATATCAATGACAAACCAACAGGGGCTGTAGTAGGCCAACAACCTTTTGGAGGTGCAAGAGCATCTGGAACGAATGACAAAGCAGGTTCTGCTCAGAACTTATTGCGTTGGGTGTCTCCAAGGCTCATTAAAGAAACCTTTGTTACCCCTGTAAATTACAGATATCCCTTTTTAGGTGAATCATAGCTGTTTATACTATGCTAAAAAAAAAGCCTCCCATTGGGAGGCTTTTTTTATCCTTTAAATTTCTGAGGCAGATACACCAGCTTTTTGGTTTCGAAAAAGTCTTCTTTGTAATAATCCATCAAAGAATATATTTGAACCGTCCTGTAGTCTTGTAACTCCTCTCCCAAGTTCCCACCTTTTAAATACAATACCCCGTTTTTAATAGGATGCTCAGACACTTTTTTAATTCTTCCCTTGATCCACCTCATAAAAGTTGGCATTGCGGCTACTGCCCTACTCACTACAAAGTCATATTGGTTGTTGTCTTCTTCCACCCTTTGGTGTATAGCCCTAACATTTTCTATTCCCAATCCGTCTACGACCTCTTGTACTACTTTGATTTTTTTACCAATAGCGTCTACTAAAGTGAACTGTGTTTCTGGAAATAAAATAGCCAAAGGAATGCCTGGAAATCCACCGCCAGTACCAACATCTAATACCTGGGCCCCTGGATTGAATGAAATAAACTTAGCTATTGCTAGAGAATGAAGCACGTGCCTTAGATACAATTCCTCAATATCTTTTCGAGAAACTACATTAATTTTTAGGTTCCAATCCTGATACAAGGCTTCTAAGGCTATGAATTGGTCTTGTTGCTGATGGGTTAAATTTGGAAAATAATTAAAAATTAGCTTTGCGTCCATGGGCTTTATTTTATGCAAAAAAACAACAATTTTTTATGATTTATAGCAAAAGCTTCCACTCGCTTTAGCGTATATTTACCACTTAATACATTTTTATGAAAAAGCCCCAAGTTAAATTCTCAAGAAAAGACCCGGCCCAGTTCTTTAAAACACTGAACCAAAGAGTCAATAGCTACTTTAAAGAAAATAACATACAAAAAACAGGGAATTGGTCACTACACCTAAAGACCCTAGTTATGTTTACCCTTTTTCTGGCCCCATATTTTTTAATCCTCACGCTAAACTTACCCAATTGGGCTAATTTTTTATTGACCGTGGTGATGGGTGTTGGAATGGCTGGAGTGGGAATGAATGTCATGCACGACGGGAATCACGGTGCCTACTCCAATAAAAAATGGGTTAATAAACTCATGGGGAGTAGTATATACATACTCGCTGGAAATGTATACAATTGGCAGGTACAACACAATGTACTTCACCACACTTACACCAATATTCCAGAACATGATGAAGACTTAGACGCAGGAAGAATACTCCGTTTTTCAAAACATGCAGATTGGAAAAAGTACCATAAATTTCAACATTTATACTCTGTATTGCTTTACGGATTATTGACCTTTAACTGGGCCATTACTACCGACTTCCAACAGATGTATCGTTACACCAAAAGAAAACTATCTTATGGTAAGCTTCCTAACCCAGTACTTAATTGGACCAAACTTTTAATTACTAAAATAATTTACGTCACTATCTGGATTGCCATTCCCATGATTTTTTTAGAAGTGGCCTGGTATAAAATCCTTATTGGATTTTTTGTTATGCATTATGTAGCGGGATTAATACTGAGTGTCGTATTTCAATTGGCTCATATAATTGACCATGCAGACACCCCTGTTCCAAACGAGCAAGGAGATATGAAAAATACATGGGCCATTCACCAGTTGTTCACTACTGTGAATTTTGGTACTAAAAATAGGATCATCAATTGGTTTACCGGAGGCCTAAACCATCAGGTTGAACACCATATATTTCCAAATATCAGTCACGTACATTACACAAAAATTGCTAAAATTGTGAAAGAAACGGCAAAAGAGTTTCAATTGCCCTATCATGAGTACAAAACAACTAGAAAAGCCATAATTTCGCATTTCAAACATTTAAAGACCTTAGGCCAAAAACCAAGTCTACAATATTAAGCAACATGAGTACGCAACATTTATCTGACAGAATTAACGGAATGGCCACCTCTGCAACTTTAGCAATGGCAGCCAAAGCAAGAGAATTAAAAACGGCTGGAAAAGACATTATAGGACTTAGTCTAGGAGAACCTGATTTTAATATTCCTGACTTCATTAAAGACGCCGCTAAGCAAGCCGTAGATGACAATTATTCTAGTTACTCTCCAGTAGATGGATACCTAGATTTAAAAGAAGCCATTGCGGAGAAATTTTCAAGAGACAACCAATTGGACTACAAACCAAGTCAGATTGTGGTGTCTACTGGTGCCAAACAATCTCTTGCAAATATTGCTATGGTAATGCTCAACCACGGAGATGAGGTTATTTTACCTGCACCTTATTGGGTAAGTTACAGTGATATTGTTAAACTGGCAGAAGGGGTGCCTGTTGAAGTTCCTACAAGTATAGATACTGATTTTAAAATGACTGCGGCTCAATTAGAGCAGGCCATTACGCCAAAAACTAAAATGATTTGGTTTAGTTCTCCTTGTAACCCAAGTGGATCTGTTTACAGCAAAGAAGAATTGAGTGCGTTGGCAGAAGTATTGGCCAAATACCCAAATATATTTATTATCTCAGATGAAATTTACGAACACATTAATTTCGTAGGGGGACATGTGAGCATTGCTGGAATTCCAGGAATGTATGATAGAACTATTACTGTTAATGGGGTATCAAAAGCATTTGCTATGACCGGCTGGCGTATTGGTTATATCGGTGCTCCAGAATGGATTGCAAAGGCGTGTACAAAGTTTCAAGGACAGAACACTTCTGGCGCTAATTCTATAGCACAAAGAGCTACTATAGCCGCACTTAAAGCGCCTGTAAGTAGCATTTCTCATATGATTGAAGCTTTCCATCAAAGAAGGGATTTGGTGCTTGAACTATTGGGAGAGATTCCAGGATTTAGACTAAATATTCCTGAAGGGGCTTTCTATGTATTTCCAGATGTAAGTGAGTTTTTTGGCAAAACACTTAAAGGTACTTTAATAAAAGATGCTTCTGACTTTGCCATCTTCTTACTAGAAGAAGCTTTAGTAGCTACTGTAACTGGTGCAGCTTTTGGAAATCCAAACTGTATAAGAATTTCCTATGCTGCCTCCGAAGAAGCACTTAGAGAAGCTATGGCAAGAATTAAAAAAGCGGTTAGCGCTTAATTAAAAATATCTTTTACAAACTAAATCGGGCTTCCTAAAGGAAGCCCGATTTTTTGTTTTAATACTTTATGTCCCTATTACCTCCAGAACTGAAGAGACAATAAACTCATATTTTTCTCCAGAAATAAGGTGAAAAGAGTATCAGTACTGTAAACAGTTCTAGCCTACCCAACAACATTAAAAACCCGCACCACCATTTACCTAGCGCAGGTAGGTCATTAAAATTAGACATTGGGTTTAATGAACCTAGCCCAGGTCCTACATTACCTAGTGAGGTAGCTGCACCTCCAATGGCAGATTCAAAATCTAATCCCATAAATGCCAATACAAGTGCACCAATGATAAATAACAACATATAGAGCACAAAAAAACCAATGATATTATAGACAATACTCTCTGCAACTGTTTTGTTGTTATAGCGTACTGGAATAATGGCATTGCTGTGCAATGTTCGTTTGAATTCCAACAATCCATTTTTTATAATCAGTAGGTGACGCATGACCTTTATACCTCCAGCAGTAGATCCTGCAGAACCACCCAAGAACATTAACCCAAAAAAGAATATAGTTAAAAATGGGGTCCAGCCCGTAAAATCTGCCGTTACAAATCCAGTGGTAGTCACTACAGCCAATACTTGAAATAATGCATGTCTAATAGCACTTTCTCCGTAACCAAAAACCATGGGCAATGATGCTGAAACTTGAGGCTGTGCCTGGAAGTAAATGACCAATGCAGCCACTATACTAAAAGATATTATAAAACCTGTATAAAACTTAAATTCCTCGTCTTTTAGCACCTTTTGGATTTTCCCTTTAAAAGCGAAATAACTCAGCACAAAATTAGAACCTGCTAAAAACATAAATAAAATGACTATATATTGAATGAGCGGTTGGTCATTCCAATAAGCCAAACTACTGTTTTTAGTGGAAAATCCCCCTGTAGACAATGTAGCCATGGCATGGTTCATTGCGTCAAAAAAGCCCATCCCCGCCAATTTCAACAAAAGGGTTTCTGCTAGGGTATAGCCTACATAAATAAGCCATAAGCGTTTGGCTGTATCTGTTATCCTAGGATGTAATTTGTCTGCACTTGGGCCTGGCGCTTCAGCAGCAAACAATTGCATTCCTCCAATGCCTAACAAAGGCAAAATAGCAATAGCCAAAACAATAATACCCATACCACCTATCCAATGGGTGAGACTACGCCAAAACAAAAGACCTTTCGGAAGGGATTCTATATCATTTAAAATACTGGCTCCTGTGGTGGTGTAACCTGAAATAGTTTCGAAAAAAGCATTGGTTATATCAGGAATAGCTCCTGTGAACAAATAGGGTAACATCCCAGATGCAGACATAACCAACCAACCAAAAGTAACAATGATATACCCCTCTTTGGGTTTTACTTCTTTTTTATGGTCTCTTGTGAAAAACATAGCGACAAGACCCACAAGCATAGTGACAATAGCCGCCATTGTGATTTCTATAGTGACACCGTCTTTATAAAGACCACTCACCAAAGCAGCCACCAACATAAAAGCCCCGTTGCAA
>TARA_R110002072_G_scaffold265561_1_pt1 | contig 12773 bp, 15 predicted proteins | sample TARA_R110002072 | Tara Oceans TARA_R110002072 (sample SAMEA4397118) | marine metagenome | biome: Polar Biome; feature: [SRF] surface water layer (ENVO:00010504); material: water (ENVO:00002006), including particulate matter (ENVO:01000060) such as... | depth 5 m | reverse complement strand
GGGTCTGGTTTAAAATAATTAGTATAAAGTTTCTCGTTTTCAGGGGTGCTAAAAAACCAAATACTACCAACAGCAATAATAATAGCCGCCGCTGCTGCCATTTTGCTTAAATTTAAATACCTAACTGTTTTATCAACTGATTTTTTGATAAACGTTTTAGGGATATCTTCATGAAATTCATCAAGTTGTTCTTTTAAAGATTGGGTCTCGATACCCGTTAGCATCGTTTTAATATCTGCAACTTTAATTTTAAAATCATCATCAAGCTCAAGAAGTTGATTAAAATCTTTCAATTCTTGAGTCGTCATAGAACCGTTTATATAGCGTTCTATAATTTCTAATAATTCTTTTGATATGTCGCTATTATCTTTCAACCTTTAATTATTTTGAGGCTAAAACCATAGCACGTAATTTTTCCATACATCTGTACTTTTTATTACGGGCTGTGGTTTCTTCTATTTGTAATTCTGATGCAATATCTTTTAAAGATTTTTTATCAAAATAAAATGTACTTAATAATTGTTTGCATGGTTGTCCTAAATTTTTAAACGCAACCATTACCATTTTTAATTTATTATTTTCTAAATCTTCATTTTTATTTTGCTCTTCATCTTTAACAAAAGTCAATGCTTCATAATCTAAAGATTTTGAATTTTTAAAGGATTTAGATCTTAAAACATCCGTCCATTTATTTTTTGCAATTGTATATAAATAACCTTGCAACGCTGTATCGTTTTTTGGCGTGAATTTATCATTTTTGACATGTGTCCATACGGTAATAAACGCGTCTTGGTAAATATCTTTAGCATGTTCAACAGAACCACTGTTTTTCAGAATTAACACTTCTATTTTTTTGTAATTCGTTGTATAAAAATGTTTTAAAACATTTGATTCGTTTGATTTTATAGCATAAACGAGTTCTGATTGACTTAATAAATGTAAAGACTTCCCCATGAATTAATAGCTAGAGGAAAGATACAATTATTTCATTTTGCACCAAATACTACACTACCAAATGGTTAATAATTCGATAATCTACTTTAGATTGATTTTTTATTTTATTTCTTTTCATAATTTAAATTTATCGTCGATCATAATTTTCTGTGGTGATATTATTTCCCGAGCTTATATTTTGTAATTATTATAGACATTAAAAGAGTTATAACGCTATATAATTTATTGATCTCATAAAGGTTTATAAAGCATCGTAATCGAATTAAAATGTCATCATATTCAGTTTTCAATGTTGTATTGCGTCCATTCTTGATCGTTCATTGAATTATCAATATTTGGATTATATAAGGCATCATTTGTTCCTATGTATTCATTATTGTTATTACCATAATAATAGCTGTTTTGACCTTCTACTTGATAGGTTTGACCAGTATTAGGGTTTGAAACGGTGCTTCTTTCCCAAACGCCACTATTTATGCTATTGGAATGTCCAGCATCAGTTATACCGTTTCTACGTTTCCAACTTTCATGATTGCTATCAGTTATAGAACTGTAAGTTTTGCCATTGTTTCTAATAGCTTGCCCTTGAGCATTAATTGCTGCCATACGTTGTTGGTGACCTGCATTACTTTGTTGCGATAAATTCGAATAATGTCTGTTATTGGCTTGAACCCATTTTGGATTTATTTGAAAGTTTACTAGGGCGTTTATAAGTGCCTTTTTAGCTTGCTCATATTTGTCTTTTGGAGCTTCCATTGAATTAAATGTATAACCCCAATCCATGCCGCCTATAGTTGTATATTGATTTGTGAAATAACGAATAATCCCGATTGATTTGCCTCCATTTTTATCTTCCCATTCTGTGGCAATGCACTGATATTGTTTGTTTTCTGGACTAGACTTGAATAAATAGCTGTCAAACCGTTTGTCAAATTGTGCTAATTGGGGGATTGGAAACTGATTTACCAAGCGTAAACCTTGAGACTCTAAATAAGGTTTTAAATCTTCTTGGATGACTCTATTTATAGTTTTTGGAGGCTGTATAATGCTGCCTCCTTGTTTTGCATAATAATTTTGTTGTTGATTATTAGAGTAAAAATGCGATTTAAAACGCTCTCCGTAAACCTTCACACCATCATTAGATTCAAATAAAACACCTTCTTTTGCTTTATTACTCTTGTTCCATGTTGAAGGAATTGGCATCGTGCCAAGAGGCATACCAAACTTTTTACTCATTACTTTATAACCTTTTAACTTATTATAGTTTGATGTATTAGTTTTTGCAGTTTGATAATTTTGATTCTCGTTTCGATTCTCCTCATAATAAGTTTCAGAATCATAATCAAATTCTGCATAATCAGTATTTTCTTTTTGTTGTCCGCAGGAAAAAAATAAAACTGCTAAAAGAGATAAATAAGGAATTGAAGTTTTCATAATAAAAAGGGTTTTTACAGGTTATGTGATTATTATACCATCTCATCGAAACATTTATAAAATGTCATCATCAGTTCTTCTTTTATAGTATTTTTGTAGCATGGGTAAGCCATTAACAGAACAAGAATTACACAATCTGGCCATGAATCATGTTGGAAAAGATTTAGAGCAGCGTGGTTTTGAGTTTATTGCAGTAAATAGTAAACTTAAAAAACACCCTCAGTTTGTGTGTATAGACAAAAACAAACAATATTTTTTTGTTATAGTACGCGCAGTTATTTTACCAGAAAATCCTAATAATTATGATGTGGTTTGGATGGAGTCATTTAAAAACCATGCAAGAGAAAAAGATGCTAAGGTTTTGTATGCAGGTGTTGGTATTGGTAGTGTTGAAGGAGAAAAAGAGCCCATTTATTTAAATCAAGATTATTTGTTGGAGTATAATGGTATTCAAGTTTTAGAGACCAATTTGAATTAAAAAATCATATTTATTATTTATGCGGAATTTATTAGTTATATCCATAATTTGTGTTTTGTTTTCTTGTAAGGAAGAACCTAAAAACACAAAACTTGCGGGAACTGTTTTTGGAACTAGTTATTCTATTATTTATGACTCTGATGTCAATTATGAAACAAAAATTGATAGTTTGTTTTATGTGATTAATAAATCAATGTCAACCTATCAAGCTAATTCAGATATTTCAAAATTGAATAGAAATGAATCTTTTGAAATTGATGAACATTTTAAAAAAGTTTATGATGCTTCTAAAGAAATTTTTGGTCAAACAGAAGGCGCTTTCGACCCATCAATTGGAAATGTAGTTAATGCATGGAAATTTGGTGCAGAACATACTATTGATGTTATAGACAGTTTAAAAATTGATAGCTTAATGCAATATGTAGGCTATGATAAAACCTATAGACATGAAAATACCATAAGGAAATCTAATCCTAATGTTTATATAGAGTTTAATGCGATAGCTAAAGGTTATGCCGTAGATGTAATAGGGGAATTTCTTGAATCTCAAAAAGTAAATAATTATTTAATTGAAATTGGAGGTGAAATAAGAGTAAAGGGAATTAATTCTGAAAAGCAAAGTAACTGGAAAGTAGGAGTAGAGGAGCCAAATTTTGAAGGAAAGCAATCTATATTAAAAGCTATTACCTTGCAAGATGAAGCTATGGCTACTTCAGGCACGTATAGGAAGTTTAAAGTTGATGAAAACGGAAATCGATATGCACATATAATTGATGCTGAAACAGGGTATCCTAGTAAAACAAATTTATTGAGTATATCAGTAATTGCTAATGATTGTATGACTGCCGATGCCTATGCTACAGCATTTAAATCAATGGGCATTGATAAAGTTAAAACGTTTTTGAAATCACACCCAGAACTTAAAGTGTTTTTAATTTTTGAGAATGATAATAAAGAATTGGAAACGCTTGCCTTAAATGGTTTTCCAGAGCGTTAATTATTTATAAACCACAGGAATTATTTCACCTTTAGCTAAGCAGTATTGGGTTATTTTTTCATCGGATAAAGTTGAGGTATAATCTACTACTTCTACTTTAAAACCAATACTTCTTAGTTTATCAAAATAATCAAGACCGTAAACGCGAACATGGTCGTACTGCCCAAATATTTTAGCACGCGCTTTTTTATCTGTGATGCTATCATCTTCAAAAGTAATTGCTCTGTTTAAATCCTGAGGAATTTGAAAAACACCCATGCCGCCAACTTTTAAAACTCGATATAATTCTTGCATTGCCTTCGTGTCATCTGGTATATGTTCTAAAACATGGTTGCATAAAATAACATCAAATTCATTATTTTTAAAAGGAAGGTTGCAAATATCTGCTTTAACATCTGCTAGCGGAGAATTTAAATCTGTGGTAACATAATCTAAATTGCGCATGTTTTTGAACCGTTTATAAAATGCTTGTTCTGGAGCAAAATGTAAAATTTTTAAGTTTTTTGAAAAGAAATTAGTTTCATTTTTAAGATATAACCAAAGTAATCTATGACGCTCTAAACTTAATGTTGAAGGCGATAACACATTGTCGCGTTGGTTGCCATATCCGTAAGGTAAAAATGCTTTAAAACGCTTTCCATCAATAGGGTCAGTAAATTTATCACCTTTTAGAAAAAATGCTAAAACAGGACGTGCAATGTAGCTTAACCTTATAAGTAAAGGTCTAGGGATTATTTTTAGAATTATTTTGAAGAGTTTTTTCAAATTGTTTCGCAGAGATTCACAGAGAAATCACAAAGTTTCACTGAGGTGTATTAATAAATCGTTTGATTCCATTTTTTAAAAGTTTAGTGTTAAAATTCAATAATAGTCCCAATGGATAATCTCCCAACTTCATATATGTCAAAATTTGAGCAGAATGAACATCAGTAAATTGTTCAACAGTTTTTATTTCAACTACAATATTTTCAACCAGTAAGTCAATTCTATAACCATGGTCTAACCTAATATCTTTGTAAATAATAGGAAGAGATACTTCTTTTTTAACAGAATAGCCAAGGGCTTTTAATTCATAGAAGAGGCATTCTTGATAAGCAGATTCTAACAAGCCAGGACCAAGAGCTTTATGATCCTCAATAGTAGCTCCAATAATTTTTTCTGTTATTTTGTCCATTATTATATAAACTCTTTGTGTTTCTCTGAGAAAACTCAGTGAATCTTCGTGTAATAGAAAATTTTAAAGCACCAAAGCTTTTTGTCTGAATTCATCTTCTTCGGTAGAAGTAATACCTAAAGCCTCATAAATATATGCAAAGGTTGAAAGCAATTCTGGTTTACCATTAATTAAAGCGACATCGTGTTCAAAATGGGCAGAAGGTTTATTGTCTTGCGTGGTAATAGTCCAACCATCTCTATGTTGTTTAATACGATGCGTTCCCATATTTATCATTGGTTCTATGGCCACTACCATACCTTCAACAAATTTTTTGCCTCTTCCTCGTTTTCCGTAATTTGGCATTTCTGGATCTTCATGCATTTTGCTGCCTAAACCATGACCGACTAATTCTCTTACTACACCATAACCATGGTCTTCACAATATTTTTGAATGGCATAACCAACATCGCCTACACGATTATTAGCTTTAAATTCTCTTATACCAACATATAAAGATTCTTTAGTTACCTGAAGTAATTTCTCGGTTTCAGAATCAATTTCACCTACCGCAAAGGTATAAGCATGATCACCGTAAAACCCATTTTTAAGTGCGCCACAATCAATAGAGACAATATCTCCTTCAACTAAAGGATCTTTGTTTGGAATACCATGAACAACTTGCGAATTAGGACTCATACATAGCGTATTAGGAAAATCATATAATCCTAAAAAACCAGGAATAGCTCCGTGGTCTCTAACACATGCTTCAGCAATTTTATCTAATTGAAGCGTTGTTACTCCAGGTTTTATAGCTTTTGCTAATTCCCCTAAAGTTTTTGATACTATTAAGGCGCTTTCACGCATTAATTCAATTTCCTCTGCAGTTTTTACTATTATCATACTTAAAAAATAATGGCAAAGATACTTAAAAAATTGTGTGTTGATAATTTTTATCGTTTCATGACCTATGACAGTTTTTTTTAGATTATAAATAGATAATTTTGTTTATTAAACTATGTGAATCATGTATAAAGTTGTTAGTGCAGCAGAGGCTGTTAAGGTTATAAAATCCAATAATAGAGTCTATGTTCAAGCAGCAGCGGCAGCTCCTCAGATCTTGATTAAAGCAATGACCGAACGCCATGAAGAATTACAAAACGTTGAGGTTTGCCATTTGCATGTTGAAGGGGAAACGCCTTATGCTAATCCTAAATTAAAAAAAAGTTTTCATGTTAATTCATTCTTTATTGGAAGTAATGTTAGGCATACATTAGCTGCTGGTAATGGGTCTTATACTCCGGTTTTTCTAAGCGAATTACCCTTATTATTTAAAAGAAATATTTTGCCTCTGGATGTGACTTTAATTCATGTGTCTGTCCCAGATAAACACGGGTATTGCTCATTAGGTGTTTCGGTAGAAGCAACATTAGCCGCAATAGAAAATGCAAAAATTGTTATTGCTCAAGTAAATCCTCAGATGCCAAGAACTCATGGCGATGGCATTATTCATCATACAGAAATAGATTTATTTGTAGAATGTAATGAGCCAATACCTGCACATGCTTTTGGATTACCTTCTGAGGTTGAAAATCAAATTGGAGATTATGTGGCAAGTTTAATTGATGATGAAAGTACCTTACAAATGGGAATTGGGTCTATACCAAATGCTGTTTTAACTCGACTCACAAATCATAAAAATTTAGGTTTGCACACAGAAATGTTTTCTGATGGTGTGATAGATTTAATTTTGAACGATGTTATAAATGGGAATTTTAAAAATATTAGCCCTGGTCGTGCTTTAGCTACTTTTTTAATAGGGTCTAAACGCTTATATGATTATGTTGATGATAATCCTTTTGTAGAGATGAGGGCGTCTGATTATGTGAATGATGTTTCAATAATTAAACAAAACCCTAAAATGGTGGCCATAAATTCTGCTATTGAGGTAGATTTAACAGGACAAGTATGTGCTGATTCTATTGGTGCAAAAATGTATTCTGGTGTTGGTGGTCAAATGGATTATATTAGAGGCGCTTCGCTTAGCGAAGGAGGAAAGGCAATTATTGCATTACCATCTATAACAAAAAAAGGTATTAGTAGAATTGTACCAAGTTTAAAACCTGGCGCTGGGGTGGTAACTACAAGGGCACATGTACAATATGTAGTTACCGAATATGGTATTGCAAATTTATATGGAAAAACAATTAAACAACGCGTTAAAGCATTGGTTGATATAGCACATCCAAATCATAGAGAATCTATTAATAAAACTTATTTTGAATTAATTTAAGAGTTATTTAAATAGATTCCAAAAACCTTTTTTATTTTCAGGAATAGGCGGTGAAGAATTTGTTAGCATTTGATAAACTTCGCCCCAACCTGGGAAGCCTCCTATGTTTCTATCATCAATAAACAAATCGGCATTAATCTTTCTGCTAATATCATCTGTGTATTCTTCTTCCGAAAAACTTTTATTTACGGCATAAAAATGAATGCCATTTTCTTCACAAAAAGAAACAGCTTCATTTAGTTTATCACCAGATCGATAGGTCCATAAAATAAGACGATGACCGTCTTCTTGTAACTTTTTTAAGGTTTCAAAAGCAAACAAAATGGGTTTGCCTATTTTTGGGTAAGCATCTTCAACAATAGTACCATCAAAATCTATAGCAATAATACGTGTATCGTTAAAATTCATTCAATCTAAGGCATTAATTAACTGTAAAGTTAAACTTTTTATTTTTTTGTTAAACCAACGCATGCTGGGTCATGGCAGCTGGTTGTTCAATATTCATAAGTTTTAATATAGTAGGTGCCATATCGCCTAAAATACCATCTTTAATTTCGGTGAGTTCATTATCAATTAAAATAACAGGAACAGGATTTGTAGTATGTGCGGTATTTGGAGAGCCATCAGGGTTTATCATGGTTTCACAGTTTCCATGATCTGCTATAAGAAGTGTAGTATAACCATTATTTAAAGCTGTGGTAACAACATCTTTTACACATGCATCAACAGCTTCACAAGCTTTTATTGCTGCTTCCATAATACCAGTATGCCCAACCATATCACCATTTGCAAAATTTAAGCAAACAAAATCAACTTCTCCTTTTTCAAGTTCTGGAACTAGAGCATCTTTTAATTCGTATGCGCTCATTTCTGGTTTTAAGTCGTAAGTTGCAACTTTTGGTGAGTTTTTAAGGATACGAGATTCTCCCTTAAAAGGTGTTTCTTGTCCGCCTGAAAAGAAAAATGTAACATGAGGATATTTCTCAGTTTCAGCAATTCTAATTTGTTTTTTGCCATGTTTAGCCAGCACTTCACCAATTGTTTCCGTAATATTATCTTTATTAAAAATAACTTTTACACCTTCAAAAGCATCGTTATAATTTGTTATGGTAACATAATATAAGTCGATTTTTTTAGTGTTATATTCTGGGAAATCTTTTTGACTTAACATTTCTGTTAATTCACGGCCTCTATCTGTTCTAAAATTAAAAAAGATAATAACATCATCCTTTTGAACTTTAGCAATAGGTTCATTGTTGTTATCTGTAATGATTAAAGGTTTGATAAATTCATCAGTAATATCGTTGTCATAATTTGCCTGAATTGCCGATGTAGGATTTGTTATTTTTGTGCCAATTCCATTTATAATACCATCATAAGCTAGTTTTACCCGTTCCCAACGTTTATCTCTATCCATGGCATAATAACGCCCAGTTATGGTTGCTATTTTTGTGTTTGTGCCTTTAATATGATTTTCTAAATCAGCCACATAACCTTTACCTGACTTGGGATCTACGTCTCTACCATCTGTAAAAGCATGAACAAAAGAATTTACTCCAGCTTTATTTGCTGCGTCAATAAAACCTTTTAAATGGCTAGTGTGTGAATGAACACCTCCATTACTTAATAATCCTAAAAAATGAACGTTTTTCTTATTATCTGAAGCATATTTCAATGCATCAATTAAGACTTTTTCATCTTTCAATGTATCTTTTTCTATAGCTAAATTAATTTTTGCTAAATCTTGATATACAATTCTTCCTGCGCCTAGATTCATATGTCCCACTTCGCTATTTCCCATTTGTCCTTCAGGTAAACCTACATGTAAACCATCTGTACGAAGTGTAGCGTAAGGGTATTTTTTATATAATGAATCTATAAATGGAGTTTTGGCGTGATCGATAGCTGAAACCTTAGGATCTGGAGAATTTCCCCAACCGTCAAGTATCATTAAAATAACTTTTTTGTTCATTTTTTTGTTAAAATTTAAAACCAAACAAAGATACGTAAGTTTCTAATAAAAGGAACTAATAAAACCTTTGAAAAGCCTTGTTTTTATGGATTTTTACATTATTTATTAAAGAAAACGATTTCGTTAATAATGTGTGAAATAAACGTTAAAAATGTGTTATAAATGTTTTTGTGTGTAACAGATTGAATTTATTATCGTCTATTTAGTATATCAAAAAACGTAAATCAATAAATCAAATTAAAATCTTTCATCATGAAAAAAACAATCATTATTTCCGCAATCGCATTATGCTTTTCAATTGTATCAGTAAATGCAACCCCTGTAAATTCAACTGTTAATTACGAAGTAGAAACTTTTTTTAAAGTGAATTCCTTTTGTGTGTCTATTGCTAAAGGCGATTTAGAAACTGTTCAAAAGCTTATTAGTAGAGGCGCAGATGTTAATGCAAAATCTAATGGCATGACTCCAGTTATGTATGCTGCAAAGTATAACAGAACGGATATTTTAAAACTTTTAATTGTACACGGAGCTAATTTAAAAGCAAAGTCTGATAAAAAAATGACCGCTTTAAAATATGCGCAAATACATGGAGCAAAAGATGCTGAAGCTATTATTGTAAATGCAATAGGAGAAGTAAAATCTAAAAAAAGAAAATAATTATAAAACTTATAATTATTTGAGTTAGTCACTCTTAAAAAAGGTCTCGTTTATCGAGGCTTTTTTGTTCGATACCATTTTAAAATTAAATTGGAATTACTGATTTTTATATTTTTCAATTGCTGCTTCAATTTTTTCAATTCTGTTGTCGGGGTCAGGGTGGGTGCTTTGCATTTCTGGAACACGATTTGGACCAGCAGCATCTTTTAAAATTTTCATGACACCAATCATTTCTTTAGGATTATAACCAGCCTTAATCATAAATTTAACACCAAGGTCATCACTTTCTAATTCATCATCTCTTCCATTAGTAAGTAATGTATTTTGTCCAATGCCATTTACTAGTCCTCCCATGTCTGCGCCTACTGAGCCTGCTGTAGATAGTCCTTGCCAATACTCGCTTTCTGCAATCCGTTCTGCACTATGTCTTCCTAAAACATGTCCAACTTCGTGTCCTAATACACCTGCTAATTGGTCTTCGTTTTCTAATTTGGAAAAAAGGGCATGAGTAATAAATATTTGCCCTCCAGGTAATGCAAAAGCATTAATGGTGTTTGGATCAGCTAGTAAATGAAACTCGTATTTATAAGGTGTTTCTTTAGCAATGCTATTGTTTATTAATTTGTTTCCAACATTATCAACTAAAGCTTGATATTGAGCATTTGGATGTAAACCACCATGCTGTTGCGCCATCTGTGGAGCGCTTTGTAAACCAATAGCAATTTCTTTGTCAGGAGTCATTGATATGGTTTGAGTTCTGCCTGTATAAGGGTTAACTTCTTGTTGGCTACACCTTTTGAAAACAAAAAACAAAGCTATTGCTGCGCCAATTAATAATCGAAATTTTAGATTTCTTCCTCTCATTTAAAAAAAATTTTGTAACTAAAATTACGAATTTTTAGTTTATAATTATTTGACACTTGTTTTAAAATTAAGTCACTTATAGTACTTTATACATTAAAAAATGCAAACCAATATCCTTTATATTGAATGATTCACCATTAATTTGATATCTATTCTTTTTGTAAAAATTCACTGCATTTTCTCTTGCGTTGCACCAAATTATTTTTGCATTTTTGTCTTTAAGTAAAGTTTCTCCGTGTTTTAAAATAATTTTGCCTAAACCTTTGCCTTGATATGGTTTTAAAATAGCCATTCCTCTGAGTTGAAATTGCTGTTTTTCAGGAATATTAGGGTTGGTGTTTTTAAAAAAGGAACAAATACCTATCAAATTTTCTTTTGCAAAAATCCCTAAATGTATGGTGGTTTCAAGATCGTCTCCATTAAAAACGCAAGATTCAATGGGTTTTCCTATTCTTAAAACAGAATGTCTTACAGAGTAAGTTTCCTTTGAACTAATAATTTTTATTGTATAACTTGAAGTACTGATAATTTTTTTGATTTTAGTATTCTTCAAAATTAAATATATTTTGAGGAATTATTATCTTCACTTAAAACATTTTTATGGCATTTATTTTTAAAATTTTAGAAAAGGATAAGATACATTCAGTTATTCCTTTGGTTCAAAAGCTTAATGGGAATCAAGATTCTGATGCCATTTTAAAACAACGTTTTTCTGAAATGATAACGCAAAACTATGAATGTGCGGTTATTTATGATAGTGAAAAGCTTATTGGTGTCTGTGGATTGTGGTATTGCACTAGGCATTATTCTGGAAAAAGTGTAGAACCAGATCATGTTTTTATAGATGATAATTATAGAGGACAAGGTTTAGGGAAGCGATTTTTTGATTGGATTTATAATTACGCGAAAGCTAAAGGGTTCGAAGCTATAGAGTTAAATACATACGTTGCAAATTCACCGTCTCACAAATTTTATTTTAATGAGGGCTTTAAAATTTTGGGGTATCATTTTTTGAAAAAGCTTTGATTTTTTATTGCACTAAAAGGAAGAGATTATATATATTTGCAACCGCTAATGCGAGAGTAGCTCAGTTGGTAGAGCGTCAGCCTTCCAAGCTGAATGTCGCCAGTTCGAACCTGGTCTCTCGCTCTAAAAGTCTCATCATAACGATGGGACTTTTTTTAGTTTGTTAAGTTAATAATGTATAAGAAAGTAAGGTGAGACTTTTATCTTGAGCGCAGACGAAGGGAACCTAGTCTCCCGCTCAAAGCTTTATAGAAATTTGAGGCTTTTTTTGTTTTTTCATTAAATAGTTTTTTTGTAAAAAGGAATTACTATAATTGTTCAAGTTTAAGAAACAAAATTGTCAAAAAACAACTGTATTTGTCTTTTAATAATATAAATTTGCAACGATAAGAAGTTAATTATTTATATAATCTACACCATTGGAAAATAAAAAAGCAATAAAATTAATCGATAAAATTCTTAAGAACCTAGATAAGACAGGGATCAATACAGATAAATTAGTCGATGATATCAAGGAATTAAGAACATATGCTTTAGAAGCGCAAATTCCTTTAGTAGTAAAAGTACTTAGGCTAACTTATGAACATATAGAAGGAAATGAATCATTTCTTATTCCTATGCTTGATGATGAGCCTATTGATGAAGATGGTACTGTTGTGGCAAGCAATGATGCATCTCCAGTAGAAAGTCTTAAGTACTTAATTTCTCTTATAAGAAACCTTAACAACAAAGCAAATATTGCTGACCTAAAAGAGTATAGAGATCTTTTGAATAATTATTAAGACTCGATTATACTTTACGATATAAATAAAGCCTTGACAAAAATTTTGTCAAGGCTTTTTACAATAGCAATTCAATTATTAAAGGTTAAAATGAAAAAACAAAGTTTAATTGAAATTGCTAACCCGCGTTAGAGATTTCTATGGTTTAACCAAGAGAATATTC
>TARA_R110002072_G_scaffold96296_1_pt1 | contig 12805 bp, 12 predicted proteins | sample TARA_R110002072 | Tara Oceans TARA_R110002072 (sample SAMEA4397118) | marine metagenome | biome: Polar Biome; feature: [SRF] surface water layer (ENVO:00010504); material: water (ENVO:00002006), including particulate matter (ENVO:01000060) such as... | depth 5 m | reverse complement strand
CGCGGCTCCCGCCTCATCGGTCGCTACCGCTCCGGTATCGAAATCGCTCAGAAACGTGTCACCATCGCCTGGGACCGGATCATCCTGCCCAACAACCAGACGGTTCAGATCAGCGCTTTCGGCGGTGATGAGTTGGGCCGCTCCGGTGTTACCGGTTTCGTCGACACACGCTTTGATGAACGTTTCGGTTCCGCCGCTTTGATTTCGATCATCTCCGCGGCTCCAAGTGCGGCCTCGGCGCAGGTCGAGGACGAAACGACCGCCGAAGTCTTGCAGGATGTCGGGGACGATCTCGCCGATGCCACCGACAGCGTGATCGGTGAATATCTCTCCATCGGTCCCGTCATCTATGTCGATCAGGGTGCCCGCGTCACCGTCATGGTCGACCGCGATCTGGAGATCTTCTGAGATGACGCTGTCCTATCTCCAGACCTCGCTCGACAAGCTCGCGGACGCCGCACGTGACGATGTGATCGAGATCTGCATCAATCCCGATGGCTCCTGCTGGGGTGAATTCCAGGGGGATCATTTCATGCGGGGGCTGGATCAGCGTATGACGGCCACGGAGGTGCGTGATCTCGGCAACCAGATCGCGTCTTCTGCCAACACGACGCTCAGCAAGGACAAGCCCATTGTCTCGGTCTCGATCACCTATCGCGACCGCCCAATCCGTGCCCAGGTCGTGACCCCGCCTGCCGTTCTTTCCGGCATGTCGATCTCGCTCCGCTTCTTCTCGAGCCTGCCGCTCGATAAGATCGAACTCCGCTTCCTCTATGGCGAAGAACGCAAGCTCGAGGAATTGCGCCAGGAGAAGAACCGCGCCTTGCGCGAGGTCGTAGCCGCCGGTGACATCTACTCGGCCATCCGCTTCTGCGTCGAGAACAAGCTCAACATGATTGTCTCTGGCGGCACCTCGACCGGCAAGACGGTCGCGGCCCGGAAGATCCTCTCCTACGTCCCCGATGACGAGCGCATCGTCACCATCGAAGAAGCTGCCGAGTTGCTTCCGGCCCAGCCCAATGCGGTTACCCTGATCGCCAACCGCGACGCGGAGTTCCAATCCGCCGATGTGCTCCTGACCGCGACCCTGCGCATGCGTCCCGACCGGATCATCCTCGGGGAGGTTCGCGGCAAGGAGGCCATGACCTTCCTTGAAGCCATTAACACAGGACATGGCGGCTCGATGACGACGCTCCATGCCGAGACGCCACAACTCGCCGTCCAACGGCTGGCAATCGCAGCGCTGAAGACCGAGATCCCGATGACCTATCAGAACATGGTCCAATACATCGAAAGCTCGATCGACGTGATCATCCAGGCGGGCCGTGAAGATGGTCAACGCGGCATCACAGAATTCTATCTCCCCGGAACCGATCTCAGCGGAGGCATAACCCATGAAGCAGTTTGAGTACCAGATCATCTCCTTTCCGATGGACAAGAAAACCAGCCTGATCGCGATGCAGGACGACCTGAACGCACGCGGGAAAGAGGGCTGGGAAGTCGTCTCAGTCAATTCATCAGAGTTCGCGCATATCGGGCATACGGCGTTCCTCAAGCGCGAAATTTCCCAGAAAGAGAAAACGTCGTGAGGGCTGGCTTGTTTGGGTTTTTGATAGCGGCAACGGGGATTCCCGCTGCTGCTGAGCGCAACCTTGTTCCAACTCTCGGCAGCAAGCCTGATGTTTGCGCTGATGGTCCCGCAGAGCCGGACTGGATGCAGAACGTCGGCGTGCGCGAGGCTTACAAGCGCGTGTTAGTCCAAGACATCTACCGGGCTCAGAACCTGGAAAGGATTGTCGAGAGCGGAGCCTGCGCTTGCGACCTCCGCTTTCCATCTTGGGAGGCCGCGGAAACCGAGTTTCTCGAGCGCTTCGCCGCCGCCGAACGCTGGGAGATGCTGGAAGCCTCGGACACCTACAACCGGCGCGCCAATGCGTTGAGACCGGAAGCGATGGCGATCTGTGAAGCCGAGGGCAACTGGTAGCGGATCATGAGCGTCGTCACCTATTTCGTCGAGACCTCCCAGGGCTATCTGGATACCGCGGCCGAGACGCAATTCGGCGCGGTGGCGGCGACAGTCGGCACTATGCTGGTGCCCGGGACGACGCTTGTGGTCATTCTGGTCTGCGTGAACATGATCTACCAGTACCGTGCCATGGACGGTCGCACCGCTTTCTGGCTCGCGGTGAAGGTTGGGCTGATAGGCGTGTTCGCGACAAATTGGGTGCAGTTCAACGCCTTCTCGTCCGCCGTGCTGCACGGAATCGACAGCATCGCCGGGTCGCTGGTTGCGTCTGTGGGAGGTGGCACACCGGGTCCCAGCGGCACCTTCGCTGAGGAGTTCGACCGGCTCATTGCCGAGTTGGGTGAATACCTGAACGCCGCCGGGTCAGAGCTCAACTGGATGGCCGGAGCATTGCTTGATGTTTTGGGTGTACTCCTGCTTTCGATCCTGGGTGGGCTCGCAGCGTTCATTCTGGTGGCATCCCGGCTCATGATCGCGCTCCTGATCGGGATCGCGCCGGTGATGATCTTCCTCACCCTCTTCGAGGTGACCAAGGACTATTTCGCCCGCTGGCTTTCGGCGCTGGTGTCCTTCGCGCTTTATCCGATTGTTGTCGCCGGTGTATTCGCGACAATTACTGGCGTGAGCGCTGCACTCATCGGCGAACTCGGTGATCCCGAGGGCGCGTCCAACATCGGGGCCCTTATCCCATTCTTCATGATGGTACTCATGGCCAAGGGGTTCATCATCGCGACGCCGTTCATTGTCCGCGCGATCTCGGGCAACATTATGATGCCAGCGCTATCAGCAGGCCTTGGCGGTGCATACGGGTTCGGTCGGGCGCTTGGCGGCAGTCAGCAGGCTTACAATCGGTATCTCATTGGAGGAGCGACTGGCGCTGAATATGCTGCGCTGCGTGCGCGGCAGTTCTTCGGGGTGCAGACAATGCCGCAGAGGCCGGGTGTTAGCCAAACCGTTCCGACGAACCCTGACACTGGCTCGAGCAGCACAGGCGCGCGAATGCTGGCACAGTTGGCCCGCCTAAGCAGGCTGGGCCGAAGGTAGCATTGACCGTCAAAGGCTTCACCGGCGCGAACATGTTCTCTGCGAGCCCATACCTTTGCCTTCAGCAGAGCTCGCAGCAAACTGCCTGAACGAATTTACCTTGGCACCATCATGCCATGTCCGGGTGAAGTGGAACGACATCAGCGCCGGTGTTGCTGTCTGGGACGTCCGTCCTGTATCCCGTTCTCAGATCAAAGCGTATGACAGCAAACTTCCTTAGGGAATGAGCAGGTAGCGGGCAGCAGATTGCAGCGATGTTTTTGCCGAGCCATTAACTTGTCACTTGACAATTTAAGAGGGTGGAGTATCTAAGGTGCCAAGGAAGAAGCACACCTCAAAGGAAATCGAGGCCGTCATCCAGGAGCTCGAAGAGCTGGGATGGGACCTTATTGAGGGCAAGGGGCACGCGTGGGGGATCCTCCGATGCCCGGCCAACGATAAGGATTGCCGCTGTGGCGAGTTTTGTCAGATGTCTGTCTGGTCGACCCCGAAGAATCCACAGCAATTCGCGAAAAGGATCCGACAGAAGGCTCTGGCCTGTGTGAAGCTTCAGAAGAACGACGAAGGTAAATCCGATGGCTGAAGAATTCGAATTCGAACTGGTCTTTGCACTCCCCGACGGGGAGCACGATGCGTTCGCGCTCTCTGACGCGATCTTTGAGGCGGGTTTTGAAGATGCCCTCGTGGGCACCGGCAATGCTGGTCTTCTGGGTGTAGAACTGGAACTTGAAGGGGATGAGGCCGAAAGCGCGATCCTTGAAGCGGCGCGGGCGCTGATCAAGGCGCTGCCGCAGGGCACTGTCCTGCGCGAGGTCCGTCCCGACCTGGTGTCTCTCGCGGATGTCGCCGAGAAGCTCGAGGTGAAGCGACAGGCGCTCCAGCAGCGCAAGATGCCCCTCCCCGTTGCGGGTGGCCTCTACCGCATCGATGAAATGATCGAGGTTCTGATGGAGGCCTCAAACCCAGCAAAGGGGCAGCGTCGTCCGCGCTTTGACCTGGCTTCTGCCGCGAAGTGGTTTCGTGCGGGCCCCGCGGCCCGCAGGGTGAACGCTCAGTTGACGATGCGTGAGATCGACCCTGCGACGATTGAGCGAGCCCCTCGACCAGAGCGCGACGATCCTGGTTTTCTTCACCCGTGAGGCGGTCGGCTCAACGGCGCAGCCGAGACCCGGAGGGGCTTTGAACGTAGGCGCTTTCGGCGGGCTTTGGCGGGAGCTATGCCTTTGCCGTTGCGTGACAGGAAGCCATTAGGTTTACAACCGATACGCCATCGGTTGCGCGACCGGTGCCGAACATGCCGCGTTTCGGGCACGTAGTTTCTCGGCGTCCAGGCTCTGCCAACCCGCCCGACCGTCGCGCCGGCAGCACCTTTCGGCGGCTCATGTCACCGCTCCGCCTTTCGAACCGTGAGCCGACTGAATTCAATGCATCCTGATCCGAAGCCTTATAGGGATAGCTTCAGCACGATTTATTGGCAGGAATAACTGCTCGCACTATCGACATCGCCGTTCCCGTCATATCTCGCCAGCTGCGGATAAGGGCAAAGCGGACGTGTCGCGCGATCGCTAGTTCTAGTTGCCTCGATACCCGCAGGTGCATCGTCATTCTCGACCCAGTTACGCAGAGCGGTGACAAAATCCGCATTCTCAAAACCGACTCCGCCGCGGCAGTGGGCCATACCAGGAATCATATAGAGCTTCATAAAGCTGTCCATATCCTCCACCGCGTCATTGACGGCATCGTAGTAGTCTATTGAATTATAGGGATTAGACGCCGCGTCGGCCCAGCCATGATACATGATAATTTTCTTGCCGCTCGACTTAACATCGGCAATATCTGGATCAGTAGCGTTGTAGGCTTTTTCCGCCTCAGCCATCCGTGCCGGATCAGTATCAAAGTCGAAGTCGATCATGTAGTCGTAGTCCGCCCTATCATCCTCGAACATCAGATAGTTGAATGCGTCGAGAGTAATTCTATGAAGTATTGGCATGTTCGCGGAATTTGACTCGGGGTCCGGGATCAGCCAAGCACCCCAGCCGCCCGGCACAGCTTCTCCGCCTGCGGGCAAACCGTTGACGAGGGAAGTGCCGTCCCTTGCTTGAACGCCGTTGTAAATCTCCTCGATTGCTTCGACTTGAGCCGTTGTGAAACAATCGTCTCCACCTGATTCACAAATCGTGAGATCACTCCGAGGGGAGAAGTCACATGCAGCGGGATTGGAAATTAGGCCATCGACGAGACCATCTGTACCATCGCATTTGGCAGTGACGGCGGCGCCAAGCACGGATAGCTTCTCGAATTCAATAATTGGGTTACCGCCAGTTGGATTGTTGTCTGGGTAAAGTGGACGCAGGAATGCTGGCGCAGACATCTGCTGTTTAGTGTAATTGTAGACGGGCGCGCCAACTAGATATCCATCGAAGTCTTCGGGGAAGCGTTGAAATTCCATCATTCCCTGACGACCGCCAGTCGAGCAGCCGATCCAATAGGAGTGCTCAATCTCCTGACCATAGAAACCCTCCGTCAGGCTCTTGCCAGTCGTGGCCGTATCATGAACGGACTGATATGCGAAGTCGCGCTCCATATCAGGATCGGTACCGAACTTGGAACTTGCCTGTTCGGGAATGGACGCATCATGTCCGGTATCCGTTGTAATTGCAGCAAATCCCTCGGACATGCGGTGGCTGGCAGCGTCGAGCTCAAGAATACCTGCCTTGCCGCCATTACCAACCATCAGAAAACGAGAGTTCCAGTTTTCAGGCAGGAGCAAAGCGAACTTCACGTTCCCGCCAATTGTGCCACGAACGTCACAATGCGCTGGCAGTTCGTTTGTTTCGACCATGTACTCACCCTGAGTCAGGGCCACGCTTTCGTTCGGCGTCATTTCTACGATTTGACTGCAACTAGCGGCGAAATCGACCTGTGCGTGGGCCGGTGATGTTACCACTAGCAATGCTCCCCCCAAGAGCGTCAGATAGCTTTTCAGCTCCATTTGTTTACTCCTTCCTTCATTGATGTTGCGGAAATTCGTGCTGAACGAGATCAGCTTCCTAGAGCGCAGGACAGTTCATCCATGGCCGTCTCGGCGACCGCCACCTCGCCGCACCACGCAACGAAGTGGTCCGGCCTAAAGGCTTGTAGCCGGTTGAATCGGGGCGTTCAGCCTGGCCTCATTCTCCGTTTTGGCAACCGCCGCACCAATATCGCGCAACAATGAGCCAGGGCTCGACGTGGCGATCCCGACGCGCTGCGCCGATGCGGGTGGCGCCATGGCGATGGCGGCAGGCTGATATTTCATGAAATCTTCCCCTGAACATCGCCACCTCAGGGCGAGATAAGTCTTATTTATTGAGTTTGTCATCTTAATTTTAAGTTAATTGCTATAACCCGTCAAGTCTAATTTTATGTTAAAAAACACTTAATCCCCGCGCCGAAATCTTACCCTAGAACCTCGTACCTTTGCAGGGCGAACCATGCTTCTTTTGCGTCCGCCTCGGTCTCGAACCAGTCGGCGCGGATCTGTTCGGAATGGCCGATACGGCCCCATTCCCGCACTAGGCTCCAAACCCAATCAACCTTTTGAAATCATAATGGCGGGCTGATTCACGCCATGCTGTTTGCTGCAGGAGGTGCTTCATGGCGTCAGGGTTTTGGCTCTCGGATCGAGCTTGCGCGGCGATTGAGCCGCTTTTGCCGAAGAACCAATCTAGAGCGCGGCGCGTGGATGACCGGCGGGTCATCAGTGGGATCATCCATCTGTTGCGGGCCAGGGGCCTCTGGAGGCGCAGTCTCAGGCCATCGGGCGCTCGCGTGGCGGTCCAACCACGAAAATCCACTCTCTGACGGATGGTTGCGGGCGCGTGTTGGCCCTCACCCTCAACTCAGGAAACCACGCCGACATTTCCCATGACCCTCCGCTCCTGGACAAATGCCCCGCGCCCGCCCGGCTCCTGGCCGACAAGGGCTAATATGCAAACGGCCTGCGACGGCGCTTTGCCGGGACACAAACAGAGGCGGTCACCCTCTCAACCCGATCCCGCAAGACGCCCATCCCCTACGATGCCACGGCCTATCGCGACAGAAATCTGATCGAACGGGCCTTCTGCCGCCTCAAGAACTGGAGACGCATCGCCACTCGCTACGACAAGCTCGCCATCGCAATCGCCGCAATCGTCATATGGTGAACCTAATTGAGTCTGGACCCTAGGCCACAGTCTCGCAAAACCAATGTCCGAAGAACCCACGGACAATCTCCATCCGATAGAAGCGGTGAGGGTTGGCGTCAGGCTCGGTCCGCGTCAGGTGCATGGCCCCTATCCCCAATTTCTATCTGCGATGTCCTGCTGTTCCTTGCCGACATCATCGGCGTAGATCGCCGTCGTGTTGAGCTGCCCGTATGGGAATCTACGCTCAGTCGCCTGCGCCGCTCGAAATCGTCGTTCCTCGCGCCGAGGTCCCGCGCAATCCCGAGGCCGAGGGTCGGTTCTTGGGCCTCTTCGGCGCCATCAATCAGCTCGACGGCTAGCGCGATTTTGCAGCCGGCGATTTGTGGCCAACCGGGTCGTCACTTTTTTCAGAGGTCAACACCTCGCCGACAATCTTCCCCTCCAATCGCTCAAGATCTTTCAACGCGTCCCGAACCCCAACTGCATCGTCTTCACTCGGCACATCGATTTCAAGAGCCTCCTGCCTCCCGAACTCCATCTCAAACTGCCGCCGATCGTCCGCAAGGACAGCCGCGCGACCGCGCCGAGGCGTTAGAGCCGGATCGGGTTCAATTGGTCCATTCCCTCCAGAGTCTGTTAGCCCCATCCTGGCCTCAAAGTCACGCTCTGTCAGACCTGACCCTCGCGGCGCTGTTGGCATCGCCTGAACACTAAGAGGCAGCGTACCCATCGGACCGACTGGCTCGGTTGGAAACGGTAACTCCCCTTCCTGCGCCGCGTGGATACCTTTGAAGAACGGATCCTCGTAGTAGACCACCCGCTTGGCGCGCACCGGCATCCGTGCATCGACGACAACGACGATCTCATCGAGCGGCAGTCGCCGCGCCTCGTCCTCCGGCAAGAGTGAGACCTCTTCGGTCCGCTCTGACTGACTTCTTCCCTCGAAGGGGTTCTTCCCAACCGCGCGGGAGCGCGTAACCACGGTCTTGGTGGTCTTGCCAACAGCCTTGCTTAGCTCTTCGACGGTCTTCTCGTCCGAAGGCGTAAGATAGAGCTTAATCCCGGCATTGCCCTGCAATGCCCGCCGCGTGTTCTCGCCGTAGATCTCATCGATGGCGGGAATGGTCTGAGTGACCACCGCGAGGTGCCCGCGGTAATGCCGCAGCACCTCGATGCTCTCGGCCACAATGGGCATTTTCCCGAGCCGGTTGAATTCGTCGAGCATGATCATGACCGGCCAGGGCTCATCGGGGCCGGGGTCTTTGTCCTGCAGCGCCGAGAGAAGGTCTGAGAAGAAGAGCCGGATCAGCGGCGCGAGAGGTTTCACCATGATGGGTTGGACGACGAGATAGACGCTGAACGGCTTCTTGCGGATCGTGCTGAAATCGAAATCCGACACTGCTGTTGCATCATCAATCGCCGGGTTCTGCCACTGATCGAGACCTGAGGTCATCAGGAGTGAAACATACGAGGTCAGGGTGTCGTTGTTGGTCGAGGCCAGCCGCGTGAAGATCAGCCTTGCGGACGCGTTGTTCACCTCATGGGACCGCGCCAGATACTCCTTCTGTTTGTTCCCGCCAGAGGCGGCGATGCGGTAAATCTCGCCAAGCGTCGGCCGACGGCGCTGGAAAGCCAGTAGTCCGGCGGCGACGAAGAGATCGATCCCGCCCTTCAAAAGACCTTGCACGCGGTCATTGTCGTTCTGCAGGAACAGCGTCGCCAAGAGCTGCAGTTCCATCTGCTGGCGGGCTGGGTCTTGGAGCTCATAGATCCTGAGCAGCGGGTTGTAGCGATGCGTGCGCTTGTCGTCCCAATCCGTCGGGGCGAACCGATAGACCGTATCGCCTTGGGCGGCCCGATGCCTTGCCGACGCCTCGAAACACTCACCCTTCACATCGAGCACGACCGCCGATCCCTGCCAGGTCAACAGGTTCGGAATGACGAAGCCGGTGGTCTTGCCGCGCCCGGTCGGCGCTACGATCAACGCATGGGGAAAGGTCTTGGAACAGAGGAACGGTGCACGCGAGCTTGGCTTTCCAAGCTTGCCGATCACAAAGCCCGTGCCCGGCTTTCCGAAGAAGCCGTTCTTCTTCATCTCCCGGCGGGTCTGCCAGTGGGTGTAACCGAAGCGCGTGAGCGCGGAGCCTGACATCGCGAGGCTCATCATGAGGCCCACCACCCCAGCCGCACCCATGATAAGATTGATCAGGCGAAAATCACCGGGACGCACAGCACCAATGGCCCGGTAGTTCTGTGCGATGTAGAAAAAGTCTATCTCGGCCTTGAACCCCAAATCGCGGAAGGTCAGCACTGCCGAGGCGATCACATACCCAATGGCTATGGCCACCAGCGTGACCAGCACCACGCCGAGAGCGAGTCGGCCCTTTCCCATCCCTCCCATCAATGGGTCTCCCCGCGCTCGCTCTCTCCATCGACCAGATCGGCGCGATGGAGCTCGTATTCCCGGTCGGCAATCTCCTCCACCACGGCGCGGGTCGCCTCGCTATTGGCGGTGGCTTCATCCGATTGCAGATAGGTCTTGGCCGCATAGAGCCGGTCGAGACGGTCCCCGATCTGGTTTTTCAGCACGTCCACGTCCCCGTCTCGCAACCGCTCGATCTGGCCGTCATCAAGCTCCCGCTCGACGGCGTCGCGATAGGCCAGGCGCTGACCGTCATCCTGGAACGGCGAGTGCAGGTTGCCGGCCCGCTCGTGGTCGACAACACGCCGGAGATCGGCATCGGCAATCGGCGCAGGTTCAGCGGCTTGAGTTTCGCGCGCATCGCCAAGCCGTTCCTCGCGCAGATCGAGCGGTGTCTCCCGCAACTCGTTTTCACGGCGGACCTGGTTGATGGCCTCGGTGTCGCGCGCCTCGGCAACGGCCGCATAGGTCGCGCCAAGCCCGCGCGCGAGATGGGCTGGCATGTCGGGATACCGTGCGCGGAAATCCTCCGAGAAGGCATCCGCAACTGGTGTCCGAAAGTCTCTCGCCTCCATGAGCCGGTCGACCTCGCGGGTGATCTCCCGGGCCCGGGCATCGTCTGTGATGTGCTCCCGGTAGGGTTCCGACCGGTCGATCACGTCGCCGGGCCGTGCGAGAAGTTCCGGATGCGCAGTCAGGTAGCGCCGTTGCTCATCTTCGATGCGCCGCTCCGCCCGGTCGGCAACCTGCCACTCCCGATCCTCGATCTGCTGGTCGGTCAGGCCTTCCGAGCGCATGTCCTGACGGACAGCGCGCTCAATGGTTTCAGCCGCCTCGGAATGATAGTGAAACCGCTCGGTCGCGGCGCGCTCTTCCACGATGCCGTCTTCACGCAAGACCCTTGACCGCTCCAGCGCGACACCGAGCTGGACATGGGCCCGGTTGAGGGTCTCGCGCGCCGTCTCCAAGTCTGCGCGGCGCTCGAGATTGAGGCCATCCTTCTCGGCCACCCTTGCCAGATCGTCCGCGATCCACTGACGCTCCAGCGCGGCGTTTTGTGCTCCGGTCTCCATTCTGGCCACGACAACGGAGGAACTGATCCCCGTCCCACGCAGTGCGGTATCGACCTGCGCCCGCACCTCCGGGTCCTGCAGCCGCTCCAGCTGATCCCGGTCGATATTAACCTCGGAATAGACCCCGCCATCCGAGGGCTTCTCGGTGAGGGTCACGGAGCGGAGCCCCAAGGGCTGCATGTGCGCGAGCCGTGACTGAATCTCGTTGAGGCTGCGCTCCAGCCGTGGCCGCTCGGCCTCAGGCTTCTCGGCAATCATGCCCTGAACGCGCGCGACCTGGTCGGCGTAGCGGGCGCGCAAATCTTCGAATGATTGTTCCTCTGCCATATAGACGCCTCCTTCAGAGATAAGCTTGCCGCCCTTGGCCAAAAGCTCTCCGGACCGGAAGAGCGCATTGGCGATGTCCTCGCGATTGTCCGCGGAGGCCTCGGCGGCAAGGGAGTGATAAATGATCCGGGTGTTGGCGATCTCATCGAGGGCGCGGTCGAGATCCGCCCCGACCCGTGGCCGCGGCTCCGCTGTCCGCCCCTCTTCCTTCGCGGCATAAACTTCCCGGGTGCGGGGCGGATAGTGCACAACACCCCGATCCAGCCGTCGCGTCGCCTCCAGACGCACCCCGAACTTCTCAGCCTCCTCGACCATGGCGAGGCGGAAATCGTCGTAGTTAAACCGGTGGTCGCGCCCCAGAAAGAAGAACTCACCCTCCTGGGAACGGCGGTTCAATACTATATGAGCGTGGGGATGATCACGGTCCTCGTGGACCGCAATGATGTAATCGAAATGCCCCTCATCCGTCTGAAAGAACCGCTCCGCCACATTGGCAGTGATGTCGCGCACATCCTCGCCCTTTGTGCCGATCGGGTAGGACATGAGCATATGAGTTGTCTGCCCGAGCTTGGGCTTGAACCCCGCGCTCCAACGCTTGGAGAAGCGCTCTGTCAGGTCCTTGATCTCGGATGCCTCGAGCTTTGTTTTCCCGTCCAGGAACCCGCTGGAATCCACGATATGCGAGGACTTCGTGGTCAGGTAATCGAGCTGGTTTGCAAGCTGGGATTTCGTATGCGTTCCCCCACCCCGGATCGCCTTGAAGACCGCCGCACGATGCCCTGCGGCGGCTCTAACCAGCTGCTTCTGCCGGGCCGCCTGCAACCCTTGCATGGAGCCCCGGATGCGGCTCCAGCCATCCCGGAAGACCTCACCGGTGACGTCATGGACGGCATCATTCAGCCGCATGGGCAAACTCCCTCAGAGCAGCCGTGGCGGTAAGCTGCATGGCGTCCCGGCGGCGGCGCAAAAGCAAGTCGATCTCGTCAGCGGAATCAAGCATGAACCGCGCTAACCCGCGTATCTGTGCAAGGCGCAATTCGGAGAACACGGTACCAGCTTCGCCCTCACGCCCCTGCCCCATTTGGTTGCCCTTGGTCATTTGCTTGGCGATCTGAACGACGCCGTTGCCTACCTCATGTAGAGAGGTCCTGTAGCGCGCCATCTCAGCGGCCAATTGGGCGTCCGGAACGAAGGTTCCACCCGCCGCCTGGATAAGCCGTCTCAGCCCCTCTGTGCGGGTCTCAATCCCCGCTGCGGCCAGGACCTCATCCAGCGCCTCAAGTTCTTCAGGGGTCAGCTTCACGCTCACGGCAGAGGTCGCCACGGCTGCATCCCGCTGGCGTTCTTCGTCCGCCTTCAACGTGTACTGGATGGCCCGCGGCGTGACCCCGAACCGCTCAGCGAGCTCCGAAGTCCCTACACCTTCTCCGGCCTCACGAACAATCTCCGCCCGTTCCGCGTCTGTCAGTCTCTTGGTCCGGGTCATGCGAAGAAAGCCCCCCTATTTCCTGCCACCTTCCATCAAGGCTGCCCCTACCTTACGATAATATACCTAGCTGTCAATTATATACTTACGTCGCATTCAGGCTCAGGCAGCCTTGGTGTCCGCTTCACGCCGCGGCCCGCAGGGACGCGGCTCTGCCGCTCTCACCACCGGGCGACCCACCTGTCCAATGGGTCCCCTTCCCCAAAACCGCCCGAAGGTCTGGCCGAACACGCATGTGTTCGGACGGAACCGCGGGCGGGC
>TARA_R110002072_G_scaffold28235_9_pt1 | contig 12824 bp, 8 predicted proteins | sample TARA_R110002072 | Tara Oceans TARA_R110002072 (sample SAMEA4397118) | marine metagenome | biome: Polar Biome; feature: [SRF] surface water layer (ENVO:00010504); material: water (ENVO:00002006), including particulate matter (ENVO:01000060) such as... | depth 5 m | reverse complement strand
GGATATTCTGCAGGCCGAATTGGAATCCGCCGAAACCGACGCGGATACGGCCAAGGACAAGCCGAAGAAAAAGGCTACCGCGAAAAAGCCCGCCGCGAAAAAAGCGCCGGCCAAAAAGTCGGCTGCGAAAAAGGCCGCCGCCAAAGACGGTGACAAAGACGGTGACGACGCGGCTGAATAACCACGTTGCGCAACAGGCCTCTTGGCAAGGCAAGCACGGCGTCCCTGTGCGGGGCGACGGAACAAGGGTCGGCGATTCGCCGACCCTTTTGCTTTTCCGCATTTTTGCGGCGGATTTTTTCTTGGCGGCCGTCGAATCGACCCAGACGACATCACCGCGTCGGTCTATTGGACCGTGAATCCGCCTCTTATCAGTTTATTAGAGGGTGATTCACGATCAAGACGACGCGCTATGCGCTTTCGTCTTGATCGATCACACTCTAAGGACTAGCGCCGAGTTATCGCCCGGTTTGCCGTCCATTCGACCGGCTTTCTGGCCGACCCGGCACAGGAAAATCGCGTTGGGGTTTGACCTCTCCGGGAATTCACAGGAAGCTGTGCGCCGCATGAGGGGGCAATGCCCTTTTTCGAAACAACAAAGGCGTTCCAGGAACCTCGGGTTTCTGGGAACGCCTGCCGAGAAAATCGATCGAGCGTAACGGGAGCCGAAGCACAATGGACGCCACTGAAATCTACATGAACACGCTGGTGCCGATGGTGGTCGAACAGACCAACCGTGGTGAACGGGCTTTTGATATCTACTCCCGCCTGCTGAAGGAGCGGATCATCTTTCTCACCGGTCCCATCCATGACGGGGTGGCCAGCCTGGTCTGCGCCCAGCTTCTGTTCTTGGAATCCGACAACCCGTCGAAAGATATTTCGCTCTACATCAATTCGCCCGGCGGGGTGGTGACGGCCGGTTTGGCGATGTACGATACGATGCAGTACATCAAGTCACCGGTGTCGACCGTGTGCATTGGCCAGGCCGCTTCGGCGGGGTCCTTGCTGTTGATGGCCGGGGCCGCCGGTAAGCGTTATACCTTGCCCAACTCCAAGATCATGGTGCACCAGCCTTCCGGCGGCTTCCAGGGTCAGGCCACGGATATCGAAATCCACGCGCGTGAAATCATCAAGACCCGGCAACGGCTCAACGAACTTTACGTCCGCCATTCGGGACGGCAGCTGAAAGAGATCGAAGCGGCGATGGAGCGGGACACCTTCATGACCGCGTCGGAAGCCAAGGATTTCGGATTGGTGGACGCGGTTGTCGAAAACCGTCCGGTCACCGAGGGCGCCGAAGACAAGGACGGCGGCGCGTCGTCCTGATCGCCGCGCCCGGGTTCAGGTGACGCCCAGCACGGCAAAAAGCTGTCGCGTCACCTGATTTTTCCCAGGCCGAGGTGGAAAACAGGTCAAGTATTCTCACCCACTTTGCCATTGTGAAGTCGGGTTGCCTCTGCCTAACATACACAGTTGAAGATAGAGCCGAAGCGAGAGCAATGACAAAGTCGAGCAGTAGCGATTCAAAAAATACCCTCTATTGCTCCTTTTGCGGCAAAAGCCAGCATGAGGTGCGTAAACTCATTGCGGGACCCACGGTCTTCATCTGCGACGAGTGCGTAGAGCTCTGCATGGATATTATCCGTGAAGAGCACAAGACCACGTTGGTGAAATCGCGAGACGGGGTTCCCACGCCAGCCGACATTTGCAACGTTCTGGACGACTATGTGATTGGTCAGGTCCATGCCAAGCGGGTGCTTTCGGTCGCCGTTCACAATCACTACAAACGTTTGGCGCACGGCCAAAAGAACAACGACGTTGAGTTGGCCAAGTCCAACATTCTACTGGTCGGCCCGACGGGCTGCGGCAAGACGCTGTTGGCGCAAACGCTGGCGCGGATCCTTGATGTGCCCTTTACCATGGCCGACGCGACCACGCTGACCGAGGCGGGTTATGTCGGCGAGGATGTGGAAAACATCATCCTCAAGCTGTTGCAGTCCGCCGATTACAATGTCGAACGCGCCCAGCGCGGGATCGTCTATATCGACGAGGTCGATAAGATTTCCCGCAAGTCTGACAACCCCTCCATTACCCGCGATGTCTCAGGCGAGGGGGTGCAGCAGGCGTTGCTGAAGATCATGGAAGGCACGGTGGCCTCGGTGCCGCCGCAAGGGGGGCGCAAGCATCCCCAGCAGGAATTCCTGCAGGTCGACACCACCAACATCCTGTTCATCTGCGGCGGCGCTTTCGCCGGTCTGGAAAAGATCATTTCCAGTCGTGGCAAAGGCTCTTCCATCGGTTTCGGCGCTGATGTGCAAGGCCCGGAAGAACGTCAGACCGGCGAGATCCTCCAAGGCGTGGAGCCGGAAGACCTGCTGAAGTTCGGGCTGATTCCCGAGTTCGTTGGGCGTCTGCCGGTGGTGGCGACGTTGGAAGATCTCGATACCGACGCGCTGATTCAAATCCTCACCGAACCAAAGAACGCCCTGGTGAAGCAGTATCAGCGGCTGTTTGAAATGGAAGAAGTGACGCTGCAATTCACCGACGATGCGTTGCGGGCCATCGCGGAAAAGGCGATTGAACGAAAGACGGGTGCGCGTGGTCTGCGTTCAATCCTTGAGAATATACTTCTGGATCCTATGTATGATCTTCCAGGATTGGATGACGTGGAAGAAATCGTCATCAATGGCGAAGTTTTGGATGGCCGTGGGAAACCGCTGTATATCTATTCCGATCGTCGTGACGAAGTTGAATCGAGCGCCTAACTTTAGGCCATACACTACATTGTCGGCAGTTTCAGGCTCGAAGTGGCAGTGGCGGTTGGCTTTGTAATGTCCGTTAACGAGCGGGGGGCGTTGCCGCATAGGTTCTCTTCTTCAGAGGATTTGGGACGGTCCCCCCGTGAGCAGGTAGAGGTCACATGCTCGAACTTTCAAAAGGTACTCTTTTTCCAGTTTTGCCGCTGCGGGACATCGTTGTCTTTCCGCATATGATCGTGCCGCTGTTTGTCGGTCGCGAAAAATCAGTTCGGGCGCTGGAAGACGTGATGAAGGATGACAAGCAGATTCTGCTGGTCACCCAAAAGAACGCCGCGCAGGACGACCCCAATCCCGCCGATATCTACTCGGTTGGGACGGTCGGGACGGTGCTGCAACTGCTCAAGTTGCCTGACGGCACCGTCAAGGTTTTGGTCGAGGGCGGTCAGCGCGCGACCATCACCCAATTTTCGGAAAACGACACGTTTTTCGAAGCCTATGCCGATCTGATCGAGGAAGAAGACGCCGACATCAAGGAAATCGATGCGCTCAGCCGCACGGTGGTGTCGCAATTCGAACAGTACATCAAGCTGAACAAGAAGATTCCGCCAGAGGTCTTGGTTTCCATCAACCAGATCGACGATCCCAGCAAGCTGGCCGATACGGTGGCGTCGCACCTCTCGCTTAAGATCGCCGAGAAGCAGGACCTGTTGGAGGCCCGCTCCATCCCCGCGCGGCTGGAAAAGGTCTACGGCCTGATGGAAGGCGAGATTGGTGTTCTTCAGGTTGAAAAGCGCATCCGCAACCGCGTCAAGCGGCAGATGGAAAAAACGCAGCGCGAGTACTACCTGAACGAACAGCTCAAGGCGATCCAAAAGGAATTGGGCGAGGGCGAGGACGGCCGGGACGAAATGGCCGAGTTGGAAGAGTCGGTCGCCAAGACCAAGCTGTCGAAGGAAGCCCGCGAAAAGGCCGTGGCCGAGCTGAAAAAGCTGCGCAACATGAGCCCCATGTCGGCGGAAGCGACGGTGGTGCGCAACTACCTGGACTGGCTTGTCGGCATTCCCTGGAAAAAGCGGTCGCGGGCCAAGATCGATCTGAAACGCGCCGAGGAGATCCTCGACCAGGACCACTATGGTCTGGCAAAGGTCAAAGAGCGGATTCTGGAATACCTGGCCGTGCAGCAGCGCATGAAAAAGGTCAAGGGTCCGATCCTCTGTTTGGTCGGCCCGCCCGGCGTTGGTAAAACATCGCTGGGCAAGTCGGTGGCGCGCTCCACCGGCAGAAACTTTGTCCGGATCAGCCTGGGGGGCGTGCGTGACGAAGCGGAAATCCGCGGCCACCGGCGCACCTACATCGGCTCCATGCCGGGTAAGATTATCCAGGGCATGAAAAAGGCCAAGTCCTCCAATCCGCTGTTCTTGTTGGATGAAATCGACAAACTGGGCGCCGACTGGCGGGGCGATCCCTCTTCGGCGCTGCTGGAGGTCCTGGATCCCGAGCAGAACAACACCTTCAACGATCACTACCTGGAGGTGGATTACGACCTTTCCGATGTGATGTTTCTCACCACGGCCAATACGCTGCGCATGCCGCAGCCGCTGCTGGACCGGATGGAGGTCATTCGCATTCCCGGTTATACCGAGGACGAAAAGGTTGAAATCAGCCGCCGTCACCTGCTGCCCAAGCAGACGGAGTTGCATGGCCTCAAGGACAACGAGTGGGAGATTTCGGTCTCGGCGCTTCGCGATCTGATTCGCTACTACACCAGAGAAGCCGGCGTGCGGAACTTGGAACGCGAGTTGGCCCGTTTGCTGCGTAAGGCGGTGAAGGACATCGCCATGGAAAGCCTGGAGAAAATCAGCGTTACGTCAAAGAACCTGGAAAGCTATGCCGGCGTGAAGAAATTCAGCTATGGCATTGCCGAGAAGGAAGACCTGATTGGCGTGGTGACCGGGCTGGCCTGGACCGAAGTGGGTGGCGAACTGCTGCAGATCGAATCGGTTACCGTTCGCGGCAAGGGCAAGGTCTCGACCACGGGCAAGCTGGGCGAGGTGATGAAGGAGTCCATCCATGCGGCGGAATCCTACGTCAAGAGCCGGGCCGTGGACTTCGGCATCAAGCCGACCTTGTTCGAGAAAAAGGATATCCATGTCCACGTGCCGGAAGGCGCAACACCGAAAGATGGGCCCTCGGCCGGTGTGGGGATGGTGACGTCGATTGTGTCTGTTCTGACCGGCATTCCGGTGCGCAGAGATGTGGCCATGACCGGCGAAATCACGTTGCGCGGTCGGATCTTGCCGATTGGCGGATTGAAGGAAAAGTTGTTGGCGGCGCTGCGCGGCGAGATCAAGACCGTTCTCATTCCCAAGGAAAACGAGAAAGATCTGGCGGATATCCCCGACAACGTGAAGAACGAGTTGGAGATCATTCCCTGCACCATCATTGATGAAGTGCTGGAGCGGGCTTTGGTGAAACCGCCGACTCCAATCGAGTGGGTGGAGCCGGAAGAGGTCGATTCGGTGTCGGCGGCGAAAACCGGTGGACAGCCCAATGAGATAGTGACCCATTAAGATCACACTTTTCGATTCGCATAGGAGAAAGAGGGGCTTTTGGGCCCCTCTTTTTCTTTAAAATGGCGCTTTTCTGCGCTTTTTAGCGCCTTTGCACATTGACGTCTCTCACAAGGCACGGTTAGACTCGCCCACACTTCACAGCGGTTTTTCCGTATTTTCAACCCGACGACCGAAGGGGGGTTTAAGCGTGAATAAAAATGATCTCGTGGCCACAGTGGCTGAAAGCTCAGATTTATCAAAAGCCGACAGCACGAAGGCTGTCGACGCTGTTTTCGAAGCCATCACTGGTGCTCTTAAAGGGGGTGATGAGGTTCGTCTCGTTGGTTTCGGAACTTTTTCCGTTGCTCAGCGCGCCGCATCCGAGGGCCGCAACCCACGTACCGGTGATAAAATCCAGATTCCTGCATCCAAGCAGCCTAAGTTCAAGGCTGGCAAGGGTCTCAAAGACTCCGTCAATTCCTAAAACGGGCCAGTCAGCCCATTTTTTTGCGAAAAAATCGGCTGGGCGCGGCCTTCAGGTCGCTCCAGCCGATTTCTTTTTGTCTTTACCGCAAAGAGATTTGACAAAGCTTTGTCGACGCGGTCTATAGGCGCCGTGGCTCACCGGGCGTCGTTAAGCGCCGGAAAGACACGGGGCACAGGCGGCGTCAGCCGCTGCTTATTTGGCAAGGCGTCGGGGCGCCAGCGCGATCTGGATTGGCTGGATCGACGTGACCCCGACATCGACTTTAGAGCGTGATAACAATCCGATTGCCGTCACACCGCGGCAAATCGGTTTGAAGGGAGCGGGCGGTTAGCTCAGCTGGGAGAGCATCTCGTTTACACCGAGAGGGTCGGCGGTTCGATCCCGTCACCGCCCACCATCCTTCCTTCTTGTTGTTCCGCCAACCTTGCCCTTGCCAAAAGGCTCCGCACGGCTTGTCGCCGGCGGGGCTTTTTTTATTGGCGCGCCGCGCCATTTCGGCGATCTGGCGCGGATCCGGCCCTCCATTTACGACATCATTGCCGTCTTGCGGGTCGTTTTTTGAAATATATGAATAGCCATTAAGCAATATTGGCCGATTTATATAAATTTACGGCGTTATCTGTCATGCTTGTTGCGCTTTTCCGACGCACTTAGGGGCAAGAGCATCATCCTTGGAGTAGAACGCATGAATCGTGAGGTCATTATCACCTGTGCCATTACCGGCGCCGGTGACACCGTTGACAAACACCCCGCCATTCCCGTGACCCCAAGCCAAATCGCCGAGGCCTGTTTCGAGGCCGAAGCCGCCGGGGCGGCCGTGGTTCACTGTCACGTGCGTGATCCGGAGACCGGCAAGGGCAGCCGCGACCTGGCCCTCTATGGCGAGGTGATGGAACGGCTGCGCGCCGGCGGCTGCAAGGCGATCATCAACTTGACCGCGGGCATGGGTGGTGACCTTTACGTCAATGACGACGATCCAACGAAAATGGACCCCGGCAGCGACATGGTCAACGCCACCGAGCGCTTGGCCCACGTCGAGGCGCTGAAACCTGAAATTTGCACCCTGGACTGCGGCTCGCTGAATTTCGGCGACGGCAATTCTGTGGTCATTCAAACGCCCAATATGCTGCGCGCCATGGCCAAGCGGATCCAGGAGCTGGGCGTGAAGCCGGAGATGGAGATATTCGACAGTGGCAACCTTTGGTTCGCCGCGCAGTTGGTCTCCGAAGGTTTGATCGAATCGCCGCCGTTGTTTCAACTTTGCCTGGGTATTCCCTGGGGCGCGCCGGCAACGCCGCAAACCATGGCCTTGATGGCCAGCCAGATGCCGGCGGGCGCGGTCTGGGCCGGATTTGGCATCGGGGCCATGCAGATGCCGATGGTGGCCCAGGCCATGCTGCTGGGCGGCAACGTGCGGGTCGGGCTGGAGGATAATCTCTATCTGGAGCGCGGCGTCTACGCCTCCAACGGCACCCTGGTGGAAAAGGCCGTTCGGATCATCAATGAATTGGGCGGACGCGCCCTGACCCCCGACCAGGCCCGTGTGAAACTCGGGCTGAAGAATTAAGGCGACTTCCCATGGCTTTTGTCAGCGCTATCAAGAAAGTTGCGATTGTCGGCACCGGCGTCATCGGCGCGGGCTGGGCGGCCCGATGCCTTGCCCATGGTCTCGACGTGGTTGCGTGGGACCCGGCGCCGGGCGCCGAAGCCCGGTTGCGGGCGGCGGTGGCCAACGCTTGGCCCGCCCTGCAGCGGGTTGGGCTGTGGCCGGGCGCGTCGCTGGCGCGCTTGAGCTTCGTGTCAGATCTCGCCCTCGCCGTAAAAGACGCTGATTTTGTTCAGGAAAATGCCCCGGAACGTGAAGATCTCAAGCGGCAACTGCACCGTGACATCGATCAGGCGGTGCGCCCGGACGTTATCGTCGCCTCCTCGTCCTCCGGGCTGTTGCCCACGGCCATTCAGCAGGATTGCCGCCATCCGGAACGGGTTATCATCGGCCATCCCTTCAATCCGGTTTATCTGCTGCCCCTGGTGGAGCTGGTGGCCGGCCAGCAGACCGACGACGGCGCCATTGCCCTGGCCAGTGATTTTTATCGCACCATCGGCATGAAACCGCTGAAGGTGCGAAAAGAGATTGAGGGCTATCTGTCCGACCGGCTGCAGGAAGCGCTGTGGCGGGAAGTTCTTCATCTGGTCAACGATGATATCGCCGACACCGGCGAGCTTGACGACGCGATTATCTATGGTCCCGGCCTGCGGTGGGCCTTGATGGGCACCAACATGACCTTCCACCTGGCCGGCGGCGATTCCGGAATGCGCCACATGCTGGAGCAGTTCGGGCCGGCGCTGAAGCTGCCCTGGACGAAGCTGGAAGCGCCGGAGTTGACCGACAGCCTGATCGACAAGATGGTCGACGGTACGCAAAAGCAAGCCGCCGGCCGCAGCGTTAAGGAATTGGAGCAGCTGCGGGACAATTGCCTGATTTCCGTCATGCAGGCGCTGCGTCAGTTCCAGCATGGCGCCGGTCAGGTGTTGGCCGAGGATGAAGCCGGACGCTACACCTCGCGCCGGCAACCCCGCTGGACCGCCGGAACCGAAATCGGCACGCCGCTGAAGCTCTATGATTGCGACGTGCAGATGTCTTGGCTCGACTACAACGGCCACATGACCGAGGCGAGCTACCTCACCGCCTTCGGCGACGCCACCGACGCGCTGTTCCGCTTTATCGGCGATGACGAGGCCTACCGAGCGTCGGGCTATTCCTTCTACACCGTCGAGACCCACATCAATAACTATCAAGAAGTGAGGGGCGGCGAGCCCTTGGTCTTCACCACGCAGCTGCTCGGTGTCGATGACAAGCGGCTGTATTTTTACCATGAGATGTTCCACGGCCGCGACGGCACCCGCCTTGCCTCCACCGAGCAGTTGTTGCTGCACGTTGATATGGCGGCGTCGAAAGCCTGCCCGATTGAGCCGCAGGTTAAGGCCGCGCTCGATGCGATCTGGGACGTTCACCGGGATTTGCCACGCCCCGATGGGGCCGGGCGGACGATGGCGGTGAAGGGCGCGAAGGCGCTGGCCTGAGTCGGTCCAATCTTTTCTACAGCAGAAAAAACCAAGGCCGAAAGAAGGAAGCGCCAGGATGCTGTCAGGAATGCGGGTTTTGATTACCGCCGGCGCGGCCGGGATCGGACGGGTTTTCGCCGAGACCTTTCAGGCCGCCGGCGCAAGGGTCGTAATCTGCGACCTGGATGACGCGGCGCTTCAGGCGTTCGGGCAAGAGTTTCCCGAAGTGCTGGCGCGGCCCGCCGATGTGTCGTCGGAACGCCAGGTGGATCAACTGTTCGCCGAGGTCGAAGACCACCTGGGTGGCCTGGATATTCTGATCAACAACGCCGGAATCGCCGGCCCCTCGGGTTTGGTGGAGGAATTGGATCTGGCCGGGTGGCAGCGCTGTCTTGCGGTCAACCTGGACGGCGCCTTTCTTTGCGCCCGGCGCGCGGTGCCGCTGTTGCGGGCCGCCGGTGGCGGGTCGATTGTCAATCTTTCCTCCACCGCCGGACTGTTTGGCTACCCCTACCGCAGCCCCTATGCGGCCGCCAAATGGGCGGTGGTCGGTTTCACCAAAACCCTGGCGATGGAACTGGGGGAGGCGGGGATCCGGGTTAACGCCCTCTGTCCAGGTCCGGTCAGCGGCGCGCGCATGACCCGGGTGATTGCCGCCGAAGCGGCGGTGCGCGGCATCGCGGAATCGGACATGGAGGCAATCTATGCCTCTCAGGTGTCCCTGCGGCGCTTCGTGACGCCGCAAGAGGTTGCGCAAGCAGCGCTTTTCCTTTGCTCGCCGGCGGGCGCGGCGATCTCAGGACAGGCCCTGCCGGTGGACGGTCATACGGAAAAGCTGGTCCCCTAGCGTGTAGCGGCTGCCGTCGTCAATTACCCGCGCGCGGGTTGCTAAGAGCCGGTACAGCCACGAGACGGGCCAAGCGGCCCGGCAGGCGTCGTCAACAAGGCGGCGCCAACAGTCAACAAGCTGAAGCAAGGTAAGGCGCGAACATGGATTTTTCCCTCTCAAGCGAACAGCAAATGGTGGTCGATACGGTGCGCTCCTTCGTTGAGAAGGAGCTCTATCCCCACGAGGATGAGGTCGAACGAACCAACGCGGTGCGGCCGGACCTGGTGCGGGAAATCAAGAAAAAAGCCATCGACAACGGTCTGTATGCCGCCAACATGCCCGAGGAACTGGGCGGCGGCGGTTTGGACACGGTGACGGTGTCCCTGATGGAAATGGAACTCGGTCGCGCCAACTTTGCCCTGCAGTATCTGGTGGCGCGCCCCTCCAACATCTTGCGGGCCTGCGCCGGCGATCAGGTGGAAAACTACCTCCTGCCCACCATTCGCGGCGACTTGACCGAGTGCCTGGCAATGACCGAACCGAACGCCGGCTCCGATCTGCGCTCGATGAAGACCAAGGCGGTTAAGGACGGCGAGCACTATGTCATCAATGGCACAAAACACTTCATCAGCCACGCCGAACTGGCGGATTATGTGGTGTTGTTTGCGGCCACCGGCGAAGAGGAGGGGCCGCGCGGGACCCGACAAAAGATCACGTCGTTCCTGATCGACAAGGCCACGCCGGGCTATGAAATCGCCAAGGGCTACAACTCGGTCTCACATCGGGGCTATCACAACAACGTGCTGAATTTCGACAATTGCCGGGTTCATCAATCCCAGGTGCTGGGCACCGCGGATCGGGGCTTCGATGTCGCCAATGAATGGCTGGGGGCGACCCGGGTTCAGGTGGCCGCCATGTGTCTGGGGCGGGCCCGTCGCGCCATGGAGCTGGCGACCGAATGGGCGGCGCAACGCAAGCAGTTCGGCCAGCAAATCGGCAAGTTCCAAGGCATCTCCTTCAAGCTGGCGGACATGGCGACGGAAATCAAAGCCGCCGAGTTGCTGACCTTGATGGCGGCGTCGAAGTACGACCAGGGCGCGATGACCGACAGCGACGCGGCCATGGCCAAGCTCTACGCCACCGAAGCTCTCGGCCGGGCCGCCGATGAGGCGATCCAGATCTACGGCGGAATGGGCTTGATGGATGAAATGCCGCTGGAGCGGATCTGGCGGGACGCCCGTGTCGAGCGAATCTGGGAAGGCACCAGTGAGATCCAACGCCATATCATTTCTCGCGCCATGCTGCGCCCTCTTGGTGGTTGAGGCGACAAGCGGTGAGCAGTTTGCCAACAGATAAAGATCTTCCCCGTCAAGCCGACGCCGAGACGCGCGCGCCGGCCGACAGACGTCACGCCAACCTCAAGCGCCTCATGACCCCCCGGCACATCGCGGTGATTGGCGGTCATGAGGCCGAGGAGGTGATCCGGCAATGCGCGAAGAATGGCTTTGCCGGACCGATCTGGCCGGTCAATCCACGTCGCGACAACTTGGCTGGCCTGACGACCTTTGCTTCGGTGGCCGATTTGCCGACCGCGCCCGATGCGGTCTTTCTGGCCATCCCCAGGGAAGCGGCCATTGTCGTCACGCGCCAGTTGGCGGCGCGGGGGGCGGGAGGCGTGGTCTGTTACGCCTCCGGCTTCGCCGAAGCCGGGCCGGACGGCAAGGCACTGCAGGATCAACTGCTGGAAGCCGCGGGCGAGATGGCGCTGATCGGGCCCAATTGCTATGGCCTGCTGGACTACTTGGACGGCGCGGCGCTCTGGCCGGATCAACATGGCGGCAAACGGGTCGAGTCCGGTGTTGCCTTGATCACCCAGTCCGGCAACATCGGCATCAGCCTGACCATGCAGGAGCGCTCCCTGCCGCTGGCCTACATGATCGCTGTGGGAAACAAGGCGGCGCTGGACCTTCACGATTACATCACCGTGTTGGTGGAAGATCCCAGGGTGCGGGCGATTGGGCTGCACATCGAGGGGCTGGATGACGTCTCGGCTTTTTCAGCCGCCGCCGAGCTGGCCCTGAAAAAGGGTGTGCCAATCGTGGCGATCAAGGCGGGGCGTTCAGAATTGGGGGCGCAGGCGACTCTCAGCCACACCTCTTCGCTGGCCGGGTCCGACCAACTTTACGACGCGTTTTTTGACCGGCTGGGGGTGGTGCGGGTCGACACGCTGCCGCAATTCATCGAAACCCTGAAGCTGTTGGATGTGGTCGGCCCGCTGGCGGGCAATCGCATTGCCACCATCAGCTGCTCGGGTGGCGAAGCCGCCCTCTGCGCCGACCTGGCCGAGGCCGCGAACTTGGCCATGCCCCAACCCGGCGCGGCGGAACGCGCCGTCCTGACGGACATTCTCGGTCCCTTGGTTGCGGTGTCCAATCCGCTTGACTACCACACCTTCATTTGGGGCGACCTGGACAAGCAAAGTCGCTGTTTTACCGCCATGCTTTCGGGTCCCTATGACGCGGTGGTCAAGGTGTTGGACTTTCCCAAGCCGGGGCTTTGCGCCACCGAACTTTGGGACCTGACCCTGGAAGCCCTGGTGATCGCCAAGCAAAAGACCGGGCGGAAGACCCTGATCGCCGCATCGCTGCCGGAAAACCTGCCTTTGCATGCGCGTGAGCGGGCGTTGGAGGCCGGAATCGCGCCCATGCAGGGGCTGGGAGAAGCCATGCAGGCCCTGCGCGCCGCAGCCTGGATAGGCCGGCGCCGGCAAGAAGCCCGCGGGCAGGATATTCGTTTGCCCCGGGTCACCGGCACGTCGGGCGAGATCAAGAACTATGACGAGGTGAGCAGCAAAGCGCTGTTGGCGGCGGAAGGCTTGCCGGTTCCGGCGGGCGCGCTGGTGCGCAAAGCCGATCTGCCGTCCAAGCTGGCGACTCTCTCCTTTCCCTTGGTGCTGAAGGCCGCCGCCGCCGACCTGTTGCACAAAAGCGATCAAGGCGGGGTGGCGCTCAACTTGCGCTCGCCCGAGTCGGTGATGGCCGCGGTGGAGCGCATGGCCGGACTATCCGAGCGGTTCCTGCTGGAAACCATGGTGCAGGACGGCCTGGCGGAGTTGATCGTCGGGATCAAGC
>TARA_R110002072_G_scaffold100546_1_pt1 | contig 12828 bp, 9 predicted proteins | sample TARA_R110002072 | Tara Oceans TARA_R110002072 (sample SAMEA4397118) | marine metagenome | biome: Polar Biome; feature: [SRF] surface water layer (ENVO:00010504); material: water (ENVO:00002006), including particulate matter (ENVO:01000060) such as... | depth 5 m | reverse complement strand
ACCATTTTGTCGAAGGCGCTGGTCGCGATGTCCGACAACGGGCCGAAGGCGACATTGGTGCCGGCATTGTTGACCAGGATATCGACGCGACCGAAATGCGCGTAACTCGCCTCGATCAGTGCATCCAGGGCGGCCATGTCACCCATATGGGCAGCGTGTGCCAATGCGGCACCGCCCTCTGCCTCAATCAGTGCCACCACCTGCTCACAACTCGCGAGTTTGCGACTCGCCACCACCACCTTCGCGCCCTCGCGGGCAAACCCCAGTGATATGGCACGTCCGAGCCCGCGACTGCCCCCGGTTACCAGCACGACTTTATCCTTGAATCTCTCACCCATGTTGCATCCCCGCCAGCACGACCTGTTGAATATCATTCACCTCTGCAAGCCATTACACTAGCACGAAGTTATCGCTCCGCCACGGAACCCAAGCATGAACTCCACTGTAGTCAAATCTGTTGTGCCACCGCGCGCTAGCCACGCCGCCGATCCCTTCTCCTCGCACCCATACACGCAGCGCTGATGTCATCCCGAGCCAAAAAGGGCCTGCCGGCACTGATGCCGGTGCTGCGCCTGCTGCAGAACTACAAACTGCGGCTGGTCGGCGCCAGTGTCGCGCTGCTATTTACCGCCGCTGCCACGCTATCCCTGGGCCGCGGCCTGCAGGTACTGATTGACCAGGGCTTCGGCGGCGGCACCAGCGACGATCTTCGCAATGCCATCATGCTGCTGGTCGCCATCGCGGCGGCGATGGCCTTTGGCACGTTCATCCGCTTCTACCTCGTGTCCTGGCTGGGTGAGCGCGTCAGCGCCGATATCCGCAAACAGGTGTTCGACAATATCGTGCGGCTGCACCCCGGCTTTTTTGAACTCAATCGCAGCGGCGAGATCATGTCGCGCCTCACTACCGACACCACGCTGTTGCAGACCATCATCGGCTCGTCGTTCAGTATGGCGCTGCGCAGCAGCCTGACCACCGTCGGGGCGCTGGTGCTGATGTTTATCACCAACCTGAAGTTGAGCCTGATTATCGCCGTCGGCGTGCCGCTGGTGTTATTGCCGATCCTGGTGTTCGGCAGGCGCGTGCGCAAATTGTCCAACCAGAGCCAGGACAGTATCGCCAGTGTCGGCAGCTACGCCGGCGAGGTGATCCAGAATATCCGCGTGGTGCAGAGTTATACCCGCGAGCAGTTCGAAGCGGACGCGTTCAACCGCGAGGTAGAGCGCGCATTCGAGATTGCACGCCGCCGTATCTGGCAGCGCTCCATGCTGATCTGCGGTGCCATCATGCTGTTGTTTGTGGGCATGTCCGGCATGCTGTGGGAGGGCGGACAGGATGTGCTCAGCGGCCGTATGAGCGGCGGCGAGCTGGGCGCGTTTGTGTTCTATGCCATTATGGTGGGCAGCGGCGTGGCCACCATTTCCGAGGTCTGGGGTGATTTGCAGCGCGCGGCAGGTGCCGCCGAACGGCTGGTGGAACTGATCAATACGCAGAGCCTGATTGAGGCCCCGGACACCCCCGTTACCACACCGCCGAGTGAGCAGCCGCAGCTGCGAATGGACACGATTTCTTTTTGCTACCCGACCCGGCCTACCCAGCCCGCACTGCAGGAATTCTCGCTGGATATCGAGGCCGGCAAGAGCCTGGCACTGGTAGGCCCATCGGGGGCCGGCAAGTCGACGGTGTTCGAATTGCTGCTGCGTTTCTATGATCCGCAGCAGGGGAGGCTGCTGCTGGACGGCATTGATGTTCGCGAGATGGATTTGCAGCAGATGCGCGAGCATATCGCACTGGTTCCGCAACAACCGGCGCTGTTCACCGGTGATGTACGCTACAACATCGCCTACGGCAAACTCGATGCCACCGACGAGGAGGTAATCGCCGCCGCCCGCGCAGCGCACGCGCATGAGTTTATTTCGGCACTGCCCGAAGGTTACAGCAGCCACCTGGGGGAGATGGGTGTGCGCTTATCCGGTGGCCAGCGCCAGCGTATCGCGCTGGCACGGGCGATTCTCAACGACCCGAAAATCCTGCTGCTGGACGAGGCCACCAGCGCGCTGGATACCGAGAGCGAGCACCAGGTGCAGCTGGCGCTGCAAGAGCTGATGCACAATCGCACCACGGTAATTATCGCGCATCGGCTGTCCACCATTCTGCATGCGGACAAAATCGCCGTGCTTGAGGGCGGGCGGCTGATCGCCACCGGCACCCATCAACAATTGCTGCGCGACTGTCCGCTGTACGCGCGACTGGCCAGCCTGCAGTTCCGCGATACCGATGTCAGCGGGGAGGCGAATTCCGATCCATCAGGCGAATCCGGTCTTTCCGCTCCTGGTTGACCCGCGACAAGTCGTCCAGCGTCTCGCGGGAAATACCCGCCACCTCGCCCAGCAGACGGAACGTAATACGGGTGTTGTTGGCAAGGCAGCGCAGCGGCGCAGACAGCGGCTGGTCACGAAAATACTGCACCGAATCCTTCACCGCCTCCCGCAGCGAGTCGCCTGTCGTATCGCGCGCAGATTCCACGGCGATTGAGACCACTTCCAGCGACTCCATGAACGCCTCTATGCCCATCCACTCGATCATCGTGCCGCGCTCCACGGAGCGGCGCAAACTGCGCCGCAGCTTGCGCGTCATATTGCGGAATTCGCGCTGCACCTGCGGGCCAAACACCGAGCTGGCAACCGCTTCCAGTTGGTCATCCTCGGCCAGCTCACGCCAGTCCTGGAACGTAAGGGTGCGCTCGATAAGGGGAAAGACGACCTTCTCCTCGACATTCATATGCTCGTAGATGTGCTGGACATAAGCGCGCCCGCTCTTCACTACCACCGCACCTGCCACCTCGCCCAGGCGCCAGCGCTCTATATCCCGCAACATGTCCCGACCGAGTTTTGCGGTGTGGTCGTGGTCGCGCTGCAGGGTGTCGACATCGTCGGCGGCAGCGGGATCGACCTCGGCCACGCGCGCGTAGATCAGGTCTTCCCGCGGGTGGTGGAAGCGATCGGGCCAGGTCACCATGTAGTGCATGATCTCGTACACCACGTGGGTATCGACCAGTTCACCCCCGGCAATCGCATCGAGCTGGTTTTCAAACAACTGCATCACCGACGCCATGTGGCGGTGTTCGGCCCGCAGCGCTTTCATCAGTGGCTGCTCCATCGCTCTACTGCCGGAGGGAGACAGGCGCTTTGTCTCCACCTGAACACTGGCTTTGGCTTGCGGCCCGGCTGTTGGCTTCGCCTTGGCTGCAGACCTGGCCTTGGGTTTCGCCTTGGGTTTCGCCTTCGCTTTGGGTCTGGCTTTGGGTTTGGCTTTCGCCTTGGGTTTGGCTTTCTCTGCGGCGCGGGTTGCGGGTTTAGTCGCCATTCTCTGCTCTCCCATATTCATACATTCAACAATTCTCTATCTAAGCGTAGCCCAGCCGGCACCATGCAGCATTGATCCGGCTCATCAAGATCGCAATGCGCTACAGCACTGTCAACTTGGCAGCGGTGTCAGGAAGAGGGCGGCGGCGGCAATACAGCTGGCCCGTAGCCTTGGATAAATTCCGGCGGCAGTCGCCTGGGCCGCCCGCTGCTCAGTTCAATACAGGCGAAACGCATCGCCGCGCGCAGCAGGGTGACACCGTCGCTGAGGCGGATCACCTGGAAACGACGCGACATCGTCAATTTCCTGTCCCAGTCCACGATCCAGGTCGCCACCGCCACCTCGTCGCCCTCGCGAGAGGCCTGTAAATAGTGATATTCACTGTAGGTAATCGCCATCGCGCGGTCTAGCGCCCGGTAGCGTTCCAGATCCAGGCCGAGTGCCACCGAGTGCCCCCAGGCCGCGCGCTGGCACCAGTCCACGTACACCGCATTGTTGGTGTGGTTGAGGCCATCGATATCTGCGGGCTCAACTCGTGTCCGCAAAATGTGTGGGCCCGGAAAATCCCACTGCAACTCCAGCTCACTCATGATGCGTCAGCAAGCGTTGCATCCGACTGCGACTCCAGCGGCTTCAGCGCAAAGTGGATATAGCCATAGAGAATCGCAAGCAGCGGACACAGCAGGTTGAAAAAGGCGAACGGGGCGTAACTGAAGGTCGCCACCCCGAGCGTGGCAGACATATAGGCGCCGCAGGTATTCCACGGGATCAGGGCGGACGTCAGCGTCCCCGAGTCTTCGAGGGTGCGGGACAGGTTGAGTCGCGACAACCCGAAACGCCGGTACTGATCGATATACATGCGCCCGGGCAGCGCCACCGAAATGAACTGGTCCGCGGCCAGGATGTTCGTCCCCAGACACGTCATCACAGTGACGGTAATCAGGGAACCCGCTGAGCGGACGCCCCTGAGCGCGAGTCGCAGCAAATAGCCCAGAATCCCGGTGCGCTCCAGCACACCGCCCAGGCCCAGCGCGCAGATAATCAACCACACCGTATTGAGCATACTGCTCATGCCGCCTTTACTGAGCAGCTCATTGAGAAACGCGTTATCGCTGTTCGAGGAATAACCGTCGAACAGGCTGATCCACACACCCTTGAGCAACGCAAAACCGGCACCCGTGCCGGCATCACCGCCGGCCAACCCGATAACGGCCCGGGGCTGGAACAACAGCGCGAAGACGACACCGCACAGCGCGCTGGCAATGATAGAGGGATACGCTGGCAGCCGCTTGTAGACCAGCGTGAGCATCAGCAACAGGGGCAATAACAAATGCAGGCCAATATTGAATTCGTTGGCAAGCGCCAGTTGCAACTCCTCTATTTCACGCGGTGCCGGCACATCGGCGCTGCCCAGAAACGCAAAAATAATGAGTGCCAGTGCGAAACTCGGCAGCGTGGTCCACAGCATATGGCGGATGTGATCGAACAGATCGACACCCGTCACGGCAGACGCCAGGTTGGTGGTGTCTGACATGGGCGACAATTTGTCACCGAAATAGGCGCCCGACACAATGGCCCCGGCAGTGATGGCAGGAGACAACTCGAAACTGGCAGCGATGCCCATCAGCCCAATGCCCAGCGTCCCGGCGACCGTCCAGGAGCTGCCGATACTCAGTGCGACAATCGCGCAGATCGCCGCGCTGGCGGCGTAGAAAATAGTGGGGTTCAGCACCTGGACGCCGTAGTAGATCATGGCGGGCACCGTGCCAGACAATATCCAGCTGCCGATAAGCATACCCACCGCCAGCAGGATCAGGATCGGCGCCAACCCAACCGCTATACCGTCGATGATGCCGTTTTGCGCCTCCGACCACGAGATGCCAACGCGTCGACCCACCAGCGCCGCAACACAGGCCGTCAGCACCAGCGCGACCTGGTTGGCGCCATAGGACGAATCGGCGCCGAACAGGTACACAGAGCACGCCAGCAGCCCCACCAGAAAGAGGATCGGGATCAGCGCCAGACTGAGCGTCATCTCCGATGCTGGTTGCGCTGTCGGGCTCACGTGTTGCTGTTCTCCTTATGCTGTCGCCCGGGTACTGCGCCAGCGACCGGGGAGGCCAGGGCGGACCGCGCCCGGATGCGCCAGAATGCCCTATTTCACTGGCCCGATACAACTCGCAGGACAGAGGCCGCAGCAAAGTGGCCGCTGTTCTACACTGAATCTGACAAGCCTGGAATGATCACGTAGCATACAGCCCGACATGACAGAATCGGATACCGCAGCGCTCAGCCCCTTTTACTACCGGGACAATTATGTGCGCCTGTGCGACACCGTGGAATCGCAGTATGGGGATATCCTCAACAGTGCGGAACGGGCCATGCTGCAGACGTTTCGGCAGCTGGGTTTCAACGCACAGTGCCTGTATGTTCGGCTGATCTCACGCACCGGTCCGTGGTTTAGAGAGAGCAAACTGGCGTATTCAGAACTCGGCGCTACGGCGCCGATAGTCGATGAACTGCTGGCCAGCGAGATGATTGAGGAGGCCACTGCGTTATCAACTGAGGAACTGGGAAAGCTGTTCACGCGCAGCGAATTGCAGCAGACTTTTTTCCCGGAGCAACCGAAGTTCCCTGATAAACCGACGCTGTTAAATGCCATCGAACAGTTGGCGCTGGGCCCTGAGGCACAACTGCACGCACTCAAGGTAATCGATCCTCAACGCATCGTGGCACCACATGGCACTGAGCTCACCGCGCATTTGCAGCTGCTGTTTTTCGGCAACCGGCGACAGAGCCTGACCGATTTCGTGCTGCAGGACCTCGGCCTGACCCGCTACTACCCCTACCCACTGGACCGTGAGCATCGCCTCTTCAGCTGCCGCGAGGCGCTGGAGGAGTATGTGGCCTGCGCGACGCTGAGCGACACGCATTACGCCCTGCTGGAGTCCGGCGAACAGGCACAGCTGCCCGCGCTGGCCGCACAGCTACTGCCCGTTGACATCCGTTTTGCCTCCAGCGCAAAACGCTGGCATCGTCTCTGCAACAACCTGGCCAGGGATCTGGAGCGCATCGACGAGCGGGAGATGGCGCTGCAACTGTACGGCCGCAGCCTGCGCCATCCGGCCCGCGAGCGGCGCGCCCGTATTCTGGAGGGCGCCGGTGACTGGGCTGGCGCACGCGCGCTGTGTCAGGAGATCCTGGACAGTCCCTGGTGTGAGGCGGAGCGCGAGGCCGCCGAGCGCATCCTGCCCCGAGTGATGCGCAAACTCGACGGCAGCCGCCCGCCGCGACGGCGCGATGCGTTCAACGAAGTGACACTGGCAATATCGCGGGGCTCCGCTTCGGTGGAGCAGCAGGCAGCCGCCTGTCTGCAGCCACACTGGGAAGCGGTACACTATGTAGAAAACTCGCTGATGAACACCCTGTTCGGACTCGCCTTCTGGGAACAGATTTTTGCACCGGTACGCGGCGTCTTCCACAACCCTTTCCAGAGTGCTCCCGCCGATATGTACGACAGCGCGTTTCGAATACGACGCGAGCACGCGCTCGCCGCGCGTATACAACAATTGCGCGAGCAGGATCTGGCGACAACACTGGTGGAGGCCTATCAGCGCTACCAGCACTACGAGTGCCGCTGGACCCACTGGCGGTACATCAGCCAGGATCTGGTCGCTGCCTGCGCCCGGGTTATTCCGGCCGCTCACCTGCTGGCGATCTGGGAGCGCATGCTGTTCGATCCGGCCGAGAACCGCCGCGGCTTTCCCGATCTCATCGCGTTGGGTGCCAGCGCAGGCGAGTACTGCCTGATCGAGGTGAAAGGCCCGGGCGACGCGCTGCAGGATACGCAGAGGCGCTGGCTGCGCTACTTTCAGGCCCGTGATATCCCGGCACAGGTGGCATGGGTTCGGTGGTCTGATGACTGAATTGAGTATTTCCGTGGGTGCCCTGGTGCGTTTTTGCCACCGCAGCGGGGATATCGACCAGCGCTTCAAGGCGGCCCCCACCGGCGCTCAGGGGGTGGCGGGCCACCAGCGCGTGTACGCTCGCCGCGCGGCCAGCTACCGTCGCGAGTACACAGTGGAGTACCAACATATCGAGCCCGGCCTGCAACTCACGCTGCGCGGCCGGGCCGACGGGTACGATCCGGTACAGGGCATGGTGGAGGAGATCAAAACCTGCCGCACCGCACCTGACAGCATCCCGGAGCCGGTCGCGCAGATGCACATGGCGCAGGGCAGGTTGTATGCCGCCATCATCGCCGCACAGAGCGGCCTCGCCGAGCTGGAGGTGCGCGTCACCTGGTTCAACATCGACACGGAAGAGGAGTTCAGCCGCAGCGAGCATGTTCCCGCTGATGAGCTGGCTGGCTTTCTGGATGCCACCCTGGCGCGATTTGGTCACTGGCTGCAGACACTCGCGCGCGCGCGGCAGCAACGGGATGCCAGTATTCTCGCGCTGGAATTTCCGTATGGAGGATTTCGCCGCGGGCAGCGGGAGATAGCCGAACTGGCCTACAAATGCGTGCATCAGGGTGGGCAGCTGCTGCTGGAAGCCCCAACCGGGATCGGCAAAACCGCGGCGTTTCTGTTCCCGGCGCTGAAAGCCCTGGCCACGGGCAAGCACGATACGATCATTTTCCTGACCTCGAAAACGGTGGGGCGCCGCGCGGCGCAGACGGCACTCGCCGATTTCGCCAGCAGTGGCTTTCGCGGCACCGCTCTCAGCCTCACCGCCAAGGACAAGATCTGCTTCTCGCCGGGGCGCGCCTGCCATGGCGATGACTGCCCGTTCGCGCGCAGCTACTACGACAAGCTGCCCGAGGCCCTGTACGCAGCGATTGAACAGCGTGTGTTGCAGCGCGAGGATGTCGAGTCCATCGCGCGTCGCTTTGAAGTCTGTCCCTATGAACTGGGCCTGGACCTGCTGCCCTGGGTGGATATCGTCATTGCCGACCTCCACTACGTGTACAGCCTGACGGCCACGGTGGGCGGCCAGCAGGACGCCGACGGCAAACGCTGGACGGTATTGCTCGACGAGGCCCACAACCTGCCGGGCAGGGCGCGCGGGATGTACAGCGCCACCTTGGCCAAGGCGGCGGTATTACAGGCCAGAAGTAGCGCCAGTGGTGACGTTGCAAAGTGCCTGTCACGGGTCAACAAGCAGTTTCTTGCGCTGCAGAAACTCCCGTGGCAAGAGCCGCAGTTCCACACCTGCGAAAGCCCGCCACAGCCGCTTCTGCAGGCGCTGCTGCAATTTACGGGGGCCGTATCCGAGGAGTTGGCCCAGGACCCGTCGTTCCTGCAACGGCACCGCGAACTGATGGAATTCTACTTTGACACCCTGCAGTTCCTGCGCGTGGCCGAACTCTGGGGCGACGACTTCCGCCTGCAACTGACCAGAGACGACGGCCAACAGAGCCTGTGCATTACGCTGAATTGCCTCGATCCAGCGCGCCTGTTGTCCATGCGACACCAGCGCGCACACGCGGTGCTCGCCTTTTCGGCGACGCTGTCGCCACTGCCGTGGTCGCGCACCGCACTGGGCCTGGCTGAGCAGGCGGTCTGTTCCCGCGCTACCTCGCCCTTTGCCAGCACGCAACTGCGGGTGTCGCTGGCGACCGGTATCGACACCCGCTATCACCAGCGGCAGCGCAGCCTGGGCGACCTCGCACAACTGCTGCGCCAGTGGCTGAGCGAAACGCCGGGCAACTGCATCGTGTATTTTCCGTCCTACCGCTACCTGCAGGATGCGCTGGCCCTGCTGCAACCTGCGGATGCCGCACTGCCGTCACGCGAGGTTTGGCTGCAGACGCGACAACAGGGTGAGCAGGAGCGGGAGCAACTGCTGCAACTGCTGGAACAGCGCGAGGATGTGGTGGCATTTTGCATTCTGGGTGGCGTCTTCGGTGAGGGTATCGACCTGCCCGGAAAACGCCTGTCCAGCGTAGTAGTGGTTGGCATCGGCATGCCACAGCTCAATCGCGACACCCGCGAGCTGCAAGCGTGGTACCAGCAGCGCTATGCTGCTGGCTTTGAATACGCGTTTCTCTACCCGGGAATGCAGAAAGTCGACCAGGCACTGGGCCGGGTGGTGCGACGCATTGACGATACCGGCAGCGCGCTGTTGGTTGACCCGCGCTATCGGGAGCGCCAATATCGGCAATTGCTGCCCCCCTGGTGGGAGTACCAGTATTGGCCGCAAAATTAACGAAAACCGGCCAACAGTGTCATTTTTGGTCAATTAATTTGGGCTTTGCGACACTTGTTTAACGCGCCCAATTCCCTACATTAGCTCGCCCGCCGCCAGCGTCGGCCGGAGTATCCGCCCACAGCGATTGTTTGCGCTGGACTTTCGCTGTGCTAGAGTCGGCGGCTGTTTGCGATACCGGCGCACCAGTCGGGTCGAATTTGCAACGACACAGCCTCTCTGGGCGCTGTGTCCACAAACCGGTGACCAATCACCGACAGCTCGAATAATTATAGGTACGGGGGTAGACACCGCATGCGCATCGCCATTCCGAAAGAAACCCATCCGGGGGAAAACCGGATACCGATTACACCCGCTCACGCGAAGAAACTGTGCGCGATGGGTGCCGATCTTGTCGTGGAAGCGGGTATGGGCGACGGCGCCGGGTTCACCGACGCCGAATACGTCGATGCCGGCGCCACTATTTCCCCGAACCGGCAGGAATTGTTCAGCAGCGCGGACTTGCTGCTGCGCCTGCGCAAGCCGCAGCTCGAGGAGATCGGCCTGATGAAGCGCGGCGCCATCCATATCAGCTACCTCGACCCGTTCAACGAGCACGCGCTGGTCAACGCATTCAAGGACGCCGGCGTCACTGCCATCAGCATGGAAATGATTCCACGCACCACGCGCAGCCAGAAAATGGACGCTCTCAGCTCCCAGGCCAACCTGGCGGGCTACGTGATGGTCATTCAGGCGGCGACCTACCTGCCGCGCATATTCCCGATGATGATGACCCCGGCCGGCACGCTGAAGCCCGCCAATGTGTTTGTTATCGGGGCCGGGGTCGCGGGCCTGCAGGCCATCGCTACCGCCAAGCGCCTGGGCGCCAAGGTCACCGCCTTTGACACCCGCCCGGTGGTCGCCGAGCAGGTGCGCTCCGTGGGTGCCAAATTTCTGGAGATCGACCTCGGGGAAACCGGCGAGACCGCCGGTGGCTACGCCAAGGAACTGACGCCGGAGCAGGTCGAGAAGCAACGCCAGGCGCAGAAAGAGGTGATTGCCAAATCCGACGTTGTCATCACCACAGCGCAGGTGTTCGGGCGCAAGCCGCCGGTGCTGGTCACCCGGGACATGATCGAGGGTATGGCGCCGGGCTCGGTGATTGTCGATATGGCAGCGGAAACCGGCGGCAACGTCGAGGGCTCGGTGCCCAATGAAGTGGTTGAGATCGCAGGTGTCACCGTGATCGGCAAGGGCAACCTCGCCGGCGAGGTGGCGCGCGACGCCAGCGTGATGTACTCCGCCAACCTGTTCAACCTGGTGGAGGACAACTGGAACAAGGATGATGCCGCGTTCGTCATCGATTTCGAGCACGACATTTTGCCCGGCTGCATCATCACTCACGGTGGTGAAGTGACCAATACAACGATCAAAAATATTCTGGAAGGGGGTGCATAATATGGTCGCTGCAGAAGTTTTCCTCACGTTTATCCTGGTGTTGTCCATCTTCCTGGGCTTCGAACTGATCAACAAGGTTCCCGCCACCCTGCACACGCCGCTGATGTCAGGTGCTAACGCGATCTCCGGCATTACCCTGGTGGGCGCTATCAGCCTCGCTGGCACCGGCAATCAGGATCTGTCCAACTGGCTGGGCGCCGGCGCCGTGGCCCTGGCCACCATCAATGTGGTGGGCGGTTACCTGGTCACCGATCGCATGCTCGCCATGTTCAAGAAGAAGGAGGGCTGATCGCGATGGATTCCATTATTCAATTTGCCTACGTTGCTTCCGCCGCACTGTTTATCTTCGGCCTCAAGCAACTGGGGTCGCCCGCCACCGCGCGGCGCGGCAACATGATTTCCTCGATCGGTATGCTGGTCGCCGTTGTCTCGGCACTGCTTGATCAGGGCATTGTCGACTATCAGTGGATCGTGATCGGCATCGTGCTGGGCGCTGTCATCGGCGGCGCGGCAGCGCGCATGGTGCAGATGACTGCAATGCCGGAAATGGTCGCCCTGTTCAACGGTTTCGGCGGCATGGCCAGCCTGCTGGTGGGCTGGGCAGCGCTCAACCCGTCCGCACCGACCTTCACGCTGGTGACCATCATTCTCTCGATCCTGATCGGCGGCGTCACGTTCACCGGCTCCATGGTCGCCTACGGCAAACTGTCCGAGAGAATCGGCAGTGGCGCGGTGCTGTTCAGTGGCCAGCAGGTGGTCAACAGCCTGATCGTGCTGGGCATCCTGGGCGGCTCGGTGATGTTCTGCCTCGAACCCGGCAACCACATGTGGCTGTATCTGGTGATCGCGCTGTCGCTGGTGTTCGGCATCATGGCGGTCATCCCGATCGGCGGCGCCGACATGCCGGTGGTGATTTCACTGCTCAACTCCTACTCCGGCCTCGCGGCCTGTGCGGCGGGTTTCGCGGTAAACAACAATATCCTCATCGTGGCGGGTGCACTGGTTGGTGCCTCGGGCATCATCCTGACCCAGATTATGTGCAAGGCGATGAACCGCTCACTGTCCAACGTACTGTTCTCCGGCTTCGGCAGCGCTAAAACAGATACCGCAGCGGTGGAAGGTGAGATCAAGCCCATCTCCGTGGAAGACGCCTACTACATATTGGAAGCCGCTAGCAGCGTGGCCATTATCCCCGGCTACGGCATGGCGGTCGCGCAGGCACAGCACGTGGTAAAAGAACTGTCGGTGCTGCTCGAGGCAAACGGCGCCGAAGTGAATTTCGGCATCCACCCGGTGGCAGGTCGTATGCCGGGCCATATGAACGTGCTGCTCGCGGAAGCCGATGTGCCCTATGACCAGTTGCTTGAAATGGACGAGATCAACCCGCGCATGGAAAACGTCGACGTGGCAATCGTGATCGGCGCCAACGACGTGGTGAACCCCGCCGCACGGGAGAATGAGGGCTCGCCTATCTACGGTATGCCAGTGATCAATGTGGATCAGGCGCGCACGGTATTCGTCCTCAAACGCTCCATGGCCTCCGGCTTCGCCGGTATCGAAAACCCGCTATTCTACAAGGACAACACGCGTATGTTGTTCGGCGATGCGAAGGAATCGATCGGCGGGCTGGTGCGGGAATTCTCCTGAGCGCCGCAACCAACTCACCAAAAGCCGGCCATCGCGCCGGCTTTTTTTTGGCCGCGGTTTGAACGATTCGCGCTGAATCTGGAGGTTCGTTGCAGGCCGGTTTCATTGGAATGCGGTGCCACTGGCGCGGGCAGGCGATGGCAGGGCAATTCGCTCGCTTCCCCGATA
>TARA_R110002072_G_scaffold158181_1_pt1 | contig 12832 bp, 11 predicted proteins | sample TARA_R110002072 | Tara Oceans TARA_R110002072 (sample SAMEA4397118) | marine metagenome | biome: Polar Biome; feature: [SRF] surface water layer (ENVO:00010504); material: water (ENVO:00002006), including particulate matter (ENVO:01000060) such as... | depth 5 m | reverse complement strand
TGCTACTGCCTCTTTAAAACCTACAAAGTTTTTCTGTAAATAAGGGATGTTGTAATCTATGTTTATAGGTTGTACAACTACTTTCTCTGAATCTTTTCTTTTATTTGCAGTGGTTGCACTTATTAAAACGAATGCAAAAACTGATAAAAATAAAAACTTTTTGATCATATAAATCTTATTGTTTTACAGCTGCAAATTTAGGCTTTATTTTAAAACACCTGACAATCAACTATTTAATTTCGTCGAAATTATATATAATGCTGTTAAAAGGTTTATTTTTTACTTTAATTGGCGTACTATAACGTTTACCTTTATTAAATATTTAATAAAAATGCATTTTTTTTTGGAAGTTGAAAACACGTATTTACCTATTTACACCTTTTTTATTCAGCCAATTTTGGTATTTGGCAGCATTTGCGTTATGTTGAGCTAAAGTTTTTGCAAATTTGTGATAACCGATTTTATCAATATCTGCACACATGTAAAAATAATCATGATCTTTAGCATTTAAAACAGCATCGATGGAAGAAATATCTGGCATTGCAATTAAAGAAGGAGGTAAACCTCTATTTATGTAAGTATTGTATGGAGAATTAACTTCTAAATCTACTTTTAAAACTCTTTTTACAACATAATCTTGCCCTTTAACTTCTTTTATGGCGTATATAATTGTAGGATCTGCTTGCAAAGGCCAACCATTTTGCAATCTATTTAAGTATAAACCTGCAACAATTGGTCTTTCAGATTTTTTTGCAGTTTCTTTTTGAACAATAGAAGCTAAAGTAATCACTTCGCTTTTTGATAAATTTAAATCTTTTGCTTTGGCAATTCTATCAGCTGTCCAAAAACGATTGTATTCTCTTAGTAATTTATCTCTAAAATCATCAGCAGAAACAGTCCAATAAAATTCGTAACTATTTGGAATGCAAATTTGTAAGGCAGATTTTTCTGTCAATTCATTTTCATCTAAGAATTTTTTTTCTGTAAACGAGTTTACAATCGAAATAGAATCTATTTCTAATTGTTCTGCAATTCTACCAGCAAACTTTTCTAAGGTAGTTTGATTGTTAAAAGAAACGCTCAAAGCAGTTTGATTTCCACTTCGTAACATATTTACAACATCGTTATTAGACATGCCTTCTTTTAATAAATAACGACCAGTTTTAGGTTTCGAAAAACTTTTTTTTGCTGCAACCCAAAGAAAAGTATTTGGGTTTTTAGAGTAATCTGCTATTTTTTCTTTTACATCTACTAAACTATCAGTAGAAAAAATAAAAAGTTCTAAATCTTTTGTAATTGCTTCCCCAAATATTTTTTGATAGTAATTGTAGCCTAAAATGCCTCCAAGAATAAGAATAAATCCTAAAACGTATATAATTTTTTTACCCAATTTGTATTGATTTTTTGTGAGAAATGCAAAGCTACAATTTTATCAATTGATATAAAATTTCATCTTTATATTTTCCATTTGATAAAAGCCAATCTTTTTTTACACCGATTTTAGTAAAGTTATGTTTTTCAAATAACGCAATACTTTTTACATTATCTGGAGTTATGTTTGCATATAACTGATGTAAATTTAAATAAGAAAAAGAATAATTAATTAAAAGAGCTAATGCTTCAGCAGCAAAACCTCTATTTTGAAAATAAGGATGAATTAAAATTCCTACTCCAGCTCTATGATGTTGAGGATTAAAATCGAACAAATCAATCATGCCTACTTGTTCCTTGTCGGAAATTTCTTCGATAATTAAGCGTAGTTGTTTTGATTCGTAAATATCTAAATGTGCGTTTTCTAAATATTGTTTTAAAACATATCTAGAAAAAGGAGTTTGTGTATGACTTACTTCCCAAAATAGCTCGTTATTTTCTATAGTATGTAAAAAATTGAGGTCTTCTGGTTCAATTGCTCTTAACTGTAAGTTTTTACCTTTTAGTGTTTTCATCTAAATATCAATTTCTCCTTTAAAAACAAATTTGGCAGGCCCTTTTAAAAATACGTTTGTATAAACTCCATTATTTTCATCAAAAGAAACTTCTAGATTTCCACCTTCTACAGGTAAAGAAATGGAATTACTTTTTGTATTATTCGTTTTGTGCATAGCAATTGCAACTGCTGTAACACCAGTTCCACAAGCTAAAGTTTCATCTTCAACCCCTTTTTCGTAAGTTCTTACCCTAAAAGTAGTGTCATTTAATTGCTGTACAAAATTTACGTTACTGCCAGGAAAATCGTAAGAATTTCTAATTTTTTTACCATTCTCAAAAACTGGATAATTTTCTAACTCCTTAACCATTTCTACATGATGTTGAGTTCCTGTATGCATAAAAACCGAGTTTTCATTCACTTTAATGTCATCAACATTTATCATTTGTAATGAAATTATGTCATCTTTTATTTCAGCAAAATGCTCACCATCAACCGCTAAAAAAGTTGTTTTTTGTTGAATAATATTCAAATATTTTGCGAAAGCAACAGCACATCTAGCCCCATTTCCACAGAAAGTTTGGCTGCCATCAGCATTAAAATAAATCATTTTAAAATCGAAGTTGTCATCATTTTCAATTAAAATAATTCCATCTGCGCCAATGCCAAAATGTCTGTCAGAAATTTGTAAAATTTTGTTAATTTCATCTTTTGGAAAGATTTTTGTTCTGTTATCAATCATAACGAAATCATTTCCTGTTCCTTGGTATTTATAAAACGATAAATTCATATAACAAAGATACAGATTTCATCAATAAAATAAGTGTGTTAAAAACTGGTTAAATTGAGTTAAAAGCAAGTTAAACAGTTTTTTTGAATATGTTAAAATTGTACATTTACTTAAATCAAAATTATAATTATGAAAAAATTTTTTAGTTTATTAGGAATGGCTATTCTTGGAGGAGCAATTACTCTAGGAGGCTACAAAATGTTTATCGATGAAAATGTTGTGGTAGAAAGTATACAACCAAATTCTTCATCAATTATAAGAACTAATTACAACCCTGCATTTAATACAAATTCAACAGCTATAGATGCAGCTACAATCGATTTTACATTGGCAGCAGAAAGAACTGTACACTCTGTTGTTCATGTAAAAAATACTGCAATCAGAACACAATCTAGTCCTTTAGATATTTTCTTTGGAAATGGAAATGGCACTAGAAAATTTGAACAAGTTGGTACAGGAAGTGGAGTTATTATTTCTGCTGATGGGTATATTGTAACTAATAATCATGTAATTGATAATGCAAATAATATCGAAATAACCTTAAATAATAATAAAAAGTACGAAGCTGAATTAATAGGTACTGACAAAAATAATGATATTGCTTTGTTAAAAATTAATGCAGATGTTGATTTGCCTTATACACCTTTTGCAAATTCAGATACGATTAAAATAGGAGAATGGGTTTTAGCAGTTGGGAATCCTTATAATTTAACAAGCACAGTAACTGCAGGAATTGTAAGTGCAAAAGGAAGAGATTTAGAAGGAAATGGAAATATTGAATCTTTTATACAAACTGATGCAGCTGTGAATCCTGGAAATAGTGGAGGAGCTTTGGTAAATACAAGAGGTGAATTAGTAGGAATTAACACAGCAATTTCTTCTAAAACAGGTTCTTTTATTGGGTATTCTTTTGCAGTGCCATCTAACATTGCAAAGAAAATTGTAGATGATTTATTAGAATTTGGAGCTGTCCAAGAAGCTATTTTAGGAATTTCTATAGATCCAGAGTATAAAGAAGATGGTGTAAAAGTTGGTGAAGTTTTTTATGAGGAAGGCGCAAATAATTCTCAATTAAAATCAGGAGATATTATCAAAGAAGTTAACAATGTAAAGATTTCTAAATTTTCTGAATTAAAAGGTCAACTAACTTCTAAAAGACCAGGAGATAATTTAGATGTTGTGATTGAAAGAGGTGGAGAATTAATTTCAAAAACAATTGTATTAAATAAGAAGAATACTTTTATTTCTGAAAGTCTAGGTTTGTCTTTAAAAGATTTATCTGATAAAGAATTAAAGAAATATAATTTAAAAGGTGGCGCAAAAATTATTGAAAACATCAATAGAACATTAGCTTATTATGGAGTTGAAAAAGGATATATTATTACAGAAATAAATAAAAGACCTGTTTTAAATGCTTCTGAGGCATTAAAAGCAATAGAAAACACAAATATGAATGCAGGAATTCCTCTATATATTGAAGTTATCAATCTTAAAGGCGAAACAGAAAGATACGCAATTAGATAAAAGCACTATTAAATAAATAAAAATCCTGATTTACGAATCAGGATTTTTTTATGCAAAAACTTTTTACGAAATCGATTTCGTGTTTTCAAAAAAAGAAATACTTTTGCAAAAACTTTAAATTAGTTACACAGCTATGTCATCAACTTTAGATTACGAAAAAGAAGTTAAATTACAAACACAAACAAGAAAAGCAACCGTAGAATTTATTAATATCGTAAATGATTTATGGTATAATAAATCTATTGAGTTGGTTATGTTTAGAAATCCACTTATAGATAAAAGAGCAAGTGAGATTTTAAATTTAATTGAGTATTCAAGAGAATTTGTAAACAAACCAATTACTATACAAGATGCTTTAAATATTGCAAAAGCAATTCAGCAAGTAGACTTGCCATCATCAAAATTAGATATTGGTAAATTGGCTTACGAATGTTATTTGCATCCAGAAGGTTGTGAAGATAAAGTGACATTTATCAAAAGAAAATTAAAAAACGCAACAGAAGCAAAAAACATCACTCCAAAAGATGTTGTTTTGTATGGTTTTGGTAGAATAGGACGTTTGTTGGCAAGAGAATTAATGTCTAAAATGGGGAAAGGTTCTCAATTAAGATTAAGAGCAATTGTAACTCGTGGCGAAATTACACAAACAGTTTTAGACAAAAGAGCTTCCTTATTAAGTGTAGATTCTGTTCACAGAGATTTTTTAGGAACTGTACAAACAGATATCGAAAACAAAGCTTTAGTTATAAACGGAACAACCGTTTTTATGATTTCTGCCAACAATCCAGAAGATATCGATTATACAAAATTCGGAATTAAAGACGCTTTAATTATCGATAACACTGGAGCATTTAGAGATGATGTTGCTTTGGCAAGACATTTAAAATCGAAAGGAGCAAGCAAAGTTTTAATAACTGCGCCTGCAAAAGGAGTTCCAAATATTGTGCATGGTGTAAACCATAAACAAAACGATCCTGATAAAGTTGATATTTTTTCAGCAGCATCTTGTACAACCAATGCAATAACGCCAGTTTTAAAGGTTTTGGAAGATAATTTCGGAATTAAAAAAGGACATTTAGAAACCATTCACGCATATACAAACGACCAAAATTTGGTAGATAATATGCACAGCAAATACAGAAGAGGTAGAGCTGCAGCATTAAATATGGTTATTACAGAAACTGGAGCTGGAAGTGCAGTTGCAAAAGCAATTCCAATTTTGGCAGGCAAGTTAACATCGAACGCAATTCGAGTTCCTGTACCAAATGGGTCTTTGGCTATTTTGAATTTGCAATTAAGAAGACCAGTTACTAAAGATGTGATCAATGCAATTTTAAAACAAAACGCTTTGGAAGGCGATTTGGTTGAGCAAATTAAATACTCTATAGATAATGAGTTGGTATCATCAGACATTATTGGCTCAACTGCACCCTCAATTTTCGATAGCAAAGCAACCATTACAGATGGCGATAGTGTAATTTTATATATTTGGTACGATAATGAATATGGGTATTCGCATCAAGTAATGCGTTTGGCAAAACACATCGCAAAAGTTAGAAGGTTTACTTACTACTAAAATACTAATCACAAATTATAATAACAAAATCCGAAGCAATTAAATGTTTTGGATTTTGTTTTTTAGGAGCCATTTCCAGCTTTCACTACTCGCTTTTTTTGCTTGAAAAAAGCAAAAAAGAGCTCAAACAAGTCGTTCAATCTGGGCTAAACTTGTTTGCCAGTTTTGTCATTTCGATTTTAGGAGAAATCTTATAAAAAAGCGAAACTGTGTATTCTCTTCTTTTGAGACTTCTCCTAAAGGGAAAGTGAAAATTATTACGATTAAAAAAAAGCAAACAAACTAAACCAAGAGTATTTCTTCCTGACGCCTGTATTGAGCGAAGTCGAAATAGGAAGTTTAAGATGAGCTTTTACTCCTCACTAAAAAACTCAATTTCACAATCAAATTCTTTATTAATAAACTCTTCTTTGCTCATAAAATATTCAGAAGTAATAAATTGGTAGCCAGTTTCCGTTTTTAAAATATCCCAAATAATATCGTTGGCTTCATCAAATTCTTCATCACCATTTAATTGTTTTCCAAATAACCTAATAATTACATTGTGGCTATCTAAATTTTGAGCAAAACATTTTAATGCAATTTCTTTGGTAATCTCTTCTTGAGCATTTCTTTTTGGAATAATTTCAAAATCGACAATCGTAGCTTTTGCAGTTGGGAATTTTCCGTTAAAAGCTTTGTATAATAACTGATTCACACAAAATAACCTCTTGTGCAACCGAATTCTTGGGTATTCTTCAGAAATTTTATCAACCAACATTTCATAAGAAACAGAATCTATTTGATGTTCGTTCATTTCGTCAGATAATTTATATTCTAACACAATTCTAGCAGCTTCACTTGGGTCTTTATCAGCAATTGCCATAAAAAGCAATTCTCTTAACTCTTTAATATCAGTACTTTCTACATTTGGCAGCTCAAACCTGTCTAAAAGTTCCTTGTAATCCTCAATATTCCAAGAATTTTCAAGTTCGTCAACTGCAGAAATTTTATGTATTTTTATAGTATATTTCATTTTTAAGTAATCTTTTGATTTAAAAGAAATATACATTTTTTAAAATTGAAAAACAAATATTTATTTTAAAGAACAGAAAATGAAGCATCAATAAAAGGCATAAAAAAGAAACAAAATAGTTTCCTATTTTGTTTCTTAACAACCTAAACTGGTATTAAATAAATAATAAATGAGTATTGTCTTGGTCTGCTCTTGCATAAAAATCGCCAATGGTAATGATATCTTCAATTTCATCAATTAAATCTTCTTTTTTTAGGTGAAACATATCAACTGCTAATTTACAAGCCCAAAGTTTACAACCAGAATCTGATAAAATTTCTAAGAATTCTCCAACAGGAGGCATGTCTAATTTTTCCATTTCTTTTTTCATCATTTTAGTAGCTAAAGCTTCCATGCCTGGTAAACCACCTAACATTGTAGGAATGTGCATTGCAGGGTTACCCACAGTTGCTACACGCAAATGTTCTAGTTTTTTCTTTTGAATGGCTTCTAAACCAAAAAAAGTAAAAAAGATTTCTGACTCTATACCTTCCATTCTAGCTCCATTTGCCATAATAAAGGCTGCATATACATTTTCTATTGTTGCTTTTGATAGTATAAAAAGCATTTTTCTAACTTTTGTTTTTTCCATGATTTTTATTTTTTAAATACAACTTTTTGGTTTTGGAACGCCTGCTATTTTTGTAGATACTTTTAAAGGCCCTCCAGGAAAAAGAGCGTAGAATTCTTTAATATCTACTACACCACTTTTTTTAATTCCTCGAATTGAAAGAGCACTATTGCTGGCAACTTGTTCTTGCAAATATGCAATAACCTCCCAATGTTTTTCTGTCATTTCAATATCATGTTCTTTGGCTATTTCTGCGCCAATTTCTTTGTTCCATTGAGAAAAGTCTGTTAAATATCCTTCGTTGTTAACTTTAATGTCAACTTGTTTTATTGTTTTTATCATTTTTATTGAATTTAATTGTTAATATTTTTTCCTGCTGTTTTCATATTTCTAGATACAAACGGAATTGGAATTCCTTTTAATAAAACATTCCAGTATATCCATCTAAAAGCTAATTTTCCCCAGTGATTAAAAACACTTTCTTTTAAAAGTTTTAGAGGACCAATGCCTGCTATAGGAAACGTTCCTGTTACTGGTTCTTGCTCGTAATTAAAGTCTATTAATAAAGCTTTGTTTTTACCAGTTTCAATAAAACAATTGGCATGGCCATCAAATTCTTCTTTTAAAGGTTTGTTTTTTAGATATAATAAAATGTTATCTGTTAATGTTTCTGCTTGAAAGTGTGCAACAGAACCCGCTTTTGATGCAGGTACATTTGTTGCATCACCAATAACAAAAATATTTTCGTACGCTAAAGATTGTAACGTGTTTGGGTGTGTAGGAACAAAATTTAAATCGTCTCCTAAACCAGATTTTTCTATAACTTCATCACCCATATTTGTTGGTACAGTTACTAATAGATCATAATCTACTTCAGTATCAGCATAATCAATAATTTTATTGTTCTCAAAATCAACTTTTTCAATGGCAAAATCTGTGACTATTTTAATGTTTTTATCTTCTAATAAATAACCTAAAGTTTTAGAAGTAAATTCTTTGGTAAAAGCACCACTTAAAGGAGTAACATAAGTAATATCAACCTTGTCTCTAATACCTTTTTTTTGAAAATAATCATCAGCTAAAAAAGCAAATTCTAAAGGTGCAACTGGGCATTTTATAGGCATTTCTGTAATGTGAACTACCAATTTGCCTTCTTTAAAAGTGCGTAACTTATTTCTTAAAGCCAAAGCACCTTCATAAGTGTAAAAATCAAAAATCGATTTATGCCATTCTTTGCTATGCATACCATCAACTTCTTGTGGCGCAATTTTAGAACCTGTAGCAATTATAAGTAAATCATACGTAAGAACTTCGTTTTCTAATACAACCAAATTGTTTTCTGCATCAATTTTTTCAATTTTTTGTTGATGATATGCTACACCTTTAGGAATAAATTTTTTGCCTACTTTTTTAACTTGATCTTCAGTATAAGTATCAAAAGGTAAAAAGAGAAAACCAGGTTGATAGTAATGCGTTTTGTATTGATCTATGATGCTTATTTTCCATTCTTTTTTGGGTAATTTAGAAACCATATGATTCGCCATCATTGTTCCTGCTGTTCCTGCACCTAAAATAACTAAGTTTTTCATTGTGATTAATTTATACACCAAAACTAGTTAGATTAGGAGTAGTATTTTATGATAAATATCATATAAAAGCTATATGTAACCTTTGTTACATAAGGTTTTGAGTTATTTAAATCATTTTTTTATTTAACCTAAAAAGTGTAATTATTGTGTTATTTTTGAACGTAATTTTTATGAATAATTGATACTAAACATAAATGGATATTAAAGAACGAATAGATGTATTAAGAGCAGAGTTAGATGCACATAATTACAACTATTATGTGTTAGATAATGCAACAATTTCTGATTTCGATTTTGATATAAAACTCAAAGAATTAGAAAAATTAGAAAAAGAAAATCCTATTTTTTTCGACGTAAATTCGCCAACACAAAGAGTAGGAGGTAGCATTACCAAAAATTTTAATACAGTTGTACATCAAAATAGAATGTATTCTTTGGATAATTCTTACTCAAAAGACGATTTGTTAGATTGGGAAAAGAGAATTCAAAAAATGTTGGGAACTTCAGAAATTGAATATACATGCGAATTAAAATTTGATGGAGCCTCTATCAATTTAACATATGAAAATGGTCAATTTATAAAAGCAGTTACAAGAGGAGATGGTTTTCAAGGAGATGAGGTTACGAATAATATAAAAACGATTCGCTCAATTCCTTTATCAATAAAGAAAGACTTTGTAAAAGATTTTGAAATGCGTGGTGAAATCATTTTACCTTTAGATGGTTTTATTAAAATGAACGAAGAACGTGTTGCTAATGATGAAGAAGAATATAGAAACCCAAGAAATACAGCCAGTGGAAGTTTAAAATTACAAGATTCTTCTGAAGTTGCAAAACGACCTTTGGATTGTTTGTTGTATCAAATTGTAACATCAGAAAGAAAATATAAAACGCATTTTGAAAGTTTAGAAAATGCAAGAAAAGTTGGTTTTAAGGTTCCAAAAACAATTGCTGTAGCAAAAAACATTGAGGAAGTTTTCGATTTTGTAAATAATTGGGACACAAAACGCCATACTTTACCTTACGAAACTGATGGAATTGTTATAAAAGTAAACAATTTACAACAACAAGAAGAATTAGGATATACTTCTAAAGCTCCAAGATGGGCAATTGCCTATAAATTTAAGGCAGAGCAAGTTTCCACGATTTTGAACGAAATTACATATCAAGTTGGTAGAACAGGTGCAATTACGCCAGTCGCAAATTTACAACCTGTGCAATTGGCAGGAACCACTGTAAAACGTGCGTCTTTGCACAATGCAGATCAAATTGAAAAGTTAGACATTCGTGAAAATGATACTGTTTTTGTTGAAAAAGGAGGAGAAATTATTCCTAAAATTATTGCTGTTGATATTACAAAACGTCCAATAAATTCAACACCAACAGCTTATGCAACAAACTGTCCTGAATGTAACACAGAATTAGTAAGAACAGAAGGTGATGCAAAACATTATTGCCCAAACGAATTTGGTTGCGCTCCACAAATAACAGGAAGAATTCAGCATTACATCAGCAGAAAAGCGATGGATATTGATGGTTTAGGAGGTGAAACTGTAGATTTATTGCGTAAAGAAGGTTTAATAAAAAATTATGCTGATTTATACGATTTAAAAGTTGCCCAAGTTATTCCATTAGAAAGAATGGCAGAAAAGTCTGCACAAAACATGATTTCAGGCATTGAAAAATCAAAAGAAATTCCGTTTGAAAAAGTACTTTTTGCACTCGGAATTCGTTTTGTTGGGGAAACTGTCGCAAAAAAATTAGCGAAACATTTTAAGTCAATAGACAATTTAATGTCTGCAACTTTCGAGGAATTAATTAATGTGGATGAAATTGGCGATAGAATTGCACAAAGTATTATTGAGTTTTCATCGAATGAAGGGAACATCAACTTAATAAACCGTTTAAAAGAAGTTGGAGTTCAGTTAGAAGTGTCTGCTGAAAGTTTAGAAAATCAAACCAATAAATTAGAAGGACAGATTTTTGTAGTTTCTGGCGTTTTTCATCAAATGTCTAGAAACGAACTGAAAAAAGCCATAGAAGATAATGGAGGTAAAGTGAGTTCATCCATCTCTAAAAAAACAAATTTCATTATTGCTGGCGATAATATGGGGCCATCAAAATTAACAAAAGCACAAGATTTGGGTGTTACAATTATTTCAGAACAAGATTTTATTGATAAAATAAGTTAAAACAACTTTGGCAACCTTTTTGAGTACATAAAATACGAACAATAATTATGAATGACAGTTCGAATGAAATTTCTTTTTACAGATATTTTATGTCGAAAACCCGCAAAAATTTGAAAAAACTACTCTACATATATATAGGTCTAATTTCAATGATTTCTTTTTCACAAAAAAAAGAGGAATTAGATTCGTTGCCTAAAAATTTTGACGACTATATTTTTGTAAAACCAGGAGACAGTATCACTATAGAACTGAATGAATTTACATTATTACCAAAGCAAAAATTCAAATCTAAAGACGATATTCGTTATTATTTGTGGTTACGCAGAAAAGTTTTTAAAGCATATCCTTATGCAAAACTAGCATCAGAAAGGTTAGATTCTTTAAATGCAAGATTAGATAGAATAGATTCTAAAAGCAAAAAAAGAAAATATACCAGGCAAATTCAAAAGTATATTGAAGGTGAGTTTACAGAGCAAATAAAAAAGATGACCAAAACAGAAGGTCGAATTTTAATAAAATTAATACATCGTCAAACAGGTAAAACTGCTTTCGATAATATAAAAGGTTTACGAAGTGGTTGGAAAGCTTTTTGGTATAACACAACAGCCAATCTTTTTAGCTTATCTTTAAAAGAAGAATATCTTCCAGAAACTATAAACGAAGATTTTTTAGTCGAAGATATTTTACAACGTGCTTTTAGAGATCAAATTTTAAAAAGTCAGCCTACAAAACTCAATTTCGATTTTATAGAAGTACTTGCAGAAAAAAAAGCAGAGATAAATGTTGAAGAATATAAAATCTTGTTTGCTAAAATGAAAAAGAAAAAAAAGATAAGAAGTAATAATTAATTTCTTTTGGGTGTTTCCACGCGAAAAAGCGCGGTCGGGCTTTACGCACTCGCTTTTTTTATGGCTAAATATAAAGTATTTTCAAGTTTTAAAAATTTAGTTTAACTATAGAGGTGTTATTAAGTAATCATTGAGATATAAAAAAGAGCTCAAACAAATGCTTCAATCCCTAACACAGTCTTTGATCATTTTTAGAAGAGTTTTATAATTAATAAATATTTATTAAAATAAAACGCGAATTTAATAAAACAAAATTTTACTTTTCATAAACTTTAGTTTCTGATTTAAATTTATAGTTAGGTTAAAAATACTGCAGAATCAGAATAATAATTTAGTATACTTTTTAAAACAAAAATCATTTTTAAACATTGTGTCTTTTATATATGCGGTTTTCTTAGGCTTTTTAATTATCAATATTCCACAGATAAATGATAAACTAAAATTTAAAGGAGTTTATAATAGGTTACATATGTCAATACTAAAATTCTCATTTTTTTTTAATTTTATTTTAGTTTATAAACATCGTGTTTTCAGTGCTTTAAAATTGTTTAAAATATTTTTTCAAAAGAATTAAATAAAAAAGTTGTGTATGTAGAAAGGTGTTGTATATTTGCACCCGCTAACGGGAATATTTGTTAGTTATGTTCATTGAAATTTCTGTTATTGGCTTGGGTTTGGAGTTGGTTATTAGTTTTAAAATTTGTTTAAATTTTTCTAAAAAAATAATTAATTTTTATTAGGTTAATAAGTATAAATGGTTG
>TARA_R110002072_G_scaffold292544_3_pt1 | contig 12847 bp, 16 predicted proteins | sample TARA_R110002072 | Tara Oceans TARA_R110002072 (sample SAMEA4397118) | marine metagenome | biome: Polar Biome; feature: [SRF] surface water layer (ENVO:00010504); material: water (ENVO:00002006), including particulate matter (ENVO:01000060) such as... | depth 5 m | reverse complement strand
GCGTCGCGCGCGGGCGAGCCGCTGCAGCAATCGCACCAGCCGGCTTCGCAGGCCACCGCCACCGGCTCGGAGCGCGGCGCCGGTTCGCCGGGGCAGGGCGCCACCTCCTCGGGAGCCGGGCCGCAAGGCGAGCCCTCGCAGAACCAGCGCGACCGCAGCCTGCGCTCCTCGCCGCAGGATCCTCGCAATCCCGCTGGCACCTCTCCCGGCGACGACGCGCTCTACGCCTGATCCAACCCTTTGTTTCTGAACCAATAGGACTGCTCAATGTCGGACGACAAATCCACCACCGAACCCAAGCCCAAGAAGAAGGGCGGCCTCATCAAGGCTGTGCTGTTCGGGCTGGTCCTGCTCGGCGCGGGCGGGGGGGGAACCTATGCCGCCTTCGCCAGCGGTATGATCGGCCAGCACGCCGAAAAGCCGGAGGACCTCAAGCCCAAGCTCGTTCTCAAGGGAACCGAGGATCCCTTTCCCTTTGCCGCAGAAGGCGCGGACAAGGACAAGATCCAGATCGTCCACGGGTCGGGCGGCAGCGAGTATCGCACCGCCTATTACAATTTCAGCGACGAGTTCACCTCCAACCTCGCCGGCGGTACCGCGCTGATCCAGATCAGCGTCGCCGCCTCGACCCATCACGACGGGCGCGTGCTCATGTGGTTGCACGAGCATGAAACGGCTCTGCGCTCGCGGATCCTCGTCGAACTGGCTTCGACCGAGGAAGCCGAGCTGATGGGGGTGTCGGGCAAAGAGCAATTGCAGAAGCGACTGACCGCCGCGATCAACGAAGTGCTCGAGGAGCGCGAAGGCTTCGGCGGGGTCGCAAACGTCTATTTCCGTTCGCTTATCATCCAATGATCAGCGCTACCTTCCCTCAGACGGCGGCGCGGGCTGCCAGCCATTGCGACGAACTGCTCAGCCGCGCAGCAACCCCGCCCGATTTTGCCAACGAGTTCGAACGCTTCGCCCGGCAGTTCGCCGAGCATGCGCAGTCCTCGCTGGGCGAGCTGTGCGACTGCCGTGCGCTGCGGGGTGAGATCGGCGAGCTGGCGCAGCTGCCGGCCAGCGATTGGCTGACCCAGGTGGCAACCGGCAATGTCCATTCCTTCTTCGCCCTCGGGCAGGAACGCTGCGGCATTCTGGTGTCCACGCCGGTGGCCGACCTTGTCGCCAAGTTCGAACGCATTCTCGGCGGAACCGGAGAGATCGAGGAGGACTATGCGGTCCTCCCCGCCTCGGCGGCGCGCTTCGCGCAGCAGTTCGAGGACCGGATCGCCGAGACCCTGCGGCGCAGCTGCGATCGGCGCGAGATCGCGGCTTCGGCCAGCGGCTCGGTGGTCGATCAGGTCGCGCCGTTCGCGGCGGGTGAACGCATCTGGACCGCCACGCTTTCGGTCACGCTGTCCGGAAGCACGCGGATCTGGCGGGTTCGCCTGGCGGCCAGCGAAGCGATGCTGGCCAAGATCGTCGGCTCGCGCGCGGTCTCGCCCGCCACCGGGCGCACCATCGGCGCGCGCGGCCTCGAGGGCTCCGCGATCGCCGAGGTCGAGATGCCGCTGCGCGCGGTGCTGGTCGACGTGCCGATGTCGATTGCCCGACTGGCGCAGCTTTCGCCCGGCTCGCTGATCCCAGTCGCGGTGCATCGCAATGTGCCGCTGCTGATCGGCAACACCATCATCGCCCACGGAACCGTCGGGGAAATCGACGACCGCGTGGCGCTCGAACTGACGCAAACCTCCATCTCGAAGGATCACTGACATGTCGCTTCATTCCGAGGGCTTCGGCCTCATCCAGGACATCGACGTCCGCCTGACGGTGGAACTGGGCCGCAAGCAGATGCGCCTGCGCGACGTGCTGGCGCTGGGCGAGTCGAGCTTTATCGAGCTCGATCGCCTCACCGACGAACCGCTCGACATTCTCGTCAACGGCAAGATGATCGCGCGCGGAGAAGTGGTCGCGCAGGGCAATCGCTTCGCCATCCGCGTGCTCGAACTCGTCGGAGCTTCGGGCAGCAGCGGCTCCGCTTCCAGCGCGATCGCCGAACCCAAAGTGGAAGCCCTGCAGTAATGTTCTGGTATGTCCTCAAACTGCTGATCCTGCTCCCGGTCATCTGCGCGATGATCTGGGGCACGCTCAAGCTGGCCAAGCGGTTGCAGGGCCAGTTCGGCGTGCCGGCCGGCGGCGAGAAATCGGTCAAGATCATCGAGACCACCATGCTCTCGCCCACCTTGCGGCTCGCGGTAATCGAGTTCCACGGCCGTGAGATCCTGGTCTCGACCTCGCGCAACGGGCTGACCCGGCTCGCCGAAGCCCCGGCGCGTGTCCGCGAAGCCGCGCCTGCGCTCGCGGAGCCGACCCCATGATCGCCCGGTTTGCCAAGTACGGCGCGGCCCTGGCTGCCATGACCTATCCGGTCATGGTCAACGCCCAGGCCGCCGCCGAAGGCGCCGTACCGGGCGCGCTCGATCGCGCCTTCGGCCAAATGGCCGGCGCGGGCGGCGAACCGCTGAGCCTGTCGCTCCAGCTGCTGCTGGTGATGGGGCTGCTGACCATCCTCCCGGCGCTGCTGCTGATGATGACCAGCTTCACCCGGATTATCATCGTGCTGGCGATCCTGCGCCAGGCCCTCGGCCAGCAGCAATCGCCCCCCAATCAGGTCCTGATCGGGATCAGCCTATTCCTCTCGCTGTTCATCATGGCTCCCACGCTGGAGCGCGTGAACGAGGCCGCCATCGCCCCCTATTCGGCGGGCGAGATCGGCGCCGAGGTCGCGATCGAGCGGGGCGGGGACCAGTTCCACGCATTCATGATCCGCCAGACCCGCGAATACGATCTGCGGATGTTCGCCGATATCGCCGACGCGCCGCAATTCGCCAGCCCGCAGGAGGTGCCGTTCTCGATCCTGCTTCCGGCCTTCGTCACCAGCGAACTCAAGACCGCATTCCAGATCGGCTTCATGCTGTTCCTGCCGTTCCTCGTCATCGACCTGGTCATCGCCAGCGTGCTGATGAGCCTGGGCATGATGATGATGAGCCCGATGATCGTCTCGCTCCCCTTCAAGCTGCTGCTCTTCGTCCTCGTCGACGGCTGGGCGCTGCTGATGGGCTCGCTCGCCTCCAGTTTCGCGTAGCCGCCATGGATGAAGCCTCCGTCCTCCTGTCGCTCGCCGACCGCATGCTGTGGATCGCCGCTCTCGTGGCGGCCCCGGTCCTGCTCGCCAGCCTCGCCATCGGCCTGGTGATCGGGCTGGTCCAGGCCGCGACCTCGGTCAACGAACAGACTCTGACCTTCGTCCCCAAGCTGGCCGCGGTCGCCTTCGTGCTGGTCGTGTTCGGCGCCTCGATGATGGCGCTGGTGAGCGATTTCATGCTCGATATCTTCGCCGAGATCGCACGGATGGGCCAGTGACGGGTCTCGATTTCGGTTTCGGCGCGCTCGAGCAGGACATGTGGCGGGTCGTCTTCCTGATGACCCGCATCGGCGCCGCCCTGCTGGCAGCGCCCTTCTTCGGTGCCTCCTCAGTGCCGATGACGGTGCGGATCTCGCTCACCGGCGCGCTGGCGATCTTCACCTCGATCTGGCTGCCCGAGATCGCGACCCCGCCCGCGCTGCTCTCGCTTGAGGGCCTGATGGCGGTGGCCGGGGAAGTGATCGTCGGCCTGGTTCTGGGTTTCGTGCTCCAGCTGGCCTTCGCCGCTCCCACGATCGCTGCCGAGCTCATCGGTGGCGGGATGGGGATGAGCATGGCGATGTCGAGCGATCCGATGGGCGGCGGGACGACCACCGCTTTCGGCCAGTATTTCGTGATCGTCCTGACCCTGATCTTCCTCGCTACCGGTGCGCATCTGCACTGGATCGCGCTGGTCACCGAAAGCTATCGCGCCTTTCCCCCGGGCGAAACCTGGTTCGGCGCCGATCGCTTCGCCATGATCGCGGGCTTTGCGACGAGCATGTTCGAGACCGCATTGCGGATCGCGCTGCCGGTCGCGTTGATCCTGTTTCTGGTGCAGGTGCTGACCGGGATCCTGAGCCGCTCGGCGCCCTCGCTCAACCTGTTCGCGCTCGGCCTGCCCGCGGGCGTTCTTGCCGGGCTTGCGGCGCTCGTGATCTCCGCGCCGCTGATCTACGACCAGTTCGTCGGGATCGTCGCAGGCTCGCTCGAACAGACCGAAAGCGTGATCCTGCGATGAGCGAGGAAACCGCCGGCGAAAAGACCTTCGCGCCAACCGAGAAACGCCTCGCCGATGCCGCCAAGAAGGGCGACGTCCTGCGGTCGAAGGAATCGGGTACGGCGGCGGTGATGCTGCTGGGCGGGGCCTGGCTGGTGTTCGCAGGCCCGTGGCTGCTGGGAGGCCTTGCCGGCCTGATGCGCGAGGCGTTCCGCTTCGATGCCCGCGACATGAACGATTACAACGTCGGCATCCTGATGATGGAGGGGCTGGAGCTCTCCGTTCTCGCCGTCCTCACGCTCGCGGTCCCGGTCATCATCGTGACTTTGCTGACGCAATTGGGTTTCGGGCGCGGGCGGTGGGTGGCGAAAAATCTCGCCGCGAAGGGTTCGCGGATCAATCCGCTGTCGGGTCTCAAGCGGATGTTCGGCCCGACCGGGCTCATCGAAATGGGCAAGGGCCTCCTGAAGATCGTGCTGCTGGGGGCAATCGCCTTCGCGTGGTGGAAGTCGAGCATCGACACGATGCTCGGCCTGGGCCGGGGATCGCTTTCGGTCCAACTGGGTGCCGCCTGGGACGCGACCGTGTCGCTTATTTTCGCGCTGTCGGCGGGTCTGGTCATCATCGCGATGGTCGACCTGCCGATCATGTGGCTGCGCCAGCAGAAGCGGCTGAAGATGAGCCATCAGGAAATGCGCGACGAGAACAAGGAATCCGAAGGCTCGCCCGAAATGCGCTCCGCGCGGCGCCAGCGCCAGCGCGACATCGCGACCGGCTCGGTCATGGGGGCGATGCGCGAGGCGCAGTTCGTGATCACCAACCCGAGCCATTTCGCCGTCGCTTTGACCTACGACCAGACCAAGGCCTCCGCGCCGATCGTGCTGGCCAAGGGCCGCGGCGACAAGGCCATGGCGATGAAGGAACTCGCGCGCGAGATGGACCTGCCTATGCTGGAATTCCCCCAGCTCGCGCGCTCGGTCTATTTCACCACCCGCGAGCGGCAGGTGATCTGCGAGGACCTCTATGGCGCCATCGCCTCGGTCCTCGCCTATGTGCTGTCGCTGAAACGCGGCGAGAGTCCACAGCAACCGCAGATCGACGTGCCGGTTGCGCTGCGTTTCGACGCAGAGGGCCGGCTGGCGGTTAATCCCGCCAGTGCCGGGCCGTTCTCAGAACGATGAATGTTCCCCCCTCCTCGATCGCGACCACGCTCGGTATCGGCAGCGGCATCGACATGGCCGGGCTGGCCGTCCAACTGGCCGAAGCGCAATTCGCCGGTCGCAACGAGCGCCTGACCGCCAAATCCGAGACGCTGGAGCGCCAGATATCGCTCGCCGGCTCTATCCGCAGTTCGTTCTCGGTCTTCGCTAGTGCGCTGGGCGACCGGCTGCGGACCGGCGATCTCGCGCCGACGCCGAGCATCAGCAATCCGTCGGTGGCGAGCGTCTCGAGCCCGCTGGGATCGCTCGGTAAGGGCACCTACTCGCTCGAGGTCAACAGCCTCGCGAGCAATCAGACGCTGACCGGTCCCGTCTACAGCGCGGCGAGCGACGCGGTCGGGGCGGGGACGCTGACCATCCGTTTCGGTGCGACGTCCAACGCCGGATTTACCGAGAACACCGCGCGACCCGCGCTGGCGCTGGAGATTGCGCCCGGTTCGAGCCTGACCGACGTCGCCAACGCGATAAATTCCCAGAACGCCGGCCTCACCGCCTATGTCGCGCAGACCGCGGCGGGGGCCCAGCTGGTGATGAAAGGGGCCGAAGGCCTCGAGAACGGTTTCATCCTCGAAGCGACTGAAGACGGCGCCAATCCCGGCCTTTCCGCGCTCGCCTGGCAGCCGGGCGGCGATCCGGCGCGCCTGGTGAAGGCATCCGCCGATGCGGAATATCTCCTCGACGGCCTGCTTCGTCGCAGCGCCAGCAACACCATCGCCAATGCAGCGCCGGGCCTTTCGCTGTCGCTGACCGGCACCAATGTCGGCGCGCCGGCGACGATCGGCTTTGCCAGTTCGACGGGTGCGATTGCCAGCGTGATGCAGGACATCACCGGTGCGCTCAACGAGATCACCTCGGAATTGCGCGCGGCGACCAACCCGCTGGGCGGCGAATTGTCGCGCGATCCGGGAGCGCGGACGCTCAGCCGCAGCCTCTCGGCGCTGGGCTCGGCCGTCATCATGCCGAGCGCCCCAGAGGGATCGCCGCGCACGCTGGCGGAACTCGGACTGGCGATCGAGCGCGACGGCAGTTTCCGTTTCGACAATGCCAAGCTGACGCAGGCGCTCGCGCGCGACCCCGCGGGGGTGGCGGCGATGTTCACCACCGGGATCAGCGGTGTCTATTCGACCATCGACAGACTGGCGCGTTCGAACAGCGTTTCGAGCGACCCCGGCACTCTCGCCGGCTCGATCGTTCGCTATCAGTCGCAGTCGCAGCAGCTCTCGCGCGACCTTACCAAACTGGCCGAACAGCAGGAAACCCTGCGCGCCAGCATGGTTGCACGCTTCGCCAAGGCCGACAGCCGCGTCGCTGCTTCCCAATCGACGCTGTCCTTCCTGCAGTCGCAGATCGACGTCTGGAATGCGCAAGGGAACTGACATGCTGGCCCGCACGCAACCCGCCGACGCCTATCGCGAGGCGAATTTCGACGCTCGCTTGATGGGGGGCAGCCGCGACGATCTGGTGATCTTCTGCATCGAAGACCTGATCGCCAATCTCGGCGCGCTCGAGATCGCCGAGGCGCGGTCCGATCGATCGGCCCGCAGCAAGGCCCTGACTCGCTGCGTAACCGCGCTGACCGCGCTGGAACTGGGCATCGATCGCGAGGCGGCGCTCGCAACCAGTCTGCTGCAATTTTACGGCGCCGCCAAGGTCTCGCTGCTGGACTCGGTTCGCGAAACCGACCTCGGAAATATCGCCGCGATGAAACAGGATTTTCGCGATATCGCCCAGGCGATGCAGGCGGCTAGGTTTACGTGAGACGGAAATAAATCCTGATTAGAAACTTTTCGATTGCAGTGCGCGAATCGGTTGGGCTAACGTTTGTTAACGAAGATGGTTAACAAAGTCTGGCAAGCGACCTTGAGGCGTGAAGCCGGAAGCGCTAACTTATTGACAATAAAGCTCAATATTTTGGATTCGGATTTCTAACGGGGTAATCGGGGGCCTTTCATCGATGTCGAAAGTGTACGTCGTCGATGACGACGCAGTGCGACGCGCGCAGATTTGCCGGCTGCTGGCCGGCGAAAACATCCACCCCGAACCCTTCGATTCTATCGACGAACTCCTCCAGTTCATGCCCTCGCAGGGGTTCATTCTTGCCCATGACCGGGACCAAGGGATCTTCGAACTCATCCAGAGGCTCGAGCGCGAAACATGGCTGCCGGTCATTGCCTATAGCGACGAGCCTGAAACCGCACGGATCGTCAGGGCGATGCAATCGGGGGTTGCATCCTACGTCACCTACCCGTTGAAGACCGCCGAATTTCGCCGCGAATACGACATGCTCAAGAGCACCTTCGCAACCAGACACGTCAAGCAGCAACGCTCCATCGCCGCGCGCAGAATGCTCGAAGCGCTGAGCAATCGGGAGCGCGAGATTCTCGCCTGCATGCTCGATCATGGCACGAGCAAAGCGATCGGCCGGCATCTCGGGATCAGCCCGCGCACCGTCGAGGCGCATCGCGCCAGTCTCATGGCGCGGCTCGAAGTGCGCACTGCGGCACAGGCGATCCGCATCGCGGTCGAAGGCGACGCATTCGGTCTGACAGAAGAGAGATCGACGCATCAGGACAATCCCACGCTGGGGATCGCCTGCGACGACCGCTATGAGGAACTGGTTCAGCAGGCTGTCTGCTAGCGGGTCGCCGCCTGGGCCTTAGTCGCGATCCGCTGCGGCTATCGTCAGGCGAAGCTTTTCCAGCGCGGCCGATTTGAGCTGGTGAACGCGCGGAACGCTTACTTCCAGGACTGCGGCGATCTCGGTCAGATTGAGTTCCTCGACGAAGTGGAGCTTTACCACCAGCTGCAACCGCTCGGGCAGTGCGGCGATCGCTTGCGCCAGGCCGGCGCGGTCCTCGACCTGCAGCAGACTTGCTTCGGCATCGGGGTCCTCCGATCGGAATGCGGGATCGCTGTCCGAGTAACAGTCCTCGATCGAGCTCATCGAGGTGTAGAGCTGGCGCCGGATATCGTGCAGCTCCTCGAGCGAGACGTGGACTGCGCGCGCCAGTTCGGCTGCCGAGGGGTCGCGCCCCAGCTCGCTGCGCAAGCGATCAGTCGCCTGCTCGAGCTTGCGCCGCATCTGCAGCGCCCCGCGCGTGTGATGCGATTGCGATCGCAGCAGATCGATCATCGCGCCGCGGACGCGCATCTTGGCATAGGCAGCGAAGCCGTCGTCGCTGGGCCGGTCGTGACGCTGCGCGCATTCGGTCAGCGCGATCAGCCCGGCCTGCATCAGATCGTCGAGATCGATCGAGCCGCTACAACTGCCCCCGTAATACCAGGCCAGCTTGCGTACCATGGGCAGGAATTGCGCGACCCGGTCGTCGACCCCGCTGGCATAGGCTCGGCGTGCATTGAAGTTCGAATGGTCGTGTTTCATGCCGCGAGAGCCTCCGTGTCATGGCCAAGTGCCGCGGGTTCTTCATGGGTTTCGCCGCCGACGACCGCGATGACCTCGATCGGCTGCGTGGCGGGCAGTTCGGTGATGGACAGGACGGTGCAGCCCGGCGCGCGCATCTTGAGCAGTGCGCTGAGCGCTCGGCGCGCGCGCGGCTGGACGATTAGCGCGGGCTGGGTCGAACCGGGCTCGCGGCCCGCAACGATCGCGGCGATCCGCTCGCCGATCGAGCGGCCGAGGTCGGGTTCGATGACAAGTTCGCCGGTCGAGGGATCCTGCATCCCGTTCACGACCATTTCCTCGAGCTGCGCCGCCAGGGTGATCACCGGCAGTTTGGTGTCGGGCCCGCAGGTCTCGCCTAGCAGCATGGCGCCCAGATCGGCGCGGATGATGTCTATCAGCCGATCGTGCTCGCCGGTCTGCTGTGCGGCGAGCGACAGGCTGGAGAAGATCGGCAGCGCGTGGCGCAGCGAAATGCCGTCTGCGAGCAGCGCCTTGAGCACACGGGTGACCGCGGCGAGCGAAAGCGGCTGTGGCGTGATCGTCTCGATCAGCTGGCCGTGGCGTCCGCGCAGGTGATCGACGAGGTCGCGCACCTGGTCGGGGCCGAGCAGATCCTGCGCGCGGGTCGCGAGCAGCTGGTGAAGCTGGGTGGCGATGACGCTTTCGGGATCGACCACCAGATAGCCCTCGGCTACCGCGAGATCGCGCGAGCCGGGATCGATCCACAGCGCCGGGCAACCGAAGCTGGGGTCGACCGTGGCCTCGCCCGGCACCGCGTGCGAATGCATGACCTCGCCGGTATCGATCGCCAGCAGCGAGCCGGGCTTGAGCCGGCCGCTGCCGATCGGACTGCCGCCCAGCCTGATGCGATAGCCATCGGGGTCGATCTCGAATGTATCCTCGATCCGGAAGGGCGGGACCACGAAGCCGAAGGCCTGGCACATCTGGCGGCGCAGGCCGGTCAGGCGCGCGATCAGCGTTGCACCGTGGCGCTCGTCGGTGAGATGGATCAAGCCGTAGCCCAGCTGGATGGTGACCATGGTCTGGTCGGTCACGTCGTCGATCGAGATCCTCGATGGGTCGGGTGCGGCAACCGGCTCGACGAAGTTCGCGGCGGCATCGCGGCGGTTCTTGAGCGTGCGCCAGAGCAGGAAGGTGCCTGCCGCGAGCGGAAAGAAGATCGCCTGCGGCATCGCGGGAATGCAGCCCATGGCGAACAGAATGCAGGCGACCGGCAGCCAGATCTTGGGGTCGGCCAGCTGGCCGCCGATCTGTCCGGTGAGGTCGCGCGTGTCCGAGACCCGGGTGACGATGACGGCTGCGGCGATGGAGAGGAGCAGCGACGGGACGGAGGCCACCAGCGCGTCACCGATCGCCAGAGTGATGTAGAACTGGCCCGCCTCGGCGATCGACAGGCCGTGCGTGGTCATCCCGAGCACCAGCCCGGCGATGATGTTGATGAACAGGATCAGCAGCGCGGCAACTGCGTCGCCTTTCACGAACTTGCTGGCACCATCCATCGAGCCGTAGAAATCGGCTTCGGTGGCGATCTCGACGCGGCGCGCCTTGGCTTCGTCCGCAGTCAGCAGGCCGGCTGCGAGATCGGCGTCGATCGCCATCTGCTTGCCGGGCAGCGCATCGAGGGTGAAGCGTGCCGAGACTTCGGAGACGCGTCCGGCGCCCTTGGTCACCACCATAAGATTGATGATCATCAGGATCAGGAAGACGAAGATGCCGACGGTGAAATTGCCGCCGATCAGGAAGGCACCGAAGGCTTCGATCACCATGCCCGCAGCGGCTTCGCCCTCGTGCCCGTTGAGCAGCACGATACGGGTAGAAGCGACGTTGAGCGCGAGCCGCAGCAGGGTCGCGAACAGCAGAACCGAAGGAAAGGATGAGAAGTCGAGCGGCTTCTTGGCGTTCATCGCCGCCATCAGGACCGAGACCGACAGCGCGATGTTGAGCACGAAGAACAGGTCGAGCAGGATGACCGGGATCGGCATGACCATCAGCAGGATGATCGTGAGGATGCCGATCGGCAGGGCGAGTGCCGGGCTGAAGATCTGGCGCGCGCTCACAGGCCGAACGGCTTCAATTTACCATAGGCTGTGGCGATGGTCTCGCGGGCGCGGCCACCCATCGGGGCACCCGCGCCGCCGAAAGTGGATTTGAGCGTTTCCGACATCGAGGGGCGCGACGCGGCGGCCGGCAGTCCATTGGAGGACATCGCCGATCCCGAAAAGCCGCGCGGTGCGAAATTGCCTTGCGCGGCGAAGGCGGCGAAACGTTCGGGAGCGCCTGTCATTCCGGTGGGCAGCGGGCTGTCGCCATAGGCAGAGGCGACCTTGTCGCGCATCACGCTCATGACCTCGCCGACAGATCGCGCGCGGCCTCCTTCATAGAAGATCGAGCGGTTGGCGCGCGCCGGCTGGGGCATCAACGCCGCTGCCGACTGATCGGGGTTGGCACCCAGCGCGCCGAGGAATTTCTGCGCTCCGCCCAGGCCGAGGAAATGGGCGAGATAGAGCTCCGCGGGTTCGGGGTCGCGCCCGAGCGTGACGCGCAGCCCATCCGTATTCTCGCGGGCCAGCTCGGCGGCCATCAGCGAAGAGGCGTCGGCGTCATAGCGCAGCGACATGACCTGTGCTCGGGTCGCGGGGTCCGCGATCCGACCGCCCGGGCCGATCGCTTGGTCGGCCCAGTCCATGCCGTGCTTGGCGCCATGGCGGTCGACCATCTGCGTCCAGGTTGAATCGATGAATTGGTAGAGGCCGGTGGCGCTGGAGGTTGCCGCCTTGGCTTGCGGGTCGAGCCCGGATTCCAGCTTCGCCTGCGCCAGTAGATAGTTGAAGTCGACCCCCGTGCGCACCGAAGCGCGCGCGATGGCAGCCTGCACTTCTGTTCTCGGTACGGAATTGACGGTTGGCACGAAACCTCCGGGGATTGCCTCCCTGGATGTTCAGCAAGGTCCGTGCCAAACCTGATGGGCTGGTCGGACTCGTTTTGGCGTCAGGCGAGCGCCACGCCTCCGCGACGACGCGGCAGCGCCGTATAGGCTTCGCTGGTGTTGGTCAGCGTACCCAGGCGATTCTGGACGTTGGAGGCGATGAGGTTGCGCAGGCGGCGGTTGATCTCGTTGAGCCGCCGGACCGCGTCGAGCGCGCCGAGGCATTCCTCGTCGAGCTGCTCGCGCTGAACTGCCTCGAGCCGGGCGCACAGATCGAGCTTGCCGGTGGTCGACCGGACGATCCCGTCGAGGTCGAGAGCGGCAAGCGCCTGCCGCTCGCCTTCGAGCAGGGCAACCATTTGCCGCAAGGTGGCAAGCGGGCTGGAGGTCAGGGTCATTTGCTGATCGTCCCGTAGAGGCCGGCGGCGATGATCGCATCGGCGATTTCGGTGGGAATGATGGGGTAGCGATCGTCCTGCAGAGCCTTGCGGATCTCGGCGACGCGATCGTGATCCACGGGCTGCTCGCCCGAGGTGACCCGCGCGGTCGAAACCGGGGCTTCGGATTCGCGCGTTTCAGCGGCGGATTTCTGCGAAGCCGAGATCCGCTGTGCAGGCGCAACGGTCGCGCTCGCGCGCTGCACCGCTCCTGCAATTTCCGGCAATCCGACAATCCGCATCGTTTCGCTCCACTATCTGCTCGATATGTAGAACGGCGGATGCTGCGCGGATTTAACCGGCCGGCAACAAATTTTGCCGGTTATGGCAATTGGATGCCGACCTGGCCGGGGCGGATCACCATGGCGCGCAGGGTTTCGCTGCGCTTGCCGTCGGCGCGTATCTGGATCCATTCGCCTTGCGCGCCGTCTTCCACGGCTTCGCCCTGGCGGGTGAGGGTGAAGCCGTTGCCGCGCACCAGGATGCTGACGGATTCGCCGCGGCGAACCAGCGTTTCGGTAGGTGCTGAGGCCCCGCGGGCGCTGCCCGCTGCGCCGCCATCGACCGCGACATAGATCTTCCAGCCGGCAGTGGGGCAGGCGACCTGGACCGAACGCTGGTCGCGGCCGAACCAGGACAGGTCGAGCGGAGTATGACAGGGAGAAAGTTTGAGG
>TARA_R110002072_G_scaffold41779_11_pt1 | contig 12870 bp, 10 predicted proteins | sample TARA_R110002072 | Tara Oceans TARA_R110002072 (sample SAMEA4397118) | marine metagenome | biome: Polar Biome; feature: [SRF] surface water layer (ENVO:00010504); material: water (ENVO:00002006), including particulate matter (ENVO:01000060) such as... | depth 5 m | reverse complement strand
GTATATCAAAACCGCCTGACCCTAGTATAGTTCAAAGGCAAAAATCAGAGGTGGCGCGGGCATGACTCGGGGGCGGCAATGAAAATCGGTCTGATCGGCAATGGCGCGATTGCAGGTTTCGCGCGCAAAGAGATCGAAAAACGCGGGCACACCATCGCAGTTATCTTGCTGCGTCCTGAAAGGGTCGCGCAAAACCCTGACCTTCATGTCGGATCGGTGCGGGATTTTCCGCATGACCTTGACCTGACGATCGACTGTGCCGGGCATACGGCGCTCGCCTCGCATGGGCCGGATATCCTGAAACGCGGGGTGGATCTGGTGACAGTATCGCTCGGCGCGTTGGCTGACCCGGTTGTGTACAGCGCCCTTATGTCGGCAGCGCAGCAGGGTGGGTCCAGACTGCATCTGGCAAGCGGTGCTATTGGCGCGCTTGATTGCCTTCAGGCGGCGCGCATCGGGGCATTGAATTCTGTGACATACGTTGGACGCAAACCGCCCCAAGGCTGGAAGGGATCCCCGGCACAAGATCATCTGGATCTGGACGCAATGAGACACGGGGCCGAGGTTCATTTCAAGGGCTCTGCCCGTGAGGCCGCACTGGCCTATCCCAAAAACGCCAACGTCGCAGCGGCGGTCGCGCTTGCCGGTATCGGCTTTGATGAGACGAAGGTGCAGTTGATCGCCGATGCGGATGTGTCGGCAAATATTCACGAGATCGAAGCCACTGGTGATTTCGGCAGTCTGCGTTTTCAGATCACGGGCAGGGCATTGGCCGACAATCCGCGCAGTTCTGCACTGGCCGCGATGAGTGTCGTCAGCAAGATCGAGCAACTCAGCCAACCCATCGGTTTTTAAGGCCTCACATGAACGCCCGCTATTCCCGCATCGTTGACCGCGCCCTAACCCGGCTGAAACTTCGGCAGCTGCGCCTTTTGGTGGCCGTAGGTCGCCACGGCAACATCCAGAACGCCGCCCGCGAACTTGGCATCTCGCAACCTGCCGCCACCAAGATGATTCAGGATCTCGAGGTCGATTTTGAGGTTAAGCTGTTCAACCGTACCAATCGCGGCGTCATCCCAACAATCTTTGGCGACACCCTGATCCGCCACGGCAAGCTGATCTTTGCGCAGGTGTCTAGCGCCGCTCAGGAACTGGATGATCTGAGCGAGGGCAACAGCGGCCGGGTGGTGGTTGGCACCCTGCTCGCCGCCTCCCCCGGTTTACTGCCGAACGCCATTGAATTGTTGCTGACAGATCGGCCCAAGGTGGCCATAAAGATCCATGAAGGCACCAATGAAATATTGATGCCTGCCCTTCTGTCGGGTGAGATCGACATGGTTGTTGGCCGTCTGCCGTCGCGACGTTATCGCGAAAAAATCATGCGCGAAAAGCTGTTTGATGACGGGATCACGGCCGTGGTGGGCGTTCAGCATCCGCTGGCCGATTGCGAAGCCGTCACATTCGGACAAATCAGGGAATTCGGTTGGGTTCTGCCACCCTTGGAAACGACGCTAAGGCGGCAAATAGACCAGTTTTTCGTGCGCCAGCAACAATACTCACCACCTCTGGCAATTGAATCAGTGTCCTATTTGGCGAACCGGGCGTTGCTGCAATCGCGCGATCTAATCGGCCTCATGCCCTCAGCCGTGGTGGCACAGGACATCGGTTCTGGCTTTCTGGCGCGGCTGGATTGGGATGTCCCGTTTGGCCAAGGACCAGTGGGTGTATCTTACCGCAGCGAAGACAGCCTATCACCTGCCGGGCGCGCGCTATTGCAAGCCCTGAAACAGGCAGCGTCATCAACCGGGTGATCTGGTATTCCGCAAACCAATATCTGTATTTGATCAATTTACTTGAACTTGAGGGCGGATTTGCATGACCTGAGTGGATAATTGACGGCACAATTGACGGCGAAACAGCAAAAAGGCGCATCGGCCATGTATCCTGATCTGGGGCTTTTCATCGCGGGCAAATGGCGCAGGACCGCGCAGGATTTGCCAGTCGTAAACCCTGCAACAGAGCAAGAGATTGGGTGCCTGCCCTGCGCCACACTGTCCGATCTGGATGACGCCCTTGCCGCCGCCGAAGCAGGTTTGCGCATCTGGAGCCGAACCTCGCCACGAGAAAGGTCCGACACGATCCTGCGCGCGGCACGCCTGATGCGCGAACGCCAAGACGAGATTGCCCATGCAATCACCTTGGAACACGGCAAACCGCTCAATCAAGCCCGATTGGAAGTCATCCGCGGCGCTGAGTTTTTTGAATGGGACGCAGGCGAGGCCATGCGCACCTATGGCCGGATCATTCCCGCCGCCCATGGTCACAAGTTCGCTGTCCATCACCAGCCGATTGGGGTCGTGGCCGCGTTTTCACCCTGGAATTTCCCAATGAGCCAACCGGCGCGCAAGATTGGCGGCGCGCTGGCGGCAGGCTGTTCCATCATCCTCAAGGCCGCCGAAGAAACGCCTAGCGGTGCTATCCATATCGCCCGGGCGTTTGAAGATGCAGGGCTGCCGGCGGGTGTGCTCAACTTGGTGTTCGGTGAGCCGGCAGAAATCTCAAACCACCTCATTGCACACGATGCGGTGCGGCTTGTTGCCTTTACCGGATCCACCGCTGTCGGGCGGCATCTGACAACGCTGGCAGCACAGCATATGACCAAGGTTCTGATGGAACTCGGCGGCCATGCGCCCGTGATCGTGTGCGAAGACACCAATGCGCAGGCGGCTGGACTTTCCGGGGCCATCCGAAAGATGCGCAATGCCGGGCAAGTCTGCACATCGCCCACACGGTTTTTTGTCCACGACAGTATCTTTGACGAATTTAGCACTGCATTTGTCAAACGCGCCAAACAGACAATAGTTGGCGATGGCATGAACAAGGCAACCGAAATGGGCCCCTGCGCCAACGCACGGCGCATCCCGGCCCTGATGGCGCTGGTCGAGGATGCGCGCGCCAAAGGGGCAACCATTGCCACCGGGGGTGCACGCCACGGTGACACGGGCTATTTCTTTCAACCTACGGTGCTGATGAACGTGCCTGATACTGCGCAAATCATGCAAGAAGAACCCTTTGGTCCCATCGCCGTGATCAATCCGGTGCGGTCCCTTGATCATGCGATTGCGCAGGCAAATTCGGTGCCTTACGGGTTGGCGGGCTACGCTTTCACCAACCGCGCCGACTATATTGATCGGTTGGTGGACGAGGTGGAGGTCGGCAATCTGTCGATCAACACGCTCGAAGCGTCGATGCCGGAAACACCTTTTGGCGGGGTCAAATCCAGCGGCACTGGACGCGAGGGCGGTGCCGAAGGGCTGGACAATTACCTGACCGTCAAACACGTCTGGCACTCTGCCCAGATCACCTAGTCGCTGCGCCCCAAACCAGACGTTTCTTTTGGCAAAGAACGAAAGTTTGGGCTGCAAATGTGAATGTTGGCGGGTCGCCGTATCATTGCATCCGTGCTATCGACTTAGGGCCGCAACAGCGCGCCCAAATTCACCTAACGAGCGTGGTCTCTTGATGTACCTGTCGATTACCGCAGCTTTATTTCTGTCAATCGCATCATTGGCCTCGGCGCAACAGTTGCCGCCACCTTTGGATGACGACGCATTTCTGCCGGTGGACCTACAACAGGTAAAGCTGGGGCAGCTTTTGTTCTATGATCCGATCCTGTCTGGCAACCGCGAAACGGCCTGCGCGACATGCCATCACCCCAATCTTGGAACCTCGGATGGCGTTTCGTTATCCTTGGGCGACGGTGGAATGGGGCTGGGGCCAGACCGGCGCGCAGACCCCAACAATCTGCCCGAAGATCGCATCCCTCGAAATTCACCCGGCCTGTTTAATCTCGGGGCCAAGGAATTTACCGTTCTTTTTCATGACGGCCGCCTTGAGGCCGATCCGGCGCGGCCCGGCGGCATCCGCACACCGATGGACGCAGATATGGTCAGCGGGTTTGCATCTGTCCTTGCCGCCCAGACCATGTTTCCGGTGCTCAGCCGCGACGAGATGGCAGGGTCATACGCCGAAAACGATATCGCACGCCTTGTCCGGCAGGGGCGCATCACCGGGACGGGCGGCGCATGGGATCTGTTGGCACGACGTGTCGCAGACCTGCCTGAATATTCGGTTGAATTCGCCGCCCTCTATCCCCACATCGCCACTCCCGATGACATAGCGTTTACCGATATTGCGAATGTGATTGCGGCGTTTGTTTCCTACGAATGGCGGTCAGACACTGCCCCCTTCGATGAGGTTTTGCCCGGCACGCGCACGCTCAAAGGACAGCAGCAAGCGGGGCTTGAGATTTTTTATGGACCGGGGCGCTGTGCCACATGCCATGCCGGGCCATTCTTGACTGACCACCAATTTTACGCGATGGCCGCGCCGCAAATTGGGCCGGGAAAAGCCGCAATATTTGAGGATCATCAACGTGACGAGGGCCGTTTTCGGGTCACAGGTCGGGCTGAAGATCGCTTTGCTTTTCGGACGCCATCATTGCGCAACATCGCCCTGACAGCACCTTACGGTCACGCAGGCGCGCACGCTGATCTGTCACGATTTATCGCCGATCATGCAAACCCGAAAGAAAGCTTGGGGCGGTATGACCGTGAGCAAGCCATCTTGCCGGAGTTTTCCGCCTCAGACTTTGCCGTACTTGATGATCCGCAACAGGTACAAGAAATCATCGCGGCAGTTCAGGCGGAGCCTGTTACACTTAGCCCCGACAACATCGCAGCATTGGTGGCCTTCCTTGAAACCCTGACAGACCCGATCAGCCTCACGGGCCGTTTAGGTATCCCGAAATCGGTGCCAAGCGGATTGCCCGTGCCAACTCTCAATTAAGGTTTGGTCAACGTAACCCGGTCGCCTGCCGCTGCCTTATAGGTTGTCGTGGCACCATCTGGCCAGACAACCTCGATTTGCGCTTCGATGTCAGCTCCCAAACCGAAATGGCGCGGCAACATCTGACCGCCCGCATGACCGCCGCCAATGACCTGTTGCACGATTTGCGTCGATGACGCCGAACGCAGTAAAATCGTGGCACCAATCGCATCGCGGTTCCCGCCTGATTGCTGAACGGATACAGTGATCCAATTGCCCGTCCCATCTGTTACATTACGATAAAGTTCGAGCGGTGCGCGTCGGTTCGATACGATCAGGTCCAAGCGCCCGTCGAGGTCGAAATCGGCCAAGGCCGCCCCCCGTGAACGGTCGGTTGTTGCGACGCCTACCGCAAAGGCCACCTCAAAAAATGTGCCGTCATCAGCCTGCATCAAAAGGTTGTTCGGGTCCTGCATCGCCATGCCGGGCATCTGGTCGACATTCCCTTTCGCAATAAAAAGGTCGGCCCGCCCGTCATTGTCGATATCACCAAATTCGGCATGCCATCCCGTCGATGGCCGTCCATCATCGCCAATGTGCGGGCGTTGGGCGTAGGTCCCGATGGCATAGTCTGCGGCGGCATAACGACCGTCGGGCAAAGCGAATTGCAGCAATTGATCGCCCATTGAGGTCAACATAACCTCGTCGCGACCATCCGCGTTCAAATCCCGGCTCGCAATGCCCATGCCCCACAATGCGATGTTGTTCCAACCGTCCTGCGGCCCCAGAAAACGCTGCTCTGCGATGTCCCACATCTGCTCGTGACCGTCCTTGACGTAATAGTGCCGGTCATTGGACAGGCGCAGAGTAGGCCGGCCGCGCGCATCACGCGACGCGAGAATCGATAAAGGGCAAAACCCCGGCGTCAGGAGATGTTCGGTGTACCCTTGCGGCCCAGGCCGCAGGATAGCGTTGTCGTCACACGCCTCAAACGGACCATCGGGATCGGTTCGGTCAACATAGTTCCCGATGGCCAGCGTGGGGCGGCGCGCGCCAGCTTCCCACCACGCGGTAAACGCGGTGCTCCATTTATCAGCGGACGGCATACCCATCATCTCCGTCGCATCGGTGAACATACAATCGGGCTGCCCCTTGAGGACCCGATTTGGACCAACGCGCAGCACAAACAGGTCCATCATTCCATCCGCATTCATATCTATCGGATAAGCGCCGGTTGTGCCGTTCACGATGGGAATGTCGATATTGGTAAAGGTGAAATCACCATCATTGCGGATCATCTTGGCTGCGTTTTCGCCACCCGCCGCGAAAATGTCCGGCAAACCGTCCGCATTACAGTCAAAAACGGCAAGGCCACCGCCGACGAAATGTTCCCACCCGCCGTCGTAAACGTGCGGTGGTAATTGCCCCGAACGATCTTCAAAGCGCGGTTCACCAAGCGCAGGCAGTGCCGCCAAAAACAGGACCAGTGCTGCGTACTTCACAGGTTTTGCATCTCGAGCCCGCCAGCCATTGTGTCCGTGAGCGCGGCCAGTGCCGGTGCCGTCGCCCCACGCGCCCAGACCAGATCATCCCATTCGTGGACGACGATCTTGCAAGGTTGGCGCGCGTCAGACAGGGTCAGCTTTTGCATTTCGGCAAAAACCTCATCCGCATAAAAATAGTCATATTGCATCCGATCCCCCGACAAGATGATAAACGGCGGGTCAAAAAGCTGCACCACATTGGACAGCCCAACGGCAAGATAGCGACCCGCACGGTTGAAAATTGTTTCCGCGGCTGAATTCCCGGCCTTCGCCTGCTGGAACAGCAACGCCAATAGGGCTTCGGGGTCTTTGGGGTCACCACTATCGGGGCCCAATGCCGTCGCGGCCTCTCGCGTGAGGGCATAATCACCCAAGTAAGCCTCCAGACAGCCCCGCTGACCACAGCGGCACAGCGCCCCATCAAGCTGGACTTTTGTATGGCCAAGCTCCAGCCCCATCCCATGGGTGCCGCGATAAAGCTGGTTGTTGACCACCAGCCCCATGCCAACGCCATTTTCAATCGTTACCACCGCAAAATCGGTCATATCGCGCCCGTCGCCGTACCATAATTCGGCAAGCGTCAGCATATTCGTATCATTGTCGAGAAAGAGCGGCGTATCGAACCGTTTTCCAAAATCTCCACAGAGGTCTTGATTGGGGTCCTGCAAAAGAGAGCACCAGATAACCAAACCGCTGGTGTGATCGACGATACCCGGCACTCCGATGCCAACCGCCTTTACGTCACTGATCAATTTTCCGCCGTTCTTTAGGACCAACTCAATCAACACCGCAATCTCGTCGAGCAATTGTGCCGCAGTGCGCCGTTTGCCGGACGACGGCAATGTCGCGGCCATGACGATATTACCGGCAAAGTCTGACAACACCGCAGAGTGCCGTTTCGACGACAGCTTGATCCCAATCACAAAGGCGGCGTCTGGCACCACTTCTAACGCAACAGGCGGGCGGCCGCGCACCTGTTCGCGCGCTGGTTCATCCACTTCGCGCAGCATCCCAGAAGCAATCAGATCAGCCGTCAGCGTTGTGGCGCTGCCTGCGCTGATGTTCAGCGCCCGTGTGATATCCGCACGGGCGGCACGCCCGCTTGCACGGACGTGCTGGAACACTTGTTGCCTGAGCGGCGCATCGCTGGCCTTACTGCGCTGCAACAAAGGGCCACATCCCGGTGGCCGAGACGATGTTTTTTCAATGTCAGTTATATATTTCATCATCTAAATTTAATCCAAGCCATGACAGCGGAGTTCGTGTAGTATTGGCCGATTATACCACGTTTGGAAAGCCTTTTCGGGTTAATTTTACCTGAGGGGTGTTTTTTTATTTTGCAAACTGAATTTAATATGTGCAATCTAGGCGGTGAGTCGTATGGCTCGTTTCCTATTTTATACAGGGGACACACCTATGGGAGGAACAACAATGAACAAATATATTATTGCGGCGGCGGTCACGGTGTCTGGCTTTGGTACCGCAGCATTTGCCGATGGACACGGCATGACTGTCGGCGTGAGCTGGTCAAACTTTCAGGAAGAGCGTTGGAAAACCGACGAAGCGGCGATCAAGGCAGCGCTTGAAGCGGCTGGTGCAACATATGTCTCAGCTGATGCGCAATCGTCATCCGCCAAGCAACTTTCCGATGTTGAAAGCCTGATCGCACAAGGCGCGGACGCCTTGATCATCTTGGCGCAAGATGCTGCCGCAATTGGCCCAGCCGTCGACGCCGCAGATGCAGAAGGCATTCCTGTTGTTGCGTATGACCGCCTGATCGAAGACAGCCGCGCGTTTTATCTGACATTCGACAACGTCGAAGTTGGCAGGATGCAAGCCCGCGCCGTGTTTGGGGCACAGCCCACCGGCAACTACGTCATGATCAAAGGGTCGCCCACCGATCCCAACGCCGACTTCCTGCGCGGCGGTCAGCAAGAAGTGCTGCAAGCGGCCATTGACAGCGGTGACATCACCATCGTCGACGAAGCCTATACAGACGGCTGGTTGCCTGCCAATGCGCAGCGCAACATGGAGCAAATCCTGACCGCCAATGACAATAAGGTCGATGCTGTTGTGGCGTCTAACGATGGCACCGCCGGTGGTGCAGTGGCTGCTCTGACAGCGCAGGGCATGGAAGGCATTCCTGTTTCTGGTCAGGACGGCGACCACGCCGCTTTGAACCGTGTGGCGCTTGGCACACAAACCGTGTCAGTCTGGAAAGACGCACGTGAGCTTGGCAAAGCCGCAGGCGAGATTGCCGCAGCTTTGGCGGCCGACAATGCGGCGATGGTTGACGGGTCGACCAAATGGACGTCACCGGGTGGCACCGAGATGAACTCGATTTTCCTCGCACCTGTGCCAATCACGGCTGACAATCTGTCCGTTGTGACCGATGCAGGCTGGATCACCATCGAAGCCCTTTGCCAAGGTGTGACCAACGGCCCCGCGCCCTGTAACTAAGCGCAATAACTAAGCATTTGGTCGGTTCTGCCGGTCAACAAGGGACTCCGCTTACGGGTGGGGTCCACTCTTTTCGCACATTTCGCATCACGGACGTGCATCTGCCTGCACGATCTGGCCGGCTGCCCCTGAATTCCGATGGAGACATTTCATGTCTGACCAAACCGCCCCCCAATCACCGCCAAAACGCAGTTTCCTGCAATCATTGGAGATCGACACCCGTTTGTTGGGTATGATCGGTGCCTTTGTGCTGGTGTGTATCGTGTTTAACCTGCTGACCGACGGTCGTTTCCTGACCCCGCGCAACATCTTTAACCTGACCATTCAGACGGTATCGGTGGCGATTATGGCCACAGGCATGGTATTTGTGATCGTGACCCGCCACATTGATTTGTCGGTTGGTGCGCTGCTGGCCACCTGCACGGCGGTGATGGGGATGACCCAGACACAGTGGTTGCCACAGATCATGGGATTAGAGCTTGGCCACCCATTGATCCCATGGATCACAATTGCGGTTGGGCTGCTGACTGGCGCTGTCATTGGCGGCGCGCAAGGCTGGCTAATCGGCTATCAGGCAATCCCTGCGTTTATCGTAACTTTGGGCGGGCTGCTGATCTGGCGCAACGTCGGTTGGTGGCTGACAGACGGTGCCACAATTGGCCCACTTGATCAGACATTCATTCTTTTTGGCGGCATCAACGGCACCTTAGGCGCATTCTGGAGTTGGGTCGTCGGCATCGTCGCAACGGCCGTTGCACTTTTTGCACTGTGGGCTGGGCGCGGCACGAAAAAGGCACATGGTTTTCCGGTCAAACCCGCTTGGGCAGAACTGCTGGTCATGGCCATAATCGCGGGCGCGATCCTTGGCTTTGTGGCCATACTGAACGCATACACGGTCCCTGAACGTGTGATCGCACGTGAACCTGCTCTGTTTGGGTGCGAGGTCGCCAAAGGTTGCATCGCGGCGTACGGCATTCCGTATTCCGTGCTTGTTCTGATCGTCGTGTCGATTGTGATGACGGTGATTGCGCTGCGCACGCGGCTGGGCCGCTACATTTTTGCAACTGGCGGAAACCCGGATGCAGCCGAGCTTTCGGGTATCAACACCCGGCTTTTGACGGTTAAGATTTTTGCAATGGTCGGAGTGCTTTCAGCGCTGGCAGGCGTCGTGGCCTCGGCGCGCTTGGGCTATCACACCAACGATATCGGCACGCTGGACGAATTGCGGGTGATTGCCGCCGCCGTGATTGGTGGCACCGCATTGTCAGGCGGTATCGGGACAATTTACGGTGCCATCATCGGTGCGTTGATCATGCAATCACTGCAATCGGGCATGGCCATGGTCGGTGTTGATGCACCGTATCAGAACATCGTCGTCGGTGCTGTTCTTGTCCTCGCCGTCTGGATCGACATTCAGTACCGCAAGCGGGTGGGAGCGAAATAATGACAACGCCATTGGTTGAAATGAAGAACGTCTCGATCGCGTTTGGGGGCGTCAAAGCCGTCGATCACGTGAGCATTAAATTATACGCAGGCGAAGTTGTGGGCCTGTTGGGCCACAATGGCGCAGGTAAATCGACGCTGATAAAGATGCTGTCGGGTGCCTACAAAATGGATTCAGGCGAGATCTGGATCGAAGGCAAACGCGCCACGATCAATTCACCGCGCGACAGCCGCGACTACAACATCGAAACGATTTACCAAACGCTCGCACTGGCCGACAATCTGGATGCCGCGTCTAATCTGTTTCTGGGTCGGGAATTGACGACACCGCTTGGCTTTGTCGATGACAGCCGGATGGAAGCCGAAACACGCAAGATCATGGCGCGCCTCAATCCAAACTTTAAGAAACTCAAAGAACCGGTATCGGCGCTTTCGGGCGGGCAACGTCAATCCGTGGCGATTGCACGGGCCGTTTATTTCAACGCCAAAATTCTGATCATGGATGAACCCACAGCGGCACTGGGTGTGCATGAAACCGCGATGGTGGCAGAGCTGATCGGCGAGTTGAAAAAACAAGGGTTGGGCATCTTCCTCATCAGCCACGACACCCGCGAGATGATGGATCTATGCGACCGCGTGTCGGTGATGAAAAACGGCCAAATGGTCGGCACAGAACGCGTCGAGGATGTGACCGAGGATGACATTCTGTCGATGATCATTCTGGGCAAGAACCCAAAGGCCGCAGCATAGTCCGCCACCGCGCCAAAACCTGCATGGCCGCGCGCATCAAACCCACCTTCGAAAGGACCTGTGACATGACCGACTTTTTCAACGGCATCCCTAAAATCACCTATCAGGGAAAGGACAGCGACAGCGATTACGCCTTTCGTCACTACAACCCCGACGAAGTGGTGATGGGCAAACCGATGAAAGATCACCTGCGCTTTGCCTGTGCATATTGGCATTCGTTTGCATGGCCCGGTGGGGATCCGTTTGGGGGGCAGACGTTTCAGCGTCCGTGGTTCAAGGACACGATGGAGGCGGCCAAGCTGAAAGCAGATGTTGCATTTGAGATGTTCCAGATATTGGGTGTCCCCTATTTCTGTTTCCATGATGCAGACGTCCGCCCTGAAGGCACGGATTTTGCGGAGAACAGCAGAAACCTTGAGGCGATTGTCGATTACTTTGCTGAAAAGATGGATGAGACAGGCATCAAGTTGCTTTGGGGCACGGCGAACCTCTTTTCGCACCGCCGCTTCATGGCGGGTGCGGCTACGAACCCCGACCCTGATGTCTTTGCCTTCTCGGCGGCAACGATCAAGACCTGTATGGATGCCACGATCAAACTGGGCGGCGAAAACTATGTTCTGTGGGGCGGGCGCGAAGGCTACGAGACACTGCTGAACACCGACATGGGCCGCGAACGCCAACAGGCGGGCAGGATGTTGCAGATGGTTGTCGATTACAAACACAAGACCGGATTCAAAGGTGCGATCCTGATCGAACCCAAGCCGCAGGAGCCGACCAAGCATCAATACGACTACGATGTTGCAACGGTTTACGGGTTTCTCAAAGACTTTGGCCTTGAGCGTGAAGTGCAGGTCAACATCGAACAGGGCCACGCCATTCTGGCTGGCCACACGTTCGAACATGAATTGGCGCTGGCACGCGAATTGGGGATTTTCGGGTCCATCGACATGAACCGAAATGACTATCAATCTGGTTGGGACACCGACCAATTTCCCAACAACGTGCCAGAAATGGCACTGGCCTTTTACGAGGTTCTGCGCGCGGGTGGCTTTACCACGGGTGGCACAAACTTCGACGCAAAGCTGCGCCGCCAATCGCTGGACCCGGAAGACCTGATCCTTGCACATGTGGGGGGCATGGACGCCTGCGCTGCTGGCCTCAAAGCTGCGGCAGCGATGCTGCAAGACGGCAAATTGGAAGCCGCCCGCAACGACCGTTACGCGGGCTGGGACACGGACGCCGGTCAGGCTTTGATGGCCAGTGACCTAACGAAAATCCACGACCGCGTGATCGCCGATGGCATTAACCCTGATCCAAAGTCCGGGCGGCAGGAACGGCTTGAGAACTTGGTGAACCGCTATCTTTAAGTCCTGACTGTTGAATTTACCTGCCCGATTGGTGACTCACTATTCGGGCACGGGCCTCAGCCCTCCTTCTTTGCAAATGAAGGCCAACACGTCTGCTTCGCCCTCGTTATTGCGCAGCGCGCAGAACACAAATGGCCGCAGTCCACGCATCTTGATACTATCGGCGCGCATGACCTCCAGCGATGCACCGACATAGGGTGCGAGGTCGGTCTTGTTGATGACCAGCAGATCGGATTTGGTGATCGCCGGGCCACCCTTGCGCGGAATCTCTTCGCCCGCAGCAACATCAATGACATAGATCGTCAGATCAGCGAGTTCAGGGCTGAACGTTGCCGATAGATTGTCACCACCACTTTCGATCAACACGATTTCAAGATCTGGATGCCGCCCCTGCATTTCGTCAATTGCCGCCAGATTAATGGATGCATCCTCGCGGATCGCAGTGTGCGGGCAGCCACCTGTTTCTACGCCAATGATCC
>TARA_R110002072_G_scaffold127575_1_pt1 | contig 12885 bp, 10 predicted proteins | sample TARA_R110002072 | Tara Oceans TARA_R110002072 (sample SAMEA4397118) | marine metagenome | biome: Polar Biome; feature: [SRF] surface water layer (ENVO:00010504); material: water (ENVO:00002006), including particulate matter (ENVO:01000060) such as... | depth 5 m | reverse complement strand
TTCTTTATTTTATTAGCTATTATTGGAAACTTTTGGTTAGGAAATAATGTCAATTTATTATATGCTTCCATCATCATTTTTGTAGTAGCTTGGATAGGTCAGTTTTACGGACATAAAGTGGAAGGTAAAAAACCATCCTTTATTAAAGATTTACAATTTTTATTGATTGGACCTTTATGGGTAGTGAAGAAATTAAGCACAAAAAATAAACAGTAAGTTAAAAAATTCTCGATACAACCTGAAACAAGTTCAGGATACTCGAACTGACAAAAAGGATCAGACATGACTAAAGAAATTTCATTTGAAGACTTTTTAAAAGTTGATATTAGAATAGGAACTATCATAGAAGTAAATGATTTTCCGAAAGCTAAGAAACCAGCCTATCAATTACACATCAATTTTGGAGATTTAGGAATCAAAAAATCTAGTGCTCAAATCACAGATTTATATACAAAACAAGCGTTATTAAATAAACAAGTAAGTGCCATTATTAATTTTAAACCTCGACAAATCGCGAACTTCTCAAGCGAATGTTTGGTGTTGGGTATTTATAATGAAGAGGGTAAGGTTGTCTTATTGCAAGCTTCAAAACCAATTAAAAACGGCGAGCAAGTAAATTAATTATGAATTAGTGTGACTTCGAGAGCCTCAATCACCTTCTAAAGTTTTTTTTATAGGTCATTGAGGTGTTATACTAAGTTTGTCGAAGTGTACTCGAAATGACCTTGTTTTGTATGAAGATTTACTGACTTGTCATTTCGAAATAAGATTCTTTTAAATCAATTGAGAAATCTAAAAGATTCCTCATCACTCATACCTCGTTCTGTCGGAATGACAATTTATCTCTTCGGATTATTTAAAATCACCAAAGCTCCTATTACACCTGGTATCCACCCACAAAGGGTTAGTAATAATATGATGAAAAATGACCCACAACCTTTATCAATAACAGATAATGGTGGGAATAAAATCGCTAATAAAACGCGTAAAAAACTCATAGCTAAAATTGGTTGGTTAATTAAAAGACGAGAAAACGAAACTTTTGTTACACAAAAATCCCGCTAAAATATTAATCTTAGCGGAATTCTCTTTATAATTATTTTAGTACTAATTACATCTGATTTCCAAAAAAAACAGCATTCATTAATAACTTATTAGTTCCATACCAAAATGCTCTAAAATTGGTATTATCTGTAAATACAATTACTTTTCCGCTACCCATTCTTTGTACTTTAAAAGGAACCGTATTTTTAATCACTTTTGCATTCTCCTTTGAAATATAACCACTTAATAAAGGGCTCTCTGTATACTGAATTGGATTGTTATAACTCTTCTTGTCTGCTTTAATAAAAAGTGTTGTATTTCTGAACAAGGCAATTTTATCATTCTTATATCCAAAATTTATTGGGTGGGAACGATCAATTTTCGCTTCAAAAATAGCTCCTCCAATAACTTGAGCTCCAGTCTGCAAAGACCTATCTTCAAAAGAAACATTCTGTATAGTGTCTATCTTGGTTTTTTCAAATTGTAAAGAGATAAACTTATTGCTATTTAACCAATTTGCAGCACTTCTATACCCAATTAAAACGCCTCCATTACGAACCCACGTTTTTAACTTTTCAATAGCTCTTTTATCCAAACCACTACTACTTGGTGCAATTAAAACATTGTACTTACTAATATCTACACGATTAAAATACGTCATGTCTAACTTAGTTACATGCATGTCGTATCGTTGATCAAATAAATGCCAGATCTCACCTGGATCACTCACATTTACACCATTTCCAACCAACATGGCAACTTTTGGTAGCTTAACATTTCTAAAATTATTACTTCCTAAATCTATTCCATCATTTAAACCAGTAGAGACTCCGTTCATTTTTAAATGACTTTCCTCAGCTACTTTAGTTAAAAAGGTGTACAATTCTGAAGTATTCAATTTTTGATTTTGAACAGGAATGTAAATCGTTCCATAATCATAAGAAACTCCTCCATTTTTGAAGTTCTTCATCGATACTTTTGCTCTCAAACCTTTTTGTAAGATTGCATTCAATGCTTTTGGTGTATAATATTCATTCCAAGGCATTAAATACCCGACATCACTTTTTACACTAAGGTCTCCAGTTTTTAATTTCAAGCTCTTAATTTCTGATCCTGCTCTATTTAAAGAAACGTTTTCAGCATAATCAACTCCAAAAGCATGATTGAAAGTCCAAGCAGACACATCATAAAACAAACTATCTTGAAATTGAGTTCTTACATCAAACATCGCTTTTACCAGACGTTGATTTTTTTGATCCATTGGAACGATATAACTGTATCCTTTTTTGAATTGTTTTCCATTTGCTGAAAAATCAGATTTTACTTCGTGAATCGTTACTTGATGTCTTTTTAAAACTTCAGCCAAATGATAACTTTTTGCGGCATCTTTACTATCGCCAAAAACAATTGCTTTCGATTTAGAACCTTCATTCCTTGCATTCTTATAAAAATCTTGTTGATATTTTAAGATTTTCACTCGCATACTTTTAGCTGCTGCTAGAGTTGACATTGCTGCTGTATATTGATTTCTAATCGTAAACGGAAAAGTTAAAATTCCATTAGTTGATTCTTGTGCATGTCCACGAGAACTTCCTTGTTCAAACAAAATACCAATACTTCCATTAATATCTGGAAACGTAGAACCTTTTCCATAATAAAAGTCGTCAAAGCTTTCTTCTGAATAATATTGTGATCCTATTTTATCCAAAGCTTTTGCATGATAGGTTCCTATTTCTTTGGTTAAATCTTGATTCATTTGCGGGGTCAAAGGATTTGTTCTACTTGGAATTCCAGGTTGAAAAAAGAATGTAGAGTTTGTTCCCATTTCATGATGATCCGTTAAGATATTTGGCAACCATTTGTGAAAGGTTGCAATTCTTGCTCTCGATTCTGGCAACTGAACTGGCAACCAATCACGATTCATATCAAACCAATAATGATTGGTTCTTCCTCTTGGCCAAACCTCCGTAAATTCTCTATCATTAGGATCTGGATTGATGTTTTTACTTTTATTCGTATTTGCCCAATATGCAAAACGTTGCAGTCCATCTGGATTAAAAGATGGGTCAAATAAAATGACTGTATTTTTTAATAAATCTTGTGTATCCGCAGTTAAAGAAGCTGCTAAATAATAGGCCGCAGCTAAAGAAGCATTAGAGCCACTGGGTTCGTTTCCATGAATAGAAAACCCTTGATACACAACAATCGGATCGTTAGAAACATCTAGTGAAGCATCATCTGTACCTGCAATATGTCGCTTACGAATTGACTCTAAGTTTTTGTGATTCTCTGGGGAAGTAATCGTCAATAATAAAATTGGACGTCATTCAAAACTTTGTCCTCTTTCTTCAATGGTAATTCTATCCGAGGCTTTTGCTAAAGCTTTCATGTACTCAACCAATTTGTCGTGTGTGATGTGCCATTCTCCTACTTCATGACCAATAATTTCTTTTGGAGTTGGAATATTCGTATTGTAACGTTCATTACTTGGGATATAATAATTTAAATCTACTTTCTGTGCACTTATCGAGAATGTAAGTGATAAAAATAAAAAGGCTAGAATAATTTTTTTCATGTGTTATTTAAATTTGATTCGAACAAAGATAAGAATTCGGAAGTTTATTATTTAGATCTTATACTATATTGTAAATACTTCGGAAACAGTATTATTAAATGACATTTTACTTTATTTCTCATAAGTAATTTTACCATTAACCATCGTTTTTAAAACGGAACCGTTTAGAATTTCTTGTGGACTTGCATTTAAAATATCAACATCCATAAATGTGAAATCTGCCCATTTTCCAACTTCAATCGTTCCTGTCAATTTTTCTTGTTGAGATGCAAAGGCCGCCCAAATCGTATAAGCTCGCAATGATTCTTCTTTGGTGAATGCTTGTTCTGGAAAATAGGCTTTTTCTTCCCCTTTTTTCTTTTTGGTAATGGCACTGTAAACAGCATAGAAAAAACTTGGATCAGAACCTGTAAAATCTGAATTAAAAATGACCGTAGCGTTCTTCTTTCGTAAAGTTCTCCAAGCATAAGCTCCTAGAACTCTCTCGTTCCCTACTCTATCTATGGCCCAAGGCATATCTTCAACTGCATGTGCAGGCTCCATAGAAGCGATGATGTTTAATTTAGAAAATCTTGAGAAATCATCTGGATGAACTACTTGTACATGTTCAATTCTGTGTCGCAATTTTTTGGATTCAAGATTTGTTTCAAAGTAATTTTCATACAAATCCAAAACATCTCGATTTGCTTTGTCTCCTATTGCATGAATGGCTAATTGAAATCCTTTGTCCAATGCTTTTTGAATCATGTCTTTATGAAATCCATATTCCTTTCCTCCAACTCCAGTATGTCCTTCTTTATCAGAATATTCTTCTAAGAATTCTGCTCCTCTAGAACCCAATGAGCCGTCATAATATCCTTTAAATCCTCTAACTTGTAAAAAAGATTCCGCATCGTTTGTTGGTCCTTTTCGCAACCATTCATTCACCAAGTCAATATTGTACATTCGAGCTGCAATAAAAGCGTGGGTTCGCATTGGCAATGCATTTTTTGCTAACAAATCTTCGTAGACATTCATATGATTTTTATCTACTCCTAAATTATGGGTGGTCGTAAACCCTAATTTCATCAATTCTTGAAAACCATAATTCATGATTCTAATTTGCTGTTGCAAAGTCTTTTCTGGAATTTTATCTAGCAATAATTTTTTGGCACTATTTAATAAAACATATCGCAAGTTTCCTTTTGAATCTTTTAAAACCTCTCCCCCATCTTTTGCTCTTGTTTTTTGGGTGATTCCTGCTTTCTCAAAGGCCAACTGGTTACCCATCACTCCAAACCCTCTTAACCCAACTAAAACAACAGGATGGTTGGGTGTTTTCTTACTTAAAAGATTCATGTCTGGATACTCATTTGCAAACTCAGCTTCATCCCAACCCGAAGCAAAAATCCATTCGCCATTCGGAATTTCCTTTGACCGATTGACAATCAATTCAATGATTTCATCTTTACTGAGTCCTTGTAAACTGAGACTCTCTTTCTTTTCACCTAGCTCTTGTAAATGTCCGTGAGACTCTATTAAACCTGGAATCACAACAGCGTATTCAGCATCAATAATTTTAGTAGCACTTCCCAAATATTTCTGAACCTCTTCATTTGATCCTACAAATTGAATTTTTTTATTCTTAATACTAATAGCTTCAGCATCAAAAATCCACTGATTCTCTTCAAAAGGAGCATTCTTCGCTGGCCCTCCTTCTAAGTTTGGATCATCCCAATCCAACGTATAGACATGCGCATTTATAATGATTGTATCGGCAAAACCATCCTTGGGTTCGTTTTTACAAGAATTCAAAAGAAGTATCAATATAAAGAGAGTCGATATTTTTTTCATAAAATGAGTGCTGTTTTATTGAATTTTAAAAATACATGAAAATTACTTTCTTTTCTTAAAAAATTGAAATCACTTTTAGACATCTTCCCTTTTTTATTCTGATATTTGTGTTTCATTTTTCATCAGATATTCTCAATGATAGATCGTTCTTTTTTGAAAACTTTACAAGCGTCTTTAAAAGGTGAACTTTACTTTGACGATTTACATAAAATTCTGTATGCAACAGATGCTTCCGTATATCGAAAAATCCCTTTAGCAGTTGCTTATCCAAAAGATGATAAAGACATTCAAATTCTTATAGAGTTCGCCTCAAAAAATAAGATTACTCTAATTCCTAGAACCGCAGGAACTTCTTTAGCGGGTCAATGTGTTGGTGAGGGTATCGTTGTTGATGTATCAAAACATTTTACACAGGTTTTAGCTTTCGATGAAATCAACAAAACCATTACTGTAGAACCTGGTGTCATTCGAGATGAATTAAACCTCTTTCTAAAACCTTTTGGATTGTTCTTTGGTCCAAATACCTCAACATCTAATCGATGTATGATTGGAGGAATGGTTGGAAATAACTCATCTGGTAGTACTTCTATCAAATACGGAGTTACGAGAGACAAAGTACTCCAAATTGATGGTTTTTTAAGTGATGGAAGTTCTGTTACATTTAAAGAAATTACTTCTGAAGAATTTAAAACTAAATCAAAAGAAGATTCATTAGAGGGTAAAATTTACAAATCTCTATACAATGAGCTTTCTCAAAAAGAAGTACAACTAGAAATAAAAAATCAGTTTCCAAAACCTAGTATTCATAGAAGAAATACAGGTTACGCAGTTGACGAATTGTTAGACTCTGATCTATTTGGAGGAAAAAACAACAAAATTAATGTTGCAAAATTATTATCTGGAAGTGAAGGAACTTTAGTTTTTTCAACAAAAATTACCCTACAACTAGATACTATTCAGCCTAAAGAAAGTGTGATTGTTGCTTCTCATTTTAAAAGCATCAATGAAAGTTTAAAAGCGACGGTTTTAGCCATGAATCACGACTTGTATGCTTGTGAGTTAATGGACAAAGTTATTTTAGATTGTACAAAGAGTAATCGTGAGCAATCTAAAAATCGTTTCTTTATTCAAGGGGATCCAGAAGCCATTCTATTATTTGAAGTATCTGACGATTCTTTAGATGGAGCACAGAAAAAAGCAACAGCTCTAATATCCGATTTAGAAAAAAACGACTTTGGATATCATCACCCAACTGTCACTGGCGATAATATTAAACGAGTATTTGATTTGCGTAAAGCCGGATTAGGCTTATTAGGAAATATGATTGGTGATAAAAAAGCAGTCGCTTGTATTGAAGACACCGCAGTCGATTTAAACGACCTTCCTAATTATATTGAGGAATTCACTCAAATTATGGACAAGTATCAGCAAAAAGCGGTGTATTACGCACATGCAGGTGCTGGTGAATTGCATTTACGTCCGATTCTGAATCTAAAGAAATCAGAAGATGTTGACTTGTTTAGAAAGATTACTACAGAAACAGCTGAGTTAGTTAAAAAATACGGAGGTTCTTTTAGTGGTGAACATGGAGATGGGATTGTAAGAGCTGAGTTTATTCCCTTAATGATTGGCGATCAAAATTATCAATTATTAAAACGTATTAAAAAAGTATTTGATCCAAATAATGTTTTTAACCAAGGAAAAATAACGGATGCTTTTCCGATGGATCAAAGTCTACGATATGAAATCGATAGAAATGAACCTGAAATAAAAACCATTCAAGATTTTTCCGATAATGAAGGAATTCTAAAATTAGCTGAAAAATGTAATGGTTCTGGTGATTGTAGAAAACCTGCTTCGGCTGGTGGAGCGATGTGCCCGAGTTATCGCGCTACCAAAGACGAAAAAGATACCACACGAGCAAGAGCCAATGCACTAAGAGATTTCTTAACCAATTCTGAAGAAGTCAATAAATTTAATCACAAAGAATTAAAAGAAGTTTTTGATTTATGTCTAAGCTGTAAAGCTTGTGCCAGTGAATGTCCTAGTAATGTTGATGTTGCTGCGTTAAAAAGTGAATTTCTATATCAATACCAAGAAGAAAATGGCTATTCTTTTCGAAGTAAATTGTTTGCCAATAACGTAAAGTATAATAAAATTGGAAGCCTTGCTCCTGCTTTAACCAATTTGGTATTAAATACTTATTTAACAAAATCTATCATGGGAATTGCTACCCAACGTAGTGTTCCAAAATTAGCTTCCAAAACATTAAATGCTTGGTACAAAAAAAGCACACATTCTAGTAGTAAAAGAATTGTCTATCTTTTTTGCGATGAGTTTACCAATTTCTACGATACAGAAATTGGAAAAGATGCGATTATTTTATTAAAACGCTTAGGTTATAATCCTACCATAGTAAATCACCAAGAAAGTGGACGAAGTTTTATATCAAAAGGATTCCTAAAAGAAGCGAAAGAATTAGCCAATGAAAATGTTGCCACTTTTAAAGCAATTATTTCGTCAGAAACTCCGTTAATCGGAATTGAACCTTCCGCTATCTTAACGTTTAGAGATGAATACATTCGTTTGGCTGATGACAAAGAAGCCGCAAAAAAAATTGCAGAAAATGCTTTTACGATAGAAGAATTTTTAAAGAACGAATTTGAGAAAGGAAACATCCAATCAAATCAGTTTATTAGCGAAGAAAAAACCTTGAAAATCCACGGTCATTGCCATCAAAAAGCACTGTCTAGTACACATGCAACTTTTACCATTTTAAACATTCCAGAAAACTACAAGCCTACTATTATGATTACCGGTTGTTGTGGAATGGCAGGTTCTTTTGGTTATGAAAAAGAGCATTATAAAGTAAGTATGCAAGTAGGCGAAGACACCTTGTTTTCAAAAGTAAGAAATGCATCAAAAGAAATAGAGATTGTGGCAGCGGGAACGAGTTGTAGACATCAAATTTTTGACGGGACTCAACGTATCGCAAAACACCCAATTACAGTTTTAAAAGAAGCTTTACGATAATTAATATAAAGTAGTCATTTCGAGAGCCTCAATAACCAAAACTTAGTTAATCATAGTCATTGATTTCTAACATGATATTTTATAAGTATCTGAACAGAATTGAAGATAGCAATCTCTAAATTTATCTTCGATTACACTCAAACAAGAATTGACTGTTGATTTTTGTACATTTAGCTTTCAAACAAAATTATTTTGTCCAAAACAAAAAGTAAAGCGCTTTCTATGTTTGCGCTGATTATTGCAGGGGAAGCCATTTTTTTATTGCCTTTTATCTTAATGCGTGTTTTTAAACCAGTGATTAGAGAAGCATTTCTTATTTCGGATGCTCAAATTGGTGAAGCTCAAGCTTTGTATGGAATTACCGCAGTAATCTCATATTTTTTTGGTGGTTTTATTGCCGATAAATGGGAAGCGAGAAAACTATTGGCCATCTCTCTAATTTTAACAGCGATTGGCGGTATTTGGATGACGATGATACCGTCTATTTTTACCTTAAAAATCTTATATGCCTTCTGGGGTGTATCGACCATTTTATTATTTTGGGCTGCTTTGATTAAAGCTACAAGACAATGGGGAAATGAACACAACCAAGGATTATCATTTGGTTTGTTAGATGGAGGAAGAGGATTTTTTGCCGCAACTGTGGCACTTTCAGGTTCTCTTATTTTAGGCTATTTCTTTCCAGAAAATGCGGCCGATGTAACTTTTGAAGATAAAGTAATTACACTTCAATATATTATTGGTTTTATTACCATTATTGTAATTGTAGTTGCCTTATTTATTTGGCACGTTTTGCCAAATAGTAATGACTATGAAAAAAATAAAGCAGAGAAATTCAGTTTTTTAAATACCTTTTCTTTGCTTATAAAACCGAAAGTGATCTTTCATTCTTTTATTATTCTGGCAGCGTATTGTGCCTATAAATTAACTGGAGTTTATGGAACTTATGCAAAAGATGTTTGGAATTATAGTTTAGAAGAAGCCACTTATTTTGCTGTATTTATTCAGTTTTTAAGACCTTTAGCAGCCGTAACCATTGGTTGGGTTGCCGACAAATTCATTCCATCTAAATTAATGATTCCGTGTTTTTCAGTATTGATTATTGCCTCTGCCTTAATAGGATTTGGCGGATTTGAAAATGAACCAATATTGATTTCGATGTCTTTCTTTATTTTTATGGCAATGGGAACCTATGCACTACGCGGGTTGTATTTTGCGATCATCGAAGAATCAAAAACACCGCTACAAGTTACTGGTACTTTGGTTGGAATTATTTCTGTTATCGGTTTTACACCCGATATATTTATGTCGTTATTTACGGGATATATGTTAGGAGAAAATCCAACAATCATTGAATACCAACATTTATTTCAATTATTTACCATTTTTCCAATCATTGGATTATTGGCTTCTATTGGCTTTAGAAAAGTGATTAAAAATATATAAGGTTAAATAGACTCTAAGTTTTTATCAATCATATCTATGATTGTCACTAATTCTTCCCTTACTTTAGGGCCTTCTTCAAAAACTCCTTCTAGATAAAAACCGAGATAAATCATTTGATTTTGAAATTCTCTAGAGGGAATGATTTTTAAATAATTAATACTGTCCTTAGCTCTTTCTTTTTTTGTTCTTTGACGTTTATAATAAGAAAAAGTACGTACAAAATAAGGTTCAATATTTTCTGAAGTATAGGTCATTATCCCTTTTTCGTCCTCTATATAATCATCCACAATATCATTTAGTTTGGCTATTTTTATTTTTAAATCGTCATTTCTTATATATTCTATTTTACCAGAATTTATGATTGAATTATAAATACCTCTACTAGGATTAAAAGTCCAACTCCAATCAGCTTTAAGAATTAAGGAATCTTGAGAATCAAAATTTTCTAGTTTAGGATCTAAATCGATTAACCTATTTAATACACTGTCTCTAACTATATGAAAATTATAAATACTATCAAATTTAACCAGGTTTTCTATAAGCTCTGTTCGTAAACTTAAAAGTATTTTATGTTCTTCAGAGTTTAATTTGTTTTGCTCATTCCAAGTATTAATTTGTAATGCAATCAATATTCCAATGACAACTAGTACAATCTCTCCAATAGCATATTTGAAATATTTTGTTGACTTGTTTTGTCCCATAAGATCGTAGCGTATTTTTCTGAAAAACTTAATCATTCATTAATGTTTAAGTTACCAATTGTATTCTCACCAAACCTCTTCAAGAGCTTTGATTTTGTAAAGACAAAATTTAGTTCGAATAGTCTAAAAAATTTAATCATTAATCTATTTTGTTTTTAATTCTTCTTCTATGAATGCAATCAGTTTATTGTTTTGGATAAGCAATCGTTGTGTTCTCCTTTCAGCTCTGTTAATTCTCCAATATTGAATTGCCATAATATTTGAAAACTCTTTTTGCTGTAACATACGTCTTGGATCTATAGCAAAAGAAGACTTAAAATAACGGCTATCTTCTTGATTGAAACTAACGTCTACATCATCCCACATAATCCATTTATTAGCGTAGGGTATAAATTGATTCGCAAACTCTTGCGCCCAATCATTTTCCTCTCCTCGAAGTTCATCTAAAAGAGATGTCCATTTGCTTACATTTTGTCGAATGTTTTTGTTTGTTAACTGATTCAGTTTTCCTGAACTTTTAATATCATCAAGAGCGTCTTTAGAAACAATACATTTATCCGTTCCACTAATGGCTCCAATCATGCGATTGGTTCTATCAATTGAAATAGTCGTTAATTTGGGGCCAATCATTTCTCTAAGAGTATCTCCAAACAATCTTCTTTTTTTAATGTTCTCAAGGCATTTCTGAATGGATGTTTTATTTTCTTTAAATTCAATTAATAATGCGTTTAACGAAGCTTTCTCAACTTGTTTTACTTGCTGATTTTCATTCCAGTTATTGATACTTAAAGCAATCAATATTCCAATAACCACCAGTACAATTTCTCCAATGGCATATTTAAAGTATTTGCCTGTTTTGTTTTCCTCCATAAGGTTGTATCTAATGCGTCTAAAGAACTTAATCATTCTCTAAAGTTATAACTTGTTTAGCATTCAGCTTTTGTAAATAAGGAATTATGTTTTCCTGTTCATATTGAATGGCATAATCTAATGCTGTTTTCCCTTTAACAGAAACAAAATTAATATTTGCTCCTTGCTCAATTAAGTATTCGGTCATTTCCATCGAACCATATTTTACAGCATACATTAAAGGTGTTTTGTTTTCACATACTTTTTCTACATCTGCTCCTTGAGCTATAAAAAATTTCAAGGATTTTAATGATCCCTCATGAATAGCAATTGTCAAATATGTACTCGTTTCAAATTCTGTTTCAAAGCAATTGTTAATTTTATTGATCTCAATGGTTTGTTGTAAGCTAGCTATATCTCCATTTTTTATGGCGGTTAGAGTTTCCTTTGAAATATACGTGTTTTCATCGATCACTTCTTTGGTTATATATTTTGTTATTTTCTCTCGCAAACGTTTAGCTTTATATACTAAATCGAGATTATTTCTATGATTCTTTTGCAATAAGACTTTCATTACAGAAAGTCTATTGGCAAACTTTTTTACTTTATCGCTATTTATATCTGCATCAAAAAAAGACAAGTCTAATTGATCTAAAGAAGCATTCCATCTTTTATCAAACATAAAATCTTCTATTAAAGAATTTAAATCAATATTATCATGAAAAGCGTTTCTTTTAAGTTCATTAAATTCATCTAGATATTGTTCATTTTGATATCGAATGTTTTTCTGACTTTCATTGTAATATTCTAGAATTGAAAAGCGAAGCACATCCGATTGGATATAATTAATTTTACCTGAAGATTTCATGTCTTCAAATACAATACTATTTCCATTAAACGTATGTGTAACATACGATTGACCGATGGCATAAATAAAACCTCCAGAATTTTTTTTGATGGTTTTATCTGTAAAGGATCTCAACAAGGTTGTGTACATTTCAAACTTTAAGGTGTCTTTGCCTATTAGTTCATTTAAGTCATAAATATCTTGATCTAAATTATTTCTAATTCCTTCTAAATAAGAAAGTTCTACTTCTTTGTTTTTAGCAGTCTCTTTCCAGGTATTGAGTTGTAAAGCAATCAAAATACCAATCACTACCAAAATTATTTCACCAATAGCATATTTAAAATATTTACCTATTTTCCCTTGAGAGAGTAGATTCTGTCGAATTTTTCTAAAAATTTTTATCATGGGTTGATATTTAAGATCGTGTTCTACGCTTCTAATTCTTTATCTATTAAAGTAATTAATGCCTTAATCCTCCTCATAGTAAAAAAATACTGACGACGCTTATACCTCCTATAATCATGAGTTTGATTGAGTAATAATCTAAACTTATGATC
>TARA_R110002072_G_scaffold48716_5_pt1 | contig 12886 bp, 12 predicted proteins | sample TARA_R110002072 | Tara Oceans TARA_R110002072 (sample SAMEA4397118) | marine metagenome | biome: Polar Biome; feature: [SRF] surface water layer (ENVO:00010504); material: water (ENVO:00002006), including particulate matter (ENVO:01000060) such as... | depth 5 m | reverse complement strand
ATTCCGGCGCAGACCAATTAATTGGCCGCGGTGATATGCTTTTTACGCAAGGAAATGAATTAACCAGACTGCAATGTGCCTTTGTAGATACTCCTGAAGTTGATCAAATTACAAACTATATTGGCTCTCAAAGAGCCTATGCAAGTGCTCACATTCTTCCGGAATACAGTAGTGAAGACGGTGGCACAAATCTTGATATAGGAATCGACGAAAGAGATGCTATGTTCAGGGAGGCAGCAGAAGTATTAGTGATTGCACAACAAGGTTCGGCATCGCTTTTGCAGCGAAAGTTAAAATTGGGTTACAACAGAGCAGGCAGAATCATAGACCAACTGGAAGCTGCCGGCATTGTAGGTCCTTTTGAAGGCAGTAAAGCCAGACAAGTATTGGTTCCAACAATCGAAGCTCTCAATCAACTTTTAAATAATGAAACTGAATAATTTTAAACAGATGAAAAAAGTACTTTTAATATTAATTACCATTTTTACATTAACCACCGTTCAAGCTCAGGATGCACAACGCGCAAAAAATCTATTGAATGAGGTTTCAGCAAAAGTAAAAAGCTATGATAACATTCAAATTGAATTCAGGTACACACTTAAGAACACTAAAGAAAACATCAACCAGGAAACACGAGGCGATGTGACTTTAAAGGGTGATAAATATTTACTCAATCTAATGGGAACCACCATGCTTTTTGATGGCAAAAAACTACACACCATTGTTCCTGAAGACGAGGAAGTAACGATTTCAAACCACAATTCTGACAATGATGGAGATATCACACCTTCAAAAATGCTAACGTTTTATGAAAAAGGATATACTTACAAATGGGACATCGTTCAAGATGTGAGAGGAAGAAAAATTCAATACATTCAATTGAAACCTAAAGACAGTAATGCAGAAATCAAGGATATACTTCTAGGTATTGATAAGCAAACAAAACATATTTATAAATTGATTCAACGTCAGGACAATGGGACAGAAATTACAATTATTGTTAACTCTTTCAAAACAAACCAACCTCTCCCAAATTCACTTTTTACATTTGATGCTTCAAAATATAAAAATTACTACATCAACAATCTGGATTAACCATTGAAAATATTAGACAGATATATACTGGTTTCTTACCTAAAAACCTTCATCAGTGTTTTTTTAATTCTGATGTTTATTTTTGTCTTACAAACCATTTGGCTCTATATATCTGAACTTGCAGGAAAAGATTTAGACCTTGACATTATTTTAAGGTTCTTACTCTACTTTTCTCCAAAACTAATTCCATTGGTATTGCCTTTAACCATTTTGGTTTCATCAATTATGGTATTTGGAAACTTTGCAGAAAAATATGAGTTTGCAGCCATGAAGTCAACAGGGATATCCCTTCAACGAGCAATGAGAAGTTTAATGGTGTTTATTTTACTCCTTAGCGGAACCGTTTTTTATTTTGCAAATGAAGTAATTCCTTGGTCTGAATATAAATCCTTAAATCTAAGAAGAAATATTGCTCAATTAAAGCCAGCAGTTGCCATCTCTGAAGGGCAGTTTAGTACAGTAGGCGATATTACTATTAAAGTTGCAAAAAAAAGTGGAGATAGAGGGCAATATCTCGACGATGTCATTATTCATAAAAAAAATCCAAATCGTGTTGGAAATCATACTGTTATCAAAGCTAAAAATGGCGAATTAACAAGTCAAGAAGGCTCCAATACGCTCTCGCTAATTCTCTTTGATGGAAATTATTATGACGAAATTCTTTCCAGTGACCAAAAAAGACAAAACAGAAAGCCGTTTGCAAAAAGCTATTTTGAATCCTATACAATTAACATTGACTTATCTGAAATAAACAACATTGACTTAGAAGAAGAACAAGAACTTTCTAATGAAAAAATGTACCGAATAAGTGAATTAAAAATAGAAATAGACTCCCTTTCTCAGGATTTCAATCAGGATATAAAAAAATTTCCAGATGATATTAAAGTAAGAAGTGGAATTACAACTATGGAAAGTGGCTATAAACCTCAAACAAGTGACACAGTGCCTGTTGTGAATATTCTAGATGCTTACACTCTTAAAGCAGAGAAGAGTCAGATTTTAAGCAACGCAATTAATACTGTTAATGGATCTATTCAATCTATTACAGCAAAGAGGTTACACCTCCAAAGTAAACAAAAAAGACTCAACAAATATGAAATTGCCCTTCACGATAAATATGTGATTGCTTTTGGTTGTATTATTTTATTTTTTGTGGGAGCTCCCTTAGGTGCAATAATTAGAAAAGGCGGAATGGGATTGCCCATGGTTGTTGCTATTTCAATTTTTCTCACTTACCACTTTTTAGGAATTTTTGCAAAAAACAGTGCAGAAAATGGGAAACTTCTGCCTTTTTTTGGAGCCTGGCTTTCCACATTCATCATGTTGCCACTGGGAGTTTGGTTAACATACAGAGCCACCACAGATCAAGGTATTTTTGATGTAAGTTCTATTTCAGAATCCATTGGAAATTTCTTTAAGAAATTGTTTATGATTAAGTCTAAAAACAGCTAGAATCAATACCTTTGCACCGCAAAAAAGAAGCAGTAAAATTTGAAATCCAAAACCATGCAACTCCACACCATCGAAGAAGCCATTGAAGATATTAAAAACGGAAAAATCATCATAGTTGTTGACGATGAAGACCGTGAAAATGAAGGCGATTTTCTGGCTGCAGCCGAAATGGTCACTCCCGAGATGATTAATTTTATGGCCACTCATGGTCGCGGTCTCATCTGCGCACCCATTACAGAATCCCGGTGTAAAGAACTTGATTTACATTTGATGGTGGGTAGCAATACAGACCCCATGGAAACTGCTTTTACAATTTCAGTTGATTTAAAAGGCGAAGGGGTTACCACAGGAATTTCAGCTTCAGACAGAGCAAAAACAATAAAATCTCTAATAAACCCCAACACAAAACCATGGGATTTAAGTCGTCCAGGGCACATTTTTCCACTTAAGGCAAAAGAAGGTGGTGTTCTAAGGCGCACAGGGCATACAGAAGCCGCTATTGACTTTGCAAGACTTGCCGGCTTACAACCTGCGGGGGTAATCGTTGAAATAATGAATGAAGACGGTACTATGGCGCGTTTACCGCAGCTCATAAAAATCGCAGAAAAATTTGATCTCAAACTAGTCTCAATTGAAGATTTAATTGCTTACAGAATGCAATATGACTCCTTGATAGAGAAAAAGGAGGATTTTTACATTCAGACAAATTTTGGGGAGTATCGATTAAGAGCCTACAAGCAAACTACCAATGATCAGGTTCATTTGGCTTTAACCAAAGGAGTATGGAAAGAGAATGAACCCGTTTTAGTGCGTGTTAATTCAACGTTGGTAAATTATGATATCCTAAGCACCCTTACAAACAATTCCGATAAAAAACTGGATGATATGTTCAGGCTTTTAAATGAGGAAGGTAAAGGAGCGATTGTTTTTATCAATCAACAAAGCCAGTCATTGGATATTCTAAATCGTTTGGAAGCTCTTAGAAAACTACAAACAAAAGACAGCATTGCAAAAGCTCCACAAATAAAAATGGACGCCAAAGATTTTGGAATTGGAGCACAAATATTACACGATGTGGGCATCCATAAAATCAAATTGATGTCAAACACACAACAAGCCAAACGAGTGGGAATGATTGGTTATGGTTTGGAAATCACAGAATATATCAATTATTAAAGAACAGATTGAATGGCCTGAGCCATTTTTGAAGCGCGTTCTTTGACCTGTTCTTCAGTCCAGCTTAGCTTTACTAAACTTGATATTGTTCTACCCATAATAGTATCACTTTTGGAAAAATCTGTTTTGTTTAAATCCTGTATCTGAGACTTTATTTCATTTGGTAATGGAGCCAGCGATTTTAAGTTACGTAAGTGTTCCCAACCTTTGATGTAATGCCAGTTGTTTTTAAACCAGTAAAAACAGGCATCCACTCCATTTTCATTAAGTGCTTTATGCGCTTTTTCAGCAAGAGTAGTATTTGGCAAAAAGAAATTGACAAACGAATAATTCTCTACACCGGTTTCAGGAACTCGCCTGAAAGTGACTCCATCTACTTCAGAAAGTGCATTTCTTATTATTGTATAATTGCGTTTTTGGATTGCTAGAAAGTCATCAAGTTTTCTCAGCTGTGCCACACCCACAGCGGCGTTTAGTTCAGATATTCTGAAATTATAGCCCAAATGCGGATGGGTTTCTGCCCCCCTATCATTACCAATGTGGTCGTGACCATGATCCTGAAATTGGTCTGCATTGATGTAATACTTTTCATTGTTGGTGATGACCGCTCCTCCTTCGCCACAGGTGATGGTTTTCACAAAGTCAAAGGAAAAGCAACCCAAATCACCATAAGCTCCTAAGGGTTTTCCGTCAAAACTTCCTCCAGTAGCCTGACAGGCATCTTCAAGAAGCAGCAAATTGTGTTTATTACATATACGTTTCAATGCGGCTAAATCTGCCATAGAGCCACACATATGCACTGGCATTATGCATTTTGTTTTTGATGTGATTGCTTTTTCAACAGCTGCCGGGTCTAAAGTGAGGGTGTCATCAATATCCACCAAAACAGGAACAGCACCAAGTGCCATAATAGATTCAAAACTGGCTACAAAAGTAAAAGTGGGCATAATAACCTCATCCCCTGCTCCAACACCTGCTGCTGCAAGAGCAACGGTTAGCGCTGAAGTACCGCTAGAAACCAGCTGACAATGTTTGGCATCCATACGTTTTGCAAAAGCTTTTTCAAACTCTTTGGCTTTCCAATGGCCATTTCGCATACCATCAAATCCATAGCGCATAAGCACGCCACTTTCCAATACATCGTTTACTTCTTTTCGTTCTTCGTTACCAAATAATTCAAATCCGGGCATGGTGGGTTTCTAGTTTAAAGTTTCAGGTTTCAAGTTTGCTTCGCTTATGAGCGGTTTATTCTATTTAAGTCTTTCCGATTGTTATCGGTATTATGGCTGTACTTTTATTCAATTTCTATGATAGTTTCAGCGATGTCTTTACGTACTTTTTTAAAGTCAGCAAAAAAATCATCTGTTGCTCTGTAGCCAATTGGCATCACTAAAACAGATTTTAATCCTTTTTCGGGTAAGTTTAAATAGTCATCATATTTTTGAGGTTCAAAGCCCTCAATGGGACAGGAATCTATTTTTTCAAGTGCACAGACAGTGAGTAAATTACCCATTGCCAAATAAGCTTGGTTTTTTGCCCATTCAAAAATTTCTTGTTCATCTTTTTGTTTAAATTCATCTATTAAAATATCCCTGAAGGGAGCTAAAATAGTCTTTGATGTGCCTCTTTTATTTTCGACCAATTCAAAGTAATTTGTAACATACTCTTTATCGATGGAAGTCACTACACAAAAAACTAAAAGATGAGAGGCGTCTTGAACTTGCTTTTGATGCATTGTCATCGGAAATAAATCCTCTTTGACTTGCTGGTTTTTGATGATTAAAAGCTTTATGGGTTGCAAGCCATATGAAGTAGCTGTGAGATTAAAGGCTTCTTTAAGTATCTTTATTTTTTCTTCAGGAAGTTTTCTAGAGGCGTCAAACTTTTTAGTAGCATAACGCCATTGAAGGTGTTCAATTGGGTTTATCATTCCGTTTTGTTTGTTACAAAAATAGTAATCCCATAGCAGAATGTCGATAAACTAATAAGAATTTATGCTATCCAGTCTTTAAATTCCTTGACACGTTCACGGGCCACAATAATTTCGGTGTCTTTGTATGAATTTAAGTAGATTTTTAAACGCGAATTGGAATAAGCGACAATGTCTTTAATGGCTTTTATATTGATAAAAAAAGTTCTGTTTACTCTGAAAAATTCTTTCGGCGAAAGCTCATCTTCAAGAGATTCAAGTGTGGTATCCATCAGGTAGTTTCTTCCGTCAATAGTATGTAAATAAGTTCCTTTATTCTCACTGTAAAAGCATTCAATTTCATCGATGGGAATCATTTTTAAATGTTGGCCGACTTTAACTGTAAATCGTTTTTTATATTCCCTGTCTAAAGGATTTACCAAAAGTTTTTTTATTTCTTCAAAACTCAACTGAAGGGAGGCACTTTGCTCAATTCCTATACTTGTCTTGAGTGTTTTATATTTGTTTACGGCATTGATTAACTCCTCTTCATCTATGGGTTTCAAAAGGTAGTCGATACTATTAAGTTTAAACGCTTGTAGCGCATATTCATCATAAGCGGTTGTAAAAATAATGGCACTAGCAATTTTATGGGTTTCAAAAAGTTCAAAGGACAAACCATCATTGAGTTGAATGTCGAGAAAAATCAAATCGGGATGTGGGTTTAACGAAAACCAAGCGCGTGATTCCTCGACTGAATGAAGGATTTGAACCACTTCAATATCTAGTTTCTCAAGCATCCTGGAGAGGCGTCTCGCTGCCGGTTTTTCGTCTTCAATAATAAGTGTTTTCATATAACTTCTAACTTTGTACTTCTAACTTAAAAATTACTCCCACTGATTGCGCTGTTGTTTTTCTTTTTCTAGAAGCTCTTTAATTTTCTTTTCTTCCCATTTTTTTCCCAGTAAAACATTGGGGCCAAAAACACCTGCCCAGTGAGCAAAGAGACCAATTCCCCAAAAGAATGGTAACGAAAGGTGCCCAAACTCGATGTGTATTTTTCCACTTGAAACCAAGTTTGAATTCGCCGCGAAAATAAAAAGATTTACTACAATATAAACCAAGAGATGCACATAAAATCCTTTGATTTCCTTGATTCTTTTTTGAGCCATTTCATAAAGCTCTTTATCTTTAAAATTTGATTCCATTAGTTCCAGTTTTTAGTGTTTTGTCTTTCTTTTTCCATAATTTCTTTGATTTTTTTCTCCTCCCACGAGGCACCATAACCAAAGACAGTAAATCCGTGAATGGCTACTCCAAGTCCCCAACCAAATAACGGGAACCAGAACCATTGAAAATCCCAATAAGTATAGTAATTAACACCAATTAAAAAGGGAATTACAATACAATATGAAATCAAATTACTATAAAATTCCTTAATTTCTTTTACGCGTCTGTGTGCTTTTATATAAGCACTGTCATAATTTTTGTCTGTTGTTGTTTCCATAATCGTAAATTGTTTTGTTAAAATGGGTAATCTTACTTGAAATAATTGTTCATTTTCAAGTATTTCAACCTTTCGAGAGGTAAGAATCCCATAACGGTTAATAATATTTTGAAGCCCCACACCTTTTCTGGTTTTTAGAACTTCTTTGCGTTGTAAATCATTTTCTACCACTAGGTAATTATCTTTTTCATAAATGCGAATATGAAGTGGTTTTGATTCACTCACTATATTGTGTTTGATAGTGTTTTCAAGCAAAAGCTGGAGCGAAAGTGGTACAACTTTGGCTTCGGTGTTTGAGGCCGAGGCCGGTATATCAAACTGAATGCTGTTTTCAAATCGCATTTGAAGGAGTTTAACATAGGTTTTCGCAAAAGCGAGTTCTTCTTCCAAACTCACCAATTCTTTGTCTTTTTGATCTAAAACATAGCGGTAAATTTTAGACAGAGACGTTGTAAACTGCTGCGCATTTTCAGGATTTTCTTCAATCAAAGAGGTTAGCACATTCAAGCTATTGAACAAAAAATGGGGGTCGATTTGATTTTTTAAACTTTCAAACTTTGCCGATGCAGTTCCTGCGATGATTTTTTGTTCTTTGAGTTTGTTTTTTTGTAATTCTTTATAAAAATAAAATGCGTGAAAAAACAACGATATTACTAGCGTTATTATTAGGGCTATAAAGTAAAACTGAACTCTTTCAGTTTGAAAAAAGACTTCAAGACTCACCTGATCAATAACGGTCCTGTGAAACATCCTTATAAAAAACATTGTTAACAATGTTAAAATTACAGAACCCGATATTCCAAAAATCATCCTGTATTTGCTTCTTTGCTCCCAATTCACCTTGTGATTCATATAATCAAAAAAGTAAGCGTTTACAAGTGTAAGAGGTACACTGTAAAGTAGATAGTATAAAAAAGAATACCAAAGTCTCACACTTGAAGCAACTTCATATCCCGATACTAATCGAAAAGACTGGTCAACTATAAAAAGAATTAAACCTATTAAGAGTCCAGTACTTATCGTGTTTAGTAAATTTTTCATAGGGTGTTCTTTTAATGAATAGAAGTAAAAATTGAGTTTGCAATTAAAATTTTAATTATTTACAACTTTTTAAAGCTAGCTTTGCTTGATTTTTTCCCCAACTTGGGTGAAAGGGTGTTTCCGGTTTAAAGGTATCAAAAAGTTCTAAAGATTGTTCAATTTTTGCACAAATGGGTGCGGTATCTGTTCCAAAGAATTGAGCGGTGCCCATTTCAAACTGTGCTTTGTTTAAAATCACTCTTGGATTGTCTGGAGCAATGGCTTGAGCTTTACCGTAAAGCTGCATAACGGCGCCTGATAATTTTTGTCCATTTGTCATAGGGTCTCTGGCAATATGAGCCGTGTGAATCATTGCTTGTAAGACCAGAAGTTCAACATTGTTTTCCTGACCGTCTAATATCACATCCAATTTTTCTTGTGCTTTGTGAAGTAAAGCCATTGAAGCCCCGGGTGCCTTGGTTTGAAATGCGGCTGTGGTATTAACTAGGGCAACATAATAATTTGGTAACCAATTGTCCTTTTCTGCTGTTGCGATTCGCTCAAAAAGCGCAGACGCTTCAGTTGTTTTTCCTTCTTCCCATAATTGAAAGGCTTGTTGCATACCTTGTTCATAATTTGTTTGGCTTATGCCTAAAAAAGAAAGAGATAATGCTAAAATTAAGAGTACTTTTTCCATGATGTTTTTATTTTATGATTAATAATGGAGCAAATATCCTTTACACAGTTTTCTTATAAAATTTGTTGTTACTGAACTGTTGAATCTCTGGGATGAATTGTAAATCTCTTTAAATTTGTCCCAAATTAAAATTAAAAGGCTTCTAATTTTTTTTATCTTCGCTGCTTATGAATAAAGTACAGCTAACAGCTTTAAAAACCTTTTTAAATACTCCAAAAAACATTGTGATTTTAGGTCACAAAGGTCCAGATGGTGATGCTGTAGGTTCTACATTGGCTTTATCCATGTATTTGAAAAAATTAAACCACAATACTACGGTGATTGTTCCCAACGATTTTCCTGATTTTTTGAAGTGGATGCCACAAAGTGACTCGATTCTAATTTATGAGAAACATAAAGAGAAAGCTAATTTAGCTATTGAAAACGCAGCACTTATTTTTACGCTCGATTTTAATTCGCTATCCCGTGTTGGTGAAGAGTTGCAAGCAATCCTTGAGCAATCTCAGACACCTTTTGCGATGATTGACCATCATCAGCTTCCAGAGGCTTATGCAACATATCAATTTAGTGATGTAACTATTTGCTCAACGGCACAGATGGTTTACCATTTAATAGAAATGATGAACGATTTATCACTTTTAGATAAAGATATAGCAACTTGTATTTATACAGGCATAATGACAGATACCGGTTCTTTCAGATTCAGTTCTACTACTGCTGTTACCCACAAAGTTGTAGCACACCTCATAGAAAATGGTGTTGACAATGCAGCCATTCACCAAGCCGTTTTTGACACAAACAGCCCTAATAGAATGCAACTTTTGGGTGTTGCACTTCAAAACCTGGTAATCCTTGATGAGTTTAATACTGCTTATATAACACTTTCTCAAGATGAACTTGATAAACATAATTTTCAAAAAGGAGATACGGAAGGGTTTGTAAATTATGGTTTATCAATAAAAAATATAAAATTTGCAGCCATCTTTATTGAACACAAACAAGAAAACTTAATTAAAATTTCCCTCAGGAGTATTGGTAATTTTAATGTCAATCACTTTGCGCGTATGTATTTTGAAGGAGGGGGACACAACAATGCTGCGGGTGGAAAAAGTAATCTATCTTTGAAAGAAACTGTTAACCAATTTATTACTAACTTGCGATCCCATAAAAAAGAACTTGCAAATGAATAGGTTTTTATATATTCTTATATCAGTTGTTTTTTTTACATCTGCCTGCAAAACCCCGGAAGCAAGAAAACCCATTAAAACATCTTCCGGTAGTTACATCGATTATTCTGTTGAAAAAAACAAAAAAATGATAGCCGATGAAGAAAACGACATTCTAGAAATAATTGAAAATGATTCTCTAAACGAGTATATAAATTCTGAACAAGGATTCTGGTATTACTTTAATAATCAAACTAATTTAGAGAGTGAAAAAGCAGACTTTGGAGATTTAATTGAATTTGAATATGATGTCAAAGACCTAAACGGAAACACTATATATTCAAAAGAAGAGTTAGGACCTCAAAAATATTACACAGACAAAGAGGAATTAATATCCGGTTTGAGAGATGGGCTCAAATTATTAAAAGAAGGTGAAACCGCTACATTTTTATTTCCCTCGCATAAGGCCTACGGATATTACGGTGATTTAAAGAAGATTGGAACTAATATGCCAATTATAAGCACCGTGACCATTTTAAATATTGAACAAATTAATTAAAAATCAAAATGAACTATTTTATGAACAAAACAGCTTTATTATTTGCGTTTTTTGCACTCACCCTTTTTGCCTGCCAAGACAAATATCCAGATCTTGAAGACGGCGTTTATGCAGAATTTATAACAAACAAAGGCACCTTTGTAGCAAAACTATATCACGATCAAACTCCAAAAACTGTTGCTAATTTTGTTGATTTGGCAGAAGGCAAAAATGGATTGGTTGATGAACAATACAAAGGAAAACCCTATTTTGATAGTCTTATTTTTCATCGTGTTATCAAAGATTTTATGATTCAAGGGGGAGATCCTCTTGGAAATGGCACCGGAAACCCAGGGTATAGTTTTCCCGACGAAATTGTTGAAGGGCTTGTCCATGATAGAAAAGGAATTCTCTCCATGGCAAATTCGGGTCCCGGTACAAATGGTAGCCAATTTTTTGTTACAGTAAGAGAAACACCACACCTCAATGGCAGACATACTGTTTTTGGTGAAGTGGTATTAGGTATGGATGTTGTTGAAGCCATAAGTCTTGTTCCAACAGACCAACGTGACAAACCCATTGATGATGTAATCATTGAGAAAATGAACATAATTAGAAAAGGAAATGTGAAAATGAATTCCTTTGAAAAAGAAATGGAAGAGGTTGAAAAAGAGCGTCTCGCAAAAGAAGAAAGACTCTCCAAAGTAAAGTCTGAAACAGCTATGATGTTTCAAGACTTGAAAGAAAATGCAGAAGAGCTTCCTTCAGGACTTAAAATGATCGTAACTGAAAACGGTGATGGAGAACAACCTAAGGAAGGACAAAGAGTCACACTCAATTATGAAGGTTATTTAGCAGATGGAACTCTCTTTGATTCAAATAAACTTGAAGTTGCAGAAAAATATGAAATGGTCGATGAGAGAAGACTTCAAGCGGGACAATACAGCCCCATGCCTGCTGAATACAGCTTAAATGCAGGATTAATCGCCGGATTTAAAGAAGGTATGCTTAAACTGAAGGTGGGCGATGAAGCTGTTTTATTTATACCTCCACATCTTGGATATGGAGAAAATGGAGCAGGAAACGTAATTCCTCCCAATGCTGATTTAATATTTAAAATTCAAATAGTTGAAGTTGTCAACTAAAAATTTCAATAAAAATAAATATTTAAGCGTTTCAGTTTTCTGAAACGCTTTTTTGTTTAATTTAAATTCAAATTCACTACCTTTAATAAAAATAAAACATTGAATTCTGATGTCAAACTTCATTTTTTTGGCGCAGCCGGAACAGTAACCGGCTCCAAGTTTCTTCTTGAAACACCTCATTTAAATATACTTATTGATAGTGGAATGTTTCAGGGAATTAAAGAGCTTCGCTTGTTAAATTGGGAACCACTTCCTTTTCCTGCAAAAGATATAGATTTAGTGATTCTCACTCACGGGCATTTAGATCACTGTGGATATTTACCAAAACTTGTTCAGCAGGGTTTTCAAGGACCAATTTATGGTACTTCTCCAACCTTAGCCATAGCAGGTGTTATATTAAGAGATAGTGCCGTTATTCAGGAAGAGGAAGCTAAACAAGCCAATGAAGAAGGCTACACCTCTCACGACCCTGCTCTGCCCTTTTATACACTTGATGACGCTGAAAAAACCATCAAGCAATTCAAACCTCAAAAAATAGACACTTGGATTCCACTAGCCGAAAACCTGAAGTACAGACACCAAAGAAACGGACATATCATTGGGTCTACCTTTATTGAAATTGACCTAAACGAAAAGATTATTGTCTTTTCAGGGGATATTGGTCGTAAAAACGATGTATTACTTGATCCTCCCAAGAAACCGGAATGGGCTGATATTTTAGTGGTCGAAAGTACTTATGGAAACAAGCTTCATCTTAAAGATGATGCCGATCAATTGCTTATTGACTCCATTCACCAATGCATTCATAATAATGGCACTCTTATTATACCTAGTTTTGCGGTGGAACGCTTGCAAACATTGATGTATAAACTTTGGGAATTATACAATAAAAATAAAATCCCTGATATCCCCATTTTTGTGGATAGTCCAATGGGAAATGAAGTACTTACTATTTTCTCACAATTTGCAGACTGGCATAAGCTTACCCAAAGCGAATTCAATACAATGCAGGGACACTTCAATATCATCACAAGCTACAAGGATACCTGGAAAACCATCGATAATAAACGTTCAAAAGTTATTATTGCCGGAAGCGGAATGGTCACCGGCGGCCGTGTCCTCACCTACTTGAGATATTATATCAACAAATCGGAAACCATCGTTTTATTAGCAGGTTATCA
>TARA_R110002072_G_scaffold3149_10_pt1 | contig 12910 bp, 11 predicted proteins | sample TARA_R110002072 | Tara Oceans TARA_R110002072 (sample SAMEA4397118) | marine metagenome | biome: Polar Biome; feature: [SRF] surface water layer (ENVO:00010504); material: water (ENVO:00002006), including particulate matter (ENVO:01000060) such as... | depth 5 m | reverse complement strand
AAGGGTTTCTTAATGAAACCCTTTTTTTGTGCGTGGCTATCAGAGACAGACCGAAACTGCTGAACTAGAGAATATATATGTAGAGAATAGCGCATAAGAATAATAATTTAATTCTTCAGAATATTTTCTATACTTTTAATTCCTTTCGAAAACTCAAGTTCTATTAAGATATATAGCTTCAAAATATATAGAAAATCTGGCAGAGTAAATCCGTAGGAAAAGCTGAAAAAATGGAAATTTCTGTAGGGGAGAATTTCAAAATTGAAGGAACGTCAGCTTACACATAAAGATGACCAAGTCAGTTCGATAGATTAATCTAAATACAAGCAACTAGAACCTTATCAATACTCTCATAATTTCGATAAGAAAACGTTAAAAAGGAATGATGATGAAAAAGATTTCAGCCACAGCATTAGCAAAAGCAAATGAGTTACAAAAAGTCGAAGTTGATAATTTGCTTAAAGATAAGGGTTATATATCGCAAGATGATGAAGGTTGGCAGTTAACATCGGCAGGGAAACAGGCGGGTGGTGAAGTTAAAGAAAGTGACAAGTTTGGGAAATACATCATTTGGCCTGAAGATATTCTGCAGGAAGAAGCGATAGGCAAAGTGATAACAGCAAGAATCATTGCACAACACTTCGGTATTTCCTCTTTAAAAATCAATCCAATCTTGTCAGAGCTGGGTTGGATAGACAAAGGTCTCAAAGGTTGGGTTATTACTGAACAAGGTAAGAAACAAAACGGCATACAAAAGGAAGATAAAAGATCTGGCGTGCCGTATGTTGCCTGGACAGAATCTATCCTGACTAATAAATCCTTATTGAATAGTATTAATGAATTGCAAGGCGGCGCTGAAGAAGAGACAGCCTCGAATACTGAAACCAACAAAACGACTACAGATGAATTCAGGCAAAAATTCAAGGCCGTACATCGTTGTACTGATGGTCATTATGTCCGTTCCAAAGCAGAGATGCTGATCGATAACTGGCTTTATATGGCAGAAGTGATTCATGCCTATGAAAGAAAGCTACCAATTGAAGAAGATGTGTATTGTGATTTCTACCTGCCAACAGGAAAAGTCTATATTGAATACTGGGGTTATGAAGAAGCAGAGAAATACCTGAAACGGAAACATGAGAAACAAGCTATCTACAGCAAATACAATTTTAATCTTATCGAGCTTACTGAGAAGGAAGTACAAAACCTTGATGATATTTTGCCCCGGGAATTACTTAAACACGGCATCAAGACTTATTAGTAATTTCATAATTAGATGAAGTTGCATAAACAGATTTATTAGCGGTATATGTCGAAAATTCACAGAAAAATCGACACGTTTTTAAGATATGTCGAAATTATAAGAAAATATCGACATATATTGATGATGTGTCGATGCTATCGACAATACAAAACCTAAGCAAAACTAAATAACAGGTAACCCTTTTGGTGTAGTTGAATCACATAACAAATGGATTAAATACGAACCACCTATAGCTAAACCCGCCAGTCTTAATGCTTTTTTAAACTCATCCTCTGTTTCCCACTTATACAGTTCATACATTCCATAACCAAGGATGCCTGCAAAACCAAGACTATGAAAAAATTGGCGATGATTTGGATGAAAAGCGGGTTCAATAATATCAGGTAGCTTTGCAGTTTTAGCTGCAAGTGTTCCTAAAGCAAAAGGTTTTAAAGAAACTTCACCATTTTCTAAATATTCTTGTGTTGCTGCGCATGCTAAAACTCCTAGCCCTGAAGCTGCTATATGTGTTGCACCATTAGACATTTTAATACTCCATTTGTAAGCCTTTGAAAGGGACCTATCGGTTTATGGACCTATAACCTGATAAGTGTCTGTATCCCATTTCGTCCAGCAGTTATCATATGAGTTAGGGTTAGGGGAGTGATACTGGACTGCACTATATCGTTAACAAACCTCAGTTGTGTATTTGCTGCCATTATTCTAACTTATTGATAATTAAATAAATTAAAGTTTGACATCATATTTGCCGATGTCTATAGTTTACAAATATAGTAAATATTTTTAATTTTGTAAATCGGAGAATTATCCAATGATAGGAAATCGAATTAAACAGGTACGAAAAGCGTCGGGATTGTCGCTGCGCGCGTTGGCTGACAAAGCCAATATTAGTGCTATGGCTATTTCCAAATATGAAAACGAACAGTCTGTGCCATCGTCTGGTGTTTTGCTGGAACTATCAAAAGCACTCGGAGTAAAAGTCGAATACTTCTTTCGTACTATTGAGGTTAGCCTGAGTGATGTTGAATACCGTAAACATGCAAAGTTACCGAAAAAGGTATTACAACAGATCCAAGGCGATGTGCTTGAACAGGTCGAACGTTATATCGAACTGGAAAAAATTCTGCCGGTAAATCCAATTGATGAATTTGTACTACCAAAAGGATTGCCTAAAAAAGTAAAGGACTATGATGAAATAGAACACATTGCGAATCATGTTCGCGAAGCTTGGGCATTAGGAAGAAACCCCATACTGGATCTCACCGGGACTCTTGAAGAACGCGGCATAAAAATAATTCAGAGCAATGCCTTACATGGAAAACGATTTGATGGATTAGCGGCGCAGGTAAATAGTTCTCCTGTTATTGTTGTGGGGTGTGAATGGCCGGGCGATCGCCAGCGTTTTACTCTCGCACATGAACTCGGTCATTTAATATTAAAAGATCGTTGCGCCGAACTTGATGACGAAGCAGCCGCGAATCGCTTTGCAGGCGCGTTCCTGGTGCCCGCTTCAGAAGTCTTTAAAGAACTCGGTCAAAAACGTACCTGGTTTGAACCACGTGAACTGTGTGTATTAAAAAAAGCATATGGATTAAGTATGAGTGGCTGGCTACATCGTGCTCATGATCTCGGCATAACTAATGACGTGACTAATCTGAAGTTGATAAAATATTTTCGTAAATACTGTTGGCATAAACAGGAACCCTGCGATGAATACCCGCGTGAAGAACCACAAGTATTCATGCAGTTAGTGTTTCATGCATTAGCTGAAGATTTAATTACTGAATCAAAAGCAGCAGAACTAATGGGTTTATCAATTATTAATTTTCGTTCCATAAGGAAAGTGGATAATGTCAAAGTCGCTGCTAATCAGTGATGCCAATATACTGATAGACATAATAGCTGCCGGTTTAACAAAAGAAATGTTCAGCTTGCAATATGATTTTGCAGTACCAGTGTTACTATTTGAACAGGAATTAAAAGAGAATCATGGGCATTTAGTTAAATCAGGACTGAACTTGATTGATATGGAAGCGGAACATGCAAAAAGGATTGAAACGCTTGGCAAACAATATAATGGTGTCAGTGCTTTCGACCTAATGGCATTAACATTAGCGGAAGAAAAAGAAGCACCATTATTAACCGGAGACAGAAAATTACGCCAGGTTTGCATGGCAGAAAATATTGAAGTTTATGGAACGCTCTGGCTGATAGAACAAATGTTGATAGAGAAGAAGATAGAAGTCTCTCAAGTTGAAACAGCTTATAAAAAAATGGAAGAAGATGGTAGCCGCTTACCCTGGGATGAAGTAGAAAAACAATTAAAAAGATTGCCTGCAGGGAAGTACGACTGCATAGATGCAGGAGGGAGAATGACTCATGAGACAAAGTCGAGGTAGTAGACAATGTCAGGAACAAGTTGTCGAGAATAGGAAAAGTAAATGATAAAACGACAAGTCGCATCAGAATATTTAAAGAAATTAGAAAGCATTGGTGTATTAAAAGAAGAACAAGTGGGTAGAGAAAAGATTTTCATTAATTCTGAATTAATAAAACTGCTAAGCAAAGATACAAATGAATTTAAAGAACATTAAAATAATAAAATTATGGCCATAAAAAAAACCGAACTTTACTCTTCCCTTTGGGCGAGTTGTGATGAACTGCGTGGCGGTATGGATGCATCACAATATAAAAACTACATCTTGACACTGCTTTTCATTAAATATGTTTCTGATAAATATTCAGATCAACCTCGTCCTGTTATCGAAATTCCCAAAGGCGGTTCTTTTGCAGACATGGTGGCGCAAAAGAATCAAAAGGACATTGGCGATCAGTTAAATAAAATCATAGGTAAGTTTGCCACGGCCAATGACATGGCCTGGTTGTCCAATCCGGATAACGACTTTAATAATGAAGATCGTCTGGGTAAGGGTAAGGCGATGGTTGATACCCTGAGTTCATTAATCGGTATTTTCGAGAATTTGAATTTTGTTAAGAATCGTGTCGAAGGCGATGATCTACTCGGTGATGCTTATGAATACTTGATGCGACATTTTGCGACCGAGTCCGGTAAGAGTAAAGGTCAGTTCTATACACCGTCGGAAGTTTCCCGCATTCTTGCAAAGATACTCGGTATTAATGCAAAAACTCAACAAAATAAAACGGCATATGACCCAACCTGTGGGTCAGGTTCTTTGCTATTGAAAGTCAATGATGAAGCACCGAATGGTTTAACACTTTATGGTCAGGAAAAAGATCAATCTACCGTCGCATTGGCTAAGATGAATATGTATTTGCACGGTACAGAAGGTGCAGATATCTGGCAGGACGATACGATTTCCGATTCGCATTGGAAAAACGATCAAGGTGGTTTAAAAACCTTTGATTATGCGGTTGCGAATCCCCCGTTTTCGCTTAAGTCATGGAGTGCCGGTATTAATGTTTCAGAAGATGAGTTCAAACGTTTTGAATACGGTGAACCACCGGAAAAGAATGGCGACTATGCTTTTTTACTGCATATTATTAAATCGTTAAAAAGTACGGGTAAAGGTGCAGTGATTCTGCCGCATGGTGTGTTGTTCCGGGGAAATGCCGAAGCAGAAATCCGTCGCAAGATTATTCATCAAGGTTATATCAAAGGCATTATCGGACTGCCTGCCAACTTGTTCTATGGTACCGGTATTCCCGCCTGCATTATTATGATCGACAAAGCCGAAGCCAAAGCCGGTCGACCCATCTTTATGATCGATGCCAGCAAAGGTTTTATGAAAGACGGCAATAAAAATCGACTTCGCTCGCAGGACATTCATAAAATTGTTGATGTCTTTAATAAAGGACTGCAACTTGAACGCTTTTCCCGTTTAGTACCGTATGAAGAAATTGCCGAGAAGAATGAATTTAATCTGAATATTCCACGCTATATTGATTCCAGTGACGCAGAAGATATTCACGATCTGGATGCACACTTAAATGGTGGTATTCCAAATCAGGACATCGATGCCTTGCAGGAATACTGGGACGTGTTCCCATCATTAAGAAAAACCTTGTTTAAAAAGGGCAGTAGAAAAGGCTATTCCGATGCGTTAGTCGAGGAACGCGAAGTTAAACTAACGATTTTGAATTCAAAAGAATTTGAAACCTTTAAAACCCAATGTTTGGCGTTATTTAAAAGCTGGAAAAAGAAACACCACAGCGCATTAATGAATATAGAAGTTGGATTAAAGCCGAAAGAATTAATCTTCGATATCTCGGAAGATCTGTTAGCACAGTTTGCAAAAGCGCAATTACTGTCCAAATACAATATCTATCAAATCCTGATGGATTACTGGGCAGAGACGATGCAGGATGATGTTTACATGCTCTCGCAGGACGGTTGGCAGGTAGCAAATGTTGTACGTCAATTGATACCGGTGAAAGATAAAAAAGATAAAGCCGTGTACAAGGAAGAGCATGACTTTGAATTCGGTGCCTCGAAAAATAAATCACGTTACCGCAGTGATATTGTTCGACCGGAACTGGTCATTGCCCGTTATTTTACAAAACAGCAAACCGAACTGGATGAACTGCAAGCAGCCTATGAACAGGCAACACAAACACTGGAAAGTTTTGTTGAAGATAATAGTGGTGAACAAGGTCTTATCGAAGAAGCCAAAAACGATAAGGGCAAAGTCACGCAAGCTTTAATCAAGGAACGATTAAAAGAAACAAATGATCTGGATGAAGTCGAAGTATTAAACAAATGTCTGAAACTTCTTCAAAAAGAATCGCAGTGCAAGTCAGCGGTTAAGACAGCAAAAGACGAACTGGATAAACTCGTGTTTGAAAAAATTCCTGCTATACCGGAAGATGAATTAAAAGATATCGTCATAAACAGTAAATGGTTTACGACAATAGAGAATCAGATCATCGAAGAGATCGAACGCGTGACACAAAATCTGGCGAACCGTGTAAAAACATTGGAACAACGTTATGCCAAAACATTACCGCAGCTTGATAAAGAGGTTGATAACTATTCCAGGCTGGTTGAAGATCATTTGAAAAAAATGGGATTGTCATGGTAAGGACGGGTTATAAACAAACTATATATGGAGATATTCCTGTTGATTGGGATGTAAAGGTTGTAGATGAAATAGCATCTATTAATACGGGAGATAAAAATACCCAGGATAAAATTGAAGATGGTGCTTTTCCTTTTTTTGTAAGATCGCAGATTGTGGAAGCGATTAATTCTTATTCGTTTGATGGTGAAGCTGTTTTAACGGCAGGTGATGGTGTTGGTACAGGAAAAATATTTCATTACATCAATGGTAAATTTGATTATCACCAACGTGTTTACAATATCCATGATTTTAAAACAGGCGTTAATGGTTTTTATTTCTACAAGTTTTTTAGCAGGCATTTTTATGATCGAATAATGTCTATGACAGCTAAGTCATCAGTCGATTCAGTACGGCGCGAAATGATTGCAGATATGGAGATCGTATTGCCTTCTGAGACAGAGCAAGAAGCAATTGCTAAAGCGCTTTCTGATGTTGATGAGTTGATTGTTTCGTTGGAAAAACTGATTGCTAAAAAGCGGGATATTAAAACCGCGACCATGCAACAACTGCTCACAGGTAAAAAACGCTTACCGGGATTTGATAAGAGTTGGTCACTAATTAATATGGGTATAGATGCAAATTTAAATGCACGGATTGGTTGGCAAGCCTTAACAACAAAAGAATATTTAGAATCAGGAGAGTTTTACCTAGTTACAGGTACTGATTTTATTGATGGACGAGTACATTGGAATTCTTGTCACTTTGTAGATGAGTGGAGATATAGTCAAGACAGAAATATACAACTTAAGGAAGGTGATGTCTTACTTACAAAGGATGGAACAATTGGTAAAGTCGGATATGTTGAAAATTTACATATGCCAGCAACGCTAAATAGCGGAGTATTTGTTATAAGAACAACAGATAATAAGTTTCATCCTTTATTTTTGTTTTACATTCTAAACTCGAGAGTTTTTGACGATTTTCTTTCTAAAATAACGGCAGGTTCTACAATTACACATTTGTATCAAAAAGATTTTGTGAATTTTGAATTTCTTTCTCCTGAATTAGATGAACAAATAGAAATTTCTAATTTCCTTCAGGCAATAGATAAAGATCTTGCTGCTCAGGAATATCAATTGAAAAAAGTTAAAGATATCAAACAAGGCATGATGCAAGAGTTGCTAACCGGTCGAACACGTTTGATTGATCCGGCTGAGTTAGAGACGGAAACGGCATAAGTGGTTTAAAGCTGACGAATGGAACGGTCGAAACTTTCATTACTGACTATTTCTGTTCTTACAGGCTAAATAGGGACGGTGGTAAATCTAGAAAAATGCTATTGATTTTCTAGATTTTAAGTGGCCAGTTTATTATGAAAAGTATAATAGAATCAGTATTTTACTTCATCTCAGGTCATGGTAGGGGATGGGCTTCTCATCCAGCGATTTGTTGTAGCAGTTGTTAACTGGTCGTACACGTTTGAGTTTATAATATGCAGGAGGCACTATGAAAAAAGAGCTAATTTCCGTTCTAACCGAAAATTTTGAGTTACATGCGCAAACTAACGAAGCCGGCATTGAATATTGGTTAGCCCGGGATTTGCAGCATCTACTCGGGTATGAAGAGTGGCGAAATTTTGTTCAGGTTATCTCCAAGGCCAAGGTTGCTTGTGAGCTAAGCAAAAATGCGGTTGCGGACCATTTTGTTGACGTCGACAAAATGGTCAAACTGGGTTCTGGTAGCGAGCGGAAAATTGAGGATGTGATGCTCACGCGTTATGCTTGCTATCTGATTGCCCAGAATGGCGATCCGCGCAAAGAGAAAATCGCCTTTGCGCAAACCTATTTTGCCTTGCAAACCCGCAGGGCTGAATTAATCGAAGAGCGTATACTTGAGCAAAAACGACTTTCTGTTCGAAAAAAACTTACGCAGACAGAAAAAGAATTATCTCAGGTGATTTATGAGCAAACTGGTCAAGATCGAAATTTTGCGATTATTCGCAGTAAGGGAGATCAAGCCCTGTTTGGTAAAAATACGCAACAAATGAAGGCGCATTGGAAAGTGCCGAATAATCGTGCATTGGCTGATTTTGCACCGACTATTATTCTTAAGGCAAAAGATTTTGCCGCAGAGATTACTATTCATAATGCACGTGAAAATAATATGAATTCTGAAGCTGCGATCTCAGGAGAACATGTAACCAATAATCAAGCAGTGAGAAATACCTTGATCGAACGAGGTATTCGTCCGGAATCTTTACCGCCTACCGAAGATATTAAAAAGCTGGAACGACGAATAAACTCTCAGGAAAAGAAGGTGTTAAATTCACCGGATAGTTTGGATAGCAAAGATGAAGAATGATGTTGGTCAAAAAGAACGACTAACCCAGAACCGGGTGGTGACGTTATTTTGTGAGCAACTGGGGTATCGTTACCTCGGCGATTGGCATGAGCGCGAGGAAAAGAACAGTAATATTGAAAAAGAGATTCTCGGTGACTGGTTAAAACAACAAGCTGTTAGCGAAGTTTTGATCAATCGTTCTTTTCGGGAACTGGAACGTGCCGCCGCGATGGGCGATGGTAAACACCTTTATGATGCCAATAAGGAAGTTTATTCATTATTGCGTTATGGCGTAAAAGTCAAAGAAGGTGCTGGCGAACAAAATCAAACCGTCTGGTTGATTGACTGGGAAAACCCGCTTAATAATGATTTTGCTATTGCAGAAGAAGTTTCGATAAAGGGCGAACATAAAAAACGTCCGGACATTGTGCTTTATGTGAACGGGATTGCATTAGGCGTAATTGAGCTAAAGCGTTCCTCTGTTTCTGTTAGCGAAGGCATTCATCAGAATCTCGATAATCAAAAGAAAACCTTTATTCGTAATTTCTTTACGACGATGCAATTGGTCATGGCGGGTAATGATACCGAAGGTTTACGTTACGGCACGATAGAAACATCGGAGAAACATTTTTATCAATGGAAGGAAGAGGTTGAGAATACCTTTGATAAGCCGTTGGACTTTCATCTTTCTCGTCTCTGTTCTAAAGAACGGTTTTTAGAAATTATTCATAACTTTATTGTGTTTGATGCGGGAACAAAAAAGACCTGTCGTCATAATCAGTATTTTGGTGTGAAGGCTGCACAGAAACATGTCAGTAAAAAAGAAGGCGGGATAATCTGGCATACCCAAGGTTCAGGAAAAAGCCTGACGATGGTTTGGCTGGCGAAATGGATTCGCGAAAATACTGCGGATGCAAGAGTGTTGATTATCACGGATAGAACTGAACTGGATGATCAGATTGAAAAAGTATTTAAGGGAGTGAATGAAAAAATACATCGCACCGATAGTGGTTCTGATCTGATTAGTGTTTTGAATTCAAGTAACCCCTGGTTGATTTGTTCTCTTGTGCATAAGTTTGGCTATCAATCTGAGGAAGATGAGAATCAATCAACTGAAGATTACATTAAGAAGCTGAATGAAAGTTTAGGTTCGGATTTTATTCCTAAAGGTAATCTGTTTGTTTTTGTTGACGAGTGTCATCGTACGCAATCCGGTAAATTGCATGATGCGATGAAATCAATTATGCCGAATGCTCTATTTGTTGGTTTTACCGGTACCCCATTATTAAAAGAAGATAAGAAACGTAGTCTGGAAACTTTTGGTAATGCCGGTAAGTTCGAGGGTTATATTCACACTTATAAATTTGATGAAGCAGTCGCTGATGGTGTTGTTCTCGATCTACGTTATGAAGCCCGGGATATTGATCAACAGGTCACCTCGGAAAAAAAAGTTGACCAATGGTTTGAATTAAAAACCAAAGGGCTTTCGGATATGGCACGTGCTCAATTGAAATTGAAGTGGGGCACAATGAAGCAAGTTTTGTCTTCGCAAGATCGCCTTGAAAAAATCGTCAGCGACATTTTGATCGATATGGAAACCAAACCTCGATTGATGGATGGTCGCGGTAATGCGATGTTGGTTTGTGCGAGTATTTATCAGGCGTGCAAAGTTTACGAGCTTTTTGATAAGACCGATCTTTCAGGCAAGTGCGCCATTATTACCAGTTATCATCCTTCTCCTTCAGATATTAAAGGCGAAGAAACTGGCGAAGGACAAACGGAAAAAATCAGGCAGTACGATATTTATCGAAAGATGTTGGCTGATTATTTTGAAAAGCATGAAGACGAAGCCATGAATATGGTTGAAGAATTTGAAAAACAGGTTAAAAAGAAATTTATCGATGAACCAGGACAAATGCGATTACTTATTGTCGTGGATAAATTATTAACCGGCTTTGATGCACCATCGGCGACTTATCTTTATATTGATAAACAAATGAAAGATCACGGTTTGTTTCAGGCTATTTGTCGCGTAAATCGTTTGGATGGTGAAGATAAAGATTACGGTTACATTATCGACTACAAGGATTTATTCAACTGTCTTGAAGGTGCGATTGGTAATTATACGCAAGCTGCATTTGATAACTATGAAGCAAAAGATGTTGCTGGCTTACTGACGGATCGTCTGAAAAAAGGAAAAGAAAAACTGGATGCATGTTTGGAAGAAGTCAAAGCGCTTTGTGAACCGGTGCTTGAACCAAAAGGGCAAAAGGAATATCGATTCTATTTTTGTGGTGATGTTGCAAATTCTGATGATATAAAGCTGAATGAAGCCAAGCGTATTTCTTTATATAAGAGTGTGGCAAAGCTCGTCAGGGCTTACGCGAATCTTGCTAATGAAATGGAAGAGGCAGGATATTCTTCAGAACAAGCAATTAAAATTAAAGAAGAAGTGCAACACTTTAATAAGGTACGGGAAGAAATAAAACTGGCCAGTGGCGATTATATTGATATGAAACAATATGAACCAGCCATGCGTCATTTACTTGATACTTATATTAGGGCAGAAGAATCAGAAGTTGTTGAAGACTTTGAAGAATTAGGTTTGATTGACTTGATTGTGAACAAAGGTCTTGGTGCATTGGACTCTATGCCCGCTTCCGTGAAAGCCGATGAAGAGAATATGGCTGAGACGATTGAAAATAATATACGCAAAGTCATTATTGATGAGAGGATAGTTAATCCGGCTTATTATGAACGCATGTCTGAATTGCTGGATGCTTTGATTGAAGAACGCCGTCAGCACGCCATTGACTACAAAAAATATCTAGAAAAGGTTAAAGAGCTTTCCATGCAAGTCGTTAATTCAGGCGGTATCAGTCCTTCTGATTATCCTAATTCAGTTGATACTCCTGGGAGAAAAGCACTTTATGATAATTTTGGACAAGATGAAATTTTAGTTGCCAAGATAGATTCTGCTGTTCGTTATAATAAACAAGATGGTTGGGTTGGCAATAGAGTGAGGGAAAGAATTGTTGCTTCTGCAATTCACGAGGAGGTAGCTGAGTATAATGTTGATGTTGATAATGTTCTCGATTTGGTGAAGAACCAATATGAATATAAATAAATATATCATTACAGTTTCAGGTATACCTGTCGAAGTGATTCGTAAGGATATTAAGAACCTTCATCTAAGTGTATGCCCACCAGAAGGCCATGTACGTTTATCCATGCCGCAGCATATTACTAATGATAATGCCCGGTTGGCTGTCGTTTCTAGATTGAAGTGGATCAAAACCAAGCAGAATGAATTTAGAAAACAGCCAAGACAGACAGCAAGAGAGTTTGTTTCTGGTGAAAGCCATTATTTTAAAGGTAAGCGGTACATATTAAAGGTTATTGAAAAACGTGGAAAACATTCTGTGACTCTTGGTAATAATGGAATCATCACCCTTCAGGTAAACCCAGAGACAACAACGCAAAATAAAGAACGTTTACTTTCAAACTGGTATCGAGAAGAAATAAAAAATTCAATAGATTCGCTTCTGAAGAAATGGCAAGGAATTATAGGAAAAGAAGTGCGTTTCTATGGTATTAGGAAAATGAAAACAAAATGGGGTAGTTGCAATATTGATAAAGGCCGAATCTGGATCAATTTAGAACTAGCGAAGAAATCACCTGAGTGTCTGGAATATATTTTGGTTCATGAATTGATTCACTTACTTGAACGAAATCATAATGATCGATTTAAAGGTTTTATGGAACATTTTCTTCCTTCCTGGCGAGTGGCTAGAGATAAATTAAATTCAGAACCTTTGAGTCATGAGGATTGGAATTATTAATTATGAGCGAAACTATATATACACTGATCAATAAAGCAATAATAAATTATATTCAATTTAAATAAATTTGATTTGTGATTGTTTTAAAGCTTTAGAAAAATGGAAGTTAAGTCTTATTCATTAGAAAAAGCCGCCCGGTTTTTTGCAGAAAAGAAACAAGAATTCATTGGGAAAAGAAGCTGATTATGTCATTGTGCTTGGTTTGGTTACCGGGAAAAATGGTTTCCCTTCGTCTAAGGTCAGTAATTCTTTATTGTCTTTATTATTGCCTCCGGAAGAAGATTACAACTATGCCGAAGAACGTAGATTGTTTTATGTCGCACTAACCAGAGCAAGACATCACGTTTATCTGGTGACGCATCCTGAGAAGGCATCCGATTTTGTGCGGGAATTGCGCAAAGATAATTATGCCGTATCAGATTTAT
>TARA_R110002072_G_scaffold18083_5_pt1 | contig 12919 bp, 12 predicted proteins | sample TARA_R110002072 | Tara Oceans TARA_R110002072 (sample SAMEA4397118) | marine metagenome | biome: Polar Biome; feature: [SRF] surface water layer (ENVO:00010504); material: water (ENVO:00002006), including particulate matter (ENVO:01000060) such as... | depth 5 m | reverse complement strand
CGAAAGTACCAACGTCCGTCGCGGCGCTCGTAATTGTCCCAGTAGAGCATTTGCATAATGACCCACTCATTACCACCCTGTTTACAGGGTGTCTCGTGCTCGTTCTTGGAATACACAACGCCGTGGGCGTGATCTACATCCCCAAACTCAATGATATGATTTCCTATATGGTGTGACGTGCCAATGAATTGCTGTCGTAGGGTATCGTCTAGCCAACTTTTAAGATGCCGACGACCGACCTTATCTCGACTCACCCGAATGTCAGACACGAACAGATTTACATGCGCGTCCATGTCACGCATGTCCAGAGACAGGGAGTATTTGGCTACTAGCTGACGGATTTCATCCAGGGATTCCAGTCGATCAATACGCGCAAGCAAAGCCTGATCACTCATAAACGGTCACCCTCTCAGCCCCGCCCAAGAATCATTGCGCCCGTGGGCACACCAACGCCACTGCTTACCAGCACGTGCTCAACCGCTTTTTCTGGCTGGCTGGTGGAATCGCAGCGAATCAGACGGACACCTTCAGCGATATTGTTCATACCATGAATATAGCCTTCAGAAATAAGGCCACCGTGAGTGTTATTGGGCAGGCGTCCATCGATATCAAGCGCGCCTTCACGCACCAGGTACTTACCCTCCCCGGCGCCACAAAAACCGAAGCTCTCCAGTTGCATAATAATTTCAGAGGTAAATGCATCATAAAGACAAGCCGCATCAATATCATCCGGGCCGAGACCCGACATGTCATAAATGCGCTTGGCCGCCAGCTCCATTTCCGGAAGCGATATTAATTCATCGCGGTAGTAACTAGTCATCTGTTCCTGTCCGCGACTGGAGGCCTGGGTCACTGCGCGAATGACGGCCGGTTTTTGTTTCAGATCCCGTGCCCGCTCTGTACTGGTCACCAGTATGGCGCAGGCGCCGTCTGTTTCCTGGCAGAAATCGTAAATACACAATGGCTCAGCAATCTGCTTTGAGTTCAGGTACTGTTCCATTGTCAGCGGCTTACCGTAACCGTAGGCACGCGGGTTACGCAGAGCATGATTGCGCTGTGAAATTGCAACGCGCCCCAGATCCTCCCGAGTAACACCGTACCGATGCATATATTTGTTGGCGACCATGGCGATCCACGACCCCGGTATCAACATGCCGTAGGGCGTATACCAGGACCAGTGGATAAGGTCGCTGCTGGTAATGTCGCCGGAGACGCCCTGGCCCATGCGCTTGCCCGAGCGTCCATTCATTGCGCGGTAACAAACGACATTACTGGCCTGACCCGTAGCCACTGCCATCGCCGCCTGAGCTATAGTGCCTACTGCGGCACCGCCGCCGTAGTTGATCTGGCTGAAAAAAGACAGGTCGCTGGCACCAACGGCGCGAGCCACTTCCACTTCATCACTCGAATCAAGGGTGTAAGTAACCAGACCATCGATTTCTTCAGGACTAATTCCGGCATCGTCACAAGCAGATTTAATGCACTGCGCCGCGAGGGAAAGCTCCGACACGCCCGATTGTTTGGAAAAATCGGTTAGTCCAATACCTGCAATGGCCGCTTCATCTTTTAGAGAAATGGGCATCAAGCACTCCCCGCCAACTTAAAAACAGGCAGTTTAAATCCATCCGGATCACGCTGGATCAACATCTCAACCTGCAATCCGAAATCTACGTCCTCAGGCTCGCATCCGACCAGTTGTGAGGTCACTCGCGTACCCTCCTCCAGGTCTACCAGCACAATAACCAACGGATATTCGTAACCTGGAAACTGAGGATGGCGCAGAACGGTATAACTGCAGATGCTGCCCTTGCCCGACGCTTCCACAACATCCCACTCCAGCGAGCGGCAATCTCCACACATCGGGCGTGGCGGATGGCGTAGTGTTTGGCACCCCTGGCAGCGCTGTATACCCAGCTTGTCATCCGCGGCCATTTCCCACCACCAGGCGTTGTCCAGGCCCATTGGTGGCTTTATGCGGGTAGCTTCGATCACCGCTTAAACTTCCAGAGCACGAAAACCCAGTGTGTCATCCTCCGCTAACAAACGTCCGAGCCGCTCCAACTGCTGACTCGCATTGCCCAGCGAATAACCAATTTGTTTGGCCATGAGATAAAAACGATGGATGGGGTATTCGACATCGGAACCGATACCACCGTGTAAATGTTGGGAGGAGCAGACCACCCGGTGAGCCGCATCACAGGCCCACCACTTTGCCGCGCGCACTTCAGCCCGGGCATCCAGCCCCTCACTCAAGCGCCACAATGCCAACCAGTAGGTGGAGCGAATACCCTCCACATCGATGTAGCTGTCCGCCATGCGCATCGCCAGAGCCTGGAATGTGCCCAGGGGAACACCGAATTGTTCGCGCTCACCTAAAAAGGCCGCAGTGCGCTTCATTGCCTCCTCCGTAACGCCGACCTGCAGCGCACAGTGGCCGATGTTGGCGCGCTGCTCCAACCACTCGAGAATTTCCGCGCCCTGGCCCGATGCTCCCAGCAGCGTGTTGTTTTCAACAATGACATCAGTCAGCGTTAATTGCGCTGCCAAAGCACCGGACAAACCCATCTCAACAGGCTGCAAATTGACGCCCGGTGCCTTTGCATCGACGATAAATACTGACACTTGTCCCGCGGAATCTTCTGCTGGTACCAAAATAAAATCGGCTACTGCACCGTCTGGGACAACCGCTTTCGTACCATTCAATATCCAACCACTGTCTTGTGGCGTCGCGCCCACACCTGCAACCAGGGCAGCATTCATTCCCAGTTCCGCTATGGCGGCGGTAAACTTCGCTTTACCTGCTACCAATGCGGTGAGGTAGCACTGCTGCTGCGACTCAGACCCAAATTCGGCGATGGGCAAACCGCCTAACACCAAAGAAGAATAAACCGGCACAGGTGCCACACGGCGACCTTGCTCCTCTAACACCAGGCATAACTCAGTCAGCCCAAGGCCGGTGCCGCCGGCAGCCTCGGGAATCGCGACTCCCAATAAACCCTGCTCAGCCAATGTCTGCCAGAGTGGCTCATCGTAGGTCTGGTTTCCGCGTGAAAATTCCAACATGAACTCATCGCTCGCGCGATCCGTAAAGATTTGGTAGGACAGTTCACGAATCGCATTCTGGTCGTCGCTAAAATTAAAATTCATGACGCTTAGTGCCTCAGTTGTCCCTGACCATGACGGCCAGGTTTCGGGTGTATTTGAGTTGTTTCTCATTCGGATGGCGCAGAAACAATGCTCGATAAAACATCGTTGTCAGCAATTCGGCAATCTGCTCCACGGCAAGCTCCGCTGCCCCCAGTGTTTTGCTTTCATTGATAAAATGTTCGCGTATAAGCCCTTCGCCAATGCCCGCAAGAGAATATACGACCATCAGAGCCTGGTGCTTTTTAAAACGCACCTCCGGGAACAGCTTCGGCATCAGATCTACCAGCCACATCAGTTGATTGCGATAGTTCTCGCGCAGCATGGCAGAGAAGGCCTTGTCTTCATCCGCCAGTTGCAAGAGGCAACGCATCGCGCCGGGTCGCTTTGCATAACTGCGCACAATCACCAAATTGTGAGCATAAATGCGGGCGTACCAGTCTCCTTTGGATACGTTTTTTTCTATCTTCGAAAGATCGTTGCTCGCCATGGCAAAATCCGTTAATACTTCCAGGGTCAGTGATTTCAAATCTTTGAAATAGTGATAGAACAACCCCTGGGCGACGCCCGCCTCGCCAGTCACGTCGGCTATACGCATCTTGTGGTAGCCCTGACGCTCCAGCACGACAAGCGCAGCTTCTTTGAGTCCCGCGCGTGCGCGCTCTCCTCGGGCGCTTCGCGCACCGTTTTCCTTTGCAGTTTTAGACGCTGTTGATGACATGGAGTCACAAAGTAGTTGAATTTGAATTCAAAATCAATATTATGTCTAGCACTATCCGCAGAGGAAACTCCAATGTTCGTCGATTACACCGAAAAGCAGACTGCACTGCGCAAAGAGTTTCGCGACTATTTTTCCAAGTTAATTAAGCCCGAGCACCGCGACGAACTGCGTAACGCCGAAAGTGGCGATCTGTATAAGTCACTCATTCGACAACAGGGTCGAGATGGCATGCTGGCAGTCGGGTGGCCTGAAGAATACGGCGGACGGGGTCTAAGCCAAAGCGAGCAGTTGATACGCTATGAAGAAGCCTTGCTCGCGGGCGCACCTACTCCTTTCGTAACCCTCAATACCGTCGGTCCCGCAATCATGAGCAAGGGGACCGAAGAGCAAAAGACACGATTTCTTCCCGGCATTGCCGGTGGAGAACTGCACTTCGCAATTGGCTACACCGAACCCAGCGCCGGTACCGATCTCGCTGCCCTGATGACATCCGCCGTTAAGCATGACGATCACTACCTTGTGAACGGAAACAAGGTATTTACCAGCGGCGCTGAGGGTGCTGACTATATCTGGCTGGCCGTACGCACGGATCCCGACGTGCCCAAACACAAGGGCATCTCTATTCTCGTGGCAGATACGACAGACCCCGGGTTTTCCTACGGCGCCATTCACACTATGGGTGGTGTGCGCACCAACGTTACCTACTATTCAGACGTGAAAGTGCCTGCAGACATGATCATTGGTGAAGAAAATCGTGGCTGGCGACTGATCACCGAGCAGCTGAATCATGAGCGCGTTGGCCTCGCGGCATGGGGTATACAAGGCTGGAAAATCTATCGCTCGGCGCTGGACTGGGCGCGGAATACAAAAAATGCTCAAGGCCAGAGAGTAATCGACGACCCCGGCGCTCAACGCAATCTTGCGGAAGCGTATGTTCACCTGGAAGCCATGCGAGTAATGAATGCGCGCATGTCCTGGCAGTTGGACCAGCACGAACTGAACCCGGTTTTCCCATCGGCTATCAAGGTGTATTCAACCGAGAAGATGCTGGAAATCTGCCGCCTGTTAATGGATATGGTTGGACCACATTCACTGATTGCCGCCGGCAGCGAAGGCGCCGTACTCCATGGTGATCTGGAACATGAGTATCGACGCGCCACTATTAACACTTTCGGCGGTGGCGTGGTAGAAGTATTGCGCGGCCTGGTCGCTACCCACGGCCTTGGCATGCCAACGCATCGTTAAACGCTGCAATCATCGCTAATACTGAGCACTAGGAGAACCCCCCCCAATGACAGCTAATGAGCTAAACGCCTTCGAGGACGAAATCAACGCCTTTGTGGGCCGCGAAGTCTGCCCACCCACACCGGCAAAAGACGATGTCAATACTGCAATGATCCGCCAATGGACTGAGATCATTGGCGACACCAACCCTGCTTATACAAATGAAGCCTGGGCGGCGAAAAGCACACGCGGCAAGTCGATCGCGCCGCCAGCGATGATGTATGTGTGGGGCCAGGAAGGATTTGCCGTTACTACGGGCCGACCTGCCGATGCACAGGCCGACCTTGTCAGTCTGTTCAACAAATACGGCTACACCGGCGTGCTAGGTACCAATGTCAAACAGGAGTATTTCAAGGAGGTCAGCCCGAATGACAACGTTGTCATGGAGATGGTCATTGACAATATCTCTGAGCGGAAAACTACCGGGCGCGGACCCGGCTACTTTTTTGAAACTTTGTCGACTTTTACAAACCAGCATGGCGAAAAAATTGGAACCCAGCGCTTCAAGGTGTTGAAGTTCATTCCACAGGAGCAACCTGCCGCTGCAGCCGCCGAGGACACACTGCAGGTTCCGACACGTATCGCCTCACCTCGTGGTCATGACAACAAATGGTGGTGGGATGCATGCGATGCTGGAAAAATACTGATTCAACGCTGCAGAAGCTGCCAGACACTGCGCCACCCTCCTCGGCCCATGTGCGGTGAGTGCCAATCCATGGAATGGGATTCAATCGAATCCACACTCGATGGTGAAGTCCTCAGCCACACAGAACTCCATCATCCCAAAATACCCGGTTACCAATATCCACTGGTATGCGCGGTAATCAGATTGGGCGAGGGAACCAATATCGTATCCAATGTAGTGGGCTGCGATCCCTCTGCGGTGCATATTGGCATGCGGTTAAAAGGCAAGGTCGAACAGGTAGATGAAAAAACTATGCTGCCACAATTCTATCCGGCGTAATCAGGAATACGATCATGAGTGACTACAAGACGTTGGGCTGCGCAGAAATATCTGTCGGCGACAAACTACCCTCTCTGGACATAGACATTACAACTGGCCTGGTGGTCTGCGGGGCGTTGGCCACACGCGATTTTGAGCCGGTCCATCACGACAAGGCATCTGCGGTGGCCACAGGATTACCTGATGTTTTTATGAATATTCTCACCAGTCAGGGATTAATGACCCGCTTTGCCACTGACTGGAGTGGCCCTGAAGCTATCGTTAAATCGCTGGACCTTCGACTCGGCGCGCCCAATGTACCAGGCATGGTAATGACCATGACCGGGGCCGTCACTGCGGTCGACCCAGGCACCGGCATCGTAGAAGTAGAAGTACTGGGAGAAAACAATATTTGGGGTATGCACATGCAGGGCTCCGTTCAACTCGCACTGCCCAAGGAGGCCTGAGCCGTGGTTGCAAACGTTAAAGACAAAGCGGTTATCGTCGGGATCGGCAATACCAAATTCAGCAAAGAATCAGGCGTATCTGAATTGTCGCTTGCGGTACAAGCGGTTAAAGCCGCCATCGACGATGCTGGCTTAAAGCCCAGCGATATCGACGGCATGGCGACCTTCACTATGGACACCAACGATGAGATTGAAGTCGCTCGCGCCCTGGGTGTAGGCGAACTAACATTTTACGGTCGCTCGCACTATGGCGGTGGTGCGGCAACCAGCTGTCTGCACCAAGCCACCATGGCGGTCGCCACTGGAATGGCAGAGACGGTTGTGGTTTACCGCGCCCTGAACGGCCGCAGCGGCCATCGCTTTTCCGGCGGTGTTGCTGGTGACATCACCACTGCCGACGCTATCCACTGGGGTTGGTACATGCCCTATGGACTGCTGACACCCGCTAGCTGGGTCGCGATGTTCACCGAGCGCTGGATGCATAACACTGGGGTCACCAAAGACGCACTATTTGAAGTAGCCCACTCCACGCGAGTATACGGCGCCAATAATCCTGCTGCGTTTTTCTACGGCCGAAACTTTGATCGCGCCGAGTACGATGCCGCCCGCACGATCGCCAGTCCGTTACAGTTGTTTGACTGTTGCCAGGAAAGCGACGGCGGCTCTGCCGTCATTGTCACCACACCTGAACGAGCCCGCGATCTTAAGCAACCCGGCGTCAGCGTACGCGGTGTTGCCCAGTGTGCGGCTGACAACCAGGAACAAATGACGTCATTTTATCGCGAGGAATTTGCCGGCATCCCCGAGATGGAACGCGCTGCGGAAAATGTCTATGCGATGAGCGGACTCACTGTCGACGATATTGATGCAGCGGTAATCTATGACGCTTTCTCCCCTATCGTGTTGTGGCAGCTAGAGGCTTGGGGCTTTTGCGGCAACGGTGAGTCCGGCGACTTCGTTCTCGATGGCGCACTGCGCACAGATGGCCGACTGCCCACCAATACGCACGGCGGTCAATTAAGTGAAGCCTATATTCACGGCGTGAACGGTATTGTGGAAGCAACTCGCCTGGTGCGCGGTACTTCAGTCAATCAGCCGGCCAAAGATGTGAATCACGCATTGGTAACCTCTGGTGTGGGCATTCCTACGGGCGGCGCAATATTAGGCAAAATGAACTGACCTTGTGCTGCATGTAGCTTCACCGCAGTGACACTAAGCCGCCAACCACTGAACAGGCGCAGCGTGCCGGCCTTGGCACCATCGCTTTCACCTGCGCCAGAACTCAGTTTGCAGCTAGCACAGCCTGTTCAGATGACTAGCAACCCTCCTATATAGACCCTCAGGCCACCTGTGATGGACCTCATCCGGCAACGGCCAGGCCATCATCAAGCCATTTCCGGGTAAATCGCCTTAGATTGAACCAAGGCGAACTTTCCTTACAGATCACGGTCCTAACTGGCAGGTGAGCACTAGTTTTTTAATCCCGTGCGTATACACTTTTGACACGTTACCGACGTTGCTCCCTAACAAGCCGAAACGGTGATAGTTAGACCGGCACTATCCTTTAGATGCCAACTAAAAGCCCGCTAAAGCCAGAGGCTGACACCGCAGAACGCATACTCCGGACACTTTGAATTGGGGAGATCAAGACATTGACGATAAACCGCAAAAACCTTGCCAGGCATAAAATATTGACCCCCCTGTTGGTCACTCTGTCCGCGCTGCTAGCGGCCTGTAGTGACAGTAACAACAATCAGGCAGAGATCTCCACACTGGGCGTACCTGGCGGCGGCAACGCGAGTACCGTTGTTGTCCCAGCAGCCAACATAGAAGGGCCCATCGCTGGTGTACCGGTTCTTGTCGGTACTTTCATCAATCTTCCTGCGCTGGGTTATACCACCGAGACAGAGTTTTTTGTTTCCGGTACTGCCAATGCCTACACCAATGTCAATGAGCTCGGTCCCGATGGAAAGTGGCAGGTCCAGGCAAGTGAGCAAGCTGACTACCGAACCCGAGTTGTTGTTATTCGACCTACCGATCCGGCAAATTTCAACGGCACAGTGATGCTTGAATGGTTAAATGTCAGTGCCGGCTTTGATTCGCCACCCGACTGGCTTGCAGCACACACCGAGCTAATCCGCAGTGGTTATGCATGGGTCGGTGTATCTGCTCAGGCAGATGGCGTGAAAGCTCTGATGGATGGTAGCGCCGCCGCGATCATACCCGGCGGAGTCGGAGATAATCGTTACGATAGCCTCGACCATCCTGGCGACAAGTACTCCTATAGTATTTTTTCGCAGATCGCTCAGGCTATCAGAGAGCCGGAAGAAAATGCGCCGCTGGGTAACCTGGTAGCACAGCGAATTATTGCAGCGGGTGAGTCACAGTCGGCAGGACGCATGGTGACCTATGTGAATGCTTTTGCCCCTATGCACGCTCTTTTTGATGGCTACTTCATTCACAGCCGCACCGCGGGAAGCGCCCCCCTGCAAGGATCCTTCAACGACGTGACAGTACCAACACCTGCAGTAGTTCGTATTAGGAACGACCTGGGCATCCCAAGCATGATGGTTCAAACAGAAACAGATCTTTTCGTTCTAGGCTCTCACCCCAGTAACCAGGATGACAATGAGTTCTTTCGTCTATGGGAAATCGCAGGCACAGCCCATGCCGATCTCTACACCTTTCTCGACAATCGCTTTGATCTGGGCACAGATCCTTCCATTGCTGCTGTTGTTGAAGAGCTCTCTCCCGTTCCCGGCATTATCGACTGCACTATAGCCGTTAACGCTGGACCCCAGCATTTCGTGGTCAACGCAGCAGTGAGGGCACTCAATACCTGGATTGTGGATGGCACCGCACCGCCGATAGCGGATCGTCTTGAAGTTGCGGGTAATCCCCCAGCATTTGTCAAAGATACGTTAGGTAATGTAAAGGGAGGGATTCGAACGTCCTATGTCGAGACACCGATCGCAATACTAGAAGGAGAAGGGCAACCCCAACCTGACTTTTCTGAAATCGAGGAAATCAATTTGGATTCTATTGATTTTTGCTTTCTTTCAGGTACTACCGCGCTCTTTGACGCGGCCACTCTCGGATCACTTTACGAAGACAATGCAGACTATGTCGAGAAACTGAATGCCTCCACGGATGACGCTGTAAGCAAGGGCTTTCTGCTGCTGGAAGATGCACAACTCATTAAAGACTACGCAGCCAGTACCGATATCTTTGCGCCCTGAGGATTGCCGTGCATCAAGGTCTAGTCACTACATATAGATTATAATCATTTCATAAATGAGTACGGGGCGCTCATCCTGCCCCACCACATGGATATGCTGCTCCATAATCAGCTTTGTACCCTTGGGGGTGGCACTCACACCCTTGACCCTGCTGCGACAGTGCACGGAACTTCCCACAGGAACGGGACCGGTGAAACGCAGCTTATCGGAGCCATAGTTCAATATATTGTTGTAGCCGGTAACTTCATAACTCGGCTCGCCGCGCATTTTTGGCAACAACACCAGCGTCAGAAAGCCGTGCGCGATAGTAGCGCCAAAGGGACTGTCCGTTTTGGCTTTTTCCGGGTCCGTGTGGATCCAGTATTTGTCACCGGTTAATTCCGCAAACTGGTTGATCAACTCCTGGGTGATCTCTAGCTCTTCGCTCCAGCTGCCAAACTCCTCGGAAACTAACCCCTGGAGCGCTTCTATATCGTCATACCGATACTGTTTCATACTCTGTTCTCTCCGTCCGGACATTGGTCAATCATGGTACACCCATGCGCCAGATGCCACCAATCAGCAGACGGCTCAAACAGCTATACCATTTGTCCTTTCTGGCGGCGGTAATGCTTTCTGAATGATGCCAAAAGCGGCAAAATGGGCCAGCCAGAATGACCCAATCTGTTATTGAATGACAAACTCCGTCTAGTACACTGGGCCGCTGAATTTTTGTCCCCGGCAGACGTAAGCTGTAAGGCTTCAAATAGTGAGGATCAACCATGCGTGAAGCAGTTATTGTAGAAGCAGTTAGAACACCCATCGCCCGCGGCAAACCCGGCGTAGGTGATTTGTGTGATTTTCATGCCACGAAGTTGCTGGCCTTGTCTCTGAAGGAAATTGTTAATCGCACCGGACTGGAATATGCCGACGTCGAATACCTGGCAGGCGGGTGTGTTACCCAGGCGGGTGAGCAAGCTGGTAACATCACGCGCAATGCCTGGCTGACCCTGGGCAAAGACTACACCGCCGGTGGCACCACGCTCGACAATCAATGCGGCTCCGCACAAACCGCCAACCACATGATTTCATCCATGATCGCCAGCGGATCGGTGGATATTGGTATCGCCTGCGGCGTAGAAGCCATGAGCCGCGTTGGTCTTGGTGCCAACGTCTACAACGGGCCCGGTTATTTCGTTCCAGACGACTGGCCCTGGGATTCGACACCCGACCAGTTCTCCAGCGCACAGCGCATTGCCGATAAACGCGGCATTACACGTGAGATGGTGGACCAGCTCGCTTATAACTCCCAGTTGCGCGCTAAAATCGCCTGGGAAGAAGGCCGCTTTGATCGGGAAGTGTTTAGCGTCGAAGCGCCTATCATGGGTGAAGACGGTAAGCCCACGGGTGAGACGCGCACTGTCAGTCGTGACCAGGGTCTGCGTGAAACCAGCCTGGAAGCGCTGGCCGGGCTCAACCCTGTCATGGAGAACACCATTCACACCGCAGGCAACTCATCGCAGATATCCGACGGTTCAGCCGCCGTATTGTGGATGACCGCAGATGAGGCGAAAGCACGCGGCCTTAAACCGCGTGCGCGCATACTCGCAGACTGCGTTGTGGGCACAGATCCCTACTTTCTGCTCGACGGCCCCGTCGATGCCACGGCGGCGCTGTTCAAGAAAAGCGGTATGTCCCTCAACGATATCGATCTGGTCGAAATTAATGAGGCCTTTGCGGCGGTCGTGTTGTCCTGGGCACAGGTTTATGATGCGGACATGGACAAGGTCAACGTCAACGGCGGCGCTATCGCCCTGGGCCATCCGGTGGGCTCCACCGGCGCACGCCTTATTACCACGGCATTACATGAACTGGAGCGCTCCGACAAAACTACCGCGCTCATCGCCATGTGCTGCGGCTCTTCCATCGGCACCGGCACCATCATCGAACGTATCTGATTTAGACGGCCCGCCTTTTGGCGGGCCCACCATTTTTGAACTACTGTTGAACTACAAGGAGAACTTTCATGGGAGACCTGACAGGCAAAGTGGCTGTGATCACTGGTGCAGGCCGTGGGCTCGGTCGAGAAGAAGCGATTCAACTGGCGCAGCAGGGCGCGCGCGTGGTCATCAATGACATCAATCGGCCAGAGGCGGTTGATGCTGCTCAATCAGCTGCGGAAGAGATCAAGGGCTTTGGCGGCGAAGCGATGGTCATACTGGGCGACTGTGCTGACAGTAACGACGCGGAAAACCTGATGAAGTCGACACTGGATGCCTACGGCGACTTAAACATCATGGTGAACAACGCAGGCTTTTGCCGCGACAAGACCATTTTTGGTATGAGTGATGACGAGTTTGATTCAGTGGTGCGGGTGCACCTGCGCGGTCATTTTGTGAACATGCGTAACGTCACCGCGTATTGGCGCGACAAAGCCAAAGCGGGTGAAGACGTGTATGGCCGTCTTATTAGCACATCTTCTGAAGCTGCTATATACGGATCAGCGGGACAGCCAAATTATGCATCTGCCAAAGCAGGCATCATTGCTATGACCATGGGTGCTGCGCAACTACTCATAAAATACGGTATTACCTGTAATGTCATTATGCCCCGGGCACTGACCGACATGACGGCAACTGGCCAAACCGCAGAAATGTTTCAGGCACCGGCGGACGGCAGTTTCCACGCATTCGATCCTGCCAATGTCGCACCGCTCGTAGGTTATTTGGCTTCACCGGAGGCAGGCAAAATTTCGGGTGAAGTTATGGTGGTATGGGGTAACGAGGTTGCCGTACTAGAGCGCCCCAGTCTTGCCGACGCCATTGTTAATCCAAAGGGCGCCAAAAAATGGGCCGTAGACGACTTGCATGCTGCCCTGGCCACTCAGTACGATGACAACTATGTGAGTGTTTGGGGGGGCTACTCGGTTCCACCCACCTAGGAGCTGGCAGCATTGCATAGTTGACGGCGGGCAGGGACGTGCAACAGAGATCGATCACCAGCACTGAACTCTCACACTTAACGAACACGGCCCGGAATCGGTAACCACGCATGACAACTACAGCGAATAACAAGAGCGACCTCGAAGCTCTAACTGGCGAGCGCACCGGTCCCTACTGCAGCTTCAACCCAGTGAGCAGAG
>TARA_R110002072_G_C7974732_1_pt1 | contig 12926 bp, 10 predicted proteins | sample TARA_R110002072 | Tara Oceans TARA_R110002072 (sample SAMEA4397118) | marine metagenome | biome: Polar Biome; feature: [SRF] surface water layer (ENVO:00010504); material: water (ENVO:00002006), including particulate matter (ENVO:01000060) such as... | depth 5 m | reverse complement strand
CGTATCGTCATTTATACCGCCAGAGGCTTCGATTTTCGCCTTACCGCGACTCAATTCTACCGCTTTCTTAGTATCTTCTAATGAAAAATTATCCAGCATAATGATATCCGTACCGGATTGAAGAGCCTGCTCTAGCTCCTCAAGTGTTTCCGTTTCAACTTCGATTAGCTTATTAGGTGCCAGAGCACGTGCAGCCTGAACCGCTTGGTCGATACCACCACAGGCCGCGATATGATTTTCTTTTATCAAAAATGCATCGTAAAGACCCATTCTATGATTCTGTCCCCCACCGCAGGTGACAGCATATTTTTGAGCTAATCTGAGTCCAGGTATCGTTTTCCGTGTGTCGATGAGCTCCATTGGGTTTCCATCAACTTTGTTAACAAAGTATCGAGTTCGCGTTGCGACAGCTGACATGAGTTGAAGAAAATTAAGTGCTGTTCTTTCTCCAGTGAGGAGTGAGCGGGCGGGGCCAGTTACTTCTACGATAAGGTCATCGGCTTTAAGGCTATCACCATCATTAAAGTACCAACGTAGTTCCACTGATGGATCAATTTGTCGGAAGGCTTCGTCTACCCAGGCTGTTCCACAGAGAACCGCATCTTGACGTGTAATAATTTTTGCGAAAGCAGTTTGAGACTCCGGGATCAATAATGCGTTGATGTCGCCACTTGCAACATCTTCAGCAAGAGCTGCACTGACATTCGCTACTATCGCAATCTGTAACGCCGTATTATCTAATTTGTACACTATAAATTCCTATCTCTCTGATGTTGTCACTATGTGAGTTTTTTCAGGGCCTTGTCGCGACTAGCCCAAAATATCGACAGTGTTACTAGTACTTTTAAGGATCGATTCTACCATATGAAGTGGACTCTAAACGAAATTATTAGATATATAATATTTATGGGGTTGCGGCTTCAATAAGAAAACTGTTTAAGCTTACCCCGATTGCTCGTAAGGGCCACTTTTCGCTCATTCTTGCCGTTCAATTGCTTAAAAATCGCATGGTTTGATAGACCGGTTTGGGCAAACACCTGCCCTTCTCATGAACTCCGACTCCTATTCTGAACTTGAACATAGAATAGGAGATACATCATGCATAACTCATCTTGGAACAAAGGGAAGATTATCGGTCAGAAGCGACCATTGAAGCTTCAGGAAATATGGGCGATTCGCATTCTAATCCAGCTAGAAAAAAAACCTACGAGATCTCGCAATGTTCAATCTGGCGATCGATAGCAAGTTAAGAGCCTGCGATCTCGTAAAGATTAAAGTGTCAGATACAAAGACACCAGACTTACGTAGTTCATTGCTAGTACGATGCTGGCCATTCTTGAGTAAATGCCTTAACAGCAGATTGGCGCCCTAAGTCATCACCAGCCCACTCAGCCAGTGACACGGCCCGAAGGTCACCAACTGAATAATAATATTGAGCGAACTGACCAGCACCTGCAGACGCGGTGATTACCCCACAAAGTAACGCCATTTTAAAAAGTGAATTTGGAAAAGAATTTTTCATTTTAACTCCTTGTTTATGTTTAACCGTCTACTGGTAATAGACGGGTAAAATCCTTTTAGAGGACAATCAATAAAAAAATATTTATTAGCTACACGCATCCAGAAATGATTTTTTTACGCTATCGGGAAGCTGGGCCGATCCCAAATCAAAAACAGCGTTTAGCGTTTCCATTGCTACTTCATAACCAAGCTCTTTAATAAGCGCTTTTTCCAACTTCTCAATATCATCCCCAACGTATACAAATAGAGCTTCGTTAAGTCTGAGCTGTTGAAGTAGCTTTATTTTACTGACCATCTGGGGGTTCTGGGGATTTTCCCCCCTAAAAAGACAAAAATCGCTGTAAGCCGTGCCTGACATGGCCTCCAGAACGGCATTAGATCCAGTTTTAGCAAAATATCGCCGATTTTCGCTATCATGCCCCGTTTTGGGGTATCAAAATGGCAATTCGAAAGCGACTCCAAATTCTCATTGAGTCCGAAATAAATGATCTCTACGGCCCACCTCGCTTTACCCTTGAAGAACGCAGGTTCTACTTCGCGCTGAATGACCGTGAATCCAAAGTTGCCAATTCCATTCGGAATCGGTCTCAACGCTGCTTTTTTGTTTCCCTGCTTGGATACTTCAAATCGAGACCCGTGATGCTCAATCCCAACTTTGGTGATGTCGAAGACGATCTGAGGTTTATCGCCAAAGAGCAGTTGCCTGGCCCCGGTCTCCGGCGCTTCTCACTGGATCAAAGGCAAAAAGACCGTCTTTATCAAAAGGTGCTTAAGCTTGCAGGCTATGAAAAGTGGCGCGACAACATTCACCGTGGCCACGTACTCAACCACCTGCTACAAGCAGCCAGGTCATGGATCGATGCCCGATATTTGTTCGATGCGGCGACTGAATACCTGGCGATGCGTTGTATAGCAATCCCGAAATATACCGTGATGCAGACGCTGGTGAGTCAGGCGATTAACGAAGAGCGAGCCCGGATCACTGACACGCTAAACAGCCAAATGACAACTGAGATGACCAATAACCTGACAGACCTGGTGGATGGTAAAGAGAAGTTGCCACTATCTGATCTAAGGCAGTCTGCCAAGAGTTTTGCACCTCCAGAGTTGGACAAGGAACTCAAAGTCAATCGGCATATTCAACTCTGGATGAGTGACGTGAACACAATGGTAAAAACACTGTCACTGTCGCTAAAAAACCAGCAGCACTTTGCCTCCATGGTCGAGTATTATGGCAGTAAGCTTAAGCGCTTTGAGCGATCAACCCAACAACTCTATTTACTGTGCTACCTGCAAGAACGAGCCGAACAGAATGTCGAGCGGCTGACTGATGGTTTTGTTTATCACTTACGAAAGCTCCAGGAGCAGGCAAAGGCCTATGCCAAAGAAGCGGCCTACCAGGACTGGGAGGGTGCTGCAGCAAACGTCGGTAAGGCCGCAGAGCTGCTGCATCTGTTTATCGATGACTCCATCGACGAACAACAACCCTTTGGTGCGGTAAAGCGCCAAGCTCTGGCGGTGCTGAAAAATCAGGATATTGAGTCACTGTGCCTGTACCTGAACAAACAAAAACGGGCCATTGACGATTACCTCTGGGAGTTCTACGACCTGCAGAAACCTTTTCTCCACCGGGTTCTACGTCCGATCTTTTTGTGTTTAACCTTTGAGCCCACTGAAAAAACACAAGCCCTGGCTGCACAGTTGGCTATCACCAAAGAAGAGCTGTTAGAGCACAAAGCGCTTCACTCCACCGATAGCAGGTTAATACTTGGCAAACACAAACCCTACCTCATTGATTTGGACGATAACGTCCGCTCGGATCGCTTTGAGTGGCTGCTGTATTTACAAATTCCCAATAAACTGACTGGCCAACTCCATGTGCCCAACGTCATCAAGTACCGGTCCCTACAGGATGATTTGGTGAATAACCACCGCTGGAAAGACAAAGACATGTTGATTCAGCAATCGATGTTGCCGCGCTTGAAAGAAAGGCCGGGCAAACTCATTGAATCCTTAGCGGAAGAGATGAGCAATAAATTACAACAGGTGAGCCGGCGTATTGAGAATGGTGACAACCAGAATGTTATCTTGCGCAACCGTTCCGGTAAAACGAAGTGGCGACTGCCATCCGCAGGCATTAAAAGCATGTTGAACAATCCGTTCTTTGATCATATCAAGCCTATCAATATCGCAGATGTACTGCGCTACGTGGATCAGGAAACCGGCTTTATGGGGCACTTTGAGCATGTGCTCCCGATTCAGTCAAAAGGCCGTGATCATATTAATGATTTGCTCGCGGTTATCATCGGCAACGGTACCAACTATGGGCTGTATGGCATCTCCAATATCTCCGACCGCAAGTATGATCAACTAAAAGGCATCCAGGCCAACTACCTACGTCCCGAAACGCTAAACAATGCCAATGATGTTATCAACAACGCAGTAGCCAAACTGGCCATCTTTAAGCATTACAATATCCAGGAGGATCTGATCCACGCCAGCGCTGACGGCCAGAAGTTCGAAACCCGGTTGGAAACCTTTAAAACCCGGTACTCCTCTAAGTATTTTGGGACCAATAAAGGCATCTCGGCCATCACCCTTATCGCCAATCACGCCGCGTTGAATGCAAAAGTCATCGGTTCCAACGAGCATGAATCCCACTATATCTTTGACTTGCTACAAAGCAATACCTCCGAGGTTCGACCAGATGTACTGTCAACCGATACACATGGGGTAAACCATGTGAACTTTGCGTTGCTGGATTTGTTTGGGTACACCTTTGCGCCCAGATATGCGCAGTTCGGCAAGGTTGTCGAAGAGATGTTTAACGTCAGTGAATATGAGGATCAAGGTGTCACGCTGACTCTGAAAAAGTCGATCAAAACAGGCCCTGTCATTGAGCAATGGGATACCATCCAGCGGATTGTCATATCACTGCAAGAAAAGAGCACTACCCAAGCTAACCTGGTGCGGAAGCTGTCGGGTTACAGCAAAAACCATCCGTTGTTGCAGGCACTCACAGAATACAATCGCATGATCAAAGCGATGTACCTGCTGGATTACATTGATGACGCCAGTTTGCGTGGTTACGTCCAACGTGCACTCAATCGAGGCGAAGCCTACCATCAGTTACGCCGGGCCATCGCCTCGGTTAATGGGAACCGGTTCCGAGGGTCGTCAGATTACGAAATCAGCCTCTGGAATGAGTGCGCGCGTCTTCTGACGAATGCCATCATCTACTTCAACTCTATGATACTAACCCGATTACTGACACACTTCGAAGCGATCGGAGATGAAGAAAAGCTGGCCATCACAAAGCAGGTCTCACCGGTAGCCTGGCACAACATCAATCTTAACGGGACATATACCTTCAACTTTGAACAAAATCTGATCGACATCGAGGAGGTTATGCGCCCAATTACGGAAAATGAAGAGGTATAGCTAAGTTAATACCAATCTGGAGACCATGGCTGGCGAGGCTTACAGCGATTTTTGTCTTTTTAGGGGTCCTGGGGATTTTCCGTCTTAAAAAGACATAATCCTCTACAGCCCCCGTGGCTCCTGGCCTCCAGCGGGGTATTAACTTCCTCCTAGCCCTTAACTTGTCCCTTTCGGTTATTATGCTGAGCTTTTTAGGCATCAGATATGGCATATACCGAAAGGCTCCAGATCCTCATTGACTCAGAAATCAATGATTTGTACAGCCCTCCCAGTTTCACCCTCGAAGAACGTCGATTTTACTTTACTCTGAATGAGATGGAAGCCCGTGTCGCCAACGCTATCCGTAGCCGGGCTCACCGCTGTTTCTTTGTCGCTCTGTTGGGTTACTTCAAGTCCAGGCCTGTGGTTCTGAGTCCGAGTTTTGGCGATGTCGAAGAGGATTTGCGGTTTATCGCCAAAGAACAGTTGCCTGGTCCCGGTATCAGGCGCTTCTCATTGGATCAAAAGCAAAAGGATCGCCTATACCAGAAAATATTTGATCTCCTCAATTATCAAAAATGGCGGGATAGACAGGATCGAGGTTCCTTAATCACTCACTTACAGCAAACAGCTAAGTCGTGGGTTGAACCCCGGTATTTGTTCGATGCAACCACCGAGTATTTATCACTGCGTCGTATTGCAATTCCCAAATACACGGTGATGCAGACCGTGGTAAGCCAGGCGATGAAACAGGAACGAGAGCGTATTACTGCTTCGCTGCAAAACCAGTTATCAGGGAGGTTGTCGACTGAGCTCGCAAACTTGGTGGACGGAAAAGGGGCATTACCTCTGTCTAAATTGAGGTTGTCTGCCAAGAGCTTTACTCCCCCGGAATTGGAAAAGGAGCTCAAGGTGAACCGATTAATCGAGCCTTGGATGAGTGAAGTTAACACCGTGGTTAAAGCCTTATCGCTCTCAATAAAAAACCAACAGCACTTTGCTTCGATGGTTGATTATTATGGGAGCAAACTCAAGCGCTTTGACCGATCTACGCAGCAGCTCTATTTACTGTGCTATCTACAGGAGCGTGCCGAGCAAAATAGTGAGCGTCTGGCCGACGGTTTTGTCTACCACATTCGGAAAGTCCATGAGCAGGCCAAAGTGTACGCGAAAGAGGCAGCCTACCGGGACTGGGAAGGCGCTGCTGCCAATATCAGCAAGGCTGCGGAATTGCTCCATCTTTTTATTGATAACTCCATCGATGAAAAACAGCCTTTTGGTGCTGTAAAACGGGAGGCTCAAAAGCTGCTTAAATGTCGGGATATCGAGTCATTGTGCCTGTATCTTAACAAGCAAAAACGCGCACTTGATGATTATTACTGGGAATACTATGACCAACAAAAGCCGCTGTTAGAGAAGGTGCTACGGCCAATCTTCCAGTGTCTAGCCTTCCAGGCTACTGAGAACACACAGGCCCTGGCTACACAGCTAGCCGTCACTAAGGGCGAGTTAGCCACTGGTGCTATTCTCCAAACCATGAACCGACGGCTAATTCAGCCCAAACAGAAGGCATACCTTATTGATCAGGAGAACAACGTCCTACCGGATCGTTTTGAGTGGCTCCTATATCTGCAGATTCCCAGCAAGCTGAATGGACAGCTCTATCTCCCGACCGTCATTAAGTTCCGTTCTCTCCAGGATGATTTGGTCAGCAATGAGCGCTGGAAAGGCAAAAAGACGCTGATCCAACAATCCATGTTGCCTCGCCTGACGGCGAAACCCAGCAAACTAATCGAGACTTTATCCTGTGATCTCAACGATAAACTACAACAGGTCAGTCGGCGCATCGAAAACGGTGACAACCAAAACGTTATCCTGCGCAATCGCACCGGTAAAACAAAGTGGCGGCTGCCCTCAACCGGTGTTAAAAGTATGCTGAACAACCCGTTCTTTGACCAGATAAAACCGATTAATATTACCGATGTACTGCGCTACGTGGATCAGGAGACTGGCTTTCTGGACAACTTTGAACATGTACTACCTGTCCAGTCGAAAGGCCGTGCGAATGTTAATGATCTGTTGGCCGTTATTATTGGTAACGGCACTAATTACGGGCTGTACGGCATGGCCAATATCTCCGACCGGGCGTATGACCAACTAAAAGGTATCCAAGCCAATTACCTGCGGCCGGAGACGCTAAATAATGCCAATGATGTAATCAACAACTCGGTCGCCAGGCTGGCCATCTTTAAACACTACAATATCCAGGAAGACCTCATCCATGCCAGTGCCGATGGGCAAAAGTTCGAGAGCCGGTTGGAGACTTTTAAAACCCGGTACTCCTCAAAATACTTTGGTACTAACAAAGGCGTCTCGGCCATCACTTTGATAGCCAATCACGCAGCGCTAAACGCCAAGGTGATTGGCTCCAACGAACATGAATCCCACTACATCTTTGATTTGTTGCAAAGCAATACATCAGAGATACAACCCGATGTATTATCGACCGATACCCATGGGGTTAATCATGTAAATTTTGCCTTGTTGGATCTGTTTGGCTACACCTTTGCCCCCAGATATGCCCAGTTCGGCAAGGTCATTGAAGAGATGTTCAAAGTCAGTGAAAACAAAGACCAGGGCGTAACACTGAGTTTAAAAAAGCCGATTAAAACAGACCTCATCATTGAGCACTGGGATACCATCCAGCGTATTGCCATCTCGCTTCAGGAGAAAAGTACCACACAAGCGATTCTGGTTCGCAAGTTATCTGGTTACAGCAAAAGCCACCCGTTATTACAGGCCCTGACTGAGTACAACCGTATGATCAAGGCCATGTACTTACTGGACTATATCGACGATGCTAGTCTCCGGGGATATGTACAGCGAGCACTGAATCGAGGCGAGGCCTACCACCAATTACGCCGTGCTATCGCATCGGTTAATGGTAACCGATTCCGAGGTTCGTCAGATTATGAAATCAGCTTGTGGAATGAATGCGCGAGGTTGCTCACCAACGCCATTATTTACTTCAACTCAATGATACTGACCCGTTTACTGAGGCACTTCGAGGGCATTGGCGATGAAGAAAAGCTGGGGATTACAAAGCAGGTGTCGCCGGTGGCTTGGCACAACATTAATCTGAATGGGACTTATAGCTTCGACTTTGAACAAAACCTGATCGATATCGAGGAAATAATGCGGCCGATTACCGAAACTGGAGGAAATGTCTAAGTTAATACCCCTCTGGAGACCAGGAACCACGGGGGCTGTGTAGTATTATGTCTTTTTAAGACGGAAAATCCCCAGGACCCCACGTTGCTCTCTCTGTCCAGGACACCCGTGAGGAAACGTTCGAGCTCACGGGTGTCTGGCAGAGCCAGGGTTGTTCAGCCCCGACTCAGGGCCAAGTTGGTCGACGTATCGCCATGGCCAAGGCTGCCTTTCAAGCAGTCGCCTTAAGGAAACTTCGCTAGCGCTGCGTCGATCGTCTCGGCCGCGTCGTAACCGAGGATATAGCCCGCTGCCAAGTTGGCTGCAGTTGTTTCCATGACTCCTCGCAGATACGCTGTTGCGTCCGGGTACATGGATGCCAACTCCGCCTGCGTATACGGGCGATGATGACCGCCATTTCGGCAGAATCCAGGCCCCGGATTGTAGACACCGAGGTTGAACTCGGTTGGGAGCACATACTCGGCGAGCTGAATTCCACCAAATGTTCGGCCGTCGTTCGTATGACGAAGTGCTGCTCCGTCGGTATCACGATCAAGAGGCTTTCCGGGCGGCGCCGCGGCGCCGCTAATCGTCCAGTCGTTCACATGCTCGAACGCGGCATTGAGTACCTTGTGCATCGGAACCGAACTCCACAGTGGGTAGTAGGTGCATCCAGGGATGATCTCTTCGATGGTTGACGCCGCAGATCCGTCCGCCTTCACCAGACCCATGTCCCGATTGGTCATTGCGTCCACGTACGCCATATCCCACGAGCTCAGGTGAGACGTTCCAGCAACTTCCCAGCGACGAGTCGTGATGCCATCCGCCACGGGCTGTCGGCCGTCACTGTGCACTTCGCTCCCAACTGAAATTAGTTTTGTCGGATTGTCTCCTCTCAGGAGGTGCCACGTGTTGTATCCAGGGTCGTAGAACACCATGCCATCTACGAGCCGGTGGAGCGGATCGATCGAGTTGTAGTACTGAGTGAGACGTCGACCCGCCTGCGACTCGCCGGTAGCAATGACGCGCTTGACCGTCATGCCAGGCAGGAGTATCCTCGCTGGGCTCGACCGCTTGTTGGTTTGTTTGAGAGTGGTCCAGCCCTTGACATGTGCCAGCGCTGAGTCGCAGTGCCCGCTCGGCACGCAAGTTGCGGACGATGTGCTCTGCACGGTCCGGTTGGCTAGACGATTCTTTGGCTAGCCGGCTAGCCGGCTAGCCGATCTGCCAGATGGCGCGCAACGAACGAGTGTCGACTCGTGCTATTCAGCATCAACATTGGAGATAAACATGAGAACAAAGACGAGATGGCTGTCGCTGTCGAGGCTAGCAACTGCACATCGGCCGCTGGCCGATTCTGCGAACCTGCAGAAGGACCCTCGCGATCTGCTTGTTCGCGAGCCGAAGGGCGCTTCGGTGCTCGGCTGGCTCGGAGGCGCCATGATGGTTGCAGCGCTCGCAGGCTGTGGCGGTGGTGGCGACGACTCAGGTGGACAGGCGCCACGGACGCCCGTGCCAACTGTCGAAGTGGCTCCAAGTCAGGGCACTGCTTTGAATGCAACGTCCCTCGACCTCGCGGCCAGTGGGTACACGGAAGGCGAGTACATCCTGAAGGGCACCGCCAGCCGCTACCGCGTCAAGGACGAAATGTCCGATGCTGAGCTCATCGACTCAGGACACCCTTACGTCACTCGTGTCATTGTTCGCAGACCGACCGATCCGGCCAAGTTCAACGGGACCGTTGTGGTCGAATGGCTTAACGTCACCACCGGCCAGGACATCGATATCATCTTCGCCAGCACGCGCGAGTTGCTGCTTCGCGAGGGTTACGCTTTCGTCGGCGCCACGGTACAGCGTGCTGGAGCTCAGCAGCTTGCCCAATGGAACCCTGCTCGCTACGGCAACCTTAGCCTTGAAGCGGACAAGCTTGACCCCGCAACTGACGAGGAGCTCGACCCGGCTCGATTCCCGTCGATTGGCGGGGATGTACTTTCTTCCGACGTGTTCTCACAGATCAGCGCTGCGGTCACTGCCCCATCCTCACCTCTGATGGGCGGGCTCGCGGTCAAACGTGTCATTGCCTCAGGCGAGTCCCAGTCGGCAGTCAAACTTACCTCGTACTACAACAATTTCCACGCACTGCACAAAGCATATGACGGCTACTTCTTCTACGACCGGGCCGGTCGGCTTCGCACGGGCCTAGGTGCCAAGTCCGTTTCGATCGCAACGGAATTCTCCAATGGGAACAGTGCGGCCGACACCGAAGATCATCGGTGGTGGGAGATTGCGGGGGCAGCTCATTTGTCACTTGCTGAACTGGACGGGTATCTGGACCCCATCATCAAGCGCGATGGATTCTTCCGAGCGCCCGACAACACGGCGCTCAGCCTGACTGAAGTGATCACGGGCCTGAACTGTGGTCAAACTCCGATCTGGAGTCGCGTGCCCAATGCTGACTATCTCAAGGCTGCCCTCAAGTCGTTGAACGGATGGATTCAAGGTGGCGCCGCCGTTCCTACGGCACCGCGCGTCGTCCTCGACGGCTCTAATGGCATGCTCCGCGACGCCTCGGGCCGAGTGTTCGGTGGAATCCGCTCAGCCGAGTACGACGCACCGAAGTCAGATACCGTTGGTCGGAATTCAGGCCACACCTTCTGTGTGCTTGCCGGTTCTCACCACGACTACACACCTCAGCAAATGTGCCAGCGGTACGGCAGCCATGAGTCGTACGTCGCTCAAGTGCAAGCATTCGTCAGTTCGAACAGGATGGACGGCTTCCTGCTTCCTGAAGAGGCAGAGCGGACGATTGAAGAGGCAAAGGCCGCCACATTCACCTGCAGCTGATGCCCGATAGCGAGTGAAGAAGCCGTCGAGCCGCACAATGCTCGACGGCTTCATCGTCGTATTACCCGCCAAATTTGCACACGGACGCAGGCCGCGTTCCCAGGTGCGCCGGATCGGCAGCAGCCAATCCGCTGGCATACGCCAGAAGGCGTGGGGCGGCAATTGACATCGCCCCTTTTGCGACAGCGCCTTTGCGATGTCGTCGTCACGAGTGACCGCCAGGGCGTCGAAACACAGTCACAGGCCAAGCAGCACTCAAGTTTGACGACATGTCCGGGAGAGGTGCCGACACAACCGTCGCTGCGATGCAATAGTCTGAAGGCCGCGGTCCTGAGTCAACTGCTGTTCCCGCCTGGGTACGTGTGTAGAAGCCAACGATGTAGTCGGCGATGTCGGCTTTGGCCTCGTCATGGTTGGCGTAGTCGCGCTGCCAGAGACGTTCCATCTTCAAGTTCAAGAAGAAGCGCTCCATCACCGCGTTGTCCCAGCAGTTGCCCTTGCGGCTTATGCTGGCGATCAGGCCGTGCTCGTCCAGCAACGACGTGTGAGCCTCGCTGGCGTACTGCTTGGGCTCAAGGAGTCGTCGCAACACCCATTGGTTGAGCGCCAGATAGTAGGGCGTCAAGCGCTTCAGCGGGCGTGTTCCATCCCAGCGTCTTACGGGGCCGCCCATTGAGCGCGGCTGCTACCGCGTCGAGATCAGGTTCGCTGTACCTGCTCATATCGGTGCCCTTGGGGAAGTACTGGCGCAGCAAGCCGTTGGTGTTCTCGTTGGTTCCTCGCTGCCACGGGCTTCGCGGATCGCAGAAGAAGATGGCCAGCCCCGTTTCGATCCGTAGCTGTGCATGCTGAGCCATCTCAGCACCTTGATCCCACGTCAAAGACTTGCCCAATTGAGCCGGCAAGGTCGCGATCCTTGCTGCAATGGCATCGCGCACTGCTTCGGCACCATGCCCGGCCAGAGGCGGTCCATTCTTGACGCGCGCGCTTGCTCCATGCCCGACCATCGGTGGCAAGTGCAGCAGCATCGTGAATCGGGTAGTACGTTCGACCAGCGTGCCAATCGCTGAACTGTTCAACCCGATGATCAGGTCTCCCTCCCAATGACCGGGGACGGCGCGGTCAGCGACTTCGGCTGGACGCTCGCTGATCATCAATTCAGGCGTGATGAATTGCTTCCCCCGCTACCGTGTCCTGGCTCGCGGCACCCGCAGCGCGCGGCCGGTTCGTAGGCAGGCAGTCAGCTCCCCACGGGCTGGGACACGCCACAGGCCTGAGCCGCCTGCTCGCTGGATGCGCCCACCGCAATGCACTTCCAGAACGATTGCCTGGTTTGCCGTTGATTAATCGGAGGACGCCCAGGTGAGCGCATTGGCGCTCTTCCGGTCTGCTGCTCCGTCCAGCCCTTGGGCCGTCCCATTGAACACCTCCTTGTTGACGATGTTGCGACGACCGATTGAATCCGCCCTGGCTGCCCCGGTCCGAATGAACAAGTGGGGGTCTCCTCGTTTTCAGTGCAATAAGTGACGGTACGCAAAGCTAGCACTGGCGCGGGGGTGGTCTGGGTAGACCGTTGATTTCATTGACTTTCCTGTTCGCTTTGTAAACGGGTATGGTGGCCTCCCACTTTTGAGGTTCACGATGCAGGGTTGGCACACAACGTTTTTGGGGATGCGTGGGCTCCCCCGCGATATCAGCGACTTCGAGATGAAGGCATTTTTCACCTTCGATGGTGCCGAGCGCGACGCAATCAATGCACGCCGAGGTGATTCCCACAAGCTTGGTCTGGCGCTCCATATTGGTTTCCTGCGCATGAGTGGGCGTTTGCTCGGTGCCTTTCGGGTAATTCCAGTAGCCTTGTGGCGCCACCTTGGCAACGAGCTTGGCATTGCAGCACCAGAAGTCGCCTCGCTGAGAGCCATGTATGAACG
>TARA_R110002072_G_scaffold297433_2_pt1 | contig 12928 bp, 13 predicted proteins | sample TARA_R110002072 | Tara Oceans TARA_R110002072 (sample SAMEA4397118) | marine metagenome | biome: Polar Biome; feature: [SRF] surface water layer (ENVO:00010504); material: water (ENVO:00002006), including particulate matter (ENVO:01000060) such as... | depth 5 m | reverse complement strand
ATATATCCAGGCCTTTTTCAATATGCTCGTGTCGGGGGGCGGTAGAGCATCCAGTGAGAATCACTAGCAAGAGGGCGGCACCAACCTGGAAACGAGATACGCGATGGTTTCTTTGATTAGCTCCTTTATGCAGGCAAAGTAGGGTTTTCATAGTGTTTCCGCTAGGCAGATGGCATATTCAGAAGACCCCGCCAAAACATCTGGCTACGTATAACGAAGGCTTTATATTGGCGGGATTGGCCGACCGCTCTACCAACAGTACGCAAATTGATAGATGATTTCCATGTCCCAAAAAGGACGTCCCGAATGGCGCCAAACAAACCAGCACCATCGGAGATCAGCTTTCTTGAAGACTAGTCACAGGCTCACGCGCCTTCTACAATCACAGCTCCAGGAAAACGCAAAATCATCAAAGCTCCATGCATTCTTTCACAGACTTTGACTACCCCGCGGACACTCGATGGAAACTAGCTTTTCCTGAAAACCGGCGGACGTTTTTCTATAAAGGCCGTAATTGCCTCTATGTTCTCCGGTGAACCCGCCTGTCGCGCCATACCCGCCTGTTCAGCGACGATCGCCGTATCGATCGATTCGAGGTGGTGCAAGCGCAGAGAGCGCTTGATTTCCCGCAGGGAATTCACCGGCCACTGAGCTATTTCCCGTGCTTTGGACAAGGCATGTTCAAACAGGTCCGCATCCGGAAGAACCGCTGCGGTAATACCCACTTCCAGTGCCTTGTCGGCATCAATCCATTGAGCGGTATAGAACAACTCCGCCGCCCGCTGTGCGCCAATATTGGCCTGCAGCATATAACTGCTACCCCACTCCGGCACGAGGCCCAGGCTGGCAAAGGGTAAACGCATACGCAGACTCTCGCCGACGTAAACGATGTCAGCATGAAACAAGACCGTAGCACCGCCACCGATCGAGACGCCCTGCGCCGCCGCAACTATGGGCTTGTCGAACTCGACGACTGCCCGAGCAGCGGATTCAAATGGATGTTCTTCGCCCTCACCCACCTCGCCAAAACTGGCTAGATCAACGCCGGAACAGAAATTATCACCAGCAGCGCACAACAATATACACACAACATTGTCATCTGCTGCGGCTGAGATGAAAGTTTCGCGCAGATCGATCCACATCTGCGTGTTAATGGCGTTTTTCTTTTCGGGTCGGTTGAACGTGACTATCAGTACGCCATCACGGTTTTCCGTCACTATCAGATCTGTCATGAGAATACCTTTTGAGAATTAGGAATGAAATGCCACCGCGTCGGCGACAGCGGCGCGGTCAGTCACGCACGCGTTGGCGGGTGCCTTGAGATCCGGATAGCCAAAGGACATACCAAATACAAGCTTGTCGTTAGCATCAACACCGAGGTGCTCGCGAATATAGTCAGCCTGGAAACTAAGAGCGGTCTGCGGGCAACTACCCAGACCATGGGCCGTTAGCGTCAGCATCAAGGTTTGCGCATACATGCCCAGGTCTGCGGCCTCGCGCAAGCCAAACGGCTCTGGCAGGAACAAAAAAGCGACATGGGGTGCATCGAAGAAAGTGAAATTGCGCATAAACTGCTCATTGCGCCGAGCCTTGTCTTTGCGGGTAATATTTACCGAGTCGTACAGCGCCTGGGCGGCGCCGTATTGACGTTCTTTATATACGCCCTCATAAACACCGTCGTACGGAAAATCCATACTGAAATTCCCCGACGTAAAACGTTCCGGCATTGACGCGCGCAAAGATTCAAGTTTTTCTCCCGAGGCAACGTGCACAACCCAGGGCTGGGTATTGCAGTTACTGGGCGCGTGCTGCGCCACAGAAAATATGGTCTCTAGAGTCCCCTGGTCGACCGGCTGCGGCAGAAACGCGCGCAGTGAATGGCGTGAAGCGACAATGGCATCAAAAGTAGCGGCTTGATCGGTCATGGAAAATCTCCTGTTATCAGAGCGGCCGACACTTTATCAAATTTAAGTCCACATGGCTTGATTGAACGTGGCCGCGGTTCCCTCGGCCACAGCCTTTTGCAGTGCGTCACTGTCCGGTAAAGTTAGCCTTGCGCTTCTCCTTAAATGCTCTCATGCCCTCTTTAGCGTCTGCGGAGGCAAACACGGGGTTCGCCAATTCATCCGAGGCCAGCATGGCGGCATCTTCAGACATGCACTCCTGATGCTCGCGCAGGGAGCGAGTGACTGCACGCACGGCAAGTGGCCCGTTGGCGCAGATCTTGGCAGCGTATTCCCTGGCGGCTTCCAGTGTTTTCCCGGCGGGTACTATTTTGTTAATCAATCCAAAATCCAGCGCCTGCTGCGCCGTGATATGTTCGCCGCACAACAGAATCTCGGCCGCCAAACAATAGGGAATCTGGCGCCGCAGACGAATTGTTGAACCGGACATGGGGTAGAGTCCGCGCGCCACTTCGGTAACCCCAAAAATTGAGTTCTCTGCACCAACGCGAATATCTGTGCCCTGCAATATTTCGGTACCGCCGGCCAGCGCATAGCCTTCGACGGCGAGGATCAACGGTTTATCGGGGCGATTGTCCCGCAGTAGAGCCTGCCAGTGAATGTTCGGCACTGTGCCCATTAGTTCCATAAACTCGTCGGTGGAACGATGTTCGCCATCGGCGCCAGCCTTTAGGTCCATGCCCGCACAAAACGTGTCGCCGTTGGCGGTGAGGATGGCGCACATCAAGGAGTCGTCCTCATCCAGTCGGCGCCAGGCTTTGTACATGCCCAGCAGCATCTCCGGGCTAAAGGCATTTTTTGCTTCGGGGCGATTGAGGGTGACGATAAGTACATTTCCCTCTTGCTCTACGATACAATTTTTAGTGCTGATATCCAGTTCGGCCATTCTATTTTTCCTATAATCGTAATTAGACAATCTTCTACATCGGCGCCAAATCAGTCCTGGCATGTCGGGACTCGCCGTAAATTTTTCATGCAGGCACGCCTCAGCGCCGAAGCGCTGAAAATGATTTGACATCTAGTTCTGGTGAACTCTCGTAGGTCAGCTCCGTTACGCTTTGGCAATCCCTAAACGACCCTAAACTCACCCGATAATGCGATTTCTTTGGCTTTCGGGTAAGCGGGCTTGCCACTGGGGGCGCGCGGAATTTCTGCGACGATATGCAGTTCTCGCGGCACCTTGTATCCGGCCACGTGCTTGCGGGCTTCCTCCTGGATTGCATCCAGGCTGAGGCTGCAATTTTGTCGCGTGGCAACAACGGCTGTTACTTTGCTGCCAAAACGGTCATCCGGCGTATCAACCACCAAGCAGTCAAATACATCAGGGTGCGCTTTCACAGCCTCCTCCACTTCTTCCGGGAAGATTTTTTCACCCCCCGAATTAATGCAGTTGGAGCCGCGGCCATAGACCGTAATAGACCCGTCCTCTTCCAAGCGTGCTTCATCACCGGTCAAAAGCCAGGTTTTTCCCTCTATTTCTACAAATGTTTTCGCTGTTTTTACCGGGTCATTGTAGTAACCCACCGGGATATAACCCGAGCGTGCAAATATACCGTTCTCACCAGGCTTCACATGCACGTGCGGCTCGTCCTCGTTGTCGGTAATTACATCCATAAAGTCGGACTGGATAACATTACCCAAGCCCTTGGTTTCGGATTTTTTCTCGCCGCTGTCAAAGCCCATATTGCCGGCCTCGGAGGAGCCGAAAGAATTCATGATAATAACGTTCGGAAAACGTTCCTTAAACTCCTCCTGCTTGGAGCCGGAAAATACTGCCCCGCCAGAGCCAATACTGAAAACACTGCTTAAGTCCCATCGATCCGGATTCTCCCGCAATGCATCCAGCAGAGGAATACCCATGGCATCGCCCACGATAGACAGAGAATTCACTTTCTCTTGTTCCACAATATCCCACACCTGGCTGCCTTCCAGCGAGCGATGCGGATTGAGCACCAAACAGTTACCGCCCAGCATCTGAATACAGGCATACCACCAGCAGGCACCATGCATAAGCGGAGCGAGGGCCATACCAACAATTGGGAAATCACCGATGCGGCCGGCAATCTGTTCAGGATCGGTGATCGCGCCATCCGGATGAAACCAGCCTCCGCCGCCAAGCGCAGCATAGAAAAGGTTTTTGTGTGGCCACATGACGCCCTTGGGCATACCGGTCGTACCGCCGGTATAAAGTAAAAACAGGTCATCATCCGCACGTTCGCCAAAATCACGGTCGTCGGACTGGCCAACCATGGAGGCTTCATACTCCACGCTGCCAATTAGCTCGGGATCACAACCTGAGTCATCCATTACACACACAAAGGTTTTTAAGTCTGCCGCTGAAGCGCGGACCTCATCAATGTGCGGGATAAACTCCTGATTATGGATACAGGCCACCATGTCCGCATTGTCAAATATATACAGCAATTCTTCCTGAACATAGCGGTAGTTGACGTTGATCGGCACCGCGCGAATTTTGAAACAGGCGAGCATGCCCTCGAGGTACTCATTACAGTTGTAGAGGTACAAGCCGACATGATCTCCTACCCCAACACCTTGTGACAGAAGGTAATGTGCCAGTTTGTTGGCACGTTGATCGAGCTCCGCAAACGTGGCGCGCTGGTCACCACACACCAGGGCGCTTCGCGTGGGAACTCTGTCCGCCACCATTTCATACAGGTCAGCGATATTGTAGTGCTTAGCCATATTGATTAGTCTCCGGGGTCAATTACGATTTCTGCGAGCCAACGACCCACATGGCAAAAAACTGCGCGCCGCCGCCGTAGGCATGTCCCAGTGCCAACTTTGCACCGTCCACCTGATGCTCGCCAGCGTCGCCGCGTACCTGTCGAGCTACCTCGGCAAACCGAATCATGCCCGAGGCCCCAATGGGATTGGATGACAAAACACCACCGGAGCAATTCCAGGGAATGTCGCCATTTTCGTCAAGGGAAGTTGCCCCCTCCATGGTCAGCTTCCAGCCCTCACCCTCAGGCGCAAAACCGAGGTTTTCCAGCCACATGGGCTCGTACCAGCTGAAGGGCACATAAACCTCAGCACAATCAAAATCTTTACGTGGATTGCTTACACCTGCCTGTTTGTAAACGTCTGCGGCGCAATCACGACCCGCCTGTGGGTTCACCTCATTGCGACCAGCGTACATGGTCGGCTCCGAACGCATGGCGACGCCGCGAATCCAGGCCGGCGGCTTGGGTGACTTTTTAGCCAGCTCCTCGTCGGCAATCACCATGGCGCAGGCGCCATCAGACGACGGACAACACTCAAGGTAACGCAGCGGATCCCACAACATAAAGGACTCCTCTACTTCCTGCATGGTGATATCCGGCTTTTGCAGGTGAGCCAGTGGATTGCGCGCACCGTGCAGACGATCTTTCACGGCTACCTTGATGCCCGCGTCATAGGGCGCGTTGGAACGGCGCAAATATTCGCGAATGATAGGCGCAAAATATCCGCCCGCTCCGGCATTGAGATGCGTGGAAAAGGGCTGTGGATTGGACAATGCCCACATCGCATTGGACTCAGACTGTTTCTCGAAGGACACCGTAAGCACACGTTTGAACATACCGCTTTGTACATGCGATGCCGCAACCAAAGCCGTAGACCCGCCTACAGAACCGGCGGTATGCACTCGTATCATCGGTTTGCCATTACAACCCAGGGCATCTGTGAGATACACCTCCGGCATAATGACACCCTCGAACATATCCGGCGCCTTACCCAGAATAACAGCGTCGATGTCATTCCAGGTGAGGTCCGCATCTTCCAACGCATTCACTGCCGCTTCGCGCACGAGGCCTGCAATCGACACATCTTCGCGTTTAGTGGTGTAACTGGTCTGGCCTATGCCGACCACTGCTGCCAAATTCGCCATTACGCTTTCTCCGCCTTCTCTAAGACCGTTACCAGGTTGTGCTGCAAACACGGGCCGGATGTCGCGTGTGCGATTCCCCGCTCAGCTTCACCACTGACAATACGGTTGAATACCTCACCAATGTTCGACAGGCCCGAAGCCATCATCAAATTGCCGGCCAGCACACCGCCACTGGGATTGATACTGGTTTCATCGCCCAGACCCAGCGCGCGCGTAAGAATGATTTCCTGGTGACTGAATGGCGCGTACAGCTGGGCTACATCCACTTTGCCCGCCTTCATACCAGCGCGCTCGGCCGCGATACGTGTGGAGACAGAGTCAGTGATATCGCGCATACCCATATTGTGGGTTTCGATAGCATGACTGATGCCACTGATTAACGCGTAGGGAACGCCCCACTCCTTTGCTTTTTCCACTGTGGCAATGACCACAGCACTAGCGCCATCCGATACCGGGCAACAATCGCCTTTGCGCAAAGGCGATACATAGGTGTCTTGCGCCAGAACATCATCTGCCGACACATCGCCGGACAATTGCGCATGGGGATTGTTCATTGCGTTGCGGCGTGAACGCGAAACCACTTCGGCCATATCACGCTCGGTGATCAGCCCCTGGTCCAGCATCATGCGTGCCTGCATGGCAGCTAGAGAAATGGTGTCTACCCAAAGCGGCGCCAGGTAGTAAGGGTCCAATTGCTGAGATAATACGATGGGAAGTTCTCCCGGAGAGGACTTCCCGAAGCCGTAGATCAACGCCGAGTCAGCATGGCCCATGCGAATTTTTAGCATGGATTCGTACAGCGCCCAGGCCGCATCCATCTCAACATGCGACTCTTTAATGGGCGGTACTGCCCCCAAAGCATCCACTCCCGCGACGAAGGCAAAGGCTGCGCCTTGCAGGTAGTCGCAGCTGCCTGAACAGACAAAATCCACATCTTGCGCGTTGTTAATTCCGACCTGGGCAAAGGTTCGTTCCAGCACCGGCATGATCATCTCTACTTCATTAACGGCACCGGCGTCCGACCGGCTGTCGGACTGCTGATAGCCCACTATTGCAATTTCTTTCATAGCTTAGCCCTCCTCTCCTGTGACGGTTAATTTGCCGATTAATTCAATCGGTACGTCGGGCTCATCGAGAGGCTTGAAGTAGCGAATATTGTCCATGGAGTAACCCCATTCATCCTCCGGCTTCCACACCGCCTGCACGCGTTGGCCGATATGCACGTCCTCGTTCACACACTCACTCATCAGGTGAATAAAGGAGACATTGGCGCCATCGGGCACCACGTTGGCAATAATAAAGGGTGGCTCTATCGGGTTGTTGGGAATGGGGATGGATACGATGGTAAACGACTGCACCGTCGCTTTGTCAGAGAGCTCCACCTCCTCTACGGTAGGAACACCGCAGCGGCCACAAGAGCCGCGCGTGGGAATGTAAACTGCCAAACATTTAGGGCAACGCTGCCCGGCCAGTACGCCCTTTTTAATCTGGGCGAGAAAGCGCGTCGGTGCCGACCCCGCGGTAAAGTTATATTTGAGATAGACCGGCGCTTCGACCTTTGTAATCATTTCCTGTTCTTCTTCGTTCATTGTTCAGCTCTCCCCTATACCAATTCGAAGCAGCGAATGTCAGTCATGAAACCAATGGTTTCATCTGCCCACACGGCCCGCACCCGCGCGCCCGTGGTTACATCGCTCTCAGACTTTGCAGCGACACAGTGAATCATCGGCACATCGGCGCCATCGAGTTTGATCATCGCCCACGCAAAGGGCTCATTCATCGGATGCGCTTCGCGAGGCTCTTTCACCCAGGCGAAGGTCACAATTTCACCCTGCTCACCCACGTCGACAAACTCACTCAGTTCCTCCGCGGTATCAGGGTCGTACTCCATGGGTGGCACTATTACTCGACCATCGCTGGCTTTAATACCGACAAGTTTGCGGTTTTTGAGCCCGGTCAAAAAACGACCAACCACGGGACCGGTGGAACGCGTATACGTGTAGCCAAGCTCAAACGCTTGGTTGAGGATTTCCGGTTGCGACACGGTCACAGCCCTCCTTTGATGGGGTGAAATTTGGGGATGCCAGTATCAGCGAGCTTCCGTCGCCACTCAATGACGCATTGAATCATGTAAATGTGACATTTGAGATCACCTTATCCTCCTGTTCCACGCTCGAGGCGCCTTTTCGAAGACGAGAGGTTGCGTTACTTGTACCAGCGGCGGCAGAATGCCAGTGCACGGCTACCCCGAGTAGGAAAATGGCCGATAATGGCGGTCGACCACACTGCCCACTACCAACATTCAGGAGCAACCCTATGTCAGTCGCAGCGGCCGGATACTTGAGAATTGCGTCAACGGATACTTCGGCGTGGATGGGCTTTGGCACAGGTGTGCTGGGCCTGATGGAGGCCGAGCGAGAAGACGCCTCCGGCGCACGCTTTTTGCGCATGGATGACCATCCTTTCCGTTTTATGGTTGAACCCAGCGACACAGATCGGTTACTGGCCACCGGCCTGGAATATCCCAGTGAGGCCGCATGGCGACAAACGCTCGATGCCCTCACCAGTGCAGGACACACTGTGACCGCTGGGTCTGAGGAGGAAGCAACACGACGCTGCGTCACCGCATTCGCCACGGTAGATGACCCCGCCGGCAACACACTGGAACTCTATTGGGGACGGCAGCTGGACTACGTAACCCTGCGCTCCCCCGCCGGTGTCAGTGGCTTCGTCACCTCATTTGCGCAGACGGGTGACCTGGGCTTTGGGCACTGCGTGCTGCCGGCACCGGATATCGGCACGGCGACGGACTTTTATACACAATTAATCGGCACAGGCCTCACCGACACGCTTTACCCGCCGGGAATGGGTGGGCTCAAGATTAATTTCATGCATGCAAACAATCCTCGGCAGCACTCTGTTGCTCTGTTTGGCGGCCCCCATCCCCTGGACATCGTTCACCTGATGATTGAAGTGCAGACTCTTGATGAAGTAGGTCAGGCGATGGAGCGAGCCGAAAAAGCGGGCGTTCACTTTTTGGCCACGCTGGGCAGACACGTTAATGACAATATGTGTTCAATCTACCTTCTTGCACCGGGCGGTATCGCCGTGGAATACGGCTACGATGGTATGCTAATTGACTGGGAAAACTACGTGCCCACCGTCAGCGTTGAAGGCGATCTGTGGGGCCACGAATACAATGTTCCCGGCATGAATGACTAGGCTTTATTTTCGCCTGGGACTCGAACATCAGAGGGGTCGTTTCACGGTAGCTTTATACCCAGCATCGTAGGTATGCGAGCGCTAGCCCTATTCAGAGCGCCGAGCGAATTGCCGCTACTGTGCCCAATTGATCCATCGCCGGATGCAGGCGTTCCAGTGAGGCCTTGACGTATTCAACGGGCAGCCAGGCATCGCCCATTGCCAGGGTCACAGCGGCACCCACCCAAACATAGGCCGCGTGCCACTGATATTGTTGCCACATCTCGGCAGGCGACGGTGCGGGCGCGCCATTTGCGAGCAATTGGTCCCGGTACCAGGACAGCATTTCGCGTCCGCGCCCGGCCTGATCTCCCGGCGAGAGGGTGCCCGCCAAAAAATATCCAACATCGCGCATTGCCGGCGCGCGAGCGGCCAGCGCCCAATCCAGAAATCCGGGCTCATCACCATCAAGGAACAAATTAGCGTCGTGCACGTCACCGTGAATAAGTGTTGTCTCCCCCTGTTGCCACAGTGCGTGAATGGCGTCCGTCTGCGTCAGGTAAAGCTCTCCCATATTGCGGAACACGGCCGGCATCGAGCTACTGTGCTCTTCCAGTGCCTGCGCAATGAGGGTGACCGCTATCTCGTGTTGCAGCGGCGGCTGCACCCAGTGCAGATCGGTATCAAAACGGGGTGACATCCAGTACGCCGCATGCAGCCGAGCGAAGGCAGACAGAACACTACGAATATAGTCGGGCGAGTAATGAGTACTCGCGTTGCGAAAGGTGCAAGCGCTGTCTTCGAGGTGTTCCAGTAACATGATGTATGCTTCGCCCGCCTCGTCGCTGGCGGCAAAATAGCAGCGTGGTACTCGCATCGGCACCTCTGCCGATAAGGTACCGTAAAAGCGAGCCTCGCGGCGCCCCATACCACTGGAAGTGACAAAAGCGCGCTGCAGCTCGTCGGTAGGCGGCAGTTTTACGAATAAACGCGACGGTAGATCTACCGGCTCACCATATTCCAGTAACAATACAGCACGTCCTGTTGTGCCAGCATGCGCATCCGTGATTTCAAATCCTGTGACCGGTGCATCCAGCACCTGAGCCAGCCAATCGCAAGACAGGTCGCCAAGCGCTCGCGGTATTTGCGACATCATCGTACGTCCAATGTCACGGGTATCCAGCGATTGAGTATATAACGCAGGGTGCCATTAGCTTTCAGCTTAGCCAGAGCGACATTGAGTTGCTCTGCCAGGCGCTCATCATCCTTGCGCACAGCCCAGGCCAGCTCTTCATTGGTAAGCGAATGATAGAGGCTCATCAAATCGTTGTTGTCGGCAGTTGCGGCCAACCGCCAGCTGGTGGGAGCATCGTGAATATACAGGTCGATTTCGTCATTACGCAGACCCGCAAAGGCAGCCTCAGAATCCGCATAGAACTTAATATCGCCCTCCTTGAGTTCATTCTTGGCATAATCTGCACCCGTCGTGCCTGGCTCTACTCCAATGCGCACACCCGGCCGCTGCAAGGCCCAGGGTTGCGAAAACTGTCCTACTTTTTCCGTGGTGACGATCCCCATCTGTCCGATGTCCATATAAGAATCGGTGAAGATAACCTGCTCTTTGCGGGCGGCGGTAATACTAAAGCCCGACATAATGACGTCAATTTCTCCAGCCTGCAGGGCAGGAAGCAACTTTACAAAGGGCATGTCTACCAGGGTCATTTCCAGCCCAAGTAAACTTCCGACGGCCGTGGCGTTATCGGCCTCAATACCCATGATGCGCCCTTCCTGTTTGAAAGCCATTGGCGGATAATCGGCCGATACCCCAACCTTTAACTCGGCACCCACCGCGATGACCGCGTGAAGCGCAAATAGCACAACCATAATGAGACAGCGGAGCATGGGATTTCCTCAAGAGTCCTTGAATAGACTATATAATCGCTGGCCACAATGTACCATCGGCCAATGCCCCTAGGGAAGTCATCAGGAACACTGCCTCTATGCAACTCAAACTGACAGACAAAATCGCGCTGGTGACAGGCGCGGACCGTAATACGGGCGCTGTCATCGCCCGGCGGCTCGCAGAGTTTGGTGCCACGGTTATATTGCACAGCAATCACTGTGACGGCAGTGCTGCCAAGGTAGCCAAGGACATCACCGGTAGTATTCCACTGGAAGGCGATATCGCCACGGAAGCCGGGTGTGAATCTGTACTCGCACAGCTGCAAGACAAAGCACTGCCTGTTGATATTCTGGTAAACAATTACGGCACAGCTTCCTTCGCCAAATGGGACTCTGCAACCACGGCAGACTGGCTGGACATGTACCAAAAGAACGTTTTGTCCGTCGCGCGACTGGTGCAGGGCATCACACCCCAGATGAAGCGCAAGCGATGGGGTCGCATCGTTAATCTCGGCACCATCGGTTCCCACCGCCCGGGAAAAATCATGCCGCATTACTACGCAGCCAAAGGCGCCCTGGCCAACCTCGGTGTAGGTCTCGCACAAGAGCTAGCAGGTACCGGAATTACCGTGAATACCGTGTCGCCGGGACTCATACACACGCCCGACCTGGAAAACGGGTACCGCGCGCGAGCCCTCAAAAAGGGCTGGGGAGAAGACTGGAGTGACATTCTTCGCCACATAGTGACAGAAGATTTTCCCAATCCCTGCGGACGTCTGGCTACACGTGAGGAGGTTGCCGACTTGGTCGCGTTCCTGTGCAGCGACAACGCAGCGTTCATCAATGGCCAGAATATAAGACTCGATGGCGGCGCCATCTCCCACGTGTAAATGCCTTGCGACTGATAAGGACATTTATGCCGAAATTGGCCAAATGGCGTTTTAGCCGTGGACTCGACTAACGCTTGACGCCATACAGAGTGTTTGCCATGCTAAGGCAGAGCTAGCGATCACGCGAGCCCATAAGACCATAAGAGGACCACAATCCATGCATACTTTAATCAAAAGTACCCTCCTATTCCTCGTTGTCGGCTTGACCAGCCACATGACGTGGGCGGACGAGTACGACGCTGCAATAAAATCCTTCGAAGAAGCTGGCGAAAGCGGAGCTTACTTTGAGACTAGTTACGGCTACGCAGTATTTCCGACCATTGGCAAAGGCGGCATTGGCATTGGTGGCGCCCACGGTTCGGGACGAGTCTATAAGCAAGGCGAGGTCATCGGCACTTCCAGCATGACCCAGTTAACCATTGGCTTTCAACTCGGCGGTGAGGCTTTTAGCCAGATTATCTTTTTCGAAAATGAATCTGCGCTAAACAACTTCACGTCCGGCAACTTTGAATTCAGCGCCGACGCCAGTGCCGTCGCTATTACTGCCGGCGCGTCAGCAACCGCCAATACTGGCGGCGGCACATCTGCAGGTGTTAGTGGCGGCAAGAACAATGCCACTACAACGTCTCTTGGGTACCGCAAGGGCATGGCCATTTTCACCATCGCCAAAGGCGGCCTGATGTATCAGGCGACAGTAGGCGGACAAAAATATAGCTTCAGCCCTATCTAGTTAATCCGAGCACTATTAACCAGCGGCCGCCGACACCAGTTTGCGGCCTTTTTTTTGGCTTCCAGTAAAGGGGTAGCTCACTACGAGGAGAACGTTGTTCACCCCCCAATAACCACCGGCCATAATGCACTCTCTCTGCGCAGCCTGACTTCAGGAAGCAGGGGTCGAAGGGACAGGGCATACCTCCTTGTTTTCAACATTATTTCGATAACAAGGTGAGTACAGCAAATCGAGCCCATAATACTTATTATGCGCTAGCTGCCAATGTGCAGACGCTAAACGAGAACGAGCACCACACCCCTACCACGTCTCACCGAAGGGCCTGATGAGCACATCAAAGGTCCAGGTCGAT
>TARA_R110002072_G_scaffold30361_4_pt1 | contig 12933 bp, 14 predicted proteins | sample TARA_R110002072 | Tara Oceans TARA_R110002072 (sample SAMEA4397118) | marine metagenome | biome: Polar Biome; feature: [SRF] surface water layer (ENVO:00010504); material: water (ENVO:00002006), including particulate matter (ENVO:01000060) such as... | depth 5 m | reverse complement strand
GAGCACGAGCACGAGCACGAGCACGAGCACGAGCACGAGCACGAGGGCGAGGGCGAGGGCGAGGGCGAGGGCGAAGCAGTCAACATTTTTTCAAATTGTTTAGACAAATGACTCGCCGGGGCGCATCCTGTTGTTTGATGAGCCATTCCATCCCCTTTTCGAAACGCGTTTTTCAGTGCCTTGACCACATGGTGGTTCACGGCGGAGACGCGGTCGCTGGCCTGATCGACCTGACGTCGACTCGGATGGTGCGGTTTGCCACGACAATCACGCGAAATCAGCACGATGCGGAAGACGCGGTGCAAACCGTGTTGGTGAAAGTCACTGAGCGGCCGCGACTGGTCCGCGATGCCGACCAACCGTGGAATTACTTGCTTCGAATGGTCCGCAACGAATCGCTCCTGATCACGCGACGCAAATCTCGCTGGAGTTTGGTCGACAACCTGACCGACCTGCTCACCGTCCGGCGAGTCGATGAACTGGAACAAGAAGAAACCGTCCGAGAGGTTTGGCGAGCCCTTCGAAAATTGCCCACCGAACAGAGCGAAGTGATCGTGCTGAAAATCTGGGAACAAATGACGTTCCTCGAAATCGCTGACGTCCTCGAAATCACTCCCGGCACGTCGGCCAGTCGCTATCGCTACGGGATGCAGAAGATGACTCAGCTTTTGCGCGGCGACGTCGAATCGGAGGTGCCCACACATGGCTGATCGCAACTCATTCCCGAACGACCGCTCGTCGGATTCAGGCGGCGAACACAACCGAAGCAATCACGGCTACGAATTGGACAACTGGCAACTTCAAAACGGCGATTCCGTTGAGGACTTGATTCGCACTGCGGGTCGCTACGTCCGTCCATCGTCAGAACTTCGTCCACGAGTTCTTGAATCCGTTCGCCAACAAAATCAAACACGACAACAAACCGGCGGAGCACTCGGAATGCTCGGTTTGGGAATGGCCGCCATGTTGTCGTTTGTTTGGGTGGGCCAATCAATGCAATCGATCGCCCCCCTTCCGCGGATGAGCAGCGACGAAGTGGAACAAGAGGCGGTAATGCGATCGTCACGGACCAACCAATCACTGGACTGGGCATTGATGGAAGTGATGGATCAACATCGTCCAGCCAAACAACACCGTACAAGCACCGAGCCGACTCAAGATTCGGGAAGCCAACGATGAGCGACCCAAACTCGACGCCGCCGGCGACTTCTGATCCGCCATCAAACGTCTTCCATGACGGTCTGGCCGCCGCGGTAATGGCTCGCGTCCCCATCCATTTGGGATCCGGCGGCAGTGTTGACGGATTGCTGACACTGGAAAAAGTCGAGCTACTGAAGCGGCAACCCGCGGCAGAATGGCCGCCCCGTTACCGAGCCGCTCGAGAGGTGTTCGACCGCACCGGAAACATGCAGATCGTTTTGGACGGTTTGACCCACGACACGCGATCCGAAAAGAAACTCTCTCGTTTGCTGTGGGGGTCATGCATTTATCTGATGACCCTGGCAATGATCGGCTACTTGGGTTTGACATTCTTCACGTACTTCATCGGCCCCAGCGTCAACGCTCTGCGCGCCGACATGCAATTAGTCCCTTCCACTCCGCAAGCTCCGCACTCAGATCCGATCGTGGATTTTCTGCCAAGCGTGCTGGCCGTTGCCCCCTTCGTCCTACTGGGTACATGCCTGTTGATTTGGATCACCGGTGGTGTCTCACGATGGGCCGCTCGACTCGGAGGATCGGCGTTTATCCGCGACAACGCATCCGCCGTCGCGATGCGGTTGATCGCCGCGATGGCCAAGACCAATGTGCCAGCCGAAGAAGCCGTGAACCTAAGTTGCGATCTTCTCGATAGCAGGCCTGACATTCGCAACCAAGTGCAGACCACGCTTCGCGGCCGCGTCCTCAACGCTTCCTCCGAAACCACTTTGCTGCGACTGGGGACTCACTTCAAAACGAGTGCTTCCAATCGCATGAGCGTGTTGAAAGTCGTGCTCCCTATCGTGCTGACGGCTTTGATCGGCGGCACCGGAGTGATGGCATACAGCTTTGCTTTGTTCAATCCGCTGGTGTCGCTGATTCACGACCTTTCCAAGCCCACTCGGGACCTTCCCGCTGGCAACCTGCCGAAAACGCTAGCTCCAACGCCGCCCGCTGCACCTCAACCCATCGCGCGAGAAACAAACGATCCAAATGAGGCCGGCTCCTTCGTTGGCGCAGTCTCACCCCGGCATACGAACGAGTTAGCAATTGAGCTTCCCGGAACTGAGCTTCCCGGATCACAACGCGAGCAAGGCGACCGTACGATGGACTTCCAAGTCCGTCGACCACAACGGGCCAACACCCCGGTGGCGGAAACTTTCGTCCAGCCAGGAGTGACATCATGAATGACACTCCGGATGAAGAAGTGACTCCTGAACTGGTTGCCCCCGGAACACCTGGGCTGCAACACGTTCGGAAACAAATCGAACAACTGCTGTCGCGACGATCCATGATCGCGTTGCAACTGCATCAAGCTGCTCAGCAATCTGTTGGCCATGTGGCTCAGCAAATGGAATTGATGAGCCGCTGGTTCGACCAACCGGCGACCGCCGACGACGTGCTGCATCACCCCGAAGCACTTGCGATCTGCCAACCGATGCTGACGGCTCCTCAAGACAATCGCTCCGCTGAGGTTGCCGACGAGAAGACCAGACTCGAAGACGCGGTTCGGCGATGGGAAAGCACATTGTCCGGCCGACCAACCCGAAATCGCTTGTGGGTCATTCTCGTTTACCCACTGGTTCTCGCCTTCGCCGGCATCACGATCTTGATGATCATCTGCGTGCTACTGGTTCCAGCCTTTGAAGAGATGATGGACGAGTTCGGCTTAGAGTTGCCGTTGCCTACCAAAGTGGTTTTCGCGATTTCTCACTTCACTCGCGACTATGGCTTGGCGTTGCTGCTCACCATCATCGCAGTTTTTGTGGTCGTGCAACTCATTCGCTATCGGTCCCGCCGGATCGGCCAACACCCGCCGTGGGTTCGATTGAGCCATCGCCTATTCACACCCGCCCGACTGGTTTGGGCATCGTGGGCTGAACATGTTGCGATGATGTTGGACGTGGGCCTGACCCGACGGGAGGCCTACCAGATCGCTGGTGAAAGCAGTGCTCCGGGATGGATGTCAAACCTCAGCGAAGGATGTGTTGAAGCAATCGACGACGGCCGAACACCTTTGACAGGACCAACACACATCCATGGCAAGCCGTGCCATCTGATGATCCACGCCGTGCAAACCGAACCGGTCCAACAGCAATCCAACTGCATGCGAGATGTCGCCGCCATCTATCGCGATCGCGAACGACATCGACGCCGCGACATATTGATTTGGGTATCGCCAATGATCGTCTGCATGCTGGGAATGACCATCGGCTGGGTGATGACAGCTCTTTTCATGCCACTCGTCCAACTCATCAGTGGGTTGTCATGAACACTTCATCCACATCAACGCACGACAACGCACCCGATGGCTTGTTGGCTCTTTCATCGATCCCGCAGCGAGCCCTCGTGCGAACGTTGCTGGTCGCCCATCAAGAACGCACGAATCCCGCGAAGTGGGTGCATCTTCTCGCAGCCGAATTCGGTGGCCCCGTCGGAATGCGAATGAACCATTTGGCGATGCTCCTGAAAGCGGGCACGCCCGTCGCGGATGCACTGGAACAAACACCGGGCATCTTGGCTCCCTCCGGTTTGATGGCCATTCGTTTGGCAAGCGAAACAGGAACCCTGAGTGAAACCTACGAAGCATTGATCTCCGATCAAGGATTGGAATCTGAATCCACCGATTCCAGTTGGCAGAATCCGCGATCTGAGTTCACTCGTGTGCTGCTCGGATTCATTGTCGCTTGGTTCATCCTGACATTCATGATGATCTTCGTCATGCCGACTTTTGAAAAGATGTTCGAGGAGTTTGGATTGGAACTCCCTGCGATCACTCGTTTGCTGATCTCGGTCAGCCATCGTGGAGGCGAGTTCTTCTTTTTTGGCGTCGCAATTTTCGCGATGCTGTTCCTGGGACGCTTGCTGTTCTTTGGAGAGAAACGTCCGCAACGATTCAATCCGTTTCGATGGCACGAACGCTTCGTTCCGCCTTCGGTCAACCTGCTGTCACTGCTAGCGATCGTGGTCGGTTCCGGCCGGCCGATTGCCTCGGGACTGGAAACCCTTTCGAAGTGTCATCACGTTCCCCAAACACGACGTCGACTCGCCGCGTCATGCGAACGAATTGAACGAGGCGAAGATCCCTGGGCGACGCTGGCCAGCGAAAAAATCCTGACCACCAAAGAATCCCGAGCGTTGTCGGTGGCCGCGTCGAGCGATGTCCAATCCTGGCTGCTGCAATGGCTAGCAGAATCTCGCTTTGACCGACGTTCGATTCGCCGTCACCTCCTGACGCAAGCGATCGCGTTGGCCAGTCTGTTTCTGCTGGCCGCTGTCGTGGCTTGGGTCTGCATCGCGATCTTCCTTGTCCTCACCAGTCTGATCGGAGCCCTCGCGTGATGAACCATCGCTCCACAAGCCGAACCGTGCCATCGCGAAACGCCTTCACGATGATCGAATTGGTGGTCGCCGCCTCCATCATGATCGCGCTGATGTCAGTGGTTACCTCGTTGACGTTTCGTATTCACGGGGTTTGGAAAGACACCAACCAACAACGCATCGCGACCTGGGCAGTGTCCAGCGAACTCGAACGGATCACGTCCCTTCCGGCCGATGAAATCGCAACCGCTCTGCAGGAACTCGAGGCATCCGAGGAACTCCAAAATGCATTGACTGAACCCGAGTGGTCAGGCGACTTCATCGACGATGAACTCGGCCCACGGGTCGCTCTGCGATTGGATTGGAAACGCCGCCAACCGGGCACACCTCTCGAACTGGTTGGCTGGGTTCTGGACACAACCGCCAAAGAGGAGACGTCGCAATGAACCGCTCTCTTCAACGACACGCTCATTCCTTGGTTGAACTGATGATCGTGCTCTCGGTGCTTTCATCCCTGATCACTGTTTCCATCGGCTGGATTCACCAATCCATGAAACTCTCCAAACAAATGAATTCCCGGCAAGCTCACCAAACCAACCTCACGCGTCTGACACGGATGATTCGGGACGATGCCCGAACGGCTGACAAAGCTTCCGTTGACGGCCAAACGTTGACGCTGCCTTCTCTGGATGTCGTGTATCAAATCAACGGTTCGGTCATTCAACGGACCGAAGAGATCGACGCCAGCACAACGCGAACGGACGTCTTTGAACTGCAACCCGGTTCTCGCGTGCACTGGATCGAAACCGAACTGCCAACGGCCATCACACTGCAAGTCAAACGTTCCAGTGGCACGCCGATCCCAAGTCGGTTGCCACCATCGGACGATCCGAATGCGGCAAACTCAGACACAACCGATCGCAACGATCTTCATTTGCGAATGGAACTGAATCGATACGCACGATTTGGAGTGAAGCCATGAAACGCACAGTGCCTGAACAGCCTCATCCCAGCGACATGCCGCTCTCTCCCTCCAACATCACCTCCACTCTTCACGCTCCCTTTGGAAGGTGGTCGGGCAGTTTGTCGAGGCCGCGTTTTAGCTGGTTTCAGCATTTGAGAACCTCTCCCGAAACGAAGTTTTGGGGGAGGTCGAGCGACGCCGTTCAGGCGTACGTGAGGGAGGGGGCCGAGCATGGGAAGCAGAGTGGATTGCCCTCCCCCGGAAATCTCGCTGAACGCTCGCTTTCCGACCCCTCCCGCTGCGCGGGCGGGGTTCTCAAGGCGCTACTGGCACAGCACTTCAAAACGGCACGACCTCGAAGGACAGAGCAAAGCGTCTCCGCTCTTCACCCTCCCTCTGGGAGGGTCGAGCGAAGCGAGGGGAGGGCCGAACCTCGACTCCGCCCCCACTCGTCGTCCTCTCCACGCCAGGGCACAGCTCTGATCTACGTGCTCGTGTGCCTGGGCATTTCAATTTCATTGGTGATGACCTCGCTGAAAAGCAGCCTGACGCATCGCCGACAAACCAACCACCTCCTTCGAGTGGAACAAACCGAATGGCTGCTCGAAGCCGGATTGGTCCGAGCCCACCGACAACTTCGCGAAGACGACGCTTACACCGGAGAAACCTGGTCCGTCAGCGAAGCGATTCGCGGTGATGAACCCGCCGAGATCGAAATCGAAGTGACGCGAGACGATGCCTCCGAGGATTCCTTGACCATTCACGTGATCGCTCGGTTGGGCCAACAAGATCCCGAGAACCCGCGTCGCATCCAGCGGTCCAACACCTGGCAAATTGCTTCCGAGCTTTAGCCGCCCACGACACTCACCTGATCCCAATCCATTGCTCCACCGACCTTTTCAACCGGCCCCACCTCGAACCCAGGAATCTACCATGGCAACGAATTTCCCTTCCTCGTCACGGCGTGCATTCACGCTGGTCGAACTCTTGGTGGTGATCGCCATCATCGGCGTCTTGGTCGGTCTGCTGTTGCCGGCGGTCCAAGCCGCTCGAGAAGCGGCGCGGCGGATGAGTTGCTCCAACAACATCGCTCAACTCACCTTGGCGACTCACAACTACGAATTCTCGATGGAGCATTTGCCACCAGGAACCACCAACCCGACCGGGCCCATCGCCAACACACCCAATGGCGAGCACATCAGTTTCCTGGTTCGCTTGCTGCCTTACATCGAACAGCAGGGTACCGCCGACGACTTCGATTTAACCGCCAGCGTCTATGCTCCGGTCAATGCAAAAGTTCGCGCATATCAAATCTCCGCGTTCCTCTGCCCTTCGTTTCCATTTGGCATCAACGATGAAAAGACGGCTGGCCTGTCCAACTACGCCGGCTGCCATCACGACGTGGAAGCTCCAATCGACGAAGACAACAACGGACTGCTGTTTCTCAACAGCGAGGTTCGATACAGCGACATTTACGACGGCAGCAGCCACACGATCCTGATCGGTGAAATGATTCCGACCCTCCAATCACTTGGTTGGGTGTCTGGGACCCGAAGCACGCTACGAAACACCGGCACAATGGTTGGCGGCGGGATTCGAATGATGGGCAACGCGGCCATCGACGAGAATCCGCCCGAGTTCGTCGGCGGCTTCGCCAGTGAACACCCCGGCGGTGGCAACTTCGGTTTCGCAGACGGCTCCGTCCGGTTTCTTTCACAAAATACTGACCCGCAAATCTTCACCTACCTCGGCCACCGAGCCGACGGAGAATTTGTCGACGAGGAAATGTGATTGACTGTCGCCCATCGGCTCCGCCCGATGGAGTCATATGCTTCGCACCAACAGTCGCCCATTGGCTCCGTCCAATGGAGCCACCCGAACATACAACGACAGCATGTTAGGCGAACCGTTTGACCCATCAGCCGAGTTCTCTATCCAGGAACGCTGCAAACCGCACTGGTCGCAAGCGGGAGCAATCGTGTTCATCACCTTTCGACTGGCCGATTCCATCCCCGCGGTAGTAATCGATCGATGGGATCGTGAACGGATCGACTGGCTGCATCGAGCAGGCCACCCCGAGGCCACAACGCTGAACTGGAAATCGATTGCCCACTCCCTGGAACAAAAACTCAAAGACACGTTCCAGAGACAATTCAGGCAGACGCACGAACGTTTTCTTGATGATTGTCACGGTGCGTGTGTCTTGAGACGTCCTGAGATCGCTCGCATTGTCGCCGATGCATTGCACCATTTCGACGGAATTCGCTATCGACTCGGTGATTTCGTCGTCATGCCCAATCACGTGCATCTACTGGCGTCGTTCGCTGATCCTGACTCAATGTCGAAACAGTGCTTCTCGTGGCTTCATTTCACCGCCAAGAAAATCAACGCTGCGTTGGAACGACGCGGAAAGCTCTGGCAATCCGATGCCTTCGATCATCTTGTTCGATCAGGTGAGCAATACGAATATCTGCGTCGGTACATCGAAGAAAACCCTGAAAAGGCAAACCTTTGCGAGGGCCAGTTTCTTCATTGGGTCAGCCCCGATGGCTGACACTCCGGTTTAGGTTGAGGGTCGCCGGATCTCGGCCCTTTCTCCATCGAGCGGAGTCGATGGGCGACAATCACACCCCTGATTCGCCCCAAAAAAGTACGACTTGCCAAAATCACACCTGGCTAGTCATACTCTGGGGCTCGAAAATTTCATTTCCCTGACAAACCACGCCGGCACGTCTGATGTCCAAGAGCAAGAAAAAAGCAGAAACCATTTTCCTGGTCTGCGAAGAAACCGGACAGTACAACTACACCCTCCGCAAAAAGCCTGGTGGGGAAAAGCTTCGTTTGAAGAAGTACAACCCCAACCTGCGCAAGCACACCTGGCACGCTGAAAAGAAAAAGTAAGCTTCTCAGCGCCGACTCTATTCAAGGACGACGGTCGATTTGAGTACCGATTCCAGCTCGATTTCCGATACCAACCAGCTTGTTGATTCCGGGACGAAGCGGGAATGGCGGATCACTCCGCACGATGCTCCGTTGGTCGAACAACTGATCCGCACCACGGGACTGCCTCCCGTCGTCGCTCAGTTGCTGGTCAGTCGCGGCGTTTATTCGCAAGAAGACGCCGCCACGTTCTTGGACACCAAACTGACCAGCCTGCGTGACCCGCAGTTGCTGCCCGGTGTGCCTGCCGCGACCGAAAAAATCCTGGCGGCCGCAGAAGCCAAGACGCCGATCGTCATCTACGGCGATTACGACGCCGACGGCATGACCGGGTCCGCGATCCTGGTCAATTGCCTGCGATTGATCGGGGCCGAGGTCAGCTACCACGTGCCCAACCGGCTCGAGGAAGGCTACGGCCTGAACGAGGACTCGATCCGCAAACTGGTCGCTCGCGGCAAGCAAATGATCATCTCGGTCGATTGCGGCATCGCCAGCCTCGAGTGCGCCAAACTTTGTCGCGAGCTTGGCGTGACGCTGATCGTCACCGATCACCACCAAATCGGCGACGAACTGCCCGACGCCGACATCATCGTCCACCCACGACTGCCCGGAACGGCTTACCCGTTTGGCGAACTCTGCGGTGCCGGCGTCGCCTTCAAACTCGCCTGGTCGCTGTGCCAAGCCAAATGCGGGCAGAAAAAAGTCACGCCACCGATGAAGCGATTCTTGATGCAATCGCTTTCGCTGGCCGCCATCGGAACCATCGCCGACGTGGTCCCGCTGCTCGACGAAAACCGCGTGCTGGTCAATCACGGCCTGCGAGTGATGCAGACCGAACCGCTGCCGGGTTTGTGGGAACTGATGAAGCTGACCAAACTCGACCAAGCCAGCGAATTGACCACCGAAAACATCTCCTTCGGGCTGGCTCCCCGGCTGAACGCCGCTGGGCGACTTGGACAAGCCCAACTGGGCATCGAGTTGCTGACGATCGAAGCCGGCGACCGAGCCGTGGCGTTGGCCCAGTACATCGACCAGCTCAACGGAACCCGAGACACGCTGCAACGAAGCGTTCAACTGGCCGCCCAAAAACAAGCCAAAGCAGACTTCGATCCCGAAAACGATCCCGCATTGGTCCTGGCCGGAGTCGGCTGGCACACCGGAGTCATCGGAGTCGTTGCCGGGCGATTGGCAGAGAAATACGCCAAACCCGTGATCATTCTCTCGCTCGACACCGCAGGCAAAGTCGACGCGACCGGATCGGGACGCGTCGGCGGGACCGGCATCAACCTTTACGAAGCCCTGCGAGATTGCGAGGACCGACTCGTTCGCTACGGCGGTCACCCAGCCGCGGGCGGACTGACGATTCGCGAATCGGACATCGAAGCCTTCCGTGGTGACTTCTGCGAAGCGGTTTCGAAGCAGTGGTCCGAGCAAGAATTGGCTCCGGCGATTCAAATCGATGCGGAAGCTCCGCTCGGCCAACTGAACCTGCAAACGATGAAGCAGATCGAAACGATGGCTCCGTTCGGCGCCGGCAACCCGCGTCCCGTGTTGATGGGCCGCGACATTCAGCTCAACGAACCAGCCAAAAAGATGGGCAAGGGCGAAAACCACCTATCCGTGCGTTTGAAACAAGGCGAACGCGTGATTCGCGGCGTCGCCTTCGGTGCGGCGGATTGGTGCGAAGCGCTGAACCAGCACAACGGCCCGATCGAGATCGCTTACCGGCCCGTCATCAACGAGTTCAACGGTTATCGCAGTGTCGAAGTTCACCTGGTGGACTGGCGAAAACAAGCCTGAGGCGGGCAAGAATCTGCCCCGCTCCTCCATAGGAGGTCGTGCAGTTTTACAAGCGCAGTGCTCGCAAGTTTGAATTCACCCTCCTGAACGCAGTTGGGGAGGGTCGGAATGCGAGCGTTCAGCGAGAATTCCGGGGAGGGCTGTCCGCGCCGTTTCACATGCACGGCCCTCACCCTCGCGTACGCCTGAACGGCGTCGCTCGACCTCTCCCGACACTTCGTTTCGGGAGAGGTACGCCATGTGGAAATCTGCCGAAAAGCGGAATCAAAAAAGCTCCACGCCCTCCATAGACCCTGCGTCATCCGATGGGCAAAACTTCCCTGTTTCGCGTGCTGTTCTCTGCGTCGCGTTGCGAGTAAAGTACCGCCACTATGAATACTCTTTTTGAATTGAACGATGATGTCGCGGTCGTGATCGGCGGCACAGGCGAGCTCGGCGGCCACATGGCCCAGGCACTCGGATCGGCCGGGGCTCGCACGGCAGTCTTGGGACGCAACGCGGAACGCGGCGAAGCGAAAGTCAAAGCGATCACCTCGGGCGGTGGCGAAGCCAAATTCTTCGCCGTCGACGGGATGCAAGCGGACTCCTTGGCCGAAGCTCGCGACGCCATCACGGCTTGGGCCGGAACGCCAACGATCCTGGTCAACGCGGCGGGCGGAAACCATCCCGACGCGACGATTCCACCTGGCGGCGATGTCTGCGGATTGCCTCGCGAAGCCTGGCAACACGTGTTCGACCTGAACCTGGTCGGCGGAGCTTTGTTGCCCAGCCAAGTGTTCGCGCCCGCGATGATCGAAGCCGGCGTCGGCAGCATCATCAACATCGCCTCGATGTCAGGCATCATCCCGCTGTCTCGCGTCGTGGCTTACTCGGCCGCCAAAGCCGCGGTGATCAACCTGACCTTGTGGCTGGCTCGCGAATGGGCGACCACCGGCGTGCGAGTCAACGCGATCAGCCCCGGCTTCTTCCCCGCCGAACAAAACCGCAAACTGCTCTACAACGACGACGGCTCGTACACTGAACGTGGTGGCCAAATCATCGGGCACACCCCGATGGCTCGCTTTGGAAAACCAGAAGAACTCGCCGGTGCCGCCATCTGGTTGGCTTCGCGAAAAGCGTCTTCGTTTGTGACCGGGCAAAACATCGCCATCGACGGCGGATTCGCATCCGTCACGATCTAACCCTGCTTCGAACGAGTTTCCTGATTCGCTCACGATTCATAACCCGCAGCGTAAGCAAGGCAGCGCAGACCTCTGGGTGAATCCGCTTCACTGCTCTTCATCTGAGAACCTATCTCGCAGCGAGCCATTCGTGAAATGACTCGCTGACTGCCGCCCATTCCCCTTCATCCCAACTTTCCCCATCCACACTGTCCCATGATTGAACTACGCAGCGACGCCAAATACGCCATGGTCATTCCCACCAGCATGGGAATTCGCCTCACGCCAGTGGACCACCAACCGTTCCACTGCAGCGACACGTTCAAGATGCAAGCCACCAGCGCGGAATCGAACGTCGGCAGCATCTCGTCGTTCTTGGGATTGCCCGTCAAAATCTTGACCGCGTTTGTCAAAGACAGCCCCGTCGCCCGGTTCATCAAAGATGACTTGGCCGGCCGTCACATGGACTACGAAGGTCCTGAATTCGTTCAAGACAACCCTTGGGGCGTGCGTCACCAAATCAACATGGCCGACAGCGGCTGGGGTTCGCGCGGGCCTCGCGTGCAAAACGACCGCGCTGGTGAAGTCGGCCGACAACTGAACGTCAAAGACTTCGACCTTGATCGCATCTTCGGAACCGAAGGCGCCAAGATCGTTCACCTGTCCGGCCTGATCGCTGCTCTCTCGGAAGAGACCAGCGAGTTCTGCTTGGAGATCGCTCGTGCGGCCAAGAAACATGGCTCGCGAATCTCGTTCGACCTAAACCACCGGGCTTCGTTCTGGAAAGGCCGCGAAGAAAAACTGGCGGCTCAGTTCAAAGAGATCGCCAGCCTGTCCGACATCCTGATCGGCAACGAAGAAGACTTCCAACTTTGCTTGGGTGTCGAAGGCCCCGAAGCTGGCGGCAGTGACATCTCCGCGAAGATCGATGGCTTCAAGGAAATGATCAATCGGGTCAAAAAGGAATACGCCGACACGACTCTGTTCGCGACCACGCTGCGTGAAGTCGAGAGCGCCAACCTGCATCACTGGGGCGCGATCGTTTCTCACGGCACCGAGTTCGCTGTCATCGAACCACGCGAAATCGGCGTGATCGATCGCATCGGCGGCGGTGACGGATTCGTCGGCGGCTTGCTTTACGGCGTGCTGCAAGGCTGGGACGCCGAGAAGAGCTCGCAGTTCGGCTGGGCAACCGGTGCTTTGACCGCAACGCTCTACACCGACTACGGCCAACCCGCCGACGAAGACCAAGTCTGGAGCATCTGGAAGGGCAACGCCCGCGTCCAACGCTGATCTTGGCAGGACGTTTATTCAACCTCTTCCTCACCGGGGAAGAGCCCAACTGATTCACTCTTCCCTCCGGGAGGCAGTGCAGTTTGCCGGCGATGCGTTTTGGCGGGTTTCTGCAATTGAGAACCTCTCCCGAAACGAAGTTTTGGGGGAGGTCGAGCAAAACCGTAGGCCAGGCCGTGCCTGGCAATGGCCTCCGCTGATCGATGCACCACCGCCGCGACATTCAACTTCGCGACAAACTCTCGCTCTGGATCAACC